>Ga0074044_10002508_pt1 | contig 16035 bp, 13 predicted proteins | sample BogForMeECP23OM1_FD_94443 | JGI IMG/M metagenome (GOLD analysis project Ga0074044, IMG submission 94443) | Bog forest soil microbial communities from Calvert Island, British Columbia, Canada - Bog Forest MetaG ECP23OM1 | ecosystem: Environmental > Terrestrial > Soil > Wetlands ...
AATGCTTGACGCTGAATTCTGAACCAAATGCCCAACACGAATGCGCCCTGACCGCCAAATCATGAGCCACTATGCTGTGCAAAGAGATGCCGTGAGGGGATAGAGCAGCGGAATCATAATCCGCGTGTCGCGTACATAGCGGCCCATACATTAACTGGGCGGCACATACACATACACAATCGGTTCAACCGCTTCGCAAGTGGGAATGCTTTCTCAGCCATCCCTTTTTTGCAGCCACGACATCACCCACACGGCTCATAGCTGCGCGCTGTTGCTCGTAGAAGCGCGTTGTCCCGAAAATCCGAAAGGTGCGGTGGATGGCAGTAGTGTCCGCTGCAGTTCTGTGCGCCATCGCTCTTGTCAAGCACGGTGAATTGCCGTACAAGCCTTCCAGGAGAATGATCATGACGTCCGCGCGAAAGAAGCCAGTATCGCCTAAGCGAGAATACAAATCCCAACGACTCGAATTGCGCCTAGCACCATCGGCAAAGAAGGTGATCCAGCAAGCCATGTCGGTCACCGGTCTTGCCGCTGGCGATCTTGCCTATGAGGGTGCTCGTCGGATTCTCGACGAGCACCAGCGCATGGTTTTGTCGGGCGCGGATCGCGAGGCCTTCCTCGCGGCGGTCGGCCGGAGCTCTGATCCATCGCCGCGTCTTGTCGAGGCTTTGAAGCGTCATCGACATCTCTTCGGCTGATCGCGTATGATCAAAGCGATCGAACCGCTCGGCAAGCATGACCGCGCGGCGTTTTCGTGCGGTGTGGCTGCACTCGATGACTGGTTCCGACTTCGCGCGGGGCAGGATGAGAAGCGCAATGTCGCGCGTGTTTTCGTCGCCATCGACGATCAACGCAGAATTGTCGGCTTCTACAGCTTGAGTTCCTTCACACTCGCCATTGCCGATCTACCGCCTGAACACGCAAAACGTCTGCCCCGCTATGACGCCATTCCGGCTGCTCTCATTGGGCGGCTCGCGCGTGATGAGAAAGTTCGCGGTGAGGGCATCGGCGAACTTCTGCTCGCCGACGCGGTTCGAAGGGTAATTGGGGCCTCCCGTTCGCTCGCGGTTTTCGCCATCGTGGTCGAAGCGACGGATAAAAAGGCAGCCGCCTTCTATCGCGACTTTGGATTTGCGCCGTTTCCAAACCGCCCGCTCAGATTATTTATGCCCGCTTCCGAAGCGGCGGAGGCTGTTTCCCGTGTACTGTAGCGGAAGCCGTCGTTCGCTTGGTTCACCCGATCTGAGGCTGTTACATCAAAGGGTGAACCGGATGTCCGTCAAATTAATATCGAGGCCGTAGAATTGCTGCATAAGACGATGACACAACGCGCAGTGAGGCTAGCCGAGCTAAAGAAGCGAATCGCAGCGCTGAATGACGAGCGCACGGCGATTGCCGCGGAGATTGCAGCGCTGGAACAGGCGCAGATGCTGGAGATGCCGTTTCCGAACATCGTCTCTTTGGAGCGGGTCGGACCGGTTGTTGATCGAAACTCAAAAACTAATCAGAAAATTTCGTTGTTTCGGGAGATGTTTCGGGGACGTACCGATGTCTTTCCGATGCGTTGGGACAACGCCAAATCCGGAAAGAGCGGCTATGCGCCCGCCTGTCACAACGAATGGCTACGCGGTGTATGCGAAAAGCCTCGTGTCAAATGTTCAGTATGTCCGAACCAAGCTTTTATCGAGGTCTCCGACGATCTCATTGAGCGGCATTTGCGGGGTACAACATCAACGGGTACCCCCTTCGTCATGGGTCTCTATCCAATGTTACCTGACGGAACATGCTACTTGCTGGTGGCTGACTTTGACAGAGAAGATTGGCGACGCGACTCGCTGGCTTATGTAGAAACTTGCGATCTCTTGCACGTCCCGTGCGCATTGGAACGTTCTCGTTCTGGGAATGGGGCACATGCTTGGATATTCTTCGAAGAGCCAGTCCCCGCTGCGGCGGCGCGGCGCCTCGGTTCCTGCATCATCACAGACACGATGGAGCGGGTACCCGATATCGGTTTTCGTTCTTACGACCGGTTTTTTCCGAGCCAGGACACGATGCCGATCGGCGGCTTCGGCAACCTCATTGCGTTGCCACTTCAGGGAGCAGCCCGCCGCAAGGAGAACAGTGTTTTTGTCGATCGTGTCCTCGCGCCTTACGCCGACCAATGGGGATACCTTGCTGGCGTTCAACGCATGTCTAGAGACAGTCTCGATCGTATTGTTGAGCGTGCAAGTGCCGGGGGCAGAGTGCTCGGCGTCCGGCTACCATTGGAAGAGGGAGAGGACGAGCCATGGCTTCGAGCGCCTTCTCGACGTAGTCCGCAGCCGGTCATCGCAGGAGTATTACCCGCCTCAGTTCGCATAATTCTCGCCGATCAGATTTACGTACCCCGAGTCGGATTGCCGGCCGGTCTTGTTGCCAGACTTGTTCGGCTGGCAGCGTTTCAGAATCCAGAATTCTACGCCGCTCAAGCCATGCGCCTATCGACACATAATACGCCCCGAATCGTCTCGTGTGCCGAACTGACTGAGAGATACATCGCGCTCCCACGCGGTTGCTCGGATGTGGTCCGCGCGCTTTTCGAAGAGTTGCAGGTTCGGATCGAATTCGCTGACGAGCGCAAGGCAGGCTCCACTATTGACGTGAGATTCATTGGTACGTTGCGTGAGGACCAAGAACGCGCCTTCGAAGCGCTGGGTGATCACGACACTGGCGTTCTTGCTGCTACGACCGCTTTCGGTAAGACCGTCGTTGGTGCCCGTATGATTGCCGAGCGTGGCGTAGGTACGCTCGTGCTCGTTCATCGGCGCCAGCTCATGGATCAATGGGTCGAGCGCCTATCGACTTTCCTCGATCTACCGCGGGCCAAGATAGGCACCATTGGCGGCGGCAAGCGCCGGCCGACCGGAGTCGTCGATGTGGCCCTCATCCAAAGCTTGGTGCGAAAAGGAGAAGTTGACGACATCGTTGGCGATTACGGGCATCTCGTCGTTGATGAATGCCACCACCTGTCTGCTGTCAGCTTCGAACTGGTCGCCCGGAGGACTAAGGCGCGCTTTGTTCTTGGGCTGTCGGCGACGGTCACCCGCAAAGACGGCCACCATCCAATTATTTTCATGCAGTGCGGACCCGTTCGTTTTCGGGTCGACGCGCGGAACGAAGCCGCCAAAAGGCCGTTCCACCATCGTGTACAGATCAGGGAGACCTCCTTTCAACTTCCCGAACAAGCAGATGGGAGTTTGCTTCTGATTCAGCGAATCTATAATGCGTTGGCGAATGACGAAGTTCGCAACGCTCTGATTTTCGATGACGTTCTTGCCGCTCTCGAAGCAAAACGCTCTCCCGTCATTATTACAGAACGCTCGGACCACGTGGCGCTATTCGCTGAACGTTTTGAGAAATTCGCCAAAAATGTTGTCGTCCTTAAGGGTGGACAGAGCGACCGGCAACGCCGATTTTTGATCGAGCGCCTCGCGTCCATTGCTGATCACGAAGAGCGATTGCTGATTGCAACTGGGAGATACCTCGGGGAGGGGTTCGATGACCCTCGACTCGACACGCTGTTTCTCGCGATGCCAATCTCGTGGCGGGGAACGCTTGCTCAATATGCTGGCCGTCTGCACAGGCTCCACGACCGGAAACGTGAGGTCATTATCTATGACTATGTTGATCCTCATGTCCCGATGTTGGCGCGGATGGCGGCGAGGAGACGCGCGGGATACAGCTCGCTCGGATATGGAATTGGTTTGAACAGTAGCGAACATAAGAGGGGGCTTTTCGCGGATTACTGAAGACTAATCATATTCAGGAGCGCAGCAGCACATTAACTCCGCCATGGCCTCGCTAGGGCTGTGGGTTGTCCGGGTCCAGGGCTGCATATTGATTGACGCGGCGCGGCTACGGTCTACCTTTTCGCAATGCTGCGGCGCGCTGATTCGAAGAGCGAGCAAAAGCCGCTCGCGTCAGGGGCGGGTACGAAACGTCGTGTGGCTGGAAAGGCCCGCGCCGTGCTGGATCGGCCTCCGCCGCTGCAGGGGTGGCGGACTACTGACGACGACGAGATTGCGCTGCGCCGTTGGCGGGGCCGCACCGAGATCGTCGCCATCGAGACTCTGGAACCCAAACATCCCATTTTCGGCGCATTCCGCGTGCAGTCGGGGAGCGGCGACTTCTACGAAGTGGAAATCCGCGACCTTGATGGCGCTAGCAATTCCTGCGGCTGCGTCGATCATCGCGTCAATGGCCTCGGAACCTGCAAGCATGTCGAGGGCGTGCTAGCGGCACTGCGCCAACGCAACGCCAAGGCGTTCCGCGAGGCCGCGGCGCGGGGCAGTCAGCGCGTCGAGGTCTTCCTGGATCGTCGCGGCACCGCAAGGCCGACATTGATGTGGTCTGCGGGCGAGCGCCGCCAGACCAACGCCGCGAGTCGCTGGCTCGCTGCGTTCATTGAAGCGGATGGCACGCTTGGTTGTGATCCCAGCGAGATCGAGGCGCTTGCTTCCGCGTGGCGCGTTGCGCCCGCCGGTATCCGTCGCCGGATTCGGGTGTCGCGCCACTTCGCGCCCTGGCTCGACCGGCTGCGTCGGGTTCGTTCGCGCGAGGAGGCGCGCGCGGCGTTCGTCGCCGAGGTCAAGGACGGCAGTGCGAGTTTCGATCTGTTGCACCACCCGCTGCTGCCCTATCAGCGCGAAGGCATGCTGCATCTCGCATTCGGAGAACGGACCTTGCTGGCCGACGAGATGGGCCTCGGCAAGACCGTGCAGGCGATCGCCGCCTGCGAGCTTTTGGCCCGCCGCAAGGGCATCGAGCGCGTGCTGGTGGTGTGCCCGGCCTCGCTCAAGGCGGAATGGGAGGACCAGATCGCGCGCTTTACCGACCGCCCGGCGCGCTCGGTGTTCGGCGCCCGGCCGGCGCGCCTTTTGGCCTACCGCGAGCCAAAATTCTTCACCATCGTGAACTACGAGCAGGTGCTCGGCGACGCCCCCGACATCAATGAGATATTGCATCCCGACGTGGTCGTACTCGACGAGGCCCAGCGCATCAAGAACTGGCAGATCAAGACCGCGCGGCGGGTGAAGTCGCTGCGCTCGCCCTATGCCTTTGTGCTGACCGGCACGCCGGTCGAGAACCGCATCGACGAGCTCTATTCGATCGTGCAGTACCTCGACCCGGAGCTGGTCGGGCCGCTGTTCCGGTTCAACCGCGACTTCTATGAACTCGACGAGCGGGGCCGGCCGGTCGACTATAAGAACCTTGCGGAATTGCGCCGCCGGTTGCAACCGGTAATGCTCCGCCGCCGCAAGTCCGACGTCGAATCCGAACTTCTGGGCCGCACGGTGAAAACTTATTTTGTGCCGATGGTGGAGGAGCAGAAGCTCCGCTACGAGGACTACCGCGCTCCGGCTGCCCGTCTCCTCGCCCAGGCGCAGCGGCGGCCGTTGACGCCGAAGGAATTCGACCGTCTGCAAATGCTGCTCGCCTGCATGCGCATGATCTGCGACACGCCGGCGATCCTCGATCCGACCTGCCGCGTGAGCCCCAAGCTCGAAGAGCTGGAAGGAATTTTGAGCGACCTGCTCGAAGAGCCGGCGCGCAAAATCATCGTATTCTCCGAGTGGGAGCGGATGTTGGAACTGGTGCGGGAATTGGCGGCGGAACTGGGCGTTGAGGTGGCCTGGCATACCGGGTCGGTCCCTCAAAAGCGCCGCCGCGCCGAGATTGTCCGCTTCAAACAAGACCCAGCTTGCCGGTTGTTTCTCTCTACCGACAGCGGCAGCGTCGGGCTCAACCTGCAGGTCGCAAGCGCGGTCGTGAACGTCGACCTGCCGTGGAACCCGGCGAAGCTCGAGCAACGCATCGCCCGCGCTTGGCGCAAGAACCAGACGCGCTCGGTCACGGTCGTCAATCTCGTCTGCGAGGATTCGATCGAGCACCAGATTCTGCACCTTCTCGGTCACAAGCAGGCGCTGGCCGACGGCGTGCTCGACGGCCAAGGCGATCTCGGCGCGCTCAAGATGCCGTCCGGCCGGGCGGCCATGATCGAGCGCATGCAGGCGATGATGCAGGCGGAGGTGAGCGTCTCGCCGCGCATCCTGTCGCCCGAAGAAGCATTCGCCGAAGAGCTGCGCCGCCGCCATGGCGAGCGGGCCCTGCTGATCGAGGCCTGCACGGGCGGGGATGGCCGTGTGCGCCTATTGGCCGTCCTCGACCTCGACGGCGAAGCGCTCGCGGCCGAGGCGAAACGGCACCAGGTGCGCCATGAGGTGGGTCTCGCCGTTGAGGTGATCGACCGTCCGACCTGGCTCGCCATGCGCCGACTGGTTGCGAGCGGCATGGTTACGCTGGCTGATGGTCAGTCCCGCGTGCTGCATCAGTCGCCAGACCTTGCAGCCGCTGCCGATCCGAATTTCGACCCGCAGGCGCGCGCAGCCGAACTGCGTGGAGAGGCCGAGCGGTCCCTGCGCATGGCGCGCGTGCTCGCAGCCGGCGGGTTCCCCGAAGAGGCGCTGCCGCTCATCACAAAGGCGATCAGCATCAGCGCTGCCGCGAGGCTCGCGACGCTCGGCGAACTCGCGGCAGGGGTCGCTATGGCGATGCCGGCCCAGATACACGACCTGGTCGACCGCGGCGTATTGGCTCCGCAGGCGCAGGCAGCACTCTCGGCAATTTGGTCCGTTGCCGGTGGGCGCACTGTTGCCGACGTGGCATCCCTCATCGAGATGGGAGCGTTCGCTATCGCAGGGCTCGATGAAAGCAACGCTAAAAGAGCCGCATAGTGCTCGCGCTCGACGACACACCAGTCGTACAGGATCGCCAGCTCGACGCGCTACGCTCTTGAAGAGCGTTGCATGACGCCCGTCAATTAGGTTGAAACTTCAAGATGGACTGTAAGCGCTTTTCCCACTGAGCGTAGCAGTCCTTCAGCTCGGCTTCATAGTTGTAGGTCTGATAGACGCCAACAATGCCGCCGCGCGTTCCGGAGATATGATTGAGCGCGGCTTCCGTGTGCTCGATCTTGAAGCCCATTCGCTGCCACTGGTGAGCGAAGGTGCGGCGTAGATCGTGAAGCGTCCAAGGATTGATCGGACACACTTCATCAAATGCTATTTTCTGCTTTGACCATCCGCCGAAAACGGTATCGCCACGTTGCGCTGGGAAAAGGAAATCATTTTCGTTCGGGATGCTGTCGATGACAGCCTGCGCCATCATTCCTATCGGAAAAGTATGGTCGCGCTTATTCTTGGTGAGAGAGCCGGGGAGGGTGCAGTGACCTTCTGCAAAATAGCTACGACGAAGCCAGGCGATTTCACTTCGTCGCTGGCCGGTAAGAATACAGAGCTGCACAATGGTACCGAATGGGCGACCGAATGTCTTGGCAGCGTTGTAGACGGCGGCAAGCTCATTTTCAGTTAGAACGCGGTTGCGGGATGGTCGCTTGATGGTTTGCATCCCTTCGCATGGCGAATGCGCGACGTAGTGCCGGCGCTGTGCCCATCGAAAAAACACCTTGATCGCTACGAGCGCGTGGTTCTGCTCTGAGACGGTCTTTTGAAGACGATCGATTTGGCGGTTGATGTCTTGAGGGGTGATCTCGTTGACGGGCTTTCTACCGAAGGCGAAGTGGCGATTGAGAAGGCGCGTGTAGTCCCGCACGGTACGAGGCTTGTTCTTGGTCTCGCAGATGGAGAGGAAGAGGGTTTTTGCTTCGTCGAAGGTCGGTGCAACCTCGGGCTTCGCGATGCCAAGCTGCTTTTCGGCAAGGATGGTTTTCGCCTTAGTGCGGGCATCCTTGAGCGGGACAATCCCCACATCCGCTAACTTGATCCGCTGGCGTCCGGGTCCAAAGGTGAGCACGTAGCTCATGCCACGCTCGTTCACGCGCACCCCGAAACCCTTGAGGCTCTTGTCGATGTAAGTTACCTGCTTGCCCGGGGTTGGCCGCAGGCTCCGCAGGGTGATATCGGTGAGAGTTATAACCGGCATGTGCGCCTTTTCAGTCTCGCTCCAGTCTCGCAAATCGCGTGAGAAGCGGCGAGGAGCTATGAGTAGCTATGGACAAGTGGAAACGAAGAAAGTACAATTACTGTAATAGCTTATAATAAAAATATCAACGGTATTGGGGCGTAGCCAAGCGGTAAGGCAGCGGATTTTGATTCCGCCATTCGGAGGTTCGAATCCTCCCGCCCCAGCCAGCATTTAAGCACTTGATATTGCGGTGTTATTGCCGTTTTTGCGGGTCTGTTTCGTGGCCAATTTGCGCGACTTTCTGACTACCGCGTCCAATCCAACTTGCCGCAGAGACGGTTGCACGCGTGATCTCCGCCGCGGTGGTCACGAAAATCTCTCGGGCGCCATTTCGTGGTTGACTTTTTGTGCGCTGAAACGCTGACGCCGCACGCTAAGTGGCTGTGACTGCACGAAGCCACTTGCAGAACCGACGATTTGTTTTCAGCGAAACCCGAGCTGCATTCGCTGCTCAGCCCAGTCAGCCGGCAGCCGCGACGCCCGCCGCATTAACGTCATGGCATTGAGTTGCCGCGGTTGCCGACCATTGACTATAGCCGTCGTAATGTCGGGGGCCAGCCAGGGAAGACGGAGGAGGTTATAGATGTAGGCTGCCGACACGCGCTCTTCGCGAGCGATGTCGTGTACAGTCAGCTCGGTGTTGTGAATTAGGCGTGCCTGGATGTCGTGAGCGCGAGCGATAATCCTCAGCAAGCTGGGATCGGCTGTCGTCTGGTCATCAGAGTTCTCGACCAGCATTCTCATTTCACGACCGACGCGCCTGAGGCGCGCAGGCGCCGTCAACGTCACGACATCATCGAATTTACGGTCCAGCCGCTGATCCTGCGTCGTTAGATCGATCGATTGCCCAGCAAGCAACTCGGCAAGACGGCGTCGAGAGACATTGATCTCAACGCGATCTGATCTGATTTCCACGCGGCATAGCAGCGTCATGAGTGTGGTTTTGACCTCGTTCGCCGCACGGGCTCCGATTTCTTCCGCGACTTGACGGCCACGTTCGATCAGTTGGCTTTGCCCTGGATCGCCACGAGAGTCGTCGTCGACGGCATCGAGGATCGCTGCAGGGTCGGCAAAAAATGCTCGAAGCCTGTCGACCACCAAGCGTTCCAAATTGCCGGCGGGTATGCGCTTGCCGCTTGAACGGTTCGTTCCCTTCCCGGTAAGGAGGGCGGTCGAAACATAGTAGCGATATCGCGTTCCTTTCTTGACCGCATATGTTGGCGTCAGTCGCTCTCCGGTTTCGTCAAATACGAGGCCGGTAAGCAGGCTCGGATGCTTTGCGCGGGCACCGGTTGCCCGCTCGATCCGATTCTTGGCAAGTTTCGCCTGAACTTCGTCCCATAGCGGCTGGTCGATGATTGCTGGATGTTCCCCCGGATAGGAACTGCCCTTGTGCGTAATCTCGCCACGGTAAATTCTGTTCTGAAGCATCAGGTAGAGTGCGCCTCGGGAGAATTTTTGTCCGCCGTACACCGTGCCGTCGGGCCGAACTCGCCGTTTGCTCCTTATCCCGGCGCCTGCAAGCTCGTCCTTGAGCGCGTGAACCGACCTGAGCGCAAGATAACGCCGGTAAATATCGACAACGGTGCGGGCCTCGTCGTCATTGACGACCAGCTTGCGGTCTTTAACGTCGTAACCGAGTGACGGCATGCCGCCCATCCACATGCCCTTCTTTTTGGAGGCGGCGATCTTGTCGCGCACACGCTCGCCGATGACCTCGCGCTCAAACTGAGCGAACGACAGGAGTACGTTGAGCGTTAGTCGACCCATGCTGGTGGTGGTGTTGAATTGCTGAGTTATCGACACGAACGAGATGCCACGGCGGTCGAAGATTTCGACGAGCTTAGCAAAATCCGAGAGTGCTCGCGTCAATCGATCGACCTTGTACACGACAATCACATCGATGCGGCCTGCCTCGATATCGGCCAACAGTCGTTTCAGGGCTGGCCGCTCCAAGGTGCCCCCGGAAAACCCGCCATCATCATATAGCGCCGGCGACACCGTCCAGCCTTCGTGCTTCTGCGACTGGATGAAGGCCGCGCAAGCTTCACGCTGGGCGTCGAGCGAGTTGAATGCCTGCTCCAAGCCCTCATCGGACGATTTTCGTGTGTAAATCGCGCAGCGGGTCTTTTTGGCGGACCGTCGCGGCATCTTTTCCGATTCAGCCATTGCGCCCCCCATTGCTCGGACGCTCCGCACCGGGTGCTGGCAGCCCGAAGAAGCGCGGACCCGACCAGTGTGCTCCGGTGATCTTTTTGGCGATCTTGGTCAGGGACGGATAGTTCGTCCCGGCATACTCGAACCCATCTTCCGTCACCGTTACGGTATGAGTACGGCCATGCCATTCGCGAACGAGGCGCGCGCCTGGCTTCAGGCTGAGGCTCGGCGTGGGTCCAACTCGACCCGTCGTCCGCAAGGCCTTCGCTATCGTTTGCAGCTTGCGGCGCGTCGACTTGCCGAGCACGCCATGTTCGATTTCCTGAAGTCTGTAACCGAGTGCAAGGACAAGGAGGTCGCGGCTGATCTTTGGCGGTTCGCTGTGGTAGAGCCGCCGCCATTCGCGACGCAACTCCTCGACGCCGAGCGACCGAATGCGATCGATCTTGCCCTCGATCGCTCGTGTGTCCACCCCAGCCATGGCTTATGCGGCAGGTGGCGCGGAGATGTTCGGATTTGACTTCGATTTGGACGGCTTTCCGGCGGTCACACGATAAATGCGTTCGCCGTCGGCCTTCTCCGACGTCAGCGTCAAGCCGAGCTTCTTGCGTACAACGCCGGCAAAGAAGCCGCGGACCGAGTGCTGCTGCCAGCCGGTCGCCTTCATGATGGCGGCGATCGTTGCACCCTTCGGCTGTCTGAGTAGGGTGAGGACAGCCTCCTGTTTGGTCCCGCCGCGGCTCGAAGACGAGGCAGTGTTGCCAGGCTTCGCGAGCCTTTTCGCGCGGCTCTTGGCGCGCGCAAGCTTAGTCTTATTGGACGTTTTGCTGTGCGACATTTTCGGATCCCTTTCGGTTGGACGGCATCGGCGCCGTCACCACCGAAGCCCCACAGTGGCGGCATCGCCAGCGGGGCGGGATCCAGATAGGGCCAAGCGGCCCTTATCAGCATGGCGACACTGACGCTCCATTCGCAGCGGGATAGGGGTCGTGAACATAGTGCACGACGCAGGCGCCAGCGCCACTTTCGGCTAAACAACAATCGACAACGGCCGAAATATCAAAGCCTTTTTGGCCAATAGTTAGCCGTGCACAGTCCCAACGTATCGCGCTGGACCGCCCGACTCTGCCGCCGCAAAAAGTCGAGCGTAAAGAGAACTTGGCCGACTTGACGCCAAAGGGCAGTTTCGTAGCGATTGGGGCGCTCGAACGCTCCGCTGTCGAGCGTGGCGAGACGTAGGGGGCATGAGCGTTAAGCCGCCTTGTCCGGCTTGTAGGGCTTGATCTTGGCGACCTGCGCCGCGATGTGGCGCTTGGTCTCCAGCGTATCATAGGCGTTCTGGAGCCGCAGGAAGTAGCCTTCGGACAAGCCGAAAAACTTGCAGAGCCGCAGGTCGGAATCGGCCGTGATATCGCGCGACCCATTTACTATGGCATGAATGCGGTTGCCTGGAACTCCAAGGGCCTGGGCTAGTTGGTTTTGGCTCATGCCGATCTCATTCAAGAATTCCGCTTTCAAAATCTCCCCGGGATGCGGGTTGCGAAGTTGTCCCATGGCTTTTCCTCCATTTCGCACAGCTCAGTGATAGTCCACAATCTCAACATCTTCGGCATCGCGATCCGACCACCGGAAACAGACACGCCATTGGTCGTTAATCCGGATGCTCATCTGCCCCGCTCGGTTCCCTTTAAGCGCTTCCAGCCGGTTGCCGGGCGGGTTTCGTAGGTCCTCAAGGGTCGCCGCGGCGTCAAGCTGACGCAACTTGCGGAGCGCGCGATCCTGAATTTCGCCTGGAAACTTGCGGCTCGAATGTCCCCGCCAAACACGCTCGGTCTCCTTGGAACTGAATGACCGGATCATCGGTTTCACCTGTTAATCATAGTATGATACGTAGTACGTATCAAGTAAGGAAAGGCGCCCTCATGCTCATAAGCGCATTGTGGCGGTTGGTCTCGATCCGGCTGAGCGACGCCATGGCGCACAGTGCGCTCAGAGGCTCGATCCGTTGGGCTAATGGTGGCAGTCGCGCCGACATTGGCAGATAAGGTGTCCGGACCCTTCGCTAGCGGATGCGTTTCGAGCCACAGCGCGCAGGCCATGCTGATCGGATCAACTCCAACATTCCTCCACCATGCGGCTTCATCGCTGTAGCGATGAACCTCGCGATGATGGCCCCGGCACAGCGGCACGGTGAACTCATCACTGACCTTGCGTGCGAGCGCCCGGCTTTGTGCGAAGCGCAGATGGTGAGCATCCGATGGATGACGACCACAAACGAGGCAAACCTGCTTAGCGACGTATCTAACGTGGTCGCGGTCACGGACCCGGCGCAGCTCCGGCAGCGCTAACACGCTCTTATCGATCGTCTTGCCGATCAGCTTGGACCGCTTCTTTTTCGGCCTTTTCGCATCCGGATCTTCCGCAGCCTTCTCCGTTTTGACTGGCTCCTCGGGTGCCTCAGCTGAGGTTTTCGCGAAGCTCGCCAGTCTCGCTTGGAAGCTTTCCTCAACGCGCTGGGCATCGGCCGCCGTCAGACCGTTCTTGGCGCGCAGGCTACGGTGTGCCCAGATTGCAGCGTCATCGCCGCAGGCAAGATCGGCGAGTTCGGCGAGAAGTCGATCGCGTAGTTCGGCTGATGCCTCGGGTCCAAGCATTGGCTCGGCGGAATTCCAATGGACCTTTCTGTCGCGGCGAACATCTGGCCTTTGAGCAGGATTCTGTTGACTGCCATTCAGCCGACGATTCCTTTCCCCTGTCGACTTCTCAGGCCCAGACGTCTGGCTCGTCGGCGTCGTGAGATCAGGCGCATCGAGGTCATCCTCGCCGGCAATCCCTACCAGGGTGAACAGGGCATAGCGGCGAGCATAGGTCAGTGCCGCTCCCATCCGATGCGGGGTCGCGGTCTCGCTGATCGCACAGACCGGCCAGTCCGAAGCGATCCATTCACCGGAGGCATGCGCCAACATCGTCGTCAGATTGATGATGCTGGCGCTCTGGTCGATGGCCGTCGTCTGCACCGTGGCGATCTCATGCTGGCCTAAAGTCTTGCGCACGATATCGAGCCCGCTCGACAGCGGCGCATAGCGAAACGTGCGTTCAGTCCCACCCGGTCCATCCGAGCGGATGGTGGCGACCAGTGATTTCTCTGGATTGACGAGTTCGGCTTGAGCTTTAGCGAGAGCCGCCGCCAAACTGGCGATTGAATTACTGGACCGCTGCATGGCTTCCCTCCACGCTGAGCAGGTCGAAACTGATGGCGCCGGATTTCGAGCGCTTGGCCCGGATGCCATGGCCGATGGCCTCCTTGACATCTTCCGGCATGAGGCCCTTGAGTTCGGCCTTGGCCTGCTCGTGCTCGAGATGAGCGGCCCGGGTCCGTGCGAAGATGCCGGAGAATTCCGCCCATGCATTAGACGAGCTCATATCGACGATCCGGATCGCCTCGATGCGCGGGCGAGGCGGCCCGACGCCGAATAGGCGCGGTGGTTCGCCGCTCTCCACACAGCGCCAGAATTTCTTCTCGGCAGTGAGGATGAGATGCTGATAGAGCGCATCGGCATGGGTTGCGATTTCAACCCATTTGCCGCCGCCGGTGATCACCGACAGCACCGCCGCCTTGGAATTGACGACCCACATATTGTGCTGCAGCTGCGGCATGTATTTTTCGGCTGCGGCTTCCTCCGAGAACGACCATGGCAGCATGAACTTTGCTTCGAACACGGCGCCGCTTCCTTCGACGCGACCGTCGAGGGTCGCCGCCATCCAGCGGATCACCGGATGCTTGACGTGCCGCTGGATGTCGCTGATGACCTGACCGGTATTGAACTCGTACCAGCGCCGGTTGAGGTCCTCGGTGACAGCTCCGAGCTGCACGATGAGGTTGCCGGAGAGGTCCTCCGGTACGGCTTCGCCGCGCTTTTCGCGCCAGAGCCGCAGGAGTGCGGTTTCATCGTTGCCCATGATGATCCGGGCGTCCGAACCGCCGATGAAATACCGCCGTTGATTATTGATCGACTTCAAAGACGCTTGAGACATTGCCAGTTCTCCAGTAAGTACGAGGTGTCGCCGCTATCGATACTAAAAGTATCGGATGAAATGCCCCCAAAGTCAATACTAAAAGTATCAATAAGGCAAGTTAAAGCTGCGCGGGCTCTTTTGGCTTGGTCGCAAGAGCAATTGGCAACTGCAGCCGATGTCTCGATCCCGACGATAAAGCGACTAGAAGCTCAAGACGGCCCTTTGGGGGGCCGGAGCGAGACAGAGACCAAGATTCGGCTGGCATTGGAAACCGCCGGCGTAGAGTTCATCGACGAAAATGGTGGTGGTCCCGGTGTCCGGTTGCGAAAGCGGCAACAGAAAAAAGGCTAGGGAGCTGCTCAGTTGGGGACGCAATAATGCACTATTCCAAGGTGCAGCAGTCGATTAGGTCATGCTGCTCGGGTGATCGGTCAATCCGGCAAAGAGGAGACCAATTGCGGGTGCTCCCGGCCCGACGACATTGTCCAAATATCGGGATTTTAGGGCGTGAACTCATAAACGCGCCCGCGCGGACGGCTTACATCGCGCCCCCTTCCTCGCATACCGGCGGCCAGTGTAATCTGCTCTGAGAGCTGTCGCCGGGAGGTGCCGAAATCCCGATCATTGCAATGGGCAGCACGGTTGCTGTCGGCGAGCTTCCCAGCTTCATCGTTTACAAAGTGAGCGTCCGCGCGTGCACCGCGCGATGGCGCTGGGGAAATAGCGCAAAGGATCGCATAATGAAGATGGAAGATATGAACAAGCAGTTGCTGAGCCGGCGTGAATTTAATGGACTTTGCGCGGCGTTCGGCTCATCGCTCCCCGCCGTCAGCGCAATGACTGCGGCGCTATCAAGTGCATCGGCTCTTGCCGCGACTACTGACGCGGTTTCAAACGGTGCAGGGCGGACGGTAAAGTTCCACGACGGCACCATCGTCCCGGCGCTCGGTCAGGGCTCTTGGCATCTCGCGCAGGGAAGACATCCAGAAGCCGCTGAGGAAGAAGCGCTGCGCATAGGCCTTTCGCTCGGTATGACGTTGATCGACACGGCGGAGATTTACGGCAACGGCCGTTCCGAGGAATTGATCGGCCACGTCATTGCCGATCAGCGCGACCGCGTATTCCTGGTCTCCAAGGTGTGGCCCGATCACGTGACGGGAAACGGCATCGCGCGCGCTTGCGATGCGAGCCTCGCCCGTCTCGGCAGTGATCATCTCGATCTCTACCTGCTGCACTGGCCAAATGGGATCACCGACTTCTCCGGCGTTGTGGCGGCGTTCGAAAGTCTACGCGCGGCGGGGAAGATTTGCGCCTGGGGCGTGTCCAACTTCAAAGTCAGCGACATGGAAAACCTCTTCCATGTTCCACACTGCGACCGCTGCGCGACCAATCAAGTTCTTTACAACATCGGCAGCCGCGGCATTGAGTATGATCTGCTGCCATGGTGCGAGCAGCGTGGCATGCCGGTAATGGCCTATTCTCCGCTCGGCGACAGCAGCCTGGTGGGTGACCCCACACTTGCATGTATCGGCGCAGCACACGGCTGCTCGGCGACCGCGGTCGCACTGGCCTGGGCCATTCGCAGCGGTAACGTTATCGCAATTCCCGAATCCGGCTCGGCGGCGCATGTAAAGGAGAACGCCGTCGCGCTCTCCCTGACGCTCACGCCGCAGGAGCTTGAGACACTGGATGCAGCGTATCCACCGCCCCACCACTAGGACGCCCTGAAAACACGGGCTAGTACCCGGAATCACAGGTCCGCGAAACATGGTTTGAGGCGTTTCTGATGGACTTCGGATTTTGTCCAGACGAAGGGACGCGCGGTTTCGTTGTAGGTGC
>Ga0074044_10002509_pt1 | contig 16021 bp, 16 predicted proteins | sample BogForMeECP23OM1_FD_94443 | JGI IMG/M metagenome (GOLD analysis project Ga0074044, IMG submission 94443) | Bog forest soil microbial communities from Calvert Island, British Columbia, Canada - Bog Forest MetaG ECP23OM1 | ecosystem: Environmental > Terrestrial > Soil > Wetlands ...
CCGGTCGACCTCATCAAACCCATACTGATCCACTTCCAGCATCTTGAGCGCAGCCTTGGCCGTCGCTTCATCAATTTTGCCTGCGCCGCGCACTTGGGCGAAGTCGCGCACCCGCCGCAACAGCCGGTTCGCAATTCTCGGCGTGCCGCGCGCCCGGCCCGCTAGCTCGCGCGCTCCGGCTTTGTCGATCTCTACTCCCAGAATCTCCGCCGAGCGCTCCACAATCACTTGCAAATCTTCCGGCGCATAAAACTCCAGCCGCAGCACGATGCCAAACCGCGCCCGCAGCGGCGCCGAAATCAGCCCCGCCCGCGTGGTCGCGCCAATAAACGTAAACGGCTTCACCTCCAGCGTGTGCGTGCGCGCCGACGGCCCCTGCCCAATCATGATGTCGAGCTTGTAATCTTCCAGCGCGGAATAAAGCAGCTCTTCCAGCACCGGCTGCAGCCGGTGAATCTCATCCACAAAGAGCACCTGCTTTTCCTGCAGGTTGGTAATGATCGCGGTAAGATCGCCCTTGATCTGCAACAGCGGCGCGGCCGTCGGCTGAAAATGCACGCCCAGTTCGTTCGCAATGATATTTGCCAGCGTCGTCTTGCCCAGCCCCGGAGGCCCGTACAACAGCACGTGATCCATAGCCTCGCCGCGCGAGCGCGCCGCCTCGATCGCGACCGCCAGGTTCTCTTTGACTTTGTTCTGACCGATGAATTCAGCCAGCCGCTGCGGCCGCAGCTTCAGCTCAAACGAAGAATCATCCTCCACCGGCGCGCCAGAAACCAGCCGCTCGCGCTTGTAATTCGGATCGGGATTGGGCACAGCAGCCACTCAGCCGGATGTTACCACGAGCGCCGAAACAAATCCCTTGACACGATGTCAAGCACGCTTTACATTGTGAATGTAAAGCATACTTGACTCGTAAGAAACCGGAGAAAACAATGGACGCCAACCAAAGACGCTACCTAAAAGAAATCGGCGGCTCAATGGCCGCTTACACCGCAATGGTCGCGGTCGCAATCTGGCTGCTGCAAGGCCACGCAGACTCGCCTCTGCGCTACGTTTTCGCCGTGCTGCCGCTCATCCCCTCGGCCTTTGCGATATGGGCCGCGATCCGCTTTTTCCGCGGCCTCGACGAACTGCAGCGCCGCATCCAGTTCGAAGCCATCGCCTTCAGCTTCCTGGGCACGTGCCTGTTCTCGCTGAATTGGGGAGTCCTGCAGCGCTTCGGGCTGCCTGACGCCGGCGTTCTCTGGATCTCGCTTCTGTTGTTCGGGCTCTATATCATCGGAATCCTGATCGCCTGCCGGAGGTACCAGTGAAAAACGCCCTCCGCGATTTGCGCGCTCAACTCAACTGGACCCAAGCCGACCTCGCCGAAAAATTAGGAGTATCGCGCCAGACCGTCAACGCCATCGAAACCGAAAAGTACGACCCCAGCCTGCCCCTGGCCTTCAAAATCGCAAAGATCCTCCGCAAGCCAGTAGAAGAAATTTTCAAAGCGTAGGGGCGATTTCGTCGGTCGCATTTCTTTGCGTCCTTTGCGGATGTTCTTTGCGTTCTTAGCGGTTAAAGTCTTGAAGTTGAGAGCTGCAAATCATCTCGGATACCAATCCAGCACCCGCACCTCAATCCCCGTCCCCTCGAGCGCTTTCTGAAACACAGTGAGGTCGGAACCGCGATAGTGATACGGAATGACAACTTTCGGATGAAACGCCTTCACCGCGTCGGCCGCCTCTTCCGGCGGCATGGTGTAAGGCAGATTCATACACACAAACGCGACATCAATATTCTTGAGCGCGCCAATCTCCGGCACGCCCTCGGTGTCTCCCGAAAAATAAAACCGCTTGCCGCCATAGGTCAGCACATATCCGTTGCCGCGTCCTTTGTCATGAAAAAGTTTTCCCGGCTCGGGACCGCGCTTCAGGTTGTAAGCCGGAATCGCCTCAATCGTCCACGCGCCCCAGGTTTTCGTCTCGCCGTTCGCGATCGGCTTCGCCTGGGTCACGGTCTGCACTACCGCCGGCGGCGCGAAAATCTCCGTGCCGTCTTTGCTGACTGCCTTCTCCGAATCCGGATCCATGTGATCGCCATGAATATCGGTAATCAGAATCAGGTCAGCCTTGGGCAACCCCGCCAGCTTAGCCGGCTTCGCGGGATCGAGATAAATCACCTTCCCGCCCGCCTCAATCAAAGTGCTCGCATGATAAAGCGGAGCAATCTTCACCGGCCCCGCCGAAGTAGAAAAAGTCTGCGTCTCGGCCCCGAGCGCAGCCGGCGCCAGCGCGCCAAGAGGAACACAAACAGAGCAAACCGCAATCAGAATCGCTTTCATAAGAATCCCCGCACCCGAGAACTATCCACCAACCACTGACTTCTGACAACTGCTCTTAATTCTTACTCTTCTTCTTCCTTCACCTCGCCCCGCTCCGCCTTCGCTTTCTCAATAATCTTCTCCTGCAGTTGCCCCGGAACCGTATCGTAATGATGCATTTCCATGTTGAAGCTGCCTCGTCCCTGCGTCATCGAAGTCAGATCCACGCCATAAGTCAGCATCTCGGCCATCGGTACCTCCGCCTTCACCACCGTGTTACCGCCTTTATTATCCATGCCCTGGATGCGACCGCGCCGGCTGTTCAAGTCACCCATGATCGATCCCGCAAAGTCGTCGGGCACCGTGATCTCGACCGCCATCACCGGCTCCAGAATCGTCGGCTTCGCAATCTCCATCGCCTTCTTGAACGCAATCCGCCCCGCCATTTGAAACGAGAGATCGTTCGAGTCCACATCGTGATACGACCCGTCATACAGGATCACGCGAAAATCCACCACCGGAAATCCCGCCAGATATCCGCGCCCGGCCGCGTCGCGCACGCCCTTCTCTACCGCGGGAATGAAATTCTTCGGAATCGCCCCGCCAAAAATATCGTTCACAAATTCGAACTCGCCCCCGCGCGGCAGCGGCTCCATCTTGATCTTGCAATCGCCATACTGCCCGTGCCCGCCGGTCTGCTTCTTGTGCCGCCCCTGCACGTCGGCCTTGCCGCGAATCGTCTCGCGATACGGGACCTTCGGAGCCTTCAAATTCACTTCCGTGTGATAACGCTTCTTCAGCTTCGCGACGGTCACTTCAATATGCTGCTGCCCCGTGCCCGCAATCAGAAACTCTTTAGTCTGCGGATCGCGGAAGAATCGCAGCATCGCATCTTCTTCCATCAGCTTGTGCAGGCCCGGCCCCAGCTTGTCTTCATCGGCGCGGCTCTTGGGCTCAATGGCAAACGTAATCGCCGGCTCGGGCAGCTTCACTCGCGGATACTGAATCGGCGCAGATTTATCTCCCAAAGTATCGCCGGTCAGCGTCTCTTTCAGCTTCGCCACCGCGCCAATATCTCCCGCATGCAGCTCCGGCACCGGAATCGCCGTCTTTCCTTGCATCGTTGAAATGTGCGAGAACTTTTCCTGCGCTCCCCGGCCATAGTTCACCAGCGTCGCTTCGTTCTTCAGCACTCCGGAGAAAACTTTGAAATACGAAATCCGTCCTGCAAACGCGTCCGACACCGTCTTGAACACATACAGCGAAACCGGCTCCGCATCGGTCTCATGCCGCTTCGGCACATCGCCATTCCCCGACGCCGGAGCTTCCCCCTGCACCCACTCGTGCTCCGACGGCGCCGGCGTGTAGTCGACGATGAAATCCATCACCCGGTCCGCACCAATATTCCCCAGCCCCGAACTGAAAATCACCGGGAAAATTCGGTCTTCGCGAATCGCATTGTGCAGCGCCGGAATCAGATCTTCCTCGCCCAGCGTTCCCGCCTCGAAATATTTCTCCATCAGCTTGTCGTCGCCCTCGGCCACCAGTTCGACCAGCTGCTCGTGCGCTTCCTGCACCTGCGCGCCCAGGTGCGCCGGAATCTCCGTCTCTTTTCCCTTGCCGTTCCCGCCCAGTTCGTAGGTGTAAGCCTTCATGCGGACCAGGTCGACCACGCCCGTCAGATTCTTCTCGCTCCCGATCGGCAACTCAATCGGAATCACATCTCGCCCAAAAGCGCCGATCAGCGACTCCAGCACCCGCTCCGCATTCGCCCGGTCCCGATCCATGCGGTTCACGACGATCAGCCGCGGCGTCTTATATTCTTCGCAATAATTCCAGACCCGCTGCGTCACAACTTCTACGCCTGCCACGCCGTCCACAACGACGATCGCCGCGTCGACCACCGGCAGCGCCATCTTCGCCTCGTGGACAAACATGTTGAACCCAGGCGTATCGAGAATATTGATCTTCGTTTTGCCCCACTCCACCACGGCTGCGCCGGTCGCAATCGACATCTTGCGCGCGATCTCCTCGTCGTCGTAATCGGTCGTCGCCGAACCGTCGTCCACCCGCCCCAGCCGCGGCGCCGCGCCCGCGGTATAAAGCATCGCCGATACCAGCGTGGTTTTGCCCGCGTGTCCGTGCCCCACCATCGCTACATTACGAATGTTTTCTCCCGAATAGACTTTCAAGTTGGGCTCCTTCGGCAGGCGAGGGAAACGGCCCATGAAGAGTTAGAAGACCGGACAGGCCAGCCCGACCTCACTTGCCAAAACGTAGGATGCTACCACGCGGCAAGCAGCAGCCTCAAATGGTGCTCTCGCCAGCCTTAGGGAGAGAATTGGGTGCCCCATCCTTAACTGCGTTCTTCGCGGTTAGGGTGGGGATTTTGACTTTCTCGATTTGGCCTCGGCGCCTGAGTCGAAACCGGGTGCCGGGTGCCCCATGTCTCGCCGTTTTTGCGAGACGTGGGGATTTACCGTCTCACAGGCTGGCGATTCGACCCTCCCTCCCCAGATCGAACCGTAGTATCATCCTCACCGATGCTAGGTAACCGCACCAGCGAAGAATGGGTCGCCCAATACGCGACCAGCCACCAGCACCCGGTCAATCGCGCCTGTCACACCCTGGGCATTCCGACAATTCTGCTCTCAGTCCCGTTTTTCGTAGCCAGCATCGTCTACCATCGCCTCTGGCCCTACGCCCTCGCGCTGTTCATCCTCGGATGGATCTTCCAATTCATCGGCCACGCCTTCGAAGGTAAGCCCCCCGAATTTCTCCGCGACTGGCGATTCCTCTTCGTAGGCGTCCGCTGGTGGTGGGCCAAAATCAACGGCAAAGCCTGAGCAATTCTTGTGAAAGATCGAGTCTGCGTGAAAGTTTCAGGTCCGCGGGTGCCCCACCCTTAACCGCCTATTTTGCGGTTAGGGTGGGGATTTTGACGTTTTAGATTTTGACCTGGGAGAGCGTATCGGACCCGGGTGCCCCATTTCTCGCGCGTTCTTTGCGCGAGAAGTGGGGATTTTGACCTTCGCCCCGCGAAGGCCCCCACCTTGCACCCCACCGCCCTCTGTTCTATGCTCATCACAACCGCATGCACCGTCTGACCGCCAAACTCCTGTTGCTGTTCGCGCTCGCCGGAAGCTGCGTTCCGCTGGCGCTGGCAGCCACAGCCAAGGCCCCGCATGCCTGCTGCATCCGCAAGGCGCATCACTGCCGCGACTCCGCGTCAGAAGAATCCGAACACCTCATCATCCGCTCCGCCAGTTGCTGCAACCACGATTGCTGCCGAGCCGTAACCACCTCGCAGTGGGCTTACCCGCAGCCGTCGATCGCGGCCATATCGGTGCAGAGCGTAACCGCCCCGCTGGCCGAATCGCATCCCGATTCTCCCGCCGCAAAATTCTCTTCCTCCCAATCCACGCGCGCTCCGCCCGTCTGCTGAAGCGGTCTCCCGCTTAATTGCAGCTGTTATCCATGAGTTCTCCGCCCCAAGTGCGGGGTCTTCGGTCTCACCACGCGCGTGGATGCAGTTTCACGAACTGTTTGATGGAACCACAACGGGAGGCATTTCTATGAGGCACGTTCTTGGCATCATTGCCGTCGTTTTCTTCCCCGGCGCCATCGCCCTGGCGACGATCTTCGGCTCCGTGCACGGCATCGTTCATGATCCTCAGCATCGCCCCATTCAAGGCGCACACGTTACTCTCAAGGCGCAAAACTCGGACTGGACGCAGTCCCAGGACTCCGGCAGCACTGGTGAATTCGATTTCCATTCTGTCCCCATCGGCACCCACACGGTCACAGTCACGTCGCCCGGCTTCCAGGAACTGCAACAGGAGGTCATCGTCCAATCCGACACCAGCCCGGTCCTGCACTTCCAGTTGCCGGTCGCTGGCGCGAAGGAGAGCGTTGAAGTCTCAGGAATTCCCGTTGAAGCAACGATTGATACCGTCACTCCCACCACCATGCTCAACCGCATCGACATCCAGCAGACTCCCGGCGCCGACCGCACCAACGGCATGCAGATGATCACCGACTATGTCCCCGCCGCATATGTGACGCACGACATGCTTCACATGCGAGGCGGACATCAGGTCGAGTGGCTGATCGACGGGGTCCCCATCCCCAACACGAATATCGCGACGAATCTGGGTCCGCAGATCGACCCCAAGGACATCGACTATCTCGAGGTTCAAAGAGGCAGCTACGACGCCGACTACGGCGACCGCACCTATGGGATCTTCAACATCGCACCCCGCACCGGCTTTGAACGCGACCGGGAATGCGATCTGGTGATCAGCGTCGGGAACTTCTACCAGACCAACGACCAGCTCAGTTGCGGAGGACACTCCGCGCGCTCCGCCTACTACGCCAGCCTGAATGGAAATCGAAGCGATTACGGCCTTCAGACACCCATCCCGCAAGTCATTCACGATGCGGACAACGGCTACGGAGGATTTGCTTCATTCATTTTCAATCCCAATTCTAAAAACCAATTCCGAGTGGTCGGCTCCCTGCGCCAGGATTATTACCAGATTCCCGTCGATCCCGATCCCAACTCAATCGGAAATCAGAACTATCCCAGCTACGGACTGCGCGACGCCGAGCGCGAGCCCGACGGCTACGTCACTTTCTCCTGGGTGCACACCTTCAATCCCAACATGCTGCTCACGGTTTCACCCTTTTACCACTACAACGGCGCCGACTATAAAAGCAGCCCGAACGATTATCCGGTCGCCTCAACCGTGACTGAGAACGCCAGCTACGTCGGCGCGCAAGTTACCTTTAACGCCACGTTCTGGAAAAACGATCTGCAAGCCGGGGTGTACGGATTCGGCCAGCACCAGTACAACTACTTCGACAATCTATTCAACGACGGCGAGGCGAATTTCCCCGCTTCCTCCATCGGCATTAACGGCGGCGTAACAGCGCTCTTCATCAACGACAAATTCAAAGTCACGCCCTGGCTCACTTTAATCGCCGGACTCCGCCAAACCGAATTCGATTCTTCCATTTCCCAAAGCGCCACCGATCCCCGCCTCGGCATCGCCCTGAAAATTCCGCGACTGAATTGGGTCTTTCGCGGATTTTACGGATACTTCTATCAAGCCCCGCCTCTCGTCACCGCAACCGGCGCGCTGCTCGATTTGGCCAACAGCCAGAATTTTGCTTTCTCTCCTCTGAAGGGGGAGCGCGATATCGAATGGCAGTTCGGCGTCACCATTCCGTTTCACGGCTGGAACCTCAGCGCCGATAATTATGAAACCCGCGCCCAGAACTGGCTCGACCACAACAACATCGGAGACTCCAATCTCTTTTGGCCCATCACCTGGCAATACGCGATGATTCAAGGCTGGGAACTCACTCTTCGCTCGCCCAATCTCTGGCATCGCAGCCAGTTTCACCTTGCTTATGCGAATCAGATCGCACAGGCCACGTCGCCAATTACCGGCGGCTTGGTCTGCCCAGTTCCCGTAACCTCGGCCTGTGGACTCGACATTCCCGCCGGACTCTCCCCCGTCGATCACGATCAGCGAAACACATTGAACCTGGGCCTCAATACAACTTTGCCCTGGCAGTCCTATATCTCCACCAATGTGTATTACGGTTCGGGATTCACCAACGGCTTGCCGGGCGTGCAGTATCCCGGCAATTATCTTCCGGGCCACACCACGGTTGATTTCGCTCTCGGAAAAACCTTCGCCGAGAAATACACCATCTCTCTGACAGCCCTGAACGTGGCCAACCGCCGCGTGCAGCTCGATAACAGCCTCACCTTCGGCGGATTCCACTGGAACGATCCCCGCCAGCTGTACGCCGAATTCCGCTACCGCTTCCATTACTAAGCTGAATGGAACGTCGCGACCAGGCAAACGGAGGATTCGGGTAGATGATTTTAATGGCGATTTCGCGCCAATCGACGAAGCTCAAGGCAAGGAAATGTATGCACGCTCGACAAAATCATACTGAGGATATTCGGCCGCAATTGCTTTCATCTTTTCTTTGACAACATTGCCGCGCACCCAGTTTCCAACCTCTGCGAACATTTCGGCGCTGTCCTCCCAGTAAGCGGTTGCATGGCAATTTGGGTTCGCGAAGTCAGTGTCCGCAATAAATCCAGCAAGGTTCAGCCTTGCATTTTCAGTTTCCATCTCGACCCACGTCTTGAGATACGGTGACAAATCGGACACCGCCTTACTAATTCCACAAAGCCACCCTTCAATTTGCCAGCCGTAGTATTCGCGTGGCTGACCATCAAGAATGCACCTCCAAAGTGCACCGAAGAACTGTTCCACGGCGCTTTGCTCGACGTCGGGCCAATGCTGCCAATCACCGTGATGGAGCTTATTGAAGACAACTTGCGGGTCTACAAACTCCTCTCCATGGGCAACTGCCAGCTCAAAAATTCGTGGGAGAAAGTGTTTGAAATCCGTTTCGTTGCCCCAAACGAACAACGCGTCAGTGGTGTATTTCCGCAAGTCGCCGACGTTCAGCTTGCGAAGGGATGTCCTGTGAAGCCGCTTCTCATCTTCTGGACTGTGGCAGCATGGACAAGCGTTCGTATCATCCCGAAGCGGGTAAGACGCGAACGTAGCGTAGAGGCTCTCTATGGTGAGACGAAGCTCAGGGGTTTCTTCCACGCAGTCATTCTACCCACGCAGCGGCTGTTAGCAGCCATTACACCGACTGAAAATTGCCGGTGCCCCATTTCTCGCGCGCACTTTGCGCGAGAAGTGGGCCCTAAAATCTCTTCCGCAGAAACTCAAAAAACACATACCCGATCAGTGCCGCGACCATGGCAATCTCAAAATTAGCGCGCGTCAGCACATCCCCAAGAGCCCACACCAACCCACGCCTCTGCCCCATCCCCGACCGCTCAAATTCTCCCATCAGCAGATTGGCATAAAACAGAAAGACGATGAACGCAACCTCGATCACTGCCCGCCACACATTTTTCTTCATAGCCAATCGCCGGCTCCAGTCAAGCTCTCACCCCGCCGCCTTCTCCCGCAACAAATCCTCCACATCCCCAATTTTCTCCCCCAGAAGATTCAACTTCCGCGCCAGCCCCTGAATCTCCGCCTCCGCTCTCCGATTCACTTCAAAGTCCAGTTCGCCGCGCAGCCGATCCTTCGTATCCTGCCGGTTCTGGCTCATCATGATCACCGGCGCCTGAATCGCCGCCAGCATCGACAAAAACAAATTCAATAAAATGTACGGATACGGATCCCACGCTTTCTTGCCCAGCGCTGCATCCACGCTCATATAGATCGCAAGCGCAACGCCGAACGACACAATGAACGGCCACGACCCGCCGAAACCCGCAACCGCGTCGGCTATGCGTTCGCCAAAGGTCGCATCCTTCTCGATGATTTCATTTGGATGCCGGTTCGCCCGCACCCGCACCAGTTGCTGCGACGCGTGAAACTGCCGCCCCAGCACGGTCAGCATGTCCATCCCGGCCAGCGGCTTGCGTTGCAGTAGCACCGCAATGTCGTCGCGTTTTACCTCGATACACTCCACCTCCTCGATCGCCGCCGCTTCACTCTGGTGCGGTGTCTGATCCAGCATCGAGGCAAATCCAAAGAACTCTCCGTGCGAGGGCTCGTCGATCACCACCTCCTGATGATCCTGATCGACCGTCGTCACCCGCACGCGTCCCGACACCACCACATAAGCCTGCCCGCTGGCGTCGCCCATCTTGTAAATGCGCTGCCGCGGCGCGAATGTTTTCAGCCGCACCTGCCCCGCCAGCACCGCGGTTTCTTCGTCATCCAGCAACGCAAAAAGTGGAACGTGCTTCAACACTTCAGGATTCACTGCCATGACGTTTCCTCGCCCTGTGAAATCTCGCCGCGAATTCAACCCGCGCCCGATCGCCCCTGAGGATTTCACAAAATCCCCGCCTCAACAACACGCCATCGAATAGCTCTCAGCCCACAACCTGAGATACAGTGAAAGAACCGTAGGATGCTGAAAGAGCGCTGCTGCGGGAATGCGATCCAGAGCGCACCCTTTTTGAAGAACTCGATTTTGGGTGGCGCAGCGCTTTCAGCGCTGCGATACTGCCTTCCTTTAGGAAAATGACAACCACCTCAAAACCAAATCGCACGCGGGTCACCCTGCTCCTCGCCGCCGTAACGATTCTTTCCGCCTGCCATTCGAGGCCCGGAGCCGCCAAACGCTATCCCTTCACCGGACGCGTCATCTCCATTGACGCGCAAAGCCAATCCGCCGTAATCGACGGCGACAACATCCCCGGCTTCATGGACGCGATGGCCATGTCTTACAAAATCAAACCGGCCTCGGCCCTGACTCAACTCGCGCCCGGCGATTCCATTTCCGCCGAGGTCGTTGTCGAGCCCGCAAAAAATGACGACGCCGCTCCCGACGCCTGGCTCGAAAATGTAAAGGTCACCGCCCACGCAAAAACTCCGTCGCCCGCACCCACCGCACAGCACATCCCCGCCGCCGGAGACCCCGTCCCCGACTTTTCCTTCACCAATCAGGACGGCCGTAAGATCTCCCTCCACCAATACCGCGGAAAAGTTCTGCTCGTAACTTTCATCTACACGCGCTGCCCCTTCCCTGATTTCTGCCCCCGCGTCAGCAGCAACTTCGCCGAGATCGACAAGCAGCTGACCGACAAGCAACTCGCCGCCGACGCGAGCCTCGCCAACGTTGATCTTCTAAGCCTGAGTTTCGATCCCGAGCACGATAAACCGGCCGTTCTGCGCGCCTATGGATTCTCCGTCGCCCACACCCACGATCCCGCGCTCTTTCGCCGCTGGCAATTCGCCGCGCCCGGCGCCGCGGACCTGCCCGCGATCGCCAACTTCTTCGGCCTCGTCTACAAACCCGACGCCGGCCTCATCACCCACAACCTCAGCACCGCCGTAATCGGCCCCGACGGCAAAATCATAAGCTGGTACCACGGCAGCGACTGGCAGACTTCTGATTTAATGAAAGACGCACGCGGAGCGCAGCAGCCAAAGCTGGGGAGCACTTCTTAGCGTCGTTCGGGTTAAAAGCTTTCCGTGGAAAGTTTGTGTGGACCGTTCCGTGTTTTTATGGACCGCTACGTGCAAGATGCTGCCGACCGTACCGTGGAAAAGCGGCTCTTCCGAGCCGCGGAAAGCGTTCAAAAAAATCCGGGCTTTAGCCCGCGGCGCCAAAAAGGACTCCGATGAAATATCTGCTTCTGATCCTCTCCCTATGCGGAATAATCGTCTCCTCCCTCGCCCTGCGCGAGCACTACCGCGAATACGGAGACTCCCCCTGCAGCATCAACGAGCACTGGGACTGCGGCGTCGTCAATCACAGCCCCTACGCCATGATCGGCCCCATCCCCGTCGCCATCGTCGGCATCGCCGGATACTTCCTAATGGCCGGTCTCGCTTTTCTGCGCTCGTATCGTCTGCTGCTCGTCCCCACGCTGGCTGGCCTGTCGTTCTCGCTCTACCTCGCCCACGTTGAAAAGGACATCCTCGGCGTCTGGTGCATATACTGCGTGATTTCGCTCGGGCTCGTCTCTCTCATGTCCCTGCTCACCCTGGCAACTGTAATCTCACAACAAATACACAAACCCTCGCCCGCATAACTATCGTCGATTTTCAAGACGAAGCAGCGACGGCTGGGTGCCCTATTTCTCGCGCGTTCTTTGCGCAAGAAGTGGGGATTCCCCCAGCCTCACACCTTACTTCGCCGGAGAACTCCGGCCGACCAGCCCCGCCCCCAGCGCTTCATTCTTTTGCCCGCACTTTGCCCCTCGCCGCTAAACTGTTTTCGATGCACTCCCTCTACAACCGTGTTGCCGGACAAAGTGTCGAGCGCCTCGCCGCCCTCAGCGACGGCATCTTCGCCGTAGCCATGACCCTGCTCGTCCTCGATCTCCGCGTCCCGGCCGCCGAAGCCGTCCACTCCGAGCGCGATCTCTGGCACGCCCTCGTCGCACTCTCGCCCCGCCTCGTCATATTTCTAATGAGTGTGATGACCAACGGAATCTTCTGGGTCGGCCAACAAACGCAGCTTAATCACTTCGCCCGCGCCGACCGCAATCTCGCCTGGATTCACATCGCCTTCCTCTGTGCCGTCTCGCTCACGCCCTTCACCACGGCGCTGCTCGCCGCCTTCATCCACTACCGCATCGCGCTCCTGGTTTACTGGTTCAACATACTGCTGCTCGGCCTCGCTCTCTACGCCAGCTGGCGCTACGCCACGCACGCCAACCTTCTCAACGACGATCTCCCCGAAGACATCCATCCCGCCGTAATCCGCCGCATCGTAATCGCGCAGTCCCTCTACGCCGGCGGTGCCGCCCTCTGTTTCATCAACACCTACTGCAGCATCGCCGCAATAGTGTTGGTCCAGATCAACTACGCCATCGCCCCCAGATTCTGCTGGGGATTATTCTCAAGTAGATCTGCGGGAGTCCAAGACTAATGCCGGGTGCCCCATGTCTCGCCGTTTTTGCGAGACGTGGGGATTTTGACTCCCAACCATTTTTCATTCACGTCGTATCCCGTCGTATAAAATACCCCTGCCTTCGATGCGCCCGCGCATTCTCCTCTCGGCCGTCTGCCTCGCCTGCCTCCGACTCTGTTGCCTCGCACAAGACGTGCAGCCCCGCGCTGAGGCTATGATGGGCCGCGCCCGCTATCTCTCCGACATCCGCACGAAAAGCGCGCCAGCCTTCCGCCTCAAGGCAACTTTTTCTTTCACTGGAAAGGACCTCGAATCGGCTCAAGGCACCTACACCGAAATCTGGATCTCCGGCGAGCAGTGGCGCCGCGAGACTGTGGTGAACGACTTCCACCGCATCGAAGTCGGCACCCCCAACCGGATCTGGAGGCTCGACAATTCCACAAATCTTCCCGATACAGCCACGCGCCTTCCCGGACTGTTCAATATTTTCCCGCCTGCAAGTGAAAGTCTCGAGTTCGACTCCATCACCCCCACTTCAGACCAGCGGCTAGAAGAAGAATGCGTCACGACCAAGCCCGGCTCGCATCAGGAGAGATCAGCATTCTGCTTTGAGAAGAAAAGCGGCGCACTTCTCGAAGTAGCGGTCCCCGAGATTCGGCCCATGAACGCAAACACCTATTCCTGCATTTACGGCACATTCCGAAAATTTGGCGATTACTTGTTTCCGCGCGAAATGGCCTGCTTCAAAGACAAGCACCGCATGCTCGAAGCCAAGATCGAAGAAATCACCGCCGAGCCGTCCCCCGACGCAGACCTGTTCAAACCCCCGCCCGGCGCCATCGAACTCGGCAACTGTTCTACAAAGCAAACCCACCCCACCGTGACTTCCTCCGTTGATCCCGTATTTCCCAGTTCCGGCCCCGGCATTCAGCCAGAAAGCAATTCGGTGACTCTCACAGTCCTGGTTGACATGAAAGGCAAACCGCAGGACGTAACCGTGACAGAATCCGGCGGTAAGAGTTTCGACGAATCGGCATTGAAAGCCGTCCGCCAGTGGCGATTCCAACCAGGCACATGCAATGGCGAGCCCATCCCGACTCAAATCGGAGTGGTTGTGAAGTTTTCCAAGTTCTAGGTCTTATAAAGCTGAGCGCAGCTCCGTGATTTGTTGCCCTGAATTCATCCGTGCAGATTCGCGCAAATCCGTAGCGAAGAAGTTCCCCTACCCGCGCTCGTATGCGTGCTTCTTCTCCAACTCCTCGATCGCTCGAAGCCGCGCACTCTCAAACCGCTCCGCCTGCGCCATCAGCGCCGGAGTAGACTCGGCAAACTCACCGTCAATTCTCAACGGTCCATCCGCTCCCACCCGCGCCGCCACTTCCATCAAGTGCTCCGGAGTAGTCTGCAAATACTGCGCCTCCGCCGGATCCCCAATCCAAACCCGCGCCGCCCCGGGTGCCCCATCCTTCTTTGCGAACGGTGGGGATTGCAGCTTCGTCCCCCAATAAACCTTCCGCGCCACAAACTCCGCCATCACTTCATCCGTGGCCTTCCCAAATACCCACTCCTGCCGCTTGAAGGAATAGTGCCGGCTCGAAAACGGAACCGGCAGCAGCTTCCCCGACTTCAAAAACTCAATCTGCCGCCGGTCCACTTCTTTCCGCAGCGCATTGATCACCGGAGCCTCGATATCCTTCGGCTGGAGCGACGCGATCACCTCGCGTATCGTCTGCGACAAATTCACCGCCACCGGCGCATGCAGCCCATCCGACTCTTCCAGACGTATATCCCCATGCAGCACCCAAAAATCCGCCCCCGAACTCGACGGATGAAACGGCCACTCCAACCTAAAAGTCAACGGCAACCCCGACAACGTAACCCAAATCTTCCGCTCATCCGAGCCCATATTGCGTCCTCAATTAAAAATAACCGACCACTGACCTCGAGCCACTGACCGCTGCTTTTCCTATCCAGCCTTCTTCTTAACCTTAGTCCCCATCTTCAGCAGCTTCCGCACCGTCCCGGTAGGCAGCCGCTTCATCTGGTCATACAACTCCGTGACCGCCTCGAAAAATCCGGCCATCGCCTCCAGCCGCTCCCGCGTATACTCCGCTCCCGCTTCCTTCGGATCCAGATCCTCCAGGCACCGCCGTAATATCTCCCGCGTCGGATCAATCTCCCGCCGCTTCCTCTGCTCGATCACCAGCCGGAACATCTCCCAAACATCCTTCATCGACTCATAATGTTCCCGCCGGTCGCCCAGCACGTGCACCGCGCGCACGATCCCCCAGGTTTCCAGTTCGCGAATCGACGTGCTCACGTTCGACCGTGCCACGCTCAAAGTCTCCGCAATCTCCTCCGCCGGCAGCGCCTTCGGCGACAGATACAGCAGAGCATGAATCTGCGCCACCGTCCGGTTGATCCCCCACCGCGTCCCCATCTCGCCCCAGTGCAGGATGTACTGCTTCTGTACTCCAGTCAGTTCCGCCATATCATATCTTTCAGTACAAACAGAATCTACAGAACGATAGCCCAAACTGTCAACCTTCACCGGCATGTGTGGGGCGGCACTCCTGCCCGCCAACTGCCGAGGATTAGAAAACGGTGGAGAAGAACGCGCCTTACGTGGTGGAGAACCGCCGGCGATAGGCGGTAGGTGTCGTGTCCATCGTGCGGCTGAAGTGCTGCCGCAGCGTCGCCGCCGTCTGCAGCCCCACCGCTTCGGCAATCGCATCGATCCCGTCGTCTGTCTTTTCGAGCCGCATCTGCGCGGCCAGGAGACGCTGGTGGGTGAGCCATTGGTGAGGCGTGGTTCCGACCTGCTGACGGAACTGGCGCGCGAAAGTGCGCGGCGACATCGCCGCGCGGCGGGCCAGATCCTCCACGCGGAGAGCCTGTCCCAAATGCGATTGCGCCCATTGCAAGAGCGGCGCCAGCCCTCCGGCAGCCCGGCGGTGGACGGGGTTTGGGACGTATTGCGCTTGCCCGCCGTCGCGGTGCGGCGGCATAACCAGCCGGCGGGCCACGCGGTTCGCGATTTCGGCGCCATAATCGCAGCGGACGATGTGCAGGCAAAGGTCTATGCCCGCGGCGCTGCCCGCCGAAGTTAGGATGCTGCCTTCATCCACGTACAAAACGCCGGGGTCGACGCGAATCTTCGGATACCGGGAAGCCAACTCTTCCGCGTAACGCCAGTGGGTGGTGGCGCGCTTGCCATCGAGCAGGCCGGTGGCCGCAAGAACGAAGGCTCCGGAACAAATGGAGACCAGACGTGCGCCGCGAGCG
>Ga0074044_10002510_pt1 | contig 16020 bp, 16 predicted proteins | sample BogForMeECP23OM1_FD_94443 | JGI IMG/M metagenome (GOLD analysis project Ga0074044, IMG submission 94443) | Bog forest soil microbial communities from Calvert Island, British Columbia, Canada - Bog Forest MetaG ECP23OM1 | ecosystem: Environmental > Terrestrial > Soil > Wetlands ...
GTCGCCTACGTGCAGGACCTGCGCCTGCCGGGTATGCTGTTCGGCCGCGTGGTGCGCCCTCCATCCTACCGCGCGAAGCTCGTCGCGGTCGACGAGCGGGCGGCGCGCTCGATGCCAGGCGTGGTCGCAGTGGTGCGCGACGGCAGCTTTCTCGGGGTCGCCGCCGAGCGCGAAGAACAGGCGATCGTCGCCGCGCAGGCGCTGCGCAAGAGCTCCAAATGGCAGGAAACAGCCGACCTGCCGCCGTCGGGCCCGGCGCTATACGCGTACATGAAGCGCAGCCCGACCAAGGACTCGGTAGTCGGAGAGAAGCTCAACGCTGAGGTTGCGGCGCTGGGGGTGCGCAAACTTGAGGCGAGCTACACGCGACCGTTCATGGCCCACGCGGCGATTGGGCCCTCGTGCGCGGTTGCGCAATGGCGAGACGGCAAGCTTACGGTGTGGAGCCACACGCAGGGCGTGTTCCCGCTGCGCGGCGACCTGGCAAAGGCACTTTCACTTTCACCCAGCGACATTGTGGTGATTCACCGCGAGGGCGCCGGCTGCTACGGCCAGAACGGCGCTGACGACGTTGCACTGGACGCGTCCCTGGTTTCGCGCGCTGCGAAGGGCCGGCCGGTCAAGCTGCAATGGATGCGCGAGGACGAGTTCGCGTGGGAACCTTACGGCTCGGCGATGGCGATCCACCTTTCCGCTGCTCTGGACGCGACCGGCAATGTGGTCGACTGGCAGCACGAGCTGTGGAGCTATACGCATAGTATGCGTCCCGGCGATCCCGACGGCTGCAACCTGCTCGCGAGCTGGTATCTGGAAGAGCCGCTGGCACCCGGGCCCGGCCGCAACATTCCGCAGCCCTCCGGCGGCGGCGACCGCAACGCGTTGCCTCTTTATGCCTTCCCACAATACCGGACGATCAATCATCTGCTGCCGGCGATGCCTCTCCGCGTTTCGGCATTGCGCACGCTTGGAGCCTACGCGAACGTGTTCGCGGTGGAATCGTTCATGGATGAGCTCGCCGCCGCAGCAGGCGCCGATCCGGTCGAGTTCCGGCTGCGCCAGCTTGCTGACCTGCGCGCGAAGGCGGTGATCGAAGCGGTGGCGGCAAGGGCGGGCTGGAGCGCCGGCGAGAAGGGTGACGGGCGGCGCGGCCGCGGCGTCGCGTTTGCCAAGTACAAGAACCTCGCCGTATACTGCGCGACGATCGCAGAGGTGGAAGTCGATCGGGCGACAGGTGCGATGCAGGTGCCGAAAATCTGGGCGGCGGCGGACGCCGGAATGATCGTCAATCCGAGCGGCTTCGAACTCCAGATCGAGGGTGGCTGCATCCAGTCAACGAGCTGGACGCTGCGCGAGGCGATCGCGTTCGACGCGACGCACATCCTCACGCGCTCGTGGGCCGACTATCCGATCCTGCGCACAACGGAAGTACCGGCGGTGGATGTGCAGTTGATCGACCGCCCGGACGAGAAGCCCCTTGGGGTAGGCGAAGGCGCGCAGGGACCCGCGGCTGCGGCGATCGGCAACGCGTTTGCCAATGCTACCGGTCGCCGCATTCGCGATCTGCCGTTCACGCCGGAGCGGGTGAAGGCCACGCTGGTCTGAGTGTAAGTTGGACGGTGTCCAACCAGCATTGTGGGGGGCTGCATGTCCCGATCTTGTTCATAGATTGGGACGCTCTTGGCGGGTAGAGTCATCTCGCAGGACCAACCCGTCATCGCGCTAACGTCGACGCGATCTATGGGTGAGCCTCGCTGACCAGCAAGACCGAACGATGTGGATTGAGTCGACGAAGGTCGCTTTGTGGAATGCCAGGTAACTTCTGCTGCCGCCATCTCGCACAGTCGAGGTATCCGTGCGCAGACCCATGGCCAACCTTGCCTTGGATTGGTCGGTTCTCGGCTGGTAGACTTACTTGCATGACGACGCCCGCGATCAGCCGCGACCCGGTGCCGAAACTGGAAGACTTGCCCGAAGACATCCGGGCGAAGATGCTCGAAGTGCAGGAGAAGGCGGGATTTATCCCAAAAGTTTTTCTGACGCTCGCCCATCGTCCGGAGGAATTCAGGGCCTTTTTAATATGATGATATGAATGTCAGAATCGCCGTGCCGCCTGTCCTGCGGCGCGTTGAGGAAGTGCGGAACGACCCATCGTCGCCTGATTTGAAATTCGGCACGCGATCTAATGCGCACGTTCCACCAGCAGGTTAGGTTCGCGCGCACGGCGGATGACGTCCGGATCGCTTACGCGGTCACGGGTAGTGGCTACCCGCTAGTCCGTGCCGCACACTGGCTTGGTCACCTGGATTTCGATTGGCAGACGCCAATCTGGCGGCCTTGGATTGAAGCGCTGTCGGCGCAGCACGCATTTCTCCGGTACGACAGTCGCGGCTGTGGATTGTCAGATCAGGATGTCGGCACGATTACGCTCGATGCGCTTGTCAGCGACCTTGAAGCGGTCGTCGATGCCGCGAAGCTTGACCGATTTGCGCTGATGGGAATGTCACAGGGGGGCGCAGTGTCGATCGTTTACGCTGCGCGGCATCCGGAGCGAGTGTCGCATCTTGTTCTCTGCGGCGCCTTTGCGCGTGGCGGGCTGCGGCGCGATCCCTCCTCTGAGCAGGCGCAGGCAATCGAGGCGATGATCAAGCTGGTTGAACTTGGCTGGGGCCAAGAGAATCCGGCGTTTCTCCAGCTCTTCACCTCCCAGTTTTTTCCCGGTGCCTCGCTCGCGCAGATGCACGCATTCAACGAGATTCAGCGGCATGCGGCGCCGCCGGCGCTTGCGGCCCGCATAATCCGAGCATTCGCTGAGCTCGACGCCGCGTCGTTACTGCCGCAGGTCAAATGCCCGACGCTTGTGTTTCACGGCCGTGGCGATAACCGCGTGCCGTTTTCGGAAGGTCGTTTTGTGGCCTCCTCGATTCCGAACGCGCGCTTGTTTCAACTCGATACGAACAACCATCTGCCGCTCGCTGACGAACCCGCATATGCCGTCTTGATGGAAGAAATCGCCAGATTCCTTCCGACACGCGACCCACGCGCCACGGCCGCTCCTCGGCTGGCCGCCCTTACTCGCCGCGAACTCGACGTGCTGAATTACATCGCCCAGGGTTTCGATAATGCACAGATCGCGGCGCGCCTGGACCTTGCTGAGAAAACCATTCGTAACAACATTACGAGCATCTTTAACAAGATCGAAGTCGAAAGTCGTTCACAGGCAATCGTCCTCGCGCGCAACGCGGGCCTTGGACAATAGGCGGCCCCGACCGGCGCCGGGACGCCAGCCCCGGTGCAACTGTGGCAATAGGGGGCAAACTCGCGTCCCACCGGGACCCGGGACCCAGGACGGTCGGCGTCTTCGGTGATTCAATAGGGTCACGGATGAGAGCGCAGCGTGGGCGCGATCCGGGATCGTGGCGCCGTTTCGGGCCGCAAACACTGACCCTTTCCAGGAAGGCAATACCACATGCCGCTCATTAACGTTAAGATCATCGAAAACGTATTTACCTCCGAGCAAAAACAGCGAATCGTTGGAAAACTCACCGATGCGATGGTTGAAATCGAGGGCGAAGCGATGCGTCAGGTCACCTGGGTCGTCGTCGAGGAGGTTAGGAGTGGGGACTGGGGCATCGCTGGCAAGCCCCTCACAACCGCCGACGTAAAGGCGCTTGCCGCAATGAACCCGCCCAAGGCAGCATAGCGATTTTGTCGATAACGACGATCCGGAGGGAGATCCGGATCGCTCCATCTTCCAGTTTCCCACGCGAGCACGACCGTAGAAGGGCTGCGAAACGGGGGTAGCCAGCAGTATAGATTGTTCGATTTCCGGATCACCTCATCTGCGCGCAGCAAAATCGGCCGCGGGAAGGTGATCCCGCTAACCGAGTAACCGGCGCAACACGTTTAAATTGGCCACTTAACGGACATCGCCCGAGAAGTGGGGGGAGGCTCGGTTGAGCGGAAATGCGATCTCTGCCTGCCAGTGAAGGCCCGCCGCCTTCGTCCTGGATCGGTCTGTGCCAGACTGGTAGACTGATTTGTATGACCGCGCCTCCGATCAGCCGCTATCCGGTGCCTAAGCTCGAGAACTTGCTCGATGATATCCGGGCGCGAATGCTCGAAGTGCAGGAGAAAGCGGGTTTCATTCCCAACGTTTTTCTGACGCTTGCCCACCGCCCCGAAGAGTGGCGCGCATTCTTAATATGATGATATGAATGTCAGAATCGCTGCGCCGACCATTCTGACAACCGGAAAGCTGCGGTTAGAACCTGCTGTGCTAGCTCGATCGATTATCGCGCAATGGCGCCAAGGCGATTACCGACGCGTGTCTGTTCAGACGGCGGGTGTGCCAACTTTTGAGGGTATTAGTTCCGCTGCGAGCACGCGGCGAAGGATTTCCCGCAGATCCTCAGCGACTCGCGAGTTTCCGGACGCGGGAGGCGGCGAGGAACAATCGTATGCAGGCCTCGCGCTCGGATACGAACCCATAATTCTTGCAAGCGTGCTCTGCGATGACAACTTCCTCGAACGGGGTGCCGTCGCGCTCGAACAGGCCGACGACGGCGCTGAGAAGCCCGATTGCGATGAACGACGATAGCGCGGCGGCGAAGACGGTCGTAACAACGTGCGGGCGGGCGAGGGTGGGCTTGGCGTTCATGGTAGTCTCCTTGCGGTCGTATTTCAGTTGGGAAAGATCCGGTGTTGCTGGGACGTACTTTCCTACCGGCGAGCCGCTTCAGTCCTTTAGCCGGGCTTAAACGTTCTGAAAGCCGCGCTTAAGGCGACGAAGCCGGAGTAAATTCGCGACCATTGCAGTGTCCATTGCCTTCGCCCATCCGCCGTGACCAACGTTTACCGTTTTGGCCCCTTTGAGCTGCAACCCAAACAACGGCGGTTGCTGAACGACGGCCAGCCCGTGGAGCTCGGCCATCGGGCGTTCGACGTGCTGTTGGTGCTGGTCGAGCGCGCCGGTCAACTAGTGACCAAGGACCAATTGCTTGGCCTGGTCTGGCCCGGCGTGGTCGTGGAGGAGAACAACCTGCAGGTGCAGGTCTCCACGCTGCGCAAGATTCTGGGGACGACAGCTATTGCGACCACAGCGGGCCGCGGTTATTGCTTTACGCTGGAGCTCACGCCCGGCAGTGAGTCGTCATCGCGGCCGGTAACGCCGCGTCATAACCTGCCGTCTCAGCTGACTAGTTTCATTGGTCACGAGGTCGATCTGGAGGAGTACGCGGCACTGCTCGAGCAAACGCGGCTGCTCACACTGACCGGCATCGGCGGCTGCGGCAAGACTCGGCTCGCTGTCGAGCTCGCAGAACGGGTTCTTCAGTCGTTCCCGGAGGGCGTTTGGTACGTCGATCTGGCGCCGCTCCTGGATGCGGAGCGCGTGGCACTGACCGTGGCGACGATGCTCGGCATTCGAGAGGAGAGCGACCGTTCGATCGTCGATGCGCTTTGCGCCCGCCTTGCCGGTCAATGCGCATTGCTGGTTCTCGACAACTGCGAGCATCTGGTGGCGGCTTGCGCAGCGTTGGTACAACAGGTGATCATTTGCGCGCCCCGCGTACGCGTGTTGGCAGGTAGCCGCGAAGGACTTGGAATTCCTGGCGAGCGGGCTATGACCGTTCGTTCGCTGTCGTTTCCCCCTTCCGGAGCGAAGCGCGGCCTTCGAGCGGTGGAGGGGTACGAGGCCGTGCAGCTCTTCGCGGATCGGGCCCAATTGGCGGCCCCGAAGTTCTCGCTCACACACGACACGGCAGATGCGTTGGCCGAGATCTGCCAGCGATTGGACGGTATTCCGCTGGCCATCGAACTGGCCGCAGCCCGCGTGAAAATTCTTTCGGTGGAAGAAATCCGGACCCGGCTCGACGACCGGTTTCGATTGTTGACGGGCGGCAGCAGGACTGCCATGGGGCGGCAACAAACACTGCTTGCCACGATCCAGTGGAGCTACGAACACCTTGGAACCGACCAACAGCAGCTGTTACGGCGGCTCTCGGTGTTCGTGGGCGGCTGGACGCTGGAAGGTGCCGCGCGCGTGGCCGGTGAGAGGTTGGACGAGTATGCGGTGCTGGACCTGCTCGGGCGGCTGGTCGATCAGTCGCTCGTCAAGACATACCACGTCGAGGGTGACGCGACCCGTTACTCGATGCCGGAGACGGTCCGCCACTATTCGCAGGAAAAATTGAAGGATGCCGGCGAGAGTGATGCGACGCGGGAGCGACACGTCGAGTTCTATGTGGCCCTGGCCGAACGGGCGGAGCCAGCCCTTGTCGGCTGGGAACAGCGCACGTGGGTCACGCGCCTCAATGCCGAGCGAGAGAATTTTCTTGCGGCGCACACGTGGTGCGGTCGAAGCGAGAAGTTTGCTGCAGCAGGATTGCGGCTGGTTGCATCGCTGCACGGATACTTCATCGACTGCGGTCCGCTGGCGCTCGGGCGGCGGTTGGCGGTGGAGGCGCTGGCGCGGACCGGGGCGCAGCACCGCGACCTCGCCCGCTGCCGGGTGCTCGGGGCTGCGGGTAAGTTCAGTTATTTCATGGGTCGCTACGACGAATCGCGGGATTACGCGGAAGCTTGCTTGACACTTGCGCGCGAGATAGACGACGAGGCAAGGGAGGCCGAGGCTCTCCGGTACTTGGGAATGGCGGAATCCGCACACGGAAACACCACGATGGGCGGAGTGCGCTTGCAAGAGGCGCTAGCAGTCTTGCGGAGGCAGGGCGTCAAGACCGGGCTGGCTCAAGTGCTCAATTCGCTTGCCGGCAACGAATACGACGACGGGAACTTCGGCCAAGCCGAGTTATTTTATCAGGAGGCCTTGGTGCTTGACCGCGAGCAAGGCAATCTCAGCTGCACGGCGATCAATCTTGGAAATCTTACGGAGATATCGCTCAGGCTCGGAATGGGCGACCGCGCCCGTCAGATGGCGACCGAGGGGATGGCGATCGTGGAGCAGATCGGACGCAAGCGAGCGGGCGTCGCGCTCCTGGACACGGTTGCGACGCTGGCCGCGTCCTTCGGCGAATTGGAACTCGCCGCGAGGTTGTGCGGCGCAAACGCGGCGCTTGCGGAGGAAATGGGCTTGCGCGCGGCCCCCCCCGACGACTTCACTGCATCCCTTCTCGCGAAGGCGCGAGAAGGCTTGGGTGCGGCGGCGTTCGCCGCCGCCGAGTCCGCTGGCCGCATGCTTACCTATGACGAGGCGATCGCGGAGGCACGTGCGTGGTTGGAGCGGCGTTCCTGATGGATTGTCATTCGTTTGCCTGAGGGCAACCACGCGCCGCTGTTGTCCTAGGTCGGCGCGTTCTTGGCTGGTAGACTCAATTGCATGACCGCACCTTCAATCAGCCGCTATCCGGTACCGAAACTCGAAGACCTGCCCGAAGACATTCGGGCGCGGATGCTCGAAGTGCAGGAGAAGGCGGGATTCATTCCCAACGTTTTTCTGACGCTTGCCCACCGTCCCGAAGAGTGGCGCGCATTCTTCGCCTACCACGATGCGTTGATGCTGCGCGAATCGGGATTGACCAAGGCGGAGAAGGAAATGATCGTCGTTGCGACATCCGGTGCGAACGATTGTCTCTATTGCATCATCGCGCACGGGGCAATCCTACGCGTGTACGCCAAGGACCCGCGCGTCGCCGACCAGGTTGCGGTCAACTATCGCAAGGCGGACATCAGCGGCCGGCAGAAGGCGATGTTGAAGTTTGCACTCAAGGTTGCGCGGCAGTCCGTCGACATCGACGAAGTCGACTACCAGGATCTGCGCGCGCATGGATTCAACGACGAGGACATCTGGGACGTTGGCGCGATCGCCGCGTTCTTCGCCCTCTCCAACCGCATGGCCAACCTGATTGCCATGCGACCCAACGACGAGTTCTATCTCCTTGGCAGACTGCCAAAGGGGAGTTAGAGCAGCAGTAACGGAGGCGCTGCGTCATGGCGCAAGGGGCGCCCCGCGCGAAGAGGCCTGCTCCTGCCCTTGGCACAGGCAGCGCCTCAGTGGTCAGCCAAGCTCGTCGATCGACCTCGGCCAACTCGCCTTCAACAGCCGCGACAAGGCGCGATCGGCGAGAATGACCCCGCCGGTCTGGCAGGGGGCGCAGTAATTTGTCTCGTATTCGGCATAGACAATTCGCTGCACCGTTGCACCACAGACAGGGCAGGGCTCGCCGAAACGGCCGTGCACGGCCATCTCCGGCCGGAAGGCGGTGACGCGGGTTGGAAAATCCCCGCCTGTTTCGGCGCGAAGCCGCACCGTCCACTCCGCAAGCACTTCGCGCGCCGCGTCATGAAGCCGCGCGATCTCCTCGTCCGTGAGCTTGTGGGTGAGGGCGATTGGCGACAAACGGGCGCGGTGAAGGATTTCGTCCGAGTAGGCGTTGCCGATGCCACTGAACAAGCGCGGGTCGGTCAGCGCGCGCTTGAGCGTGTGGTTCTCCCGCCGCAGGCGATCGCTGAAAGCGGAAAGAGCCGCAGCAGAAACCTCGATCCCGCCCAGATCGAATGCGGCGAGCGCCTCCGTCCCGTGCACCAGATGCAGCGAGGCGCGCTTCTTGGTGCCGGCCTCCGTGAATGCGAGCGTGCCGCCGGCAAAATCGAACAGCGCGAGGGTGATGCGCGCGGGGGCTTTGTCCCCGCGGTCGAGCCAGCGCAGGCGCCCGGCGATCATCAGGTGCAAGACCAGAAAGTACTCGCCCTCGAGCTCCAGCACGATGCGTTTGCCGAGACGGCGCACGGCAGCGACGCGTCGACCGTGGGCACTCGCCAACGGCGGTAGCGCGGTGCGCAGCACGAAGGGGCTGACCAGGCGCACGCGCTCGAGTACTTGCCCGGCAACACGCCGTTCGAGACTCTCAACGTACACCGTGATATCGGGCAATTCCGGCATGCGTTGGAGCCGGGCTACACGCCGGTTCAGTGCGTCACTTGCGCAGCAGCCACAGAATCAGGCTGATCACCGCCGACACGACCACTCCGGACGTCAGCGGCACGAAAAGCGTGAATCCGTCGCGCTCGATGCGGATGTCGCCCGGCAGGCGCCCGAGGCCCAGCCGCGCAAGCCATGGCCAAGCCAGCCCGCCGAGCACGAGGATGACACCGAGGGTGATCAGCAAGCGCTGCATGGCGAGGGCAGGCGGCTCATCGGGCCCGTGCGATCGCCCTACAGGCCGCGCGCTCCTGTGGTGGCCGGCGGGCGCTCGCGACAGAGCAGCAGGTTGATTGCCTTCAGGCTCATGACCGGCTCGCCGCGCTGATTGCTCACTTCGACAAGCGAGCGGACCACTCCCCGGTCTGGCTTGCTGCGCGAGCGTCTTGCCTCGAGGACGGTGACGCGGACGTGGAGCGTATCGGCCGGGCGAACCGGCGCAGTCCACCGCAGCTCGTCGATCCCGGGCGAGCCGAGGCTCGCAACGCCCGACAGGTATTTCCCCACCAGCAGGCGCATCATCATCGCCGCGGTATGCCAGCCGCTGGCGATCAACCCCCCGTAGATGCTGTGCGCTGCGGCCTCGGGGTCCGTGTGAAAAGCTTGCGGGTCGTAACGCCTGGCAAAGGCGATGATCTCGGACTGCTCGACATGGATCTGCCCGCAGTCAAAGACCGCGCCGTCGACGTAATCCTCGAAGTAGCGCTCGGCCACCGGGACCCCGTGCGCGTGTGCGCTCATCACGCACTCGACGGTTTCAGTCCGCACCTGCCGGGCCGCCGAGCGGCCGCCTGCATCCAGGCCATGGGGGCGGCGAAGCAGGCCGGGTACGCCCGGATCAATGCGGCCAAAGCCAGCCAAACGTGCCGGCGGTGAGCAGGCCGTAGATCAGACCATCCACCGTGACCTTGAAGGTTATGCCCCAGCTGCGGCGATACCAGATCGACATCTGCCAGAGCGCAACGCAGTAGGCGATAAAGGCGGTGGTGCCGATGAACTGAAAAACGCGCAGGTACTCGGCACCGGCGGGCAGCGCCCGGCCTGCGACGTAGGCTGCCAAGAGCCCGATCAGCAGCGAATAGATAAACCATAGCACCAGGCTGTTGCGCATCGACGTCGGGCCGTTCGGCATCACCGTGAGGATAAGCACCGGACCCTTCTGCCTCTTGGCCGCAAACTCCGGCGAGCGCGTGTCCTGCATGCTGGAGGGTCGGGGAACCATGTAGTCGCCCGGCGGAATGGCGAACGGGCGCAGCGCGTCCATCAGCTTGTCTTCGTCCGGCACCCGCGCGTAATCGCTCTTGTGCCACGGCAGCAGCATGTGGATGATCGAACTGACGACGAAGACGATTATTGACGACAGCAAAATCGGCAGCCATAGCGCCTGCAGGGCGACCATGAATTGCTCCCCTAGTGTAACCCGGGCCCAATTCTGCGAGGGTCGCGGCGCTTCGTCAAACCCGGGCCGGAGCTCGTGCGCGACCTAAGCGGCGGGGGTCGCACTGTCGCCGCAAGCGATCATGCAGCGCGACCGAAGCGCCGAAGCGCGCGTGCGCTGCCGCGGGCCTAATTCAAGTCAAGCGCATGGCGCTTCAGGTCATCGAGCGCCACGACCGCCAGCGCTTCCTCGTGCGTGGCGGAGAGCACCACCGGCGGCGCGACGCCGGCATCGAGCGCCTCCCGCCAGCGCCCTGCGCACAGGCACCAGCGATCACCGGGCTTCAGGCCGGGGAAACCCGCCTCGGGCTGTGCCGTGGACAGGTCGTTGCCGCGCGCGGCGGAGAAGGCCAGGAATTCCGCGGTCATGCGCGCGCAGATGACGTGCAGTCCCAAGTCCTCGGGGCCGGTGTTGCAGCAGCCGTCGCGATAGAAGCCGGTACGCGGCGCGACCGAGCAGGGCAGGAGGCGGCCGCCCAGGACGTTGGTGTCGTCGGCCACGGCGATCAGGGCTTGAGGGCCCGGTACAGGAAGGGCAGGCTCACGTCCATCCGGTAGTCGATATCGGAATGGTTGTCGTCGAACTCTTCATAGGTATGGGCGACACCGGCTTGCGCCAGCCGCTTGGAGAGCAGGCGCGTGCCGAAGTGGATATGGTACTGATCGCGCCAGCCGCAGTCGATGTAGATTCCCTTGAGCGACTTGAGGCTCGTCCGGTATTTGTCGACCAGCAGCACCGGGTCGTTCTCGAGCCAGCGCCGCCAGCGTTTTTCGATTGCCTCGCCGGTCTCGAGATTGAATGGCAGGCGGAACCCCAGCGGCGCCTTCGGGTCGGGGTCGTAGCTCGCCGCCATGCACAGGTTCATGATGCAGTGCCCTTCCGCGTGCGAGAGCTTTTCCTTGCCCCAGACGTTGTCGAGGAAGCGCTTGACGCGGCCGTCGTCGAGGCCTTCGGCAAGGCCCTTGCGCGCGCCGGCGGCGAGCGCATCGTAGCGACCCGGGCGTCGCTTCGGGACCCGGAAGCGGGTCAGCTCGTTGAGCGTGTTTGGCCAGTCGTGCCAGTACACGAAGTCGAAGTAGGAATCTCCCGAATGATCCGCGATCGCGCCCCAGTGCTGCGCATACTTCATGCCGTGGATGATGGCACCGTAGCCGCCAGATGACTTGCCGAAGCAGCCGCGGTGATCGCGCGAGGCGAGGGTGCGAAACTCGCGATCGACGAACGGAATGAGCTCACGGGTCAGATAATCCGCGTAGTTGCCGATCGCCGAGGAGTTGATGTACTGATTGCCGCCGAGCGCCGTGAAGCAATCGGCAAAAACGAGGATCGCCGGTCCCATGCGGTGGTCGTGGATCAGCCGTGCCACGCGTTCCGGCACGTTGTCGGAGAACGGACGCCAGCTGGTGTGGGCGAGCCCCGAGCCGGTGAACCCGACCAGATCGAACAGCACCGGGAAGCGCCGCCCCGGGCCGCGCCCGGCGCGCGCACGCTCGTCGTATTGCGGCGGCAGCCAGACGCCGAGTTTGCGAATGTGGGCATCACCGAGCAGGTTGTCTTTGAGCACCTTCGACTCGTGCTGCAGAACGACCAGTGTCCCGTCTTTGCCGGCGAAGCGCTTGATGGTCATCAACTCTCCCAAGTGGAGTGCCCCGGCATTGTAGCGCGACCGCGTCGGGAGGCTTGAAGCGGCGCGAGACAGGCGCTAGGATGAGCTGCACAGCTTGAGGCTCGAGACCGATGATGAACGCTGGGCGTATGCGCATGACAACGCGTTGCCTCGCGGCCGCTGTTGCGCTCTGCGCCCTGCTCGGCGCCGAGGATGCCGCCGCGAGCCGGCCCTCGCTGACCGAGTGCTTCGAGGGCTCCGACTTCATCGCCAACGCCGCCCGATCGCGGGACGCCGGCATGTCCGAGGAATCGTTCCTGGGCCGAATGCAGGAAGACTTCGTGACCATCCAGACCTTCCCCAGCGAGTTGCGCTGGTTCGTGCACGATCCCGACGACGAGGCCTTCCTGCTCGCCGCCGCCCGCGAGGTCTTCGACCACCCGGCCTCGCCGGACAGCCACCAGCAGCGCTTCCTTGAGCAGTGCGTTGACCGTATGTAGCGCTTAGAGCACGCTGTCCCAGCGGCGCGATAGGCGCGTCGCGCCATTGATGATCCCGACCATCGAATAGGTCTGGGGGAAGTTTCCCCAAAGCTCCCCGGTCACCGGGTCGACATCTTCGGAGAGCAGGCCGAGCGGATTGCGCGACTCGATCAGGCAATCGAAGAGCTCGCGCGCCTCGTCGATCGCCCCCGTGCGCACCAGGGCGTCGATGTACCAGAAGGTGCAGGCCGTGAAAGCCATCTTGGGCGTGCCGAAATCGTCGGCGCTGGTATACCGATACAGATGGTTGCCGCGCTTGAGTTCGCGGCGGATCGCGTCGAGCGTCTGCCGCCAGCGAGGGTCGTCGGGGGCAAGCAGGTTGACCTCGCTCATCAGCAGCACGCTGGCGTCGAGCGTGTCGCCACCGAAGGTAGCGGCAAAGGCCCGCCTCTTGTCGCTCCAGCCGCGATCGAGAATGGCCGCACGCAGCGTGTCGCCTCGGGCCGACCATGCGCTCGCGCGCTGGCTAAGGCCAAGATGCGCGGCGATCTTCGCCAGGCGGTCGCAAGCGGCCCAGCACATGATGGCCGACGAGGTATGCACGTCGAGGCGGGTGCGCAGCTCCCAGATGCCCGCGTCAGGTTGGTCGAACAGCGCGAAGGCCCGCTCGCCGAGCCACTCCAGGCGGGTAAAGTCGTCGGGTCCGGCGGGGCGCAGCAGCCGATGGTCGAAAAATGCCTGCGTTGAGGCGAGCACGGCATGACCGTAGACGTCGTGCTGGCTATGCTGGTAGGCCTGATTGCCGATTCGCACCGGACCGATGCCGCGAAAGCCGGGCAGGGTATCGATGCGGCGCTCGCCGAGGTCGGATTCCAGGCCGATCCCGTACACCGGCTGCAGGTGTCCGCGCGCGGTCGCGGTGTGGACGACGTTGAACAGATAGCGCAGGTAGCTTTCCATCGTCGCCACTTCGGAAATGCCGTTGAGCGCGCGGATGACGAAAAACGCGTCGCGCAGCCAGCAGTAGCGGTAATCCCAGGTACGCTCGGTTCCCGGCGCCTCGGGGATGCTGGTGGTCATGGCCGCCATGATGGCGCCGGTCTCTTCGTACGTGCACAGCTTGAGCGTGATCGCGGCGCGGATCACCGCCTCCTGCCATTCCAGGGGCACCGCCAGCGCCCGCACCCAGTGCTGCCAGTAGTGCGCGGTGCGCTCCTCGAAGTCGCGGGCCGTTGCGGCGATGCCGCTGCCGAGCGTCTCGTCGGCGCCGAGGAGGAGGTTGACGGGCCGATCGAGCAGATACGAGGTCGTGTCCAGGACGTAGGTCAGCGGCGCGTCGCTGGTCAGCCGCAGCGCCTGGGTCGAGTGCACGTAGCGGACGTGGTTGCTGCCGCGGGTGACCGCCGGCCGCGTTGCCCCATATCCAAAGGTCGGCGAGAGCATGATGCGGATGTGCGGGCGGCCGGCGATAGGCTCGATTCGGCGCACGAGCAAAAGCGGCCGGAAGGTCCGCCCCCGATCCTCGAAACGCGGAGCGAAGTCGGTGATGCGCAAGGCATTGCCCTGGACATCGACGAGCTCGGTCTGGAGGATGGCCGTGTTGGCAACGTAGGCCTGCCGCGCCACGGCAAGGCCCTCGAGTTCGATCGTGAACGAGCCGGCCGCGGAGCGCTCGTCGCCGGCCAGCAGGGCGTTGAATACCGGATCGCCGTCCGGTCGCGGCAGGCAACACCAGACGATACGCCCGCGCGGGTCGACAAGCGCGTTGAAGGCGCAGTTGCCGATGACTCCGAGCGCAAGATTGCGCTCCGCGGCGGCGCTCATGCCGCTGCGCCCCGCCTGGGCTCCTGAGGCGAAGGCGCCCCGCTGTGGGCGATGATGCGCATGAGCTCGCGCAGCAGTCGGACGACGTCCTTCTGTCCGCGCAGGTATAGGTTGGCGGCGCTTGCCTGGTCGCGTTCGACACGCACCGAGAGCACGTTCGGCGAGCGCATCTGGAATACCGCCTCGTCGGAGGCGTCGTCGCCGACATAGAGCGCACGCTCGCAGTCCGATCGCGCCAGCAGGGCGGCGAGCGCCAGGCCCTTGTGCGGCGCGCCCGGGGGCAGCAGGTTGAGGACGCACTTGCCCTCGAGCAGGGTTGGCTGCGGCAGAAGCCGCTTGGCGCGGGCAACGAGCAGGCGCTCGGCGGCGCGCTGGTCGGGCGCATGACGGAAGTGGAAAGTCAGCGAGTAGGTCTTGTCCTCGAGCACGATGCCCGGGACATCGCGCCATGACTCGGTCGATGCGCTGAGCTCGTCGAGCCACGCCTGGCACACGCGCACGGAGTGCGCAGCCTCCTCTTCGATTCCGGGCACGCCCTCGGCGCCGTGATTGCCGACCAGGTAATGCGGCGCGAAGGCGAGCATCGGGCGAGCGTCCGCCACCGCGCGCCCGGTGATGATGGCCACCGTCGCTCGCTGCGCGAGCGCAGCAAGCCCCCTTTGCACGGCTGCCGGAACGCGCGCATCCCACGGCCGCTCGACGATGGGCGCAAGCGTGCCGTCGATGTCGAACGCGAGCAGGGTCCTCGGGGTCAGGAACGTGGCAATGCGCGCCAATCCCTCCGCTGCCAGCGCGTATTTCACTTCAGTTCCGCGCCTTCGGTACGCTGATGGGCGTAGATGCGCTCGGACACGCGCTGCCGCTGGCGCAGTCGCGCGGCGTCGAGCAGCATCGCGCCGGCCCAGCGGTAGACGTTGAATTCCTGCACCAGGCGCCGCATGCTGCGCATGCGCACGCGTTGTTCGTCGGACGGCATGGTCAGCGCCCGGTACAGCGCGTGGGCGCACTGCTCGCTGTGGTAGGGGTTGACCTGCAGCGCGTCGTGCAGCTCCCGTGCGGCACCGGTGAACTGCGACAGCACGAGCACTCCCTGTTCGTCGTCGCGCGAGGCGACGAACTCCTTGGCAACCAGGTTCATGCCGTCGTGCAGGCTCGTGACCACGCACATGTCGGCGGCGCGGTAGTATTCGTTGATGATCTGCGGCTCGTGGTGCTCGACCTTGAGCCGAATCGGCTCCCAGCCGCCGCGACCGAAACGGGCGTTGACGCGCCCGGCGAGCGCACGCACGCGCGACTCGAAGTGCTGATACTCGTCGAGCGACGAGCGTGAGGGTGCGGCAATCTGGATGAACACCAGGCGGTCTATGAACTCCGGATGCAGCTCGAGCATGCGCTCGACGGCAATGAAGCGCTCGAGGATGCCCTTGGTGTAATCCATGCGGTCGACGCCTACGCCGATCAACACGTCGTCGCGCAACTGCTCGATGCGTTGCACCTTAGCGCGGCACAGCGGCACCGAAAGCTGCGATTCGACCCACTCCGGCGGCCACTGGATCGAGATCGGGTAGTGCTCGACCTGCGTCAGGTGGCCCCCGTGGCTGATCGTCGACGACTCGCGCTCGATGCGCGCCTCGAGGTAGCGGTCGACCGTCTCGACGAAGTTCTGGCAATGAAAGCGGGTGTGGAAGCCGAGTATGGTGCTGCCGAGCATGCCGTCGAGCAGTTCCTCGCGCCA
>Ga0074044_10002511_pt1 | contig 16019 bp, 18 predicted proteins | sample BogForMeECP23OM1_FD_94443 | JGI IMG/M metagenome (GOLD analysis project Ga0074044, IMG submission 94443) | Bog forest soil microbial communities from Calvert Island, British Columbia, Canada - Bog Forest MetaG ECP23OM1 | ecosystem: Environmental > Terrestrial > Soil > Wetlands ...
GATTGGCCAAGGACTGGGAGAACCTCAACCTCACAGCCCTCATGTTCCTTCGTTTCGCCTCCATCCGCCTCATGTTGCGAAGGCTCTGCAATCCCGCATAGACTTTCGAGTCAGACTCTAAGAAAAGTCCTGAGGCAGGTTTGCGCTCTCGCCGTCAAGCCCGGCCTCGAGGCGGGCGAGGCGCCGGCGAAGCCTTGCGACGTCGAAATCCTGAAGTCGCCCCGCGCAGCCGCCGATCAGGCGCTTTCCGCGTTCGAGCAAGCGAAGGCGGATCGCCGGATCGGCGGCCGCGACGGAAATGTCGCCGAGCGCCCGCATCAGCCTGAGGCTGACCGCGGCGTCGGCGACGGAATAATGGCGGATCTGCTCGAAGGCGAGATCGAGCAGGCCGTCAAAACCGATCCAGGGCGCGATGACGCGCAGGACGTGCGGGGGATCGTAGTAATAGCTTTGCGGCGGCGCCCGGCTCACCCAGCGGATCAGCACGGAGCTGAGCTGATCGATCGAGCTGATTGCGGTCGTCGGATCGTTGACCGCCGGCGAAATCGCCCGCAAGGCGATGTCGACGATCTGCACGATGCCGAATTCGATGTCCTGCTGCATCGTGCGGGTCGGGCCGACGTCGATGGCGTCGATGAGCTGCAGCTCGCGATCCACGGTGATCCGCGCGCCGCGAGCGACCCTGAGCAAGGCGCCGCCCTCTGGAATGAACTGGCCGACCCGGCGCTCCAGCCTCAGGCAAACGCCGTAGGATTTCGCCAGCGCGTTCAGGCGGCGGATGTTGACGAACCGGATGTAGCCGGATCGGCGGCTTAGAATCACATGCTTCAAGTCTTCGAGCGAGGCGCCGAAGGCCTGGTCCCAGTGGGTCGCGCGCCGGGGATAGGGCATCAGCTCGTCGATCACCTCTTCGGTGTCGCGTGCGATGCGGTCGACGATGTGGTTGACGCTGATCGCGTTCGAGATGTGGTGGATGAAGTAGATGAGCCAGGCGACGCACACCGGCGCGAGCGCCATCGCGCCGACCACGGTGACGACGGGGGCGAACGGCGTCGGCAGCGACCGGGCCGCGGGCAGCGCGGCGATGCAGTAGCAGAACGTGCCGAGGAAGATCCCGAGCGTCCACTGCGTGACATGGTCGCGGACGAAGCTGACGAGGATGCGCGGGGAGAATTGGGTCGAAGCCAAAGTCAGGGTCATCAGCAGGATCGCAAAGACGATCGAGACGACCGTCATGGTCGAGGTGGCGATGCTGGTCAGAATGGCCTGCGCGACCTGAGGGTCGGCCTGGGAGGGAAAGAGCGCTTGCGGAACGAACGCGCGGATTTCAGGGAACTGCTCTTCCAGCGACGACAGGGCCGCGCCGGCCGTCCCGAGCGCGAGCGCGATCAGGAGCGGCCGGATAAGGAATCCGCCCCGCAGGCTGTACGCCGCCGACTGGAGCAGCACCGGCAGTCGCTTGAGCATCCCAAAGGTTCCGGGTTCGACCGGACCGGACAAGGTCGCCGGCCCGGGGCGCAGATTCCGCCGGATTGGCGCGAGGAACAAGCGAAAGCGACTCGGCCCCGCCTCGGGGCCGTTTCGCGGCCGCGCCGGCGGCTACTGCTCGTCCAGTCGGAACTCCGAGGCCTCGATCACGGTCGTCCCGATCATGGTGCGCGCCGAGACGCGGAACGGGATCAGCACGTGGTCGCGCTCGATCGGCGCGAGCCAGACCTCGAGGTCCTTGTTCTCGGCCATGAACTTGGTCGCAGGCCGGTCGCGGCGATGGCCGGAGATCGGGACATAGCGGATGGCGCAGACCGCGACCGGCCCGTCGTAGCCCTTGGCCTTGGCGTTGCGCTCGCCGACGTAGGTCATGTCGATGTCGAAACGCGTGTAGCCGTCGAAGATCGGAATCCTGCGGTTGCAGGCGGCCGGCGACACCAGCGGTCCCGAGGCCGGCGCCGGAAAGACGACCGCGCCGACCGGATCGACGATGTTCTGCTCGTCGTGCGGGCCGAGCGGCACGCGATCGGGCTTGTCCTCGAACGGCGGGGCGATGTCGACGCCGGTCACCCTATTGCCGGCGATCGCCATGCGGATGGTCCGGGTCATCTGCGAACTGGCGGCGATGGTCGCGAATGTGGCCGGGGACACATGGCCGGCGACGATCGAGCCCTGGCCGGCCGAGGCGCCCCGAGCGTTGGCGAACAGCCTCGCGAGGCCGGTCAGTCTGGCGTCGGCGCGGATCGAATAGCTGGTCGGGCTGAGATCGGCGTTGAGATACGCCGCGCCGATCGGCAGGCCGATGAGGGAGACGCGATAGCTCGCATGCAGGACGTCGGCGCCGGCGCTGGCCGCCGAGCCGAGCCCGGCGGCGACGGCCGCGGCGAACAACAGGCGCCCCCATGAAGATCGCGGCGTCATCGACTTAAGACTCCAGGTCCGATTCCCGGCGCGGATTGTACCGCAATTCAGCAGAATTTCCGGCGCGAATGCGCCGACTCAGAGGCGAACCGCGGGGCAGCAAAAAAGTCCGCGCGGCCTCATGTCAAGACCTTGCGGCTTGCATGGGCGCGGCTCTAACATACTTATATGGTCGAAACGGTCATCTCCATTCGCCCCGCACGACCGGGCGACGAAAGCGGCATCGCGACGGTGCACGACTCCGCCTGGCGCGAAGCCTATCGCGGCGTGATCCCGGGCCGGGAGCTCGAGCGGATGATCGCGCGGCGCGGCCCGGCCTGGTGGCGGATGGCGATCCAGCGCCGCACGCCCCTCCTGGTGCTGGAGTTCGACGACACGGTGGTCGGCTACGTCAGTTACGGGCGCAATCGCGTGCCCGCGCTCGGTTACGGCGGCGAGATCTTCGAGCTTTATCTCGCGCCGGAATGTCAGGGCTGCGGTTTCGGGCGGCGCATGTTCGAGGCGGCGCGCAAGGACCTCATGGGTCACGGTTACGCGACGTTCGTCGTCTGGGCGCTCGCCGACAACGAGCGGGCGATCGGCTTTTATCGCCAGCTCGGCGGCCGTGTCGTGCGGCGCGCGCATGAGACTTTCGGCGGTCAAGAACGCGAGCGCGTCGCTTTCGGCTTTGGCTGAGCCGCGGTTCCTCCTATAAGACGAAACGAGCGCCGGCCGCCGTTTGCGGGTCGAAGGGCGCGTCACAACGCGGGAGCCACGATCTTGAATTTGAACGCTATCCCGATCGGCGAGAATGCGCCGCATGACGTCAACGTTGTGATCGAGGTGCCGATCGGCGGCGAGCCGATCAAGTACGAGATGGACAAGGAAAGCGGCGCCCTGGTCGTCGACCGCTTTCTCTATACGTCGATGCGCTATCCCGGCAATTACGGCTTCATCCCGCACACGCTGTCAGACGACGGCGATCCGTGCGACGTCATCGTCGCCAACACGCGTGCGCTCGTCCCCGGCGCGATCATCAGCTGCAGGATCGTCGGCGTGCTGCTGATGGAAGACGAACACGGCGGCGACGAGAAGCTCATCGCGGTGCCGTCGACCAAGCTGACGCAGCGCTACGCGAAGATCGAAAACTATTCCGACCTGCCGGAGATCACGCTGCAGCAGATCGAGCATTTCTTTGGCCATTACAAGGATCTCGAGCCCAACAAATGGGTCAAGATCATCCGCTGGGGCGACGCCGACGAGGCGCGCAGGCTCGTCGAGGAAGGCATCGAACGCGCCAGGGTCGGGAAGGCTAATCCATGAGCGCGTGGGGCGGGCGAGCCACAGGGAAGAATCGATGAAGCGTTCGTTCATCGACGCGCGCGTCGAGGCGATGCTCGCGCTCTGCGATCGCCACGGCGTCAGGCTGCCGCCCTTCGCCCTCTGGGGCGAGGCCGAGTTCCGGGCGAACGCCGACGCCGCCCGGTTGGTGGCGGCGCGGGGCCTCGGCTGGAACGTGGTCGAGTTCAGGGCCGGGGCGTTCGCGACCGACGGCCTTACGCTCTTCACTCTGCGCATGGGCGACTGGACCGGGCTTGAGGCGGGGCGCGGCCGCCTCTATGCCGAAAAGGCGATCATGAGCCAGGACGGACAGCGCGCGCCCCACCACTATCACGTGGTCAAGACCGAGGACATCGTGAACCGGGGCGGGGCGCGGTTCGTCGTCGAGCTGTTCAAGGTCGACCGCAACGGCGAGCCGCTCAAGGAGCGGTTCCGGGCGGTGAAGGACGTGACCGCGCTCGATCTCGGGCCCAGCGACCGGGTGCGCCTCGAGCCGGGCGAAAGCCTGACCCTTTACTTCCTCCCGCCGCTTGGCGCCCCCTTGCCCATCGAGGAGGACGCGCCGTCGCGGTTCGTGACGGTGCGGGACTACGAGCGGCTCAAGCGCGCCCCCTCCACCACGCCGTAGGGCGTCGAAAGACGCCCGTCTTTTGACGGGCTATGGCGTGGCGGAGGGGGCGTGTTGCGCCATGGGCGAGCCTTAGCCGCCGACGGTCTCTCGACGGGCCATGGCGCCGGATGAGGGCAATCAGGAGCGGTCGCCCCCTCGACTCTCCGCCAGCCGGACCATCGCGTCGAAAAACATCTTGCGGAAGCGTTCGGCGTCGACCGACACGGCGACCTCGCTGTTGGCGAGCCGACCCCAGATTTCGCGCCAGTCGGCGATCGTGGCGCCGGTCGTGAGCCGCCCGGCCGTCTCGACATCGACGGCGACGCGGCGCGTCGCGACAAGCGTCGGATCGAGGGCGACCGCGAGCGCCAGCGGGTCGTGCATGACAAGGACCCGTTTCCCTCGGCGCTTCTCCATCCGGTCGAAATAGTGGCGGGAGACGTCCTCGATGAAGCGCATCAGCGCCGGGGCGAGCGGCATTCCTTGCGAGCGTGTCAGGAGCGCGGCGATGTCGACAGGGTCGACCGTCGTCTTGTGCGTGACGTCGAGCCCGATCGCCACGACAGGCGTTGCGCCCGGGCCGCCGAAGGCGCGGAAGACGATGCGCGCGGCCTCGGGATCGTGCCAGATGTTGAATTCAGCGCTCGGCGTGACGTTGCCCGCCGGCTCGCGATAGGCGCCGCCCATAATGACGAATCGCTTAAGGAGGCGCGGAAGCTCGGGCTCGCGCATGACGGCGAGCGCGATATTGGTTAAGGGACCGGTCGCCACGAGGATCAGCCGTCCCGCATGCGCATGCGCGGCGCCGACGATCGCGTCGACCGCATGGGCGCTGTGCGCAGGCTCGGGCGGCTCCGGCAGGACCGCATAGCCGAGGCCGGTCTCGCCATGAACCGCTCTCGCGTCGGCCGCGAAGTTGGAAAGCGGCGTCGCCGCTCCCGGCCACACGGAAATGTCGCTCCGTCCCGCAAGCACGAGAACCGCGCGCGTGTTGCGGGTCGCCGCCTCGAGGCTGACGTTGCCGACGACCGTGGAGACGCCAAGGAGATGCGCCTGCGGCTCGGCGCAGGCGTAGAGAAGCGCGAGCGCGTCGTCGATGCCGGTGTCGACGTCGACGACGAGAAATTCTGTTTGCTGCGACATGGAAGGCATTCTTTAGCGTTCTTTAGCGTTTCGAGTCGGGCCGCCGTGATCCCGGTCAATTTCGCCCTCGCATTCTGGCGCCGCGCTCGAACCGGCGTCAAACAGGGTTCTCTTTCTGCCGGCGGAAATTTGCGGCTATGGTTGCTGTTTCGAACGACGCTCGAATGGCGGGCGAGGACGTTTCCATGATCGTCGATTGGGACGACGCCTACAACAGCGCGTCTTACATCGCCGAAGCCGATTTGTTCCCGAAGGTCTGGGCGGCCCGGGCGGCGGAGTTTTGCTCGGCGCGCAGCGCCGCGGGCCGGGCCGAGCTCGGCCTCGCCTATGGCGCGAGCGAACGCGAGCGGCTCGATCTCTTTCACGCCGACGGCCGCCGCGAAGGGCCTCGCGGTGTTCGTCCACGGCGGCGAGTGGATGCGCTTCGACAGGTCGTTCTGGTCGCACCTCGCCGAGGGCGCGATCCGGCGCGGCTGGAGCGTCGCCGTGCCGAGCTATGCTCTGGCGCCTCAAGCCCGCGTTCGCGACATCGCGCGCCAGGTCGCCCGCGCGATCGGCTTCGCCGCGGACCGGGTCCCCGGACCGATCGTCCTCGCCGGGCACTGCTCCGGGGGGCAGCTCGCCGCGCGGATGGGGTGTCTCGACGGTCCGCTGGCCGAAGCTGAACGCAGACGGGTCGACCGCATCGTCGCGATCAGCGGACTGTTCGACCTTCGGCCGCTTATCAAGACTCGCCTGAACGAGACGCTGCGCCTCGGCGAGCAGGAAGCCGCGGCCGAGAGCCCCGCGTTGGCGAGGCCTTGGCCGGGTCTTGCGCTGACCGCCTGGGTCGGGTCCGACGAGCGGCCGGAGTTCGTGCGCCAGAGCGAACTGATCGCGAACATCTGGACCGGCCTCGGCGCGGCGACGAAATGCGTGTGCGCGCCGCAGCGGCACCACTACGACGTAGTCTCCGACCTCTCCGATCCCGAGTCGACGCTCACCGGCGTCTTAGCGCCGTAAGCGGCGTCGGGGGGCCGAAAACCCTGCCGTTCCTTGCCGAGCCAACGGATCATCAGCAGTACGGCCACAACCGCCAGCCCGGAGGCGAGCCCGATCCACACGCCGACGGGGCCGAGCGCGGCGGCGAAGCCGAGCGCGACGCCGATCGGCGCGCCGATCGCCCAGTAGCCGGCGAGCGCGATGACGAGCGGCCAGCGCGAATCGTGCAGGCCGCGCAGCATGTTGGCGAGCACCGTCTGGCTCGCGTCGAAAATCTGGAAGATCGCCGCGACCCTGAGCGGCGGTCCCGACCGTCGCGGCGTTCTCGGGGGCGGTGACATCGATGAACGGAGCAATCAGGAGGCGAGGCGCGGCGATCATCGTCGTCGCGGAGAAAAGCGCGAAAGCGGCGGTGAGGCCGAAGGCTGACCACCCGGCGCGGGCGATGCGCGTGGCGTCGCGGGCGCCAAAGGCGAGGCCGACCCGCACCGTCGCCGCCTGTCCGAGGCCGAGCGGCACCATGAAGGCGAGGGACGCGATCTGCAGCGCGATCGCGTGACCCGCGAGCGCGACAGGACCGATGAGCCCCATCACGAGCGTCGCCGCGTTGAAGACGCCGACCTCGGCGACGATGGTCGCGCCGATCGGCAGTCCGAGCCGCCACAGAGCCGCGAGTTCGCGCCGCGCCGGCGACCAGGGCAGGGCGAAGAGACGGAGCGCGCGCATGCGCGGGTCGATCAGAGAAGCCGCGACGAGGATCAAGAACATCAGCGTCTCCGACAGCGTGGTCGCGAGACCGGAGCCGAACACGCCGAGCGCCGGCATGCCGAACTTGCCGAACACGAGCGCGTCATTGGCGAGGACGTTGAAGCCGGCCGCGGCCAGCCCAGCGACGAGCGTCGGCCGCGGGCGCTCGAGCGCGGCGAACACGGAGCGGCCGGCGAAAAACATCAGCGTCGGCGCAAGACCCCATTGGAATCCGCGCATGAAGGCGGCGGCCTCCTCGGCAAGGTCCTGCGGCTCGCCGAGCGCGACGAGAATGGACTGGGTCCGCCACAACGCGATCCATGCAGCCGCGGCGATCAGGAGGGCGGAGAGGAGCGCTTGATGCGTCGCGCGCCGCAGGCCGTCCCGATCGGCGCCGGCGCCGATCTTTGCCGCCGCGATCGGCGAGAGCGCCGCGACGACGCCGACGCCGAGCACAAGAGACGGCTGCAGGAGATTGAAGGCAAGCGCTCCGGCCGCAAGCGCGCGCGGCGACAGCCGGCCCAGCATTGCGGCGTTGATCGCCGGCATGACATTGATCGCCAGGTTGGCGAGAACGAGCGGCCAGCTCAGCGCGAAGGTCGCGCCGAGCTCGCGCCTAAGAGCGCCGCGGCGGGCGACGGCGCCTTGCACATTTGGCGCGGCGGACATGGATCGGCCTTGAGGCGAGAAGGGTCCCGAGGTGCTAGCGGATGCGGGGCGCGACGGCAATGCGCTCAGCGCGAGAGCCGGGCGTCCGGCACCAGCACGATCTTGGCGGGCGCGCCCCCGGCGACCCGCGCGTAGGCGCGCGCAGCCGCGGAGAGCGGGTAACGCTCGAGCGGTTGACGCGGCGAGATCGCGCCGCGCTCGAACAGCGGCGCCAGCGCTGACAGCATGCGGGCGCCGGCGGCGGCGTCGAGCACGCCCGTGCTCGCTCCGATCAGCTGCAGCCGCCGCCGGTACAGTTCGAGCAGGTCGAGCGTCACTTCCCGGCCTGCCGCCGCCGAGTAAACGACCATCCGCCCGCCGTCCGCAAGCGCGTCGAGCAACGGTTGGTAAAGGACGCCGCCGACGCCATTGAGCGCGAGCTCGGCCCCCTTCCCGCCGGTGGCCTCCCGTGTCGCCGCAACGAGATCCCCCCGCTCGGAAGTCGCCACCGCGGCCACCTTCGTCCGGTCCACGCGCTGCGCCTCCGCTTCGTCCCGCACCAGCGCGATGAGCTGCGCGCCCAGCGCCGCGCCGATCTCGATGGCCGCACTGCCGACGGCGCCCGCCGCGCCGGAAACGATGACCCAATCGCGCGCCGCGAGGCGCCCGGAGTCCACCAGCGCGGACCACGCCATCGTGAACGGGACCCCCACGGCGGCGGCCTGCTCGACCGAGAGCGCCGCCGGGCGACGCGCCACCCCCGCCGCCGGCAGCACGATCTGCTCGGCGTGCGTGCCGTCGCGGGTGATGCCGAGGTCGGCCCCGGTGCCCCAGACCTCCGCGCCGAGCCACTCCGCCGGCCCCTCGACAACGCGGCCGGCGAAGTCGCGGCCGAGGATGCGCGGCAGCCGCGCGTTGCCGAAGCGGCCCTCTGCGCTGCCGATGTCGCTGGGGTTCACGGCGGCGGCGTGCACCTCGACCCGGACCTCCCCCGGCTGCAGCCGCGGCGAGGGGACGTCGCGCAGTTGCAGGTCTGCGTGCGGGCCGTGACGGTCGATGACGAGCGCTTTCATGCCAAGGCCATTTTTTCGCGGCCGAGCCTGTCACGCACGGAACAGGTCGCGCTCCATGCCGGCGGCGGCGAACAGATAGTCCCGGCTCGCCTTGAGCTCCCCCCGCAGCTTGGGCAGGTCGAAGCCGAGGATCTCGCCCTGCCACTTCTTCACCTGCCCGGCGACCAGCACGCTGGCGACGTTGGAGCGCTCCATCAGCGTCACCACCGCTCCCGGCACGTGATTGAGCGGAGCCACGTTCAGGGCGGCCGCGTCCAAGAGGATGATGTCGGCGTCCTTGCCGGGCGTCAGCGACCCGGTCTTGCGATCGAGCTTACATGCGCTGCAGCGTCAACACCGAGCGCATCTGGGTGAACATGTCGGCGGTCATGGTGCATTCCACGTCCGACGACAGCGAGGGCTGCATCCCGAAATCGAGCGCGGTCTGGATCGGCGGCGCGCCATGGCGCATCTGCATCTCGATCGGCACCGACAGCGAGACATGCGCGCCGGCGTCCGCGGCGGCCTTCCAACCCAGCTCGCTCATGCCGGTCATGTGGAGGAAGATGTTGTCAGGCCCGAATTTTCCCTCTTTGGCGAGCTGGTCGAACGTGGGCTGCATGCCGAACGTGCCGACGACGTGGAGCGCGATCGGAACGCTCAGCTCACGCCCGACATGCCACGCCGCCTCGTGGTGAGGCAGATAGATCTCGCCGCCGACCACCAGGCTGAGCAGCTGATCGTCCGAGCTGAAGTGCTGGCGGCGGAGACGGTGGGCGTCGTGCGGATATTGCGTGTGCGGACCCCATCCCTCGAAATAGCCGAGCACCGACCGGCGGCCGGCCTGGCGCAGCGCCGAAACGGCCGCGTCGCTATGTTCGGGCGAATGATGGATCTGGCTCACGTCCATCACCGTCGTTACGCCCGCATCGAGCTGCGCGATCGAACCGTAAAGCTCGTTGATGAAAACGTCTTCCGGCCGATAGGCCGTCGACAGCTTCTGCAGGACCATCTCGTAATAGTTGAAGGCGCTGCCGGGAAGGCCGTCGTTGATCAGAATGGCGTCGGCGAGAAAGCTGCGCAGCGCAGTCTCGAACAGGTGGTGATGGGTGTCGATGAAGCCCGGCATCACGACCTTGTCGGTCGCGTCAATGACGGCGGCCCCGGGCGCATCGATGGCGGCGGCCACCGAGACGATGCGGCTGCCCTCCAGCAGCACGTCGCCTACGGCGAAATTCCCCGTCTCGGGGTCCATCGAGAGCACGTGGCCGCCCTTGATGAGCGTCCGGCGACCCGGAAGGCCGACGCCCTCGGGCATGGATGGTTGTGCAACTTCCACGGGGCGGATCCTCCTGCTGGCAATGTGAGGCCGTCCCGGCGACCGCGCGGATCGCCAAGGAGAGCCGAATGGTGCGTTCAGGCGCGAGCGGTGAGCACGGCTTCGCGCGCGATCTGGGCCGGGTCGGCGCCGACGCGCCCCGTCTGCATGTCGGCGTCGGACGCACGCGACAGCCTGAAGTCGAAGCGGATGCTTGGCGCGCCGGGAGACTCCAGATCATCCCTTCTCTCGTGAACCACGAGATTCGCCGCGGCGCCGAACACGACGTCGTCATCGAGATGTTCGTCGCCGGCGAGATAGAGGGCCGTCACCAGCTCGCGATAGCCGGGCGCGCTGATCAGGAAGTGGATGTGCGCCGGCCGCTTGCCGTGGCGGCGCTGGGCCTGGACCATCTCGCCGACCGGCCCGTCCATCGGGATGTAATAGCCGAGCGGACGAACGGTCCGCGCCAGGTAGCGACCGGAATCGTCGGTGTGGAAGACGCCGCGGAAATTGGGCTCGCTCGGATCGAGCTGGATGTCGTACGCGCCGCCGCTCGAGGTCTGCCAGATCGTGACCTGCGCGTTGCGCAGCGGCCGGCCCTCGACGTCGGTGACCCGCCCCGAGAGCTGGATCTCCTCGGCGGGATCGTTCTTGGCGATGTTGTCGCCATTCGCCAGCTCCGGGGCGTTCTCGCGGTAAAACGGCCCGAGCAGGCTGGTGTGGGTCGCCTCCTCGATCGCGGTCGAGTCGTGCAGGGTGTTGACGAGGGTGCTGAGCCCCAGCGTGTCGGACAGCAGGATGAACTCCTGACGGACCGGCGAGCACGCATGGCCGACCCGCGTCAGGAACTCGATGCCGAGCAGCCACTCGGCGGGCGTCAGCTTCACCTCCCGCGCGAAGGCGTGGAGGTGCTTCACGGCGGCAGCCATGATCTCCTTGAGCCGCGGGTCCGGCGTCTGGCCCATCTGCTCGAGCACCGCGTCGGTGATGGTGTCTGGCGTGTACTCTCTCATTTTGCTTCCTCCCTGGGGCGGCCCGCGGTTGGACGCGCAGCGCCCGCGATCTGACCCAAGCTAAGCGCGGCGGCCTCCGGATAAAAATGATATCTTGCATCCACGTGATCGATTCCGCCAAATCGGCCTCGGCATGCAACGGCGCCGGATCGCGGCAGGACAGGTCTTCGATGCATCGCGTCACCCTCACCTTCGACAATGGCCCAACGCCCGGAGTGACCGATCGGGTGCTGCAGGTCCTCGACCGGGCCGGCATCCGCGCGACGTTCTTCGTGATCGGCGGCAAGCTCGAGAATCCCTCGGCCGCGGCGTTGATGCGGGAAGCGCACGGCGCCGGCCATTGGATCGGCAACCACACGCTCACCCATATGGTCGCCCTCGGCGACCGCCCCGATCCGGGCTACGCCGAAGCCGAGATCGGCGAAGCGCAAATCCGCATCGGCGAATTCTCCCATCCCGAAAAACTGTTTCGGCCGTATGGGAACGACGGCCTCATCGGGCCGCACCTGCTCAGCCGCGCGGCGGTCTCCTATCTCCTCGAACACGATTACTGGTGCGTTCTGTGGAACTGCGTTTCCGGCGACTGGCGAGCTGGGTGGAGGCCTGCCTCGCCGCGGCGGCGGCTGAGGAATGGGGCGTGATCGTCCTGCACGACATCGCCGACGCCTGCGCCGCCCGGTTGCCGGAGCTGATCGCGCGTCTGAACGAGATGGGCGTGCTTTGGGAGCAGGCGTTCCCGGACAGCGTCGTCCTCACCCGCCGCGGCGAGATTGTCAGTCTCATTCCCTCCTCTGTCGCGGACGGCGTCGCCGCGGGGAATGCCGAGGGGAATGCACTTGCGCGCGGCGGGCCGAGCCGGCCCCGATAGCCGCTCTCCTCGCCCTTTCAAAAGACGGACCCCTCAACCAAGGATCTCACGATGGCCCGCGTTCCCTATGCCCGGCGCGAGACGGTTCCGCCGGAGCGCCGTGCCCTGTTCGACCGGCTCGAGGCCGAGCGCGGGGTTCCGGTGGAGAACATCTTTCTCGCCCTCGCCAATGTCCCCGAGCTCTGCGAGGCGACGCTCACCATGGCGATGGCTCTGCGCAAACGCACGGTGATCGACCGCCGTTTGCGCGAACTCGCCGTGCTGACGGTCGGGCTCGTGACGAGAGCCGAGTACGAAGTCGATCACCATCGGAATTCCGCAGTGCGGGCGGGCGTGCGGCGCGACCAGCGCGAGGCGCTGGCCCGCTTCGACACGGAAGCCGAGTTCACCGAGGACGTGTTCACCGAGGAAGAGCGGGCGGTGATCCGCTACGCGAGGGAGGCGACGGTCGAGGGCGAGGTCTCGGACGCTGCCTGGCAGGCCCTCTGCGGCTTCCTCGACCTCAGGCAGCGCATCGAGCTCGTGCTGACCGTGGCCTGGTACAACTGCGTCGTTCGCATACTCCTGCCCCTGAAGATCGATCGTGAGGAATGGTTCGAGAGGCTGTAAAACCGTCTTGCGAAGACCCGAGCTTATCGAATTCACACAAGTATAATTCACAATCCTTTTCATGGAGTTGCGTGGCGCGCTTAAACCAGGACGACAGCTCGTTGCGAAGGCTGGCCGAGAAGGCGGGAAATTTGAACGCCCTTGTCCGGCGACTTCGTCTGCTCCGACTTCGCGGACCTTCGTGTCCTTCGTCGTGAAACCGCTGTCATAACAAAGAACTACAAGCTACTATAATAATCACGCTTTTCGCCATTCGCCCGCGCCTCGAATCGCGACTTCGAACGCGGCGCCTGAGGCCCCATCCGGCGTCGGCGAGCTCAATCTCCATGTCTTTGCGCTCCCTGTTACGCTGAAATCGTCTCCCTGTTATCGTCCTGTTCGCGTGCTCCGCCAACTTTTACCAACTTATTGTTATTCAAACCGATTCTCCTGCAAAAACCGGTTCGGAGACCGCCGTCTCTCCCTCTTTTCGCCTGTTACCAGGGAGTATCAGGGAGAATCGCCGGCGACTCGAGTTGTGTGAATGCGGTAGGGTCTGAGCCCGGGGGACGAAGCAATCCAGCGGATCGTAGGGCAGCGGCGGTGGCCCTAGAAGCGCCCCCTGCTGTTGATTTGCATGTCTCCCCCTTAAATGAGGGCGATCATGCGGCGCGAGCGGCGCCCGCGAGAAGGAGCGATGGATGATCGATCTCCACACCTGGACGACGCCGAACGGCCGCAAGGCCTCGATCATGCTCGAGGAAGTCGGGCTGCCCTACACAGTCCACGCCGTCAATATCGGCAGGCAGGAGCAGTTCGATCCGGCGTTCGTCGCGATCGCTCCCAACAGCAAGATCCCGGCGATCGTCGACAATGACGGGCCGGGGGGACCGCTCTCCGTGTTCGAGAGCGGGGCAATCCTCATTTATCTCGCCGAGAAGACCGGCAAGCTTCTCGCGAGCGGGGGGGCCGAACGCTACAGAGCGCTCGAGTGGCTCAACTGGCAGATGGGCGGCATCGGGCCGATGTTCGGCCAGCTCGGCTTCTTCGCCATCCGCTCGACGGAGAAATCGGCGCTGGCGATTCAGCGCTTCACCGAGGAGTGCGACCGGCTCCTCAACGTGATGGAGCGTCGGCTCCAGGAGAGCCCCTATCTCGCCGGCGACAATTATTCGATCGCCGACATCATCTGCTATCCCTGGACGGTCGCCGGGACGACCTATCTCAAGCCGGTGCTCGGCCCGATCATCGAGACGATGCCGTCGGTCAACCGTTGGCTGACGGCGGTCGGCGAGCGCGAGGCGGTCAAGCGCGGGATGGCCGTGCCGAAGGTTTGAGGCGGGCCTCTTCCGGCCGGGGCACTAGGGCGCGGCCTGTACAACGAATTGTGTCATCTTCCCGCAGCCCTGCTAGGATGGAGCGTTGACGCGATCGGGTCGGCCGGGAAGGGCGATTGGGGGCTCTACAGAATCATGCGCGAGATTCTGTTGCTGGTATTCGCGTTCGGGCTTGCGTCTTGCGCCGGCGGCCCCGAAAATCTGTTCGTGCCGGTTTCGGCGACCGCTCCGGGCGCGTCCTCGGTCGATATGCTGGTGGCCACGACGCGGCGCCCGGCGGCCGATCCCGGCGAGATGTATTCCGGTGAACGCGGCTCGCTCAGCTTCGCCAACGTCGTCGTGTCGATCCCCCCGGACAGCGCGCGCGAGGCCGGTGAGATCCAGTGGCCGAGAACGTCGCCGGGCAATCCCGCCACCGACTTCCTGACCACGAAGGCCAATCGCCTCGATCAGAAGGCGACCCGCGTCTGGCTCGACTCGCATGGCTCGGCGAGGAACAGGCATCGCGTGCTGATCTTCGTCCATGGTTACAACAATCGTTACGCTGACGCCGTCTTCCGGATCGCGCAGATCATCCACGACTCGGACGCCGAAGTGACTCCGATCCTCTTCACCTGGCCGTCGCGGGCCAGCGTCTTCGCCTATGGCTACGACCGGGAAAGCGCGAACCTGTCGCGCGACGCCTTCGAGCAACTGCTCGCCATGCTCGTTCGCGACCCGGCCGTGCAGGAAATCGACATCCTCGCCCATTCGATGGGCAATTTCCTCGTGATCGAAACCCTGCGGCAAATGGCGATCCGGGACCGCCGCATCCCGGCGAAAATCAGCGACGTGATGCTCGCGGCGCCCGACGTCGACGTTGACGTGTTCCGAAACGAGATCGCCGACATAGGCGACCCGCATCCGCAATTCACCCTGTTCGCCTCGCGCGACGACAAGGCGCTCGCGCTTTCGCGCTGGATCTGGGGCAGCGACGCCCGGCTCGGCGCGATCGACCCGAAGGCCGAGCCCTACAGGAGCGAACTCGCGGCGGAGCATGTGAATGTCTTCGATCTCACGGACATCAAGTCCGCGGACGCCGCCAATCACAGCAAGTTCGTCAACAGTCCTGAACTGGTCCAGATTGTCGGAAAACGACTGGCGACAGGGCAAAGGCTGAGCGACGGCCGCGAAAGCGTCGCCGACCAGGTTCTCGACACGGCGGCCAATGGGATCGGGGCGCTCGAGACCTCGGTCGAGAAAGCTGAGACGACCGACGTCGAAGCCCCCGTGAAATGATGCGCGCGGTCAGCCCTAATTACGCTGATCTTGCGGGAAGCGAGGTCGCTCCTGTTCACGCTCTGCCGGCGAGCGCCTCCTCAATCGCGGCGGGGTCCTGGAACGCATCCTTCCCGATATCGATGCGCACCCAGCCGATCGCGCCCGTGAAGCGTCCCTGAGGCGTCTCATAGTCCTCGGTGACCGGCGCGCCGGTGTCCCTGCCGATATCCATCAAATCGTCGCCGGAGAACATGCGCGTCTCGCCAACCTTTTGGCCGTCGGCGCTCGAGGACGGCCTGTACGAGCGTCACCATGGCGACACGAGGCCGCGTCGAAGCGGCGTCGGCACCCGAGGGGCGGACCCTACTGCATTCACACATCTCGAGTCGCCGGGGCGCCATCCGAGCTTGCCGGGAAGCGAACTCGGCAGCATCAAGCTCGGGTTGGAGAGGGGCTTGGCGCCCTGATTCTCCCTGATAACGGGCGGGAAACAGGGAGAATCGGCGGTCTCCGGACCGGTTTTTGCAGGAAAATTCATTTTAATAACAATAGCTTGAGGAAAATTGGCGGTGCACGATGAACAGGACGGTAACAGGGAGATGATTTCGCCATAACAGGGAGATAATTCGCCGTAACAGGGAGAAACAGGACCCGCAAAACATGGAGATCGAGGCTCCGACGCCAGACGGGCCCTCAAATCCACGTTCGAAGTCGCGATTCGA
>Ga0074044_10002512_pt1 | contig 16019 bp, 14 predicted proteins | sample BogForMeECP23OM1_FD_94443 | JGI IMG/M metagenome (GOLD analysis project Ga0074044, IMG submission 94443) | Bog forest soil microbial communities from Calvert Island, British Columbia, Canada - Bog Forest MetaG ECP23OM1 | ecosystem: Environmental > Terrestrial > Soil > Wetlands ...
AACAGGACCGGAGAGCGGCCGCCTCGTAAACACCTTCAGGAGAGCGGCAGGTCGCGGGTTCAAACCCCGCCCGAGGCTCCACGATACGCGAGGGTGTTGGGGGTGTAGATTGGAGAAGTTCATGTCGTTTTGGAACAGTACGTGTCGTTTTATGGAATACTAAATGTCGTAGAATAATGGAATAATAAATGTCGTCAGTGCGATCCATATCCAATTGTGTCGCGTGGCTAAGAAACAAGTAACCGTCAACAACTCAAGTTGGGCCGCATCCCTAGACCTTAAGTGGAATTATAGCTGGTTTGGGATGTACTGTCCGTCGTTATCGAACAACAGACATCTCCACAATCCAAATCGATTGAACATCTGATGCATCATTCCAGCTGTGATTTGACTGAAGTGTGTGCCAAGTATCGTGGACGGGACTTCCCTTTCTTGCCTAATCCTCCCAGAATATCGTCTAGATTCCTTTACCCCTCCAAGTGTGACACCGTTACTTGAGGATCTAACTTGAAGTACGATCCTTACATCTCCAAAGTAGTTGTATCGTGAATATACGATGGAAGCAAACTGGAACAGATGCATCATCTTGATAGCCACTGTCACCCACGGAATCTCGTTAGGGATATTGAATATTGGAGATCCGTACTCTATACAGCCGTTGCGATGTAATTCGATGTACGGAGGTTCCACACTATCGATTGCTCGCAATAGGCCCTGAGTCTGGCAGAGTACTCCATCGGCTGATGGTTCTGGATAATTGGGGAGAAACGTGAAGTGGTTCCGCATTAGTACAGGTTCGGGGTCAAAGTTGCTAGGGTCGAGCCACTTGAATTCGTCAGGTCTTGAAGTATCGATTAGTTCAGTGATTACCGTCGGTTGTATGATTACTCGTGCGATATCGTTTAGCCCTGGGTACTTTACGATGACTCGTTCTACGTACGCTGAGACGTCGCGGTATCCTTCAAAACGTGTCTTGTATGCTTCGCTGACTTCGGTTTCTGACATTTCTACAGCTTCGAAGTTATAGCGTCTATAGAATTTTTTGGACCGTAAGTTCATATGCGGCTTCAGATGGCTATCGGGGATTTCCATCAACAAGAGATTGTTATTCCTTGGTGTATTAGGTATAATCTTGATTCTGATGGTCAACCGTGGTGCTATATTACTGAGGATTATTTGTTCCAATCGTTCATGGTTTAGTTGCTCGATGCCACAAATGTCCTTCGGGTACCCGCCGGGGCCCGTCTCCTCAACTCCAAATATTATGATCCCTCCACGCGTATTTGCGAATGCTGACACATGCTTCAAGAGACCATCGTCGTCAATCATTCCCTTCTTGTAATCGAGAATGTCGCTCTCGTGAATCCGCCCTGCTTGTAAGGCATTAATGTCTTCTAAGGCAAGCTGATCAAACGGCTTCGAAAAAAACAACTAACTCATCATCCAAGTCTTCGAATTATTGGTGCTTAGTTTCTTTGGAATTGAAATGTCTGTAGGTCGCCTCAAATATCGCGTCTAAAGGACCAATAACGGCACCCACAACCGCTATACCAAATCCCCTCTGGTATTGAATTTCGCTGGTTATTGCGTCATTCGTAACACTTTCAGGTTGTACAGTCAGAGTCTGGTCAGGATAGGAATGAACGATTTGCGTTCCGTTTCCATACCATAGAGTTACTGTCGGATAATCCGTTCCGGCCATTTGCCACTGAACCGAACTAGGCGGTTGCTGTTGTACCAACGAGTCGAGATTGCGAAACGCGCTGGAATTCACAGGATACAAATAGAGGTCAATTGGACCACCCAACACTATCTGAAAAGTGGGGAAGTAAACGGCTTTCTCATAGTCGACCCATAAGCCGCGTAGACCTTTCGCAAGGCCTTTTGTTATGAAGCCGCCACTCGATGTTATGGTTACCTCCTGATTCTGGGTAATACTACCGTTGTGAAAGTTCAAAGTTACTGGAAATTCATAGAACTGGTCACTTGAAGCTGGAAGACCTTGGCTTGGCCATGATAGTGTGACTGTGTCAGATTGGATAGGAGTTGGAGGCGGCGCGTAAGTCCAGAAGAATACATAGTACGTTGTAAATGCTAAGAGCGCACTAACGACGTACCATACGATTATCGCGTATCGAAGTTTGGAAGTTTTCTTCTGCTTGGAGGTTTTTTTCGACCTAGTCAGCCTTCTGCGGTCTATTTGCTAGTTAATTTCCGATTATAACGCGTTCGGGTTTAGTGAGAGCAGAGCAGTCGACGATTTCTCCGTTCTTTCTCCTAATTCCAACATTTTCGGATCGTATTTCACTTCAAGGAAGAGATTTCCAGCTTCGATGCTCCATCGATAAACTAGATCTTTCATGGGGTCAAGATTCAATCTCTTTAGAATCGAGCTTCCTAGAAATGTCGAGCGGGTGTTGCGATTTCCAACACGAACCAACTTCTGTCGTCGTTCATTATCCTTTATTTGATCTAGCCGATCGATTTGTAACCTCAATCTGCTATTCTCTACCAACCACCGTCCTACCAAATCGAAGCGCGGATCACAGTTCACCTCAATTAAGAGGGACGCAGGCAAAGAGATTACTCGTGTACCGCCTGTAATGCGGGTTAGTTTGTACCATTTGTCCAGAATGGAACTTACCCTTTTTTGTCTCTCTTCTCGACTTCTAACCATCGCATTATATCGGGGCATCTGAACTCTCCGATATTCCGCGAGACCATTAGGGCATTCGTACATTGTGAGTTGGTTGAAGAGATACTGATGCTCCCGGATGAATGGTTCGACGTTTTTCGGCCAATCGTTCATTAGTTCTCCCGCTCTGCACAGCAATAACGAAGCGGAGTTTTCATCAGCCAACAAAGAATTACGTGTATTTGGATTGATTTTTTCGACTCGGTTAATCAGCACTATTAGCGTCCGCAATGTTTGGAAGAACTCATGAGTGTCGTACACCCACTGGAAATCCCTTAAGCTTTCACCCTTTGCTGCGCTCAGAAGTTTGGAAACGATCAGCGAAGCAGAAGAGGATGCGCCCGTAGTAGCTGATTTTGACAATTCGCTTCCACAGGTACGGCAATTGTTCAAGTTGAAGTATGGATTTGAGGCGTAGGGTCTAAAAGTGGTTCCACAGTTCGCGCATTTTGATTTTAGCAGAACTTGATGCTTGACACAGACCGGGGCGAAGGTGAATCTCCATATTAGACGTAAGTGCGGAATTTCGTCCTCTGCGAAACAATCGGCACAGTACCTCCTGTGATTCCACGAAGTAACCCAGTACGATCTACGATACGTGCTTAGTCTCAACGATACCCTGAATGATCTTCCTGTCATTCGTGATGTCGTGTCTTCCCCAAGAATATTTGCTGTCCTTTTGAATTGTTCGGAGTTCTCATCGAGAAAGTCAATGTCAAGAGAGACGGGGGATGCGCTCAAAAATGACGCTATATGATAAGGCGAGAGGTAGTTGCTGTGCGACTGCCTTGTGATCCATGATTCTACAGATTCCCCTACTATGGGTGGCGGATGTATCGGCCAACCACGAATCGGGTTGTGCGTTCTTTCTGTATTCAAGAGAGATTCCAAGTTCCGCGTTTGGCAGCGCTCTCAAGATGTTGAATCGTTATGTATTCTGTACCATCCGAGATCGCGGTGACGGCGGCAGTTTTCACAAGCTTCAGAGTATTGACTAGTATTCCTTTTCTTCCCTCCGGGTCTAGATACTTAGATAACTCGAAAATCAGATGCGCTTTTCCTTTCTTGTAGAGCTGGCTTGGTTGTTTCAAGGATATTGTGGCTTCAAGTTCCCAGAGAAATTTGTGATAGTCCTTATTCTCAGTCCACAGTGGAAGCTCAAGTAATTCAAGTCTTGAGGTCAGTGATGGTTCATCGCTGAAAACAGCCTTCGCTTGCTCGTTGCCAGCAAAGACTATGGGAATTCTTAGATAGTTAGAGATATTGCGAATCGCGTATAGTGCTTCAGATTTCTTTTTGCCACCGTACAACATGTTGTTGACATCGTCTATTATGACGAGCTGAACGCCACAGCATTCCAACGCGTTTAGAACTCTGTTCTGTTTACTAGCCACGCTGCCAGCACCCCAGTTCTCATACCCAAACTGTTGCAGGATAGCGGACAACAATTTTCCTTCGCCGCCGCTGACTGGAGCGGTTGTTCTCAGTACTGGTTTGATTTCGACGTCAGGTTCGCTATGTGGTGGATTTCTTCGTTCGCATTCTTGTTGTATAGCGCTTTTGCCGTTACCGGCCGTTCCCGTGAGAAGGATCTTTGGTTCTTCGACGTCGGTCTTGTGCACGCTTTCTATGCGCGCGCATTCTTTTTGATACTCTTGGAGTAGCGCGGTTTTCCCATTCCCGGGGGGTCCAGCGAGAAGTATGTCTTGTGGGCGCAGGGTTCTAGGGCGTTCCATCAGTTCCTCTATTCGGGTGAGTATCAAGTCACTTTGTGGATACGGTATGAATATGTCTTCCCAAATGCATCTTATTCGTTCTTTTTGTGACCAGTTGAGCGTATCCGCAGTCTCGCGGAGGAGATGATCATAGCCCAATTAGATAGGCTCCTCTTTTCTGAAGTTTGTTCGAATCTTTCCATGCTGGTCTTTGGCTGGAGGTTCGAACTCCTCCTCAGTTTCTTCACAGGGTTTGGCTTCCTGAACTGTGGCTCTGTTGAAGCGTTTCCCAAGCTCGTCTTCCCGCTTTGAAATCGCCGCTTGTCTACGAGCTTTCTTGGTCAACAGCGTTGCATTTTCGATTATCCTTTGGCTTTCCTTGTACTGTTCAAAGGCAATTTTTGGCGATGGAGTTCCAATTCCTTTCCGTCTAAGCTTTCTTCTCGAAGCCTGCCAGCGACGAAGGCTGATGGGTTCTGGAGCACCAGCGATAGAGCTGTCCGTGGCACTGATTAGATAGTGTTTGTGTTCACTAGTATTCAGTATCCAAATTCTTCGAACATCAAAAGGATCGTATCGGATAGTCTGCTCCACGCTTGTTCCACGCGCGTCTTCACGCGCGAATGTTGCCAATTTGTCTGAGAAATATTTCAAACCTGCGAAGTGGACCCCGTCCTTCTGGATTGTTCGCTTTTCAGCTGGTAGAAAGCTCACCCGGAATTTTTCTTCATCTTCCTTAGCAAGTTGCCTAGGCATACCATGCTCTGCCACTCCCTGATTCCATTTTTCCAGTGGGGTCATTCCGCCTAGATCAGCTCGGGGTGTGTGATGGTATTTGTCGATGAATTTTAGAATCAGCGTTTCAGCCTCTTCGAAGGTCAGACATGATTCGTTTTCAGAGTCATATTCCCCCTTCTCCTGCGGATTCGACTTAGTAGTGCCCGGGAGTGAGTGAGCAAACTGTTGAAAGGTCCCGAACAGCCGTTCGATTCGTCCACCGAACCTAGGGTTCTTCACGGGCCGGTGAATCACATGTATTCTCCATTGCATGCAGCCAGCTAGTATTAGTTGCGCTCGAAACTCCTTAGCGTTGTCGAAGTGGATTGCTGCTGGAATACCGTGTATTGGCCACTCTGATATTCCATGTTCGAGCACGTCTTCGTTCTTTTCCATCGCGCACTTCGTAATCGCAATGCCAACCTCATTTGCCGTTGGTTGTTTAAGCGCCAAGTAATGGGCTGGGATGCAGGTGCTGAAAGTATCCACCATTCCAGTGAAAACAAGTCGCCCGAGCGGTTTACGCTGTTCACTGTCGACTATCGTGAGATCTATCTTCAGATGGTCGATCTCCACGAGCTCAAGGGGAGTCTTTCCTTCGGTGAACTCGCCACCAAAGACAGCAAATTCGTTATCGGTCGTCTGTGAGCCTTCGCGAGCCTGGGTTACGGTGCGTGGATCGAGTTCATTTATTCGATTGTAAAGCGTGCTCAAATTAGGATACTTTAGATGGTCCTTTTCTGATCGAGTTTCATTTACTTCGTCGATCGCTTTTGTAAGTTTGCGGTAGGTTTCGGTGACACTCTTCTTCTGTTTGGTTTTATAGTTCTCTTCGATCACTTTGTCCATTAATTCGTCTACTGACTTGTGAGTTCTGTGCTTTCCCTTTCCGCCTCTCTTTTCTGAGGGGAGGAGACCTGAAGTTCCATGATTCTGGTAACTCTCAAGTAGCCTTTGTACTTGTCTCGGACTCAAGTCGAGAAGACGTCCGGCGATAGAAAGCATGTTGCTTGGAACGTGCCGAAGGTTAGCTAATCCTCTTATGACTTGAATCCGTTGGATGAGTCTATCGTATTGTTCATCATTTTTTTGTTGTATGGCATACGCGCTTAACCGCCCTCCTGCTGCTGCATAACTATCCAGCGACACGCGATATTCTTCGCCATTTTCGCTGCTTTTGATCAGAGCATTCGTAGGGTCTACTCCATCCACCACGTCATACTTGTGGCCTGCGAACTCAACTTGTTTCATGCCGTTGTAGTAGTTGATTTCTACTCCGTTCATAAAACGAAGTGGATGAGTTTCGATTCGTTTGATTAGCCTAGGAAACGGAATTAGAAATTCCAACGAACCGACAGTGTTTGTTTTCAAGGAAACCGTTGCATCGTCAAGGAATTGTGTGGGTGTTTCTAGCAGAACTATCCTTCCATCACGAATTAGCCTGCAAATTATTGACTTCGCGTCGAGTGATTTTGTTGTTGCTGCAATCTTCTCCTCTAGCGTACTCACTTTAGTGGTTTCGGTTAGACTGGAGAGAACCTTGGATTCCACGTCGACGTTTATTGACTCGATTCTGCCACACGCAGCTACCTGTTTAACTACTGCAAGACGATTGCGCATCTCGCCGCGTGCCGCGTCAGTGAAGAATGCGTAGGTGAGTTTGTTCTCTTCGGCGTAGTTATGTGTGCTCGAGAAGAGGCCGTATAACTCTGACCACTTCTTTGTTAGTTCACCCTCAGATTTTACGTCTACAAGATAAGTTTCAGTTGGTGTCATGATAGTTGCATCAACGACGTGTCCGTTGACGCGAGGACACTGAGGGATGATTCTGATGGTAGCTGGTTCGAAGTCGCTCAGGAAAAAGAAATCATATTCGAGCTTGGACTCAAATTGGAGTGGATCTCCCCTCCGCGACATGTAGTGACCTGTAACGGACCGCCGATTTGGCGGGATCCTTCTCACGCTGGTCCTTAGATCAGGTAATTGACGCTGCAGAGATTTGATGGTCGGGTCAAGTGACCCGTTTTTACTAAAGTCCGGGATCGAGTTGAAGTCTTCGCTCATGGTCGGTCAACTCCTACACGTGAATAGTCCCGTGTTTCTGGCAGAGCCTTTGCTAGTTCATTTTCTACGGTAAGGTAGGTTCCTGTCGCCGATTCTTCGAAATTAAATATGATTTTTCTTGTTATCACTCTAAGTTACTCCTTCGGTGGTTCAGGCAACAACGCCCTTTGCGTCTGCCCGATGGTTGTGGTCCGAAAATTCTTTGACCACAGAAAATTTTTTGACGAGTAAACTATACAGCTTGCAAACATATTAGCCTACCTTTTTTCAAGCGCCAGTAAATGTGGTGACGTTTTGAAGTACCTGTACGATCTTCCGAGATAGGATGACACAGCTGCTGTCGTCACTCTAACTCTTCTTGCATGCAAATCCGTAATTGCATTTTGAACCTCCGTTTGTCGCTGCGTTCTAAGCTGTTTTCTGCCATCATCGATGAGATTTCGCAATGTGCCGTCTGACTTTAAACTTCGAAAATGAATTCGTGCCATCTTTGAGATTTTTCGCAGAGAAATAGTCTCGTTGCTTTGCACTAAGGTTTGAACTGCCAATCTGACTCGTTCGTAACGAAGCTGATGGTTGTTGCGCTCGTTAACTGCAAACATTACGGGAGATAAGGCTCCTTGCGTGGTGGTTGACGTAGGATTGATACCGATCTCTGCTAGTGTTTGCTTTAGTGGACCCGGACAATGTTTGCCGTACTCCGCACATAACCTCTTGACCCTCACAATGTTATGGCGTGCGAAGTCTAGAAAGTTGATCGGCCAATTCTCAATGAGACCTAATGCTCTTTCAAACAGAACGCAAGCAACTGCATTGTTTGTTCTCCAGTCGAACGGAGGAACCACCGGAATAGCGTGATTCGCCAGTATTTCAGTCCAACCCGATTCCCGCTGCATATACAAATTGAAGTAACGAACTAATGCAAGGAGAACTGCAAAGAATTCACTCGGCTCATGGGTCCACCCGTATTCTTCTGGAATTTTTCCATTCAGAATATCGACAATTGACGAACAGAAGTGAAGCAATCGATTGCAGCCTAATGGTTTGAGTACAGGTGCTGCCGAAAATCGTGAATCACAAAGATTGCAGGCATGCAGTCCTTGTTCAAAGCGGACTTTACTTTCTTTATTGGAACTACAGCCCTTTCTCCAGCAGCCGTTATACAACGACACTCCGTGTACAGGGCACAAGGCAACAAAGTGAAGTCGCCACAGTATTCGTGGGTATGAAGTATCAGACAGACAGAGTGGGCAATACCTGATTGATGTCTTGGACGATATCCATCCTTTACGATCCATTTTGTTGCCTTGTGAAATTAGATTCATCCAAGGCGTTAGTACCATGCTGCTAAGCATTGCTTGGCCCCCTTCGACTCGGCCGATGTGTGATAGGACTGCCAGTTCATCTGGGGCGAGCAGGTCAATGTCCCTGTCTCTCCAATACTCTCCGCCAAGATACGAAGATAGGAGACTTTGAACTGAGAGAACATTTGCGGCAGCTACGCGATTGATCCAAGACGTAAGTGATTCGCTCTCGTGTGGTTGAGGATGTATGGGCAAGACTCTATCCATCTGACCGCCACGGGCTACGATTTTCCCACCTCCGAGTTGATGCATCGGTGCTCGACTCTTTCGGGTCTAAGGATCGGAGTCATGGAATCCGAAGAAGGGTAGAGAATCTGCTTCATTCTGTTTACTCAGACCCAAAAATGGACAACTTTCATTTGCGCACGTGCGGCAGACGTCTGGATGAGGCGTGTAATTGACAGCAGCTTTCTCAGGGTTTTTGGCAAGCATTTCCCTGGTTCGATGAGCTCGTTCTCTTGCGTTGCAGATGAATTCTGGTGTCAAGACAACGTCTTCGTTGCGATTTGAGACAACTATTTCGTTGTATCGATCGTTGGAGTAGAGGCTTGCCTGCAGTTTGTGGACCTCTTGCAGTTTGCGTGCTGTTTTCACTTCGACGATTCTGCTTCCAATCATTGGTTTTACGAAGACTAGGTCGATTCTGAATCCTGTCCCCCGTTTTTCTATTGAATCAAGCTTGTATCCTTCCTTCAGATGTCTAGCGATGACGCGTAACGCGGCCGCAGAGTGGAGAGTTTGGAGTTTCCAAGCGGTTTGCGAGTTGAACGGCGCTCCAACGTAGGCAGTGCAGAGTATCTTTCGGGCTAGCAACGATGGAGGCGGCCAGATCGCGGATACCATTCTCATCGATGATAGCCTCTCTATGTCATGAGCCGATCATCAGGACTTGTCGGTACCGTGACTTGTCCGAATCTCGTCTCGACAATTTTTGCATCTGCTTCCAGCCGGTTTTTCAGCTGTCTCAATGCCGTGTAGCTGAGTATGATCTCGACCTTGTATTCTGCTTGGGCCGTGGGGTCGCCGGAACCTTCTGGCGCGATAGCGCTAGTGAGAGCGAAGAGGATTCTATAATCAAAATCTCCAATAAAACTGGACGAATCCGTTGCGTAGACGCGGACGAAGCTGTCCGCGTACTTCGATCTAACCGCCAAGGTTGCCTGTTTTGGCTCTCTCATGGATGCCACCCCTTCTGAAGCAAAACCGACTGAACGCTACGCAGATCTACAGGCCCACCGTCACGCGAAATAGACCGAATAGCCTCACGCAGGAGAACCAAGAAACTCTCCTTGCGATCAGCGCCATCCGACACGGGATGGAGCAATTCAACTGTTCTCATCTGAGTCATATCTGATTGCCGTATATCAGATATATGGTACCCGAATTTAAACATGCCGTATATACGGTAATCAGATATGGTTATTTAGCTCGGGCGACTCAGTTTGGTCATGGGAAAGATAACGGTCATAATCCCTGACGACCTTGAACAGAGAGTTCGGAAATTGCTGGTAGCTAAGTACGATGGAAACATGCACGGAAAACTTACGGATCTTGTGAAAGAAGCATTGGAAGAGTACCTAAAGCGCGAAGCTAAGAAGTGACGAGCTACGTCGGCAAAAAAATCAAATTTGCTCAACCCCGTTATTCAACAACATTGACAGAAATAGGCACGGAGTGAAATAGCGATTTGAGAAGGGTCATGCTAAGCGGCTGCAGTAAATCTATCATGTTAGGCAGAAGGTTCGCTGAGTTCAATGGTGCCTATTTTGGAGGCACTCTTCCTAAATATGAAATCTATCTCTGCAAGCACGCCGCCAGATTTCTACCACAAGCGTACGGCCAATGTTTGTCCAGACAGAAACGGATTCTCATTCGACAGAGTTTAAGTCCGAAAGAAATGCGTGAAACCCTTGTTCATGAGATGATTCACATTCGGACCCCACACCACGGCAGTAAATTCCAGAAAGAATGTGTAAGATTACGGAAACTGAACGCCCCATTGGCGGACTGGGACACTGTGCCTGGTTATAAACCGCCATCTCTGACCGAACGTAACGCTCAGATCTTGATTGAAGACGCATTGGTGGACAAGTTGCCCATGCGATCAATAAGACGGTATTTAGAGCAAGAATTCTATCGTCCTATTTCAGAAATCGAACAGAAAATTGACTTGAAAAGACTATTCGCTCGCATGAAAAAGCAAAGAATCACAGAATTAGCTCTAGTCAATCGCATGAAAAAACAACACAAGCGGCTACTGGAAGAGCAACTCATGAAACTGGAAGCGAAATGAAGAAGTCTTAACGCTATCTCACATACTACGTTTTCCGTTTTCGTCCTGATACAGCCCACACGCCTACTGAGATTACTACGGCGAGTATGATGACAACTATCCAGCTTCCGTAAGTCTGAGTGAAAGGCACTTCAAGAGAAGTAACGAAGGTCAAAGTTGATGTTGCAGTTATTGACCACGATGTGAGAGCAAAGATTTCGCTGGTCGTAGTCGACGAAGCTAGTACAGGGCCGTAGGTCAACGTTACCGCAGGATTCACATCGGACAGTGGAGCTTCTATAAGGAATCCGTATCCTACGGTTGGTTCAAAGTATTCGTCGAAGCTTCCAGATGTGGGGCCTGAAATCGAAATTGGTTGACCATAAGCGATCTGTGATAGGGTGTTTGGATCGCAGTATGAAGCAGTAGTATACTGTGATCGCCCCGATAGGATAAGAAACGTTAACGCCATCAACTTGACACCATCTATGACGTAAATTGTCATAGCTTCGTTTGCTGAGTACGTTATATGAGTGGTTCCGGTTGAATTGAAAAAGACAACTATGTTATAGCATTCACTTCCACTCTCACTCCCCGACAGATTAACCGTCTTTGTTTGGGTCGTTATTCCCGTTGAAGTAGTGGTATAGTAGCTGGCGACATAGCTTGCAGATGTCGTATGGGTCATAGCAGATGTAAGGAATGAAGTAGATGTGGTGTATTGTTGGGCGCTTCCATTAGGAATCAGACCTATCGTCACGGCTGACGAAAGCACAAGAAGAATGACCAGAAGTCTGGCAAGTCTGCAATGCTGCAACTTGGTCGGTCAGTTAGAATAGAACGGTTGATTCTTAAGATTTTGCAACTTGGAAACTGACTTCGTAACTACTGAGTTGCAAAGTCTCTGGCGTGCCGTATCAAGGCAAATACGGCACTGCTAAGCTTCGCCGTTTCAATCCATATCCACCTGGGGCAAATCGTCACGCCTTTAAATTCCGCTGACCTATTGATGATATGTACTGCGCTGATTACGTTGGCAGTTGCAACAAGGTTGTGCACCGATCTCTCACGGCAACGTTTCAACAGTAAACGCCGAAATACTCAAAACGAGACGAACCGTATTAAGGCAGATACGGCAACCTAAGAAAAATCAAACACTATACAGTTCTTTATGGTGCTTACTTTTCTCGTAACCAAGTATATTTTCGATCTGCGTCTGATTAAATTTAGGATAGTTCGGGATTACAACTTTCAACTGGCCGTCGTCGTTGTTTCAGAATGCGGGCAGTAATGTTGCAAAGTCTTAAGAATTCATCCGATGCCTCTGTTAGGTGACCTTGAAAACTTCATTCATTTTGGGCTGTCTTGCCACGATGCTCGTAATCGTAACGGGTATCTCAGGTGTCTACGCGACGAGCGTCACGATAGGTCAGCCGAATTATCCACCCAGTTTGACTTACGGGAGTTCTGGGACAATTTCAATAAGCGTACAGATCACCGTAACATTCCCTGGTGGTCCTGAGCAGGATGGTCAGTACCCGGGGGCTTGGGGCGTACTGGGTGTTTATTTAGTCGATGGTAGCACCGGCAATGCGATTGTTGGCTCAGACGTAATTGTGACGAGTACTCCGATGTCCTGTAAACAGGGTTCTACCTCAGGCCTAACTGGCACTCCGCAAACCTACTGCGCCGTATTATCCATGAGCGCGTTGTTGGCAGAAAATTTCGTCTTCACTTTCAGTGGTACGCATATTCCGAACGCACCTCATTGGAATTTGAGAGTTGAAGCGCTGGCATTTGGCAACGGAGACGGCTCGGAGAATACCGCTATTTCCTCGTTCACAATCGCTATATCGCAATAAATCGAAGATTTTCATGCGCGAAAGGTTCCATGTGCCACTCGAGATAGTTCCAGGTTTGATGCAGGTTGCTAAAGTTCGGTGCTGCCGACTACGTCATATTGTTGTGTTAGGGCTGTTGTGCGCCGCACTTATTGCAGAACTTTGATCCCACTGGTAGTGTAGATCCGCAATTCACGCAGAACTGTTTCGCGATTTTTGTGGGCTCCTTCGGCTGCGGTGGAGATTGTTGTTGCAGCGGTGGAATGGGTTTTTTCCCCGCTATGATCCATACCGCGACAAAGATTATGATTACTAGCGAAACAATGCCAAAAGTCCAAGCGTTAATCCCTGATGGGGCAGATGTAGCGTTGAGCGTCGAAGAGGCCGTAGAGATCTGTAACGGAGAGCTCTCGGTTGTTGAGTTTAGCGTATATGAAGCTGAAGGTGTTGTATAAGTTTGCGTAGCTTGTGGTTGCTGAACGGTTGTGAAAGTCGCCGTCTTTGAACCAAGACTTATCTCAGTATATTGTAATGGGCCAGAGGGGCCACCCGGTGCAGTATCTATGAATTGTATTCCCCAGCTCACAGTCTGCAACGTTGTCGCGCCGGCCCAGAAATTGGCTAGGTCGTTAATCCAAGAATAGGGCACATATGTCTGCCAAATGTTTCCGTTAACAATAGAGTTTGTAATGAGAGTGGTCGTATTCTTGTTGACGTCGTAGAAGTACGGGCCTGCGCCTATGGGGCTGTAATTGAATGTGATCATGTAATCCGGTTCCGCGTCAGCAGGATTTGCTTTGATGTCGATCGTGTAAGAGTATGCGTCTGATATGGAACCCTGCACTTGAAACGTGGTAACTAGATCTTCACTGGCGGGTGTGAGCGTTTGCAACGTGAATGTGACGAAGCTGATTGCTCCATCGGGTGGCACTCCCTTCCCTCCTGAACCGTAGATGATTATGCCTCCGGTCGAACTGCTTGGATTTTGGGAAACTACAATCGAAAAATCTTGAGTCGTTCTCGCATCCCAGATTACCTGCGCATTATTATAGTAAATTTCCACAGAAGCTCTCAACCTGTAAGTTTTCACGGAGCTAAACGTCAGCTGAAACGTTACCGTACCCGAACCTGAACGTGTAGAGGGAATGTACGCACAGAAGGCGGTATCTGGATGGGTTGTCGGCAGACATGAAGCCGCCGTAGAACTAGCGGTACCCGTAGCCCACGCTGATGCATCATAATCGAAAATACCTATTGAAACAGCATAACCCGAAGATCCTAGATCGTACGTGGCTGAGAGAGTAACGGTTACGGGTTGCCCAACGATAGCAACAGATGGAGCTTGAAGCGAAGTAATTGAAGTAGATTGAGCCCTAACGTTAGGAAAAATAAAAGGTGTCAGCGTCATCAAGACTAGCAGCGAAAGAATGGCAGTCCTTTGCAAAGACAATCTAATGTCGCCGCCTCGATCTCTTGCAAAACAGATTCAGCGAAGTAATTACTTCCAGTTGTGACTAACCTAGGGCTGTTGGGCACCACATTTGTTGCAGAATTTTGAGCCCACAGGTAGGCTGGTTCCGCAGTTGACGCAAAACTGCCTGACAGTTCTAGGAACTTCTACCGGCGGTAGCGACTGTTGTGGCGGCGGCTGCTGTTGTGGTAACGGTTGCGGAGGGGCCTCCGTTGTAGTTCTACGGCGGAACGTAAAGTATGCAGCTGCAGCAACGGCAACCAAAACCAGCAGCGCAATGCCAATCGGCATCGAATTGTCTGGAGCCCATTGAGTGTCTAGAGTATATGGACCGTTCATCGTTATGGTGCCACTAGCACTCGTACTGAGCAATTCGCCGTTAGAGTACCAGCCTTGGAAGGTTTGAGTTCCTCCTAGAATGCCAAGTACTCCCGGTTCGGGTTCAGATGAAGGGACAGAGATTTGTGCTGTTGATCCTGCGTTGTACCAACCAGAACCAGTTGCGGCTGGATCTGTCAAGGTTAGATGATATTGCGTGACGTAGTTAGCCGTGAGGATCACCTCGCCTTGGAGGATTACTGATCGAGTTGTTTGTGTAGAGCCGTCTGACCAGTGATCAAATACTAATTGGGATTGGTTTGTGATCGGGACAACTTGAGGAACGGTGATCGAGTGTGCAGTGCCGGGTGGGAACGAAAGGTTGACATTACCCGGAGCTTGCGTTGTTCCATCAACTGTCACATTTATCGCACTAGGTACGTCAATGGTCAACCCAGCGTTGATTGATTGTACCGAGACAGTAAATGTCGTAACACTTCTTGAGCCTTGATCGAACTGGAGCGAGCCGTATTGTTTAGTGGCCATAGCAGCAACGGCACCTAGGGCAACAAGACCGGTTTCGTTAAGCGTTAAGGTGGATGAAAGAGAATCGCTTCCTGAACTTGCACCCGGCACTAACACACAGAATGCACTTTGTGCATAACTACTACCAGCTAACCCAGTCTGTGGTATGCATGGATCAGGAGAGGACGTTATAGTTCCGGTGACCAAGTCATGTGTATCTTCATAGAGGATGATAATGATTAGAAAGTGGCCCGATGGTAGGCCATCGTAGGACATCTCGAATGTGCCTGAAACGGGTTGAGTAAGTCCATTTGCCTGTTGCATAACTTGTGATGGTGATTGAGTAACTGTGATCGAAGTTGTCTGCGCTTGCACGTAAGGTACCATGAACAAGCCGACGAGTATGGCGAGCATTAGTGTGAGAGTTATCTTTCGATAATTCAAGTTCCTCGATTACAGATTGACAAAACTAACTTGTATTTGAAACCTCGCAATTTTTTCGAGCATAAGCACAAGAAATGAGGCGATGCTGTCATCGAGCTGCAACTTCAGATATACCGAGAAGACCGCTATGGGTAATCGAATAACCGATCGGTGCGACAGTTGAATCGGAGCAAGGTACTGCTATTCCTTGTTCCCCCGCAGACAAGTTCTGGCCAGATTTGATGTCGGAACCAAGCGCGACACCGCTTTCAAAGGGCAATCTCACTTCGATACTGCGGTCCTGTAAGCTACTCGGTTCAAGTAGGATTACGACATTTAGTATTCCAAAAACAAGCTCCCGAAGACGCTTTCGTGACATTCAGTATTCCAAATTACACATAAATTTACGTCGCGAACTTCTGCAATCTACAGGGGGGGAAGAAATGAGACGGCGCATCGATGTGAGTGCCGACGTGATCGGCAATCACGATCTTGAACGCGTCGTATCCTACCTCTTGTATTTTGGCGATTTTCTCGATCTGTATTGACGGGAA
>Ga0074044_10002513_pt1 | contig 16018 bp, 18 predicted proteins | sample BogForMeECP23OM1_FD_94443 | JGI IMG/M metagenome (GOLD analysis project Ga0074044, IMG submission 94443) | Bog forest soil microbial communities from Calvert Island, British Columbia, Canada - Bog Forest MetaG ECP23OM1 | ecosystem: Environmental > Terrestrial > Soil > Wetlands ...
AAACGTCTCGAGCCGATCGAGGTCATCTGCCGTGTATATCGGGCAGATATGCTTGGAAACCTCGTCACTGTGAATGTTGAGATCAGTCATTGACTGTGACCATGGACCGTTCAGCGGCGAGCCGCTTGAAGAGATCGGCGCGCGCTTTCTGTGACTCGATGATTTCGTCGCACAGGCTCAAAAGAGTCTCCGGTTGATGGGCGCACAGCTCATACTGCCTATCTAAAGGAGATAGGGGATCAGTCTCCAGGTGCGCCGCATATAGCGGGCGTAGGTCTCACCCAAGGTTGAGAGCATCGCCGCCTCCTCGACCGCGATCCGGTAACCGAAAGCGACGCCCGGCAAGACCAGCATCGCCAACAGGCCGGCCCAGTTGCCGATCGCCAAGGCAAAGCCGAGCAGCGCCAAGAGCAATCCCGTATAGGCGGGGTGGCGGATGCAGCGATACGGGCCGGAATCGATCACGGGCTGCTCTGCGCGCGTGGCGACGTCGACGGTGAAATAACGGCCCAACGTCGCGACAGCATACAAACGCAAGGCCGTTCCGGCCATGACGCAGCAGATTCCGGCGGTGAACACCGTCCGCGCCGGTCTGATCGCGGCGCCCGGCAACAACAGCGCACAGGCGAAGTCCAACGCAAAAGCCACGCCTATGAGCAGGGCCAGAAGGCGCTGGGAGCCCCGATCTTGACTGCTCGTCGATGACCCTGACCGCCACTTCGTGTTGAGGACCATTTCCGCGCCCTCCCACAGAACCAAGGCCGACACGAATAGGGCGACATAGGGCGGCCCGCCGCCGAACAGAATGGAGGGGGGCGTATTCATACGGCACTCCGGCGCATTTCAGGCATCCACAGCGCTCGCCGCGCAGTCCCGCCATCCTGCCGCGGATTGCTCCGCCGTCACAAGGGCTGAACGCGCAGATTCAGCCTTTGTCGCCTCGCTCGTAGGCCCTCGCCTTCCGCCCGCCAAGCTCGATGATCTCGTTGGTGATCTCCTCCTGCCGAAGCTGGCGCGAGCGGGCGACAAGCTCGTCGAGCATTTTGGCGACGTTCGACTTCGCCGCGGTCATGGCGCGCATGCGCGCCTCGTTTTCGGCCGCGAGCGACAGCGACAGTGCCTCGCAGAGCTCGGCGAACACGTATTCCTGGGCGAGCTGCACGAGCAGGATCTGCGGCGGCATGGTGATGATCGGCGGCGATGGGTTCCGCGCGCGAGCGAAGCGGGCGAAGTCGAACGGCGCGAGCGAGCGGTCGACCACGTGAACCTCGCCGAGCGAGGGCGCGGCGTGGACGACGTTGACGCGGGTCGCGCGGCCCGACCCGAGCCGCGCGTAGAGCTGGTCCGTCACTCGGTCGGCGAGCGCGCCGACCTCGTCGACATGGGCGACCATCGACGCGCTCCAGCCGACCGCGAGCCCGCGCTCCTCCGCCGCCATCAGGCCCCGGCCGCCGAGCAGCAGCAGCTCGCGCCCGTGCGCGCCGTCCGCCTTCAAGAGGTTTTCAGCGACGTCGAGCACGCGCTTGTTGAACGCGCCGGCAAAGCCCTGCTCGGAGCAAAGCGCGATGACAAGATGGCCGTCGCGCCGGTCGCGGGGCCCACGCCCGCCGCCGTCTTCGGCGAGCGCGAGCGCCTGGCCGATCGCGGCGCCGACGGTCGCCGCATAGGCCTGCACGCCCTGGACCCGTTCGCGCGCCTCGCGGGCGCGCGCCGCCGCGATGCCGCGCATCGCTCCGATCACCGACGACAGCTGCTGCACCGAGTGGATGCGCGCGGCGATGTCGCTGAGCCGCTCGGTCATGACGGCTGACCCGCGCGCACGAGCGCCCGCACGGCATCGACGAGCTTCGTCCGTCCGGCGTTGTCGCAGGCTCCGCTCTTCATCACCGAGGCGACCACGTCGGGCGCCAGCGCGTCGAGCTGCGCCGCGACGCGGGCGCGGGCCTCTCCGACCTTGGCGACCGGCACGGAGTCGAACGCGCCGTCGGACAAGGCCGACAGAAGCGCGACCTGATCGACGAGGCGCAGCGTGGCGAAGCGCGGCTGGGCGAGCAGCGCCCGGATGCGCTCGCCGCGCGTGATCGTCGCCCGCACGCGGGTGTCGGCGATGCCGCCGAAGCGGGTGAACGTCTCGAGTTCGACAAATTGGGAATAGTCGAGCCTCAGCCGTCCCGAAGCCGCGCGAAGCGCTGGCGCCTGAGCGTTACCGCCGATCCGGCTGACGCTCAGGCCAACATCCACCGCCGGCCGCTGGTTGGCGGCGAACAGGCGCGAGTCGAGCACGATCTGGCCGTCGGTGATCGAGATGAGGTTGGTCGGGATGAAGGCGGAGAGATTGCCGGCGTCGGTCTCGGCGATCGGCAGCGCGGTCAGCGAGCCGCCGCCGAGTTCGGGCGCGAGCTTCGCGGCCCGCTCGAGCAGGCGCGCATGGACATAGAAGATGTCGCCGGGATAGGCCTCGCGGCCGGGCGGCTCGTGGGTCAGGAGCGCAAGCTCGCGATGGGTGGCGGCGTGCTTGGTGAGGTCGTCGACGATGACGAGCGCGTGGCCGCCCTTGTCGCGGAAATATTCGCTGACGGTGAAGCCTGCGAACGGCGCGATCCATTGCAGCGCCGCCGAAGAGGCCGCCGAAGCGACGACGAACACGCAGCGGTCCGGCGCGCCATATTGCTTCACCGCTTCGATCACCCGTTCGACCGCAGTCGTGCGCTGCCCGACCGCGACATAGACGCAGATCATGTCGGAGCGCTTCTGGTTGATGATCGTGTCGACCGCGATCGCCGTCTTGCCGATCGCTCGGTCGCCGATGATGAGCTCGCGCTGGCCGCGCCCGAGCGCGAAGAGCGCGTCGACGACGAGCACGCCGGTCGCGGCAGGCTCGGCCACGAGCGCGCGATCAATGATCGCGGGCGCCGGCCGTTCGACGGGGTGGAACGCCTCCGCGGCGATCGGCTCGTCCCTGTCGAGCGGACGTCCCAACGGATCGATGACGCGCCCGAGCAGTCCGGGGCCGACCGGCACGCGCGCGACCTCGCCGGTCGCCGAGACGAGCGAGCCGACGCCGATCGCCTCCGCCTCGTCGAAGATCGCCGCATTGACCGCCTGCGCCTCGAGCGACAGCGCGTAGCCCATCCGCCCGCCCTCGAAGCGCAGAAGTTCGCCGAGTCGAGCCTCCGGCAGTCCCGACACCCGCGCCACGCCGTCGGCGACTTCTTCGACCCGGCCGACCGATTGCGCCTCGGGCTTGAGGGCGACGCGCGACAGGGCGTGACGCTCGGTCTGAAGCCACTTTGCGCCTTCATCAATGGACGCGATCATGGCTGGTCAACTCCTCGACGATGTGAGCAAGATCGCTGCGAAAGCTGTTGCGGACGACGGCGTGCGGCGTCTCGAGTTCGAGCCCAGCGATGAGATCGGGATCGACCGCGACCACGAAATCGAGCGGCCGGCCAAGCGCCTTGGCGAAAGCGGCGCGGCAGGACTGGGTTTCCTGAGCGGTGAGCGCCCGCGCCGCCGTCAATCGCGGCGTGGCGGCGCCGCCGAGCCCGTCGCGGCTCGCCTCGGGCAGGGACACGAGCGCCTTCGCCAGCCCTTCGATGAAGCCGTCGACGCGCGCGGAGTCGGGCAGGCGCGCGAGCAGCTTGCCGGCGATGTCGACCGCGAGCTTCGCTGCGCTATCGGAGACGGCGGCTTCCTCGGCGGCGCGGGTCCGGCGCATCTCGGTCTCCGCCGCGGCGCGCAGCTGATCCACTTCCTCGCGGGCGGAGGCGAGGGCCGCGGCGCGCTGAACCTCGGCATCTTCGGCGGCCTGGCGCAAGACGTTATCCCGGCCCGCCGCGATGTTCGCGCTCTCCGCCTCGGCCGCGTCGCGCGCGGCGACAGCCTGCTTCTTCAACGCCTCCGCGTCGGCCAGAACCTTGGCCGCCGCCGCGCGCCGTTCGTCGATGATCCCGACGACCGGACGGAAGAGGAATTTGCTCAGGATCCAGATGAGGATGAGGACGTTGACCGTCTGCAGGCCGAGCGTCCACCAGTCGATCCGCATCGCGGCGCGGCCTATTTGATGAACGGGTTGGCGAACAGCACGAGGAGCGCGATGACGAGGCAGTAGATGGCCATCGTCTCGATCATCGCGAGGCCGACGAACAGCGTGCGCGAGATCGTGCCCGCGGCCTCCGGCTGACGCGCGATCGCCTCCATCGCCGACGCCACCGCCCTGCCCTCGCCGAGGCCGGGCCCGATCGCGCCGAGGCCCACGGCGAGGGCGGCGGAGAAGATGCTGACGGCCTGGATGATGTCGTTCACTTGGTGGCTCCTTGAGGCGGGGCGTCGCCGGAGGTCTTGCGGCGCTCGCCCACGGCGGCGCCGATGAAGACAGTCGCGAGAACCGCGAAAATGTAGGCCTGCACCGTGCCGGTCAGCAGATCGAGCGCCATCAGCGGGATGGGCAAGAGGAGACCGGCGAGCGTCAGAATGATGCCGATGACGAAGACGCCGCTCATCACGTTGCCGAACAGGCGCACCATAAGGGAGAAGGTGCGGGTGAACTGCTCGACGACGTTGAGCGGGATCATCACCCAGGTCGGCTCGGCGTAGGTCGCAAGGTAGCCGCGAAGGCCACGGACGCGAATGCCCCAGGCGATGGTCGCGACGAACACGATGAGCGCCATCGCCGCGTCGGTCTCGATATGGGCGGTCGGCGGTTCGACGCCGGGTACGAGCGACGACCAGTTCGAGACGAGCGTGAACAGGAATATAGAGCCGATGAGCGCGCGGAACGGCGCCGGGTCGCGCAGCATCGTGTCGTGGATCTGGCTATCGATGGTCGAGACGACCATTTCGAGCGTCGCCTGAGTCTTCGACGGGAAGAGGGTCAGGCGACGCCGCGTCGCCAGGATCGAGGCGCCCGCGAGCAACGCGATCACCGCCCAGGCGACGACGACCGGCTCAGTAATCGGGACCGGGCCAACCTGGAACAGCGGCTCGAGGCTCAGCGGCGACTTCACGCAAGCCTCCGATAGAGGCGCATCAGCAGCGCCCGGACGGCAAGAACGCCAGCCGCCGCGGCGATGAACGGCCCCGCGCCCAGCCGCGCGATCAGAACGAGCGCCGCCGCCAGTGCGACGAAGCGCAGGCTCTGGACGGCGACGCCAGGGCCGGTCCGGCCGCCGCGCATGAGGGCGACGCTCCACCACAGCGAACCGAAATGGGCCGCTCCCAGAGCGGCGCCCACGGCGAAGGCGGCGACGAGCGCGGCGATGGTCATTGCCGATGCATCCATCGCCAGGCGGTCCAAAGGCCCACCGCCGCCCCCAGCATGATGAGAGGCGCGGTGAAGAAGATTCCGGTCTTCAGAATCCAGTCGAGCCAGCGGCCGACGAGGACGCCGAGGAGGATCGGCGCGACGATCGCCCAGCCGAGAACGCCGATCTGGCCGAGGCGGGAGGCGATGGTCGGCTCCGGATCATCGCGGAACTTGCGATCCCGCTCCGCCGCGAGCCGCGCCGCTTCCTCGATTCTGCCGTTGCGCTTGTCGAGCGGCGCGATCATGGCGCGGCCTCACCGGAAAACGGAGTGTCGCCGTCGCCGAGCCTCCGACCGCCGGGCCGCAGGAAATATATCAGCTGACGCAACGCGCGCGCGTGCAACCGCAACTGCTCGACCCTAGCGCGCCGGTCGGCGTCGAGCTCGGCCGCACGCTGAGCCGCTACGTCCGCCTCGAGCGAGGCGAGGTCGTCGCCGACCGTGCCGCGGCGGCAGGCGATGGCGACGCGGTTTCCCCCGCTGATCGTAAGCACGCCGCCGCTCAGCGCGCAGTAGCGGGTCGCCTCGCCCGCGCGCGTCCAGCGGACGACCGACGGCGGCAGCACGGTCAGGAGATCGGCATGGCCCGGCAGGACGCCGAAATCGCCGCTCGGGTCCTCGGCCCGCAACGAACGGACGTCCGCAGCGTCGACGAGAACGGAAGCCGGCGTAGCGATCGTCAGATGCAGGTCCCCGCTCATGCGCCCGCCTCTGCCCGCCTGCGCTCGGCCTTGCGCGCCGCGTCCTCCTTCTCCTGCGCTTCCTTGAGCCCGCCCACCATGTAGAGCGAGCTTTCGCGCCAGTCGTCGCATTCGCCGTCGAGGATGGCCTTGCAGCCGGCGACCGTCTCGGCGACCTTGACGGAGCAGCCGGGAACGCCCGTGAACGCCTCCGTCACCGCGAAAGGCTGGGTGAGGAACCGCTGCAGGCGGCGCGCGCGCTCGACGATCTTGCGGTCCTCGGCCCCGAGCTCCTCCATGCCGAGGAGCGCGATGACGTCCTGCAGCTCGCGGTAATGTTCGATGGCGCGCCGCGTCTCGGTTGCGACCGTCACATGCTCTGCTCCGACGATCAGCGGATCAAGCAGGATCGACGACGAGGCGATCGGATCGACCGCCGGATACATGCCCTCGGCCGCCATCTCCCTCGACAGCACCACCATGCTGTCGACATGGGCAGCGATGGTGGTGACCGCCGGATCGGTGAAGTCGTCGGCCGGCACATAGACCGCTTCGATCGCGGTGATCGACGCCTCGCCGGCCGACGCGATCCGCTCCTGCAGCGCCGCGACCTCGTCGGCCAGCGTCGGCTGGTAGCCGACGCGCGAAGGCGACCGCCCGAGCAGGCCCGACACTTCCGATCCGGCCTGGACGAAGCGGAACACGTTGTCCATCAGGAGGAGCACGTTGCGGCGCCGCTCGTCTCGGAAATATTCGGCGATCGTCAACGCCGTCATCGCGACGCGCCAGCGCGCGCCAGGCGGCTCGTTCATCTGCCCGTAAACGAGCGCCGTACGCTTGAGCACGCCCGAATTGGTCATGTCGAGCAGCATTTCGTGGCCCTCGCGCGAGCGTTCCCCGACCCCGGCGAACACTGAAATGCCCTGATAGCTCTCGACCATCGCGTGGATGAGCTCCATCACCAATACCGTCTTGCCGACCCCAGCGCCGCCGAACATGGCCGCCTTGCCACCGTGCGCGAGCGGGGCGAGCAGGTCGATCACCTTGACCCCGGTGGCGAAGAGCTTGGTCACGCCGCTCTGCGCCGAGAGCGGCGGCGGCTTGCGGTGGATCGGCCAGCGCGGCGCGTCGGCCGACAGCGGCGGGCCTCGATCGCCGACGCGCCCGAGCACGTCGAGCAGACGCCCGAGCGTCGCCTCGCCGACGGCGACGGTCACCGGCCCTCCGTCGGAGCGGGCGCGATCGCCGCGCCTCAGGCCCGTCGTCGGCTCGAGCGCGATCGCCCGCGCCGCATGCTCGTCGAGTTGGGCCTGAACCTCCGCGACGACGACCCGGTCCTCGGAATCGAGGATCTCGACCGCAGCCTCGATCGGCGGCGGGGCGCCGTCGAACGCGAGGTCGAGAACGGCGCCGCGGATCGCGACGACGCGCCCGTTAAATTGGCCAGAAGCCATCGAAACCACTCGCTTTCCCGGTCCGCCTCGCATTTTCGCACGTCGCTGCGGCGTGGGGAAAGCAATATCAACTGGGCTTTCGTTGACATTTTCGCGAATTGAACTATGTCAGACGGGCCGAGAGCGAAGGAAGGCTCCGGCGCGGCGTTGGCGGTGCGCTTGGCGTGATCCCTGAACGCCACGGCCCCGCGAACAAGTCGCGCGGTCTCCGAAGCCCCCATACCCCAGACGCGAGCGCAAAAGTCCTCGCGATGTGAGAAAAAATGAAATTTAGCGAACTCGGCCTGAGCGAAAAAGTGCTCAACGCGGTCGAAGCATCGGGTTACGACACCCCGACCCCCATCCAGGCGCAAGCCATTCCCTACGCTTTGCAGGGCCGCGACGTTCTCGGAATCGCCCAGACGGGCACCGGCAAGACCGCCGCCTTCACTCTGCCCATGCTTTCCATGCTCGAGCGGGGCCGCGCCCGGGCGCGAATGCCCCGAACCCTCATCCTCGAGCCGACCCGCGAACTCGCGGCCCAGGTCGAGGAGGCCTTCTCCAAATACGGCGCCAATCACAAGCTGAGCGTCGCGCTCCTGATCGGCGGCGTCTCGTTCGGCGACCAGGAGACCAAGATCGCCCGCGGCGCCGACGTGGTGATCGCCACGCCCGGCCGACTGCTCGATTTCACCGAGCGCGGCGGCCTACTTCTGACCGGCATCGAGATTCTGGTCATCGACGAAGCCGACCGCATGCTCGACATGGGCTTCATTCCGGACATCGAGCGCATCTGCAAGCTCGTGCCCTTCACCCGGCAGACGCTGTTCTTCTCCGCGACGATGCCGCCCGAAATCACCCGGCTCGTCGACACCTTTCTCCACAATCCGGTGCGCGTCGAGGTCACCCGCGCGGCGACCACCGTCGAAAACACCACCCAGACGCTGGTCCCGTCCGGCAGCGCACCGCCGGACAAGCGTGCGACGCTTCGCCGCATCATCCGCGGCGCCGACAACTTCAAGAACGCGATCATCTTCTGCAACCGCAAGCGGGACGTGCAGGTGGTCTACCGTTCGCTCGAGAAGCACGGCTTCTCGGTCGGCGTCCTGCACGGCGATCTCGACCAGCGCGCACGGATGACGGCGCTCGATGCGTTCCGCAACGACCAGGTGCAGCTGATCGTCTGCTCCGACGTCGCCGCGCGCGGACTCGACATTCCCGACGTCAGCCACGTCATCAACTACGACACGCCCCACCATTCCGAGGACTACGTCCACCGCATCGGCCGCACCGGGCGGGCCGGTAAGACCGGCCACGCGCTGACGATCGTGACGCGCGCCGATTCCAAGGCGATCGCCGAAATCGAGAAGCTCATCGCCCGCAAGATCGCCTGGCAGGAGGGCGCCGAACTGCCTTCTGCCGACGAGGACGAGGCGCACGAGCGCCACGGCGAGCAGCGTGGCAGGCGGGCAGGCCGTCGTCGGGACACCGAGGGCGAGGAGCGCTCGAGGCCCGACCGTCACCCGGCGCATAGCGCGGAATCACGCCGCCACCACGCCGAGCGCCCCGGAAAGGAGCGCGTCGCCGCGGAGAAGAAGGAGCGCATCATGGCTGAGAAGGAGCGAAGCGACGACTCGCGCCGCCATCGCGCGCCGCGCCCGCCTCAGGAGCGCGTCGCCTCCGAGCAGCAGCGCGCCCCGTCCCCGCCTTTCAGCGAGCCCGCCCGCCGCGAGCGCCCGCGCCGCGAGGACGAGCAGCGGGTCATCGGCCTCGGCGACCACGTTCCGAGCTTCCTCCTGCGGCCGGTGCCGAAGCGGGCGCGGCATCCGCACGAGCCCGAGCACGTCGAGGACTAGCTAGCTTTAGACGCGGTTACGGCGCCGGCGGACCCGTGATGCTGAGATTCGGACTCGTTCGGCTGCTCTGGCTTGCGCTGTTCGGGCTCGCCATCCCCTTCGGCGCATATAGGCTCAGCCGCCGGATAGGAATGCGGCTCGTGCTGCTCCTGGCGGTGGCGATCGGTCTCGGCTACGGCGCCTTGAAAGCCGACAATCCCTGGAATGGCGACGGGCTTCTCGGCAACATGCTTCTCATGGCGACGAGCGCGCTCGTTGCGGCAGCCTATGTCGGGCTGAGCGTCGGCGCGGCAAGGGCCGTCGCGAATATCCGGCTGTAGCCACGCGCCGAGCTCCACGCTCCCGCTGCCGCCGACGATCGACGGAAAGATATTTTCAACTCGGCGGTTGCAGTCCTTGACTTTGGTCTTTCGTTAGCTACACTTGGGTAAAAGGGTCCGCAAGCCGCGGACGGTAGTCCGGAAACTCTGCGGCCGCTTCCGTTACGTCCTCCTTGGCGGGACTTTGAGCGAGATTGCCTTTTTGTGTGGAGAGGCATCGCCTAAGACCAGGGGAGCATCAGGATGGGCAAACCAGAAAATCTGAGCTTGAGCGCGCGGCACACCCGCCGTAACTTATTGAAGATGGGTACCGTCGCCTCAGCCGTCGTCGCGACTCTCGTAATTTCAACGCGCGCAATGGCGCAGAATAGCCAGGGTGGCCAGGGTGGCCAGGGTAACCAGGGTAACCAGGGTAACCAGGGTGGCCCACGCGCTGCACCGGCTCCCTCGATCGGCTCTGGTGTTCCGGTCGCGCTAAGCCTCGGCGGTGTGTTGCTTGGCATGAAGTTCTTGACGCGTCGGCGGCAATCCTAAATTGACCTAAATTGAGGCTGGGCTAGTCCGTCTTCGCCTTGCCCTTCGTCGCCGCTTTCGGCTTCGCTTTCGCTACCGCCGCGCGCCGCGCGGCCTCGACTCCAAGCGCCGCCCATCGCCGCAGCCCGTCCGGCTCGTCATAAGCGGCGGATGGAAGGCGCCAGAAGGACGTGGTCATCGGCTTGCCCTTGGCGCTGTAAACGAAGGGCGAGGCGGCGGCGGCGGTAAAGGCCGGCTCGGTCTCGGCGTCGACCTTGAGAAAGACCTCGCCGCCCGATTCGATCGCAAAGCACAGGCCCTCGGCGTAAACGCCGGCCCCGCCGAACATGCGCTTGACCTCGACCGCGCCGAACGGCGCGAACAGCTCCTTCAAGCCGTCGGCGTTCACGCGTCGAGGGCTTCGGCGCTCGCCGGCGTGATGGCGACGCTCTCGCCGCAGCCGCAGGCCGAGGTCTCGTTGGGATTGCGGAAGGAGAACGTGGCGGAGAGCCGGTCGACCTTGAAATCCATCTCGGATCCGAGCAGGAACAGCACCGCCTTCGGGTCGATGAGGAGCCGGACGCCCTTGGCCTCGACGACCTCGTCGAGCGGCGTAGCCGTCTCGGCCAGCTCCATGGTGTAGGACATGCCGGCGCAGCCGCCGTTCCTGACCCCCACCCTCAAGCCCGCGATCGGCTTACTGGCGGCTTCGGTCAATTCCCGGACGCGGGCCGCCGCCGCGTCGGTCAAACTCATCACCTGCCGGCGCAGGAGTCTGGAGGCCATGTTGTTCTCCGTCAACCGGGGTCAAGGCCCGGCGCCGTTCCTGTCATATAGCATCAGCGCGCCCGGTTTGACAGGGTCGGATTGAGATCCACGCGGTTTGCGGGGCGCTGCTTTCGTGCTAGGCGAAATCATGTCTTCGCGGCGCCGAACCAAGACCCGCCTGCGCGTCCCGACCATGCACGGCTGGACGGCGAAACACTACGTCATAACAGCCGTGATCATCCTGCTCGCGGTCGGCATGTTCGCCTACAGCTGGTCGTGATTCCCTTCCGTCATTGCGAGCGTAAGCGGAAAATCCGGGGGGCCGAAGGGCGCCCGCAATGACATTGCGCCCCGCGTAGGTCGAACGAGGCCCTCATGGCGTCGCCTGTTCCCCAAGAATCCGCCCTCCTCCGCCGCATCGCCGACGCGCTCGAGCGTCTTGCGCCGCCCACCCCGGCCGCGCCGGGCTTCGACGCCGCGGAGGCCTTCGTGTGGCGCGCGGAGCGCGGGACGCTCGCCCCCGTCGCCCGCGTCAACCGGGTCGAGCTAAAACTCCTGCGCGGAATCGACCGGGTGCGCGACCTCCTGGTCGAGAACACCGACCGCTTCGCCCGCGGCCTGCCGGCCAACAACGCGCTTCTGTGGGGCGCGCGCGGCATGGGCAAGTCGTCGCTGGTCAAGGCGGCGCATGCCGCCATCAACCGACACAAGGGCGTCGAGGGGCGGTTGAAGCTGGTCGAAATCCATCGCGAGGACATCGAGGGCCTGCCGGCGCTGATGATTCTCCTGCGCGACGCGCCCTTTCGGTTCATCGTCTTCTGCGACGACCTCTCCTTCGACGCCGGCGACGCGTCGTACAAGTCGCTGAAGGCGGCGCTCGAGGGCGGCGTCGAGGGCCGCCCGGCCAACGTCCTCTTCTATGCGACCTCGAACCGTCGCCACCTCATGCCGCGCGACATGATGGAGAACGAACGGTCGAGCGCCATCAATCCGGGCGAGGCGGTCGAAGAGAAAGTGTCGCTTTCCGACCGGTTCGGCCTCTGGCTCGGCTTCCACCATTGCAGCCAGGACGACTATCTCGCCATGGTGCGCGGCTACGCCGAGCATTTTGGGCTCGACGCGCCTGAAGCCGAGATCGAGGCCCAGGCGCTCGAATGGGCGACGACGCGCGGCTCGCGCTCCGGCCGCACCGCCTGGCAGTTCATCCAGGATCTGGCGGGGCGCTTGGGGAAGCCGCTGAACGCCGAGTAATTGAAGCGCTGTAGGAGCGATTCTATAGACAAAAAACGAGATTGATCCACTGCGCTATTAAACGCTTGTTTATTTTAACTCGGAAAGTTTGTTGACTTTTGATTCTGCCGTTTCGGCAAGTCCAGTGAGCCATTTCTTGGTGATATCCATTTCTCTTCGTAGTGTGGCAGCCAGCGGTTTAAGCGTAACGACCAGCGCGCTCGGTGCGTCTTGTCCGCTACTTCTGATTGCATTTGTGAAGTCGGCAGAAGCCTGTTTAAACGCTTCTATATTTGGTAGGATTAAGGCGTTAGATATTTCAGGATATTCCGGATATTCCCTTCTAAGAATCTCAATGGTTTGATAAGCCTTCACTAGACTCGCTGTCCAATCGACAAGTTTCTCAGATAGTTCATTTTTTGATGAGGGCAACAATATTTGTTCCTCCCAATTGAAAAATCCTGAGTCAAAGGATTGAAACGCCGAATTCATGTAGAACACATCCGCACCAACATTTTTCCATATACTCAATTTTGTCTCTATCTCTTCAGCGCTCATATGCTCCTTTGGTGAGGCAGATTCACCCCGAAAGCCCGTAAAAATAAACGAAAGCGATAACTGCGAAGGCAGCGGCGGAAGCTATAAGTATAGCTAGCGCCGATCGAAATATATTATCAACAATCCCCTTATCTCGTAACCGCCACGCAATGTGATGGAACCCTACCCAATCCGTCCATTTGGCAATGTTAGAAATTGCGTCTTGGGGCGGCGTTCGCGCGAGAGCCATTACGAGGCTTGCGAACGCAATAGACGCTCCGAGAATCCAAAAAAATACTTGTAACATGCTGACCGAATTTAGTGAAGGCGGACTTTTGATAGAGCGATATCATATCAAGCGCAAGATTCCCCATATTGCGGGTTAAGACTTGGGCCGCCGCGGCCAGTTGACGAGCGCAAGCCCGGCGATCACCAGCGCGATGGCGACGGCGAAGCCCGGGGTCACCTTTTCGCCGAATGCGAGCCAGCCGGCGAAAACGCCGACCAGCGGCGTCACGAAGGTGAAGGCGGAAAGCTGCGGCGCGGGGTGGCGCGTGAGCAGCCGGAACCACAGCACGTAACTCACTCCGACCACCGCGACGCCCTGCCAGGCCAGGACCGCGACCGTCGCCGCCGAAACATGCGCGGGCGCAGGCTCGCCGAGCGCGTAGGCTGCAACAGGGGCAAGCAGCGCCGCCGCGACGATCTGATAAAGCAGGACCTTGACAGGATCGATCCTTCTCAGCGGCGTCGCCTTGATGACGATCGTCGTCGCGGCCCAGGCGGCGGCGGCGAACAGGGCGAGCATGTCGCCGATCCATCCGCCCCCGGGCGCCCGGCCGAACAAACCGACGGCGACGCCGAAGAAGGCGAGGATCAGCCAGAACCACTGGATCGGACGCGGCTTCTCGTCCTTCAGCACGAGCGCGGCGCCGAGCGCGACGAAAAACGGCGCGGCGTAGATGAACACGGTCGCCCGCGCCGCCGTCGTCCAGCGCAAAGATTCGTAGAGAGCAATGAATTCGACGGTGAAGAGCAGGCCCGCGAGCGCGCCTGCCGCCTCCGTGCCGTCCAGGCGAAAGATGCGCCGCTTCGTCAAAATGGCGTAGACGACGACGCAGGCGGCGCCGATCGCCGACCGGATTCCGGTCTGCGCGATCGGGCCGACGTCGGCGAGCGCGGCCTTGGCGATCACCTGGTTGAAGCCCCAGACGACGCAGAGCAGGAGCGTCAGCGCGGCGGCGAAGGCGTCGAGGGGCCGGGTCATCCCTTCCCGTCCCCGTTCGGCGGGCAAAAATCAAGAGCGGCGGGCCGTTCCTGAGACCCCGCCGCCGCGAATCGCCTTGCCGGGGGCGTCGCAAGCGGCCAAATTGTTCGGGAGGAAAATCTTCCAAATAAGTTGCGACTATGCGGCAGCCTTTATTCCCCGATCCCGACGCCTTGGCTTCCCTTTGCCGGCGGCGTCGCATCCGGCAATTGTCGCTTTTCGGCTCAACGCTGAAGGGCGAGGCGAGGCCCGACAGCGACGTCGACCTCCTCGTCGAATTCGAGCCGCAAGCGAAGCCCGGACTGCTGGGACTATCCGAGATTGAATTGGAATTGTCATCCCTTTTGGCCGGGCGAAGGGTGGATTCGCGCACGGCCGAGGACCTAAGCCGTCAGTTCCGCGACGAGGTCTTGCGGATGGCCGAAGTTCAATATGCGGCCTGACGACGTCGTCCGCATCCGCCATATGATCGAGGCCGCCGAAGCGTCGAAACTATCGGTGAGTCCGATATTTACACGGTTATGTTCACTTGCCGGATTTAAGACCGCTCCTTTAGCTTCACTTACCCGGCCGCCTTCACGTTCTAGATTAAGAATTGCGGCGGTCACACGGCAGCGAAAGCGCCGCTGCCGACGTCGAGCCGAGCTCCACCTGTTATCTCCCTGTTACGCCGAATTATCTCCCTGTTATGCCCGATTTATCTCCCTGTTATCGCTCCTGTCCGGAGCGCCCGCATTTTTCGATTAAGTATTTGGCGTCAAAAGCGTTTTGGTGAAGAGTAGGCGCTGGAAACAGGCGATTTCTCCCTGTTCCCTACCTTTTAACAGGGAGTTTTGCCCCGTATCAGCGAGCGCGCCAGGCGGTCGCGCCGCCAAAGCGGCGCGGCGAGTCGCACTCTTGCCATAGTCTTGAAGCGCCATTTCAAAATCAAGGGCGGCGGGCCGTTCCTGTGACCCGCCGCCCTGATGCCGCCCACGAAGATGAGGCGTCTCGTGAAAATCCTCGAGGTTTGGGACGTCCAGACCGGAGGCTGGACCTCGTTTCCCGCCGTCAGAGACCGGCGAGATATTGGGTCGGATCGACCGGGGTCGATCCCTTGCGCAGCTCGAAGTGGAGCTGCGGCGAATTGACGTTGCCGGTGTCGCCCGACTTGGCGATGATCTGGCCGCGCTTGACCGTCTCGCCGCGCTTGACGTCGAGCTCGCCGTTGTTGGCGTAGGCGCTGACGAAGCCGTTCGGGTGCTTGATCAGCACCAGGTTGCCGTAGCCCTTCAGCCCGTCGCCCGAATAGACGACCACGCCGCTCTCGGCCGCGCGCACCGAGGTGCCCGGCGGCACGGAGATATTGATGCCGTCGTTGCCGCCGGACTTGAACCCTGCGATGATACGGCCGCGCGCCGGCCAGCGGAATTCGGGCGTCGCGCCCGACGTGTCGGCTTCGGCGGCGGTCGCCGGCTGCTTCGCGCTCGCGGCCTTGGGGTCGACATTGCCCGTCGGCGTATTGTCTATGGCGGGCTTCTTGCGGGTGGAAGGCTGAGCCGGCTCGGCCTTGGCGACCACGGTCTTGGCCGGAGCGGAGGCGACCTTCTCCGCGGGGGCCTTGTCTTTCGTCTTCTCGGCGAGCTTGTCTTTCGTCTTCTCGGCGAGCTTGTCCTTCCTCTTCTCGGAGGACTTGTCCGCCATCTTGTCGACGGCCTTTTCGCCACGCTTCTCGGCCGTCTTCGCCTTTTCGTCGGCCTTGTCCTTGACCTTCTTCGCCTTTGGCCCTTCCTCTTTGTCGTTCGAGGCGACCTCGGAGCGCTTCTTGGCTGACGGTTCGGCGACCGGCTTCGCGGTGTGCGCCGAAGCGTCCGCGACGGCGCGGTCGCTGCCGGCGTTATAGACCGGGACCACGATGTGCGTGCCGCTCTTGACTTCCGCCGGGCTCGACAGACCGTTGGCCTTCATGAGCGCAGCGGAGGGCACGCCGTAGCGGCGCGAGAGCGTATCCAGCGTGTCGTACTGGCCGACCACGACCGGCGTGCCGCCGCGCGCCGACCATCCGGCGGCCGAGCCGCCGACCGCCTGCGTCACGGTGCTGTTCGTCGCCGGGGCCGGCGCCGGCGCGGCG
>Ga0074044_10002514_pt1 | contig 16016 bp, 13 predicted proteins | sample BogForMeECP23OM1_FD_94443 | JGI IMG/M metagenome (GOLD analysis project Ga0074044, IMG submission 94443) | Bog forest soil microbial communities from Calvert Island, British Columbia, Canada - Bog Forest MetaG ECP23OM1 | ecosystem: Environmental > Terrestrial > Soil > Wetlands ...
AATCCCGGAATCAGCCCCAGACGTAATTCCGGAAAGCAAAATCGCGCCATGCGGTCCGCAACAATAATGTCGCAAACCAGCGCCAGTTCGAACCCGCCGCCAAACGTCACCCCGTGCACCGCCGCGATCGTGGTCAGCGGCGCCGCATCGAGCGCGTTCATCACAGCGTGAATGCGCTCCAGAAACTCCCGCACTCCGCGCAGGGCCGCGGCCTTTTCCATTTGCTGCCCGCGTTCAAATAACTCGCGCAGATCCGCGCCCGCCGAAAAACCGGCCTTCAGCGTCGAATGGATTATCAACGCCTGCGCTTCACTGGTCAGCGCGGGCAAGGCCGACGCAAATTTCTCCAACTCTTCCAGTGTGAGCGAACCGATCTCGTTGCAGGGATCGCGATGCAGCGCCAATTCAATCGCTCCATTCACGATCTGCCACGAAAGCGTCCGCCCTTTGAATTCGTTCATGCCGTTTTCGCCGCCTCGTCATCCGAGGCTTGACTCTGCGAGGCCCGATTCTGCGAAGCCTTATACATCGCGTCGATCTCGTCGCGAAAGCGATCGGCGATCAGGTCGCGTTTCAACTTTCCGTTCGCCGTCAGCAGCCCGCTCTCGATGCTGAACGCTTCCTCCGCAAGATGAAACGCTCGCACCTGCTTGTAATGCGGCAGGCCCGGATTCACGAGGTCAAGCGCGGCCTGCGTTTTCTCGGCGCTCACTTTGCCGGTGACCAGCGCCGCGAGATATCCGCGCGCATTGCCCACGAGCACGACCTGACTGGCACCGGGCAGTTCGTGGAGAATCTTATCCTCAATCGGCTCCGGCGCAATGTTATGTCCCGACCCAAGAATAATCAGGTTCTTGATGCGGCCGATAATCTTCCAGTTTCCGTTCGCGTCCGCTTCCCCCTGATCGCCCGAGTGGAACCAACCATCGCGCAGCACCTTCGCCGTCTCCTCCGGACGATTCCAGTATCCTGAAAAAATATTCGGCCCGCGCACCACGATCTCTTCATTCTCCGCGATCTTCATCTCTACGCCGGAGATTGCCGGGCCCACGCGTCCCGCTACTACCGCACCGTCCGGATCATCCAGAGTACAAAGTCCGGTCGTCTCGGTGAGGCCATATCCCTGGAGGACAGGAATACCGAGCATCAAAAAAAACAGTTGCGTCTCCACACTGAGCGGAGCGGAGCCGCAGATCAGCGCGCGCAGCTTGCCGCCGATCATTTTTTTTCGAATCGTCGGAAACACGAGCCGAGTTGCCAGGGCCAGCCAAAGTCCGTCTCCGGTGCGGGGTTTGCCCTCCTGCCGCCGCACCCACGCGCCTTTTGCCTTGGCGTAGACCTTCAACGGAAGTCCGCCCGTCTTCCAAAGCTGCTCGTCGACGGCGCGGCGCATGCGTTCGAGAAGCGCGGGAACATTCAAGAAATAATCGGGAGCAGCCAGCCGCATCTCGGCGGCAATCTTGCTGAGATCCGTATTCAAGGTGAGCTTGCTGCCGCGCAAGAGGCAGGTCAGCATCATGATCCACGAGCCCGCGAAGCTCAGGGGTAGATAATGAAAGACGGCATCCTGCCGCGAACGCATTTTTCCCGCGTCAGCCGGAATCGGCTGACTCCGCATTAACTGATCCAGTCGCCCCGAAGTGCAGCCCAGCATGTGCCCGACGTTGCCGGCGTTCAGCATCACGCCTTTCGCCTCGCCTGAGGTGCCCGAGGTGTAGATGATGGTCACCACATCTTCGTCTGCCACCGTCAGCCGTGGATTCTCGACCGGCTCACGCGCCGGCGTAAAAACATTTTCGAAGCGAAAAGTCGGCGGCGCTTCGGGCCACGCGTCCAGGATCGCATCGGCCAGCGACTTCTCGCCGCAGGCAATCACCGCCGGCCAGCAATCCTTCATCACCGCGACCAGTTCGGCTGGGGCCTGCCGCGCATAAAGCGGCACCACGGTCAGGCCCTCCGCCATAATGGCCAGATCCATCGCCACCCACTGCATCGAGTTATGCGCCAGCAGCGCGCAGCGATCGCCCTTCTTCAGGCGCAGACGCCGCAGATAGGCGCGCGCCACCTGCACCTGCGCCAGCAACTGTCGAGCGGTGAGCGGAACCGCCTGCCCATCGCGGAGTTCCTGCAACACGACGGCATCGCCGCTGCTCCCCAGGTTCGCTAGAATTTGTTCAAGAAATCCCATGTTTGATGTGTAGTCGTTGTAATGTATTGAAGAATCTAAAATTGCAGCTACCCGTACGCCGCCACCAGTTGTTTCAACTCCTCGCTCATCGGCGGCAGATAATCCTCCCAGCTCCATTCTCCGCGCCGGGTGGGAAATTCCGGATATCGGCGCTGCACTTCTTCTTCGAAATACACGCCCATGCGCGCCATCAATTTCAAATTCCTCACCACCGTCCGCGCAATTCCATCGGCAATCCGCTCCCCGTCGCGATCCAGAATTTCGAGCGCTGCCAGAGTTCGCGCCTCCAGGTCCGGATCATCCACATTCATCAGCAGCTCTTGATGTCCGCGCTCGGTCATCAGGTTGCGGATGCGCTCATCCATGGTGATCCCCGCCGACGCCACCAGCGCCGGCATGGAAGTGACAATCCCGTGATAACGCGACGACAGCATCATGCGGCAAGCCCGCAGAATGCTGACCAGTTCGTACATGTTGTAATCGTCCGAGGACATTATCGGAACTCCGCCCAGCTTCTCGGAGATGCGCCGGCAAGGCCGTGCATCCATGCGCTCGGTCGCCGCCATGATCACGAACACATTTTTCATCTTCTTCTGGCGAAATGCGGCAACCGCATTTGCGATCGAATCCAAATAATGTTCGTAAGCCCGATCCGCCTCGGGCCCGGCATTATGAAAGTACGGGCCGCGGTAATGGCTCTGCTTGTAGGCGCCGGTCAGGCTGTGCAGCGCGGCCTTGGCCACCGACGCCTTCACCGGCCACTCAAAGGGATTGATCGGACACACCACCAGCACCGGCGTCTTCCCGTCCCAACCCACGTCGCGCAGCGCTTTCTGCCCGTACTCCGCGCCCAGCGGCTCAAAGGTCCACGCCGTGTCGGTTCCCAACTCCGTCGGCACGCCCAACTCGCGCAGAATTTTGCGTGACTCGTTATTGCGCGTGATCACCAGCGAGTTTTTGCAATAACGTCCGCACATCTTCGCCACCACGGGATCCATATGTCCGGCCTCGGCGCCGTAGCCGACCGACAACTTGTTCTCCGCGGCGGCAATGCCCAGCGACCCAATCATCATGGTCGCCAGCGCATTGGCAAATTTCGATTTGAACATTGAACCTTCGCACGCCACCACGCCGTGATGCTTGGGCACTTCATTGGCCAGGAAGGGCGGAAAAATATCTGGCAGCCGCACCTGTGACGTCCCTTCAAAATATCCACGCGAGCGGTCGAAATTAAATGTCATCATGCTAAGGTCAACGTTCTCCGGCCCGAGAATTCGCCGGATCTGCCGCAGCATCTCTTCCACCCGCACATCCGAGCCGGTATTGCGCGTGCCGTTGTAGCCGGCAAAGAGCAGCTTCAGTTTTTCGCCCGGCTGCCAGGGCTCGCCCTTGCCCATCATCCATTGAATTTTCTTGCCCTCGATGATGGTCGATACCCATGCTTCCAGAACGAAGTCCATCATGCGGCGGAACCTCCCGCCTTGGTGCTCTCGGGCCAGGCTTGATACGGGTAGGCAAAATTGTGCTCGCGGCTGAAGCGGAGCAGAGGAAAACTGTATTGCGAAAAGGGCACGGGCTTGCGTCCCATTTCCGTCGTGACGCGAGTGTTGTCGAACACCGTGTTCCAAGTCAAATACGGCAGGAAAACCTTCATCAGCGCCGCTCCGTGCCCTGCGGGTCCTTTGCGATTGGCCAACGTGTTGACAATGGAGCCGAACGGCTTTTCGAGGATCGGCAAAAACACCGGCCCGCGCTTGTTCTGCTCAGCGGCCAGCGCCTTGGTCAATTCCTGGAACGACTGGGCACCGTTGCCCGAAGAAAGATGATAAGTATCGTGCTCGGGATTCGGCTTCATGTGCAAGGTCGAAATCGCGTCGGCCACGAAATCCACATTCACAATGTCAATCTTGTCATGCGGACGAAACGGCAGAACCGGCAATCCCGCCAAGAACACGAACGATCGGACCATGTCGAACTGCGTCGTCTGCGGATAGCGGCTGTCTCCCAACACGATGCTCGGCCGGAAAATTGTCAGCGGCACGTCCGGGAGCAACTCGCGCACCATGTGCTCGCAGAATTTTTTCGTGCGCGCGTAGGGATCGTAATCGGAGCGCTCCCACTCAATCGACCGGTCCTCCGTCACAACTTCGTGGCTGCGCTTCCCGGCCACCGCCACCGTGCTCACATTCGAAAACCGCCGCAGCCCGTGATAGTACTGCGATCGCCGTGCCAACTGCAGCACTTCGAGCGTCCCGCGCAGATTCACATTCAAACAACTTTTTTCCGACTTCCGATTCAGCGAAGCCGCACAGTGAATCACCGAATCGGTGGTGTGCACAAGCCGATCGTAGTCGCCCGGTTCGAGGCCGAACTGCGGCGACGTGAGATCGCCACGAAAAATCCGGATCTTCGCTTGCAGGTATTCGTAGAATTTGGGAAACGGCAGGTGTAACTGGATGGCATTCCAGAGCCGCAGCTCGGCGTCGCGCGGATCGCGGCCGCGCACCAGCAGATTCACCGACGCGTCATGGTGATCGAGAAGATTAGCGGCGACATGCGCGCCGATGTACCCGGTCGCACCGGTCAGGAATATTGCCACGTTGCTCCGTTTGTCCCCGTCTTCACGGCATCGCCGTTTTCGTGCGTTGAAGGTGAGGCTGAAGTTGTTGTCGCCGGCGATGGTGGCATGTGGAGCATGCGCGGTGCGCGCGCTTCCAGCGGCCGCCCTTCAATCAGCGGATAGGTCCACCGCCGCAACGCCGGAATATGAATGTCGATCCAATACTCCCACCAGTCCAGCCCCGCCGTGTCATATCCGAAAATTTCTTTTTCTTCCGGCGGCAGAGCCTGCGACAGCTTCTCCACATTATCCGCAACAAAATCATGTTCGTTGTCCAGAATAAACGGCTCGAACAGACCTACTAATTTTTCCACGCGCTCCAGGTTGCGTTCGGTTTTCGCCAGCGGCTTCTTCATGGCAGACGGCAGCGGAGCCATCACACGCTGAATCGACTTGATAATCGCCATCTGCGCCGGCGCCGACATACGGTTATAACGCTCTTTTGAAACCGGAATCGCATCCATGCGCAGCCGCAGCCAGTATTCCAGGCCTTCCTGGGCGCGATAGTGACGACGGTGCCCCAGGCTGGTCAACTCAATCGACCGTCCCATATCGCACGGATTGGTCACCGACGTCGCCAACTGATACATCGGATCGTGTCGCCGCTCCACCAGTGCCGCGCCAATCAGCGTCATCCCGGCGCACACCGCATCCACGGGAATAATGTCGAGCCGCTTGCGCTCGTTCGATGGTAACTGCCGGAACGCCGTGCCCAGCAGATACGACAGCGATGCCGAAGTGTTGATTCCCTCATTCCATCCGCGAAACGGCTTCGTCACCGAGGTCTCAACAATTGCCGGACGCACGATCGCAATCGGCAGCCCGGCGCCGTATTTCGCAATCATCGATTCGGCCAGGCTCTTGGTGAAGGTGTAAGTATTCGGCCAGCCCAACTCATTCGCGCGCCGCGTGCCTTCCTCCGTAAGATAATTCTTCAACCAGCGAACCCGGTTCTTGCGGATCTGGTTTTCCAGCGCTTGTCCGCTCAGGCCTTTCGAGGCATGCTCTTTCCCGAGTGCCTGCTTCTTGAGTTCCTCGGTAACCTCGGGCCCTTCTACCCGCACTTCCGCGGACTCCACCAACTGGTGCAGGCGACGCCATTCTTTTTCCGCATCGAAGTCTTTCAAGTGGGTCGGAGTGTAATTCGGACGCACCCGTTCGCTCACCCGCCCATCGCGCTGTCCGGCCACATAACAAGTGGACAGATGCAGCAATGCCGCGCGACTCGATGCGCGAATAAATTCGATCAGGTGTGACGTCGAATCCACGTTCACCGCCAACGCGTCCCGCAGATCCGGATTGAAATCCGTCAACCCCGAGCTGTTGATGATCAGATCGAGATCCGCGCGCAGCCGCGCCGCGGTCTCACCGTCAAGCCCCAGGCCCGGTTGCGAGACATCGCCCTCAATTACTTCAATTTTTTCCGCCAGCAGCGCGCCCAGTCGGTCGCCGTACTTTTCAAACATGACATCGAAAACCGGCGAGCCTTCGATCATCTTCTCGAAGCGCTTCTGCGCCTCGCTCGACTTCTGCCGCCGGATCAGCAGATAGAGCTTTCCGATCTCAGGCAGATCCATCAACGTATTCGCCAGCCACACTTTGCCGATGAAACCGGTGACGCCGATCAGCATCACGCGCTTGCCGCCCAGCGCCTTGCGAACCGAAAACGGCTCCGGATGCCGCTTTTCGTTGAAATACACTATCGGACTGACCCGTGGCGCTTCCACCCGCACCGCCGGCACAATCGCCGAGGCCAGCGCTTTGGGACCGCGCAAGCCCAGAGCGCGCACCCATCGCGCCGGACTCTGCTGCCCGTCCGGACCATCTTCGCGAATGCGCGCAAACAATCCTCGCGGCCGGATCACCGGACTCAGCAGTCGTCCGGTGGCAACGCCATCGCGGAAATCGAGGCGGTTAGCAATGATCCACCGCACTCCCAGATGGCGCGCCAGCGGGCGCATCACGTGCTCCAGACCCTGGCTCACCAGCACCACGTCGACACCGGTGGCCTGCAACGCCTTCAGGTGCCGCACTCCTTCTTCTTTGAGCAACGGCTTCAATTTGTATTCGAATTCCTCTTCGCCCAGCAGATCGAGCCGGTCGCGCGTAATCCCGCGAAGCACGGCGTGGACAATCCGAGTCGCGGCAATGCGGTTCGCTGCATACAAGAATGGCCGCAGCAACGCCATCAAGAGCACCAGGCTGCGGCGCGCCGCCCGCGCGAAGTAGGTTTGGCTGTTCCAGGTAAAAAACGCGATCGGACGAACCGTGGTCAGTTCCAGCAGGCTCCCCTCGACACGCCAGTAAACGGGCGACGAAGGCCGCGGACGGCGCGGCGGCGAGACGAGATTGTTCACAGGTTCCACGAATCAATATCCGGCCCCGCCTTGTTCAGAGACACCTTTCCGAGATAACTTCTCCCGGCTCACAGTACCCCGGCAAACAGGGCGGGATCATCCATTCTAACCTCTCCGTCGCAAAGGATGAAGAATAACCGCAAGTCCTTCTCCGCGCGGGTTTTGGTCATAGTTGAGGGCTGACGGCTGACAGCAGAGCTATTTCACCTGGCCCGCGCCATTTCACGAATCTGATTCAGGTACTCCACATACACCGGGATCGGGATATCGGGCGAGTCGCCATCATTCAGGAAATGAGACAGCCGAATCTCCATGGGAATTGCACTGATGATTTCACGGAATCGCGCCATCTTCAAATACTTCACCCGCCAGATCTCGAGCATCAACGAACGAAAGTCTTCGCTGATAAAACCCATCCTGCGATCTGCGAGATAAACAGCGTCGAAATGCTTTGTCCCGAGCGCCTTCCGAACGGGATCGCCGGGCGGAGAAAATGCATATACCAGGTGAAACACATCCGCCAGGTCACCCCACAGCGTTTTTTCCTCGAACGCGCTGAAGCGGAACGAGGTCGCACCGCGCTGCTGAACCGCGCGCGCGTGATCGCTCGGGCTCAGCGCATGGCTCCCCAGTTCCGCACGAAACCATTGCAATCGCTGCGTGACAAGATTGTGCCGCAGGAATTCGACCGCGTAAGCGTTTGGCAAATAGATCCGGGGATCGCCATCCAGACGCGCCAGCCACGGACCCCAGTCGTTGTGTTCAAGTAAGTCGAGTAACTCCATCAAGTCCACCACTGTAACCTCGTGGTGATACTTTACCGCCTGCCAAAAATGTTCGGTCGAATCGTAAGTCGCGCCATACAGGTCAATGCCTTCTTCAATCGGGTACCAGTTCGACAGCACTCGTCCGGGGATCGACGGCGAAGCGCTCCAGCAGTTCAGCGAATGCTTCCATTTCTCTTGCACAGCCAGAAACGCGTCGCTATATCCTGGCGGAACCGATTCAGTCACACGGGCGAGTGCCTGCCGCAATTCTTCGCTGGTGTGGGTTACCAGAGTCTCCAGCGGTCGCTCATCTTCCATCGAGATCACTCGGCTTTCGATCCCACGGCGCAGCAATTCGCCCGCCAGTTGCCGCCGCTGCTCTTCATCCAAGCCGCCCTGAACATTCCAGCGCCGTGTTTGCGACTCGACATACGGGAATAGCTCGGCCAGCGAATTGAACTCGATGAAACCATGGAGCGCGAACCTCACTGGCCGGCCATCCTTCACGATCGTGGTTGAAGGAGTGGCCAGCGCCTCCAGCGAAAAAGCTTCCGCGCACAGCGGCCGGCTCACGCTCACAAGCATCAGAGCCATGCACAACAGCAGCCACGACACCGCTTGTGCCCTTCTTGAACGTTCGTCCACAAATCCCCTCCACCACTTATTACTCACAACTTAGTAATATTCACGTGAATAGAGTTAGCAGGTTTCAACCTGCCGCTCCACCCAGCACACATCCCAGTACTTCCCAAACTTCCGGCCATTCTCGCTGAATACACCCACCACCTTGAATCCGAATCTCCGGTGCAACGCCTCGGTCGCCGGGTTCGGCAACGCGTACCCCGCCACGAAGCGGTGAATATCCTCGCCCCTGAGCAATTCAAATAACTCCGCGTACAACCGGCCCCCAATGCCCTTCCCCACCGCTTCCGGCGTGCAATAAATCGTCGTCTCCACCGTCGTCTCGTACGCCGCCTTTGGGCGAAACCGTGTCGTCCCCGCGTACCCCATGACCAACCCATTTTCTTCGGCCGCCAATAGCCGATATCTTCCGGTCACGTTAAACTGCGCGAACCATGCCCCGCGCCGCTCCACCGTGTAAGCTTCAACGTCAAACGTCACCGGAGTATTCAGAACGTAATAGTTATAGATATCAGTGAGCCGCGCCAGATCCCTACGCTCCGCCGTCCGAATCAGCATCTCGCTCATTGCGGCCCTCAAATCTGAAATCTGCAAATTACCGCATGAACCATCCGACAATCGCCGCTGCCACAATCAGCCAAGCCGAGTTCATGCGAAACCGAAGCAGTGCGATCAGGCTCACGGCAAACACCAGCAGCGTTGTCCGGTCCACAATCGACGCCTTGCCCAACTGCCACGCCACCACCGCCATTAACGCGAGCGAGCCGGCGACCACTCCGTCGAGCGCTGCGGCAACCGCTGCCGATCTTCGCAGGCGCGGAATCAGCGGACCACTCACCGCCACCAGCACGAACCCCGGGAGAAAAATCCCGACCGTCGCGATCAACGCGCCCGCCCATCCAGCCACTATGTATCCGATGAAAGTCGCGGTCGTGAACACCGGACCGGGCGTAAACTGCCCCACCGCGACCGCATCAATCAGTTGCTTCTCGGTCAGCCAGTGCAGACGTTCCACAAACTCGGTCTGAAGAAATGCCAGCAGGACATATCCGCTGCCGAATACCACCGATCCAATTTTCAGAAACGACAAGAACAGGCGCATTAGTCCTACCGGAAAAGCCGCGCCCACAGCCGCAACCGCCATCGCCCCGGCCACCACTTTCTTAAGCCCGAATATTTTCGGAAAGCCAACCGCACCCAGCAGCCGGTTCTTCATCGCCAAAGCCGCGGCCGAGACCAAACCGGCAAACACCAGCACCAGCACCGGACTGACCCCCAAAACGCTCAGCCCCGCCGCCAGCACGGCAATCACCGCGAGCAGAGGCGTCCGAATTCCCGTCCGTCCGAGTTTGCCCAACGCCTGGATCACGATCGCGACCACCGCCGGCTTGATCGCCGACAAGACGCCTTCGACCCTGGGCAGCGAGCCAAAGCGCACATAGCCCCACGCGATCACCGACACCATTACCGCCGCTGGAATGATGAAGCAACAGCCCGCCACAATCAGTCCGCGCCAACCGCGTTTCAGTTGCCCGATGAAGATTGCGACTTCGGTCGAACTCGGCCCCGGAATCAAATTTGCCGTGGCAAGCCGGTCGAGAAATTCGGCGTGGGTAATCCAGTGCCGGCGCCGGACGAACTCTTCCTCCATCATCGCCAGATGCGCCGCCGGCCCACCAAACGCTGTCGTGCCCAGCTTCAGAAACGCCAGGGCAATCTCCGCCAGCGACGCCTCCCGGATTTCCGTGGAATCAGCCATTGCCTCGCGGAACTATCTGGCGCTCACTCTCCAAATACCGCGCGATAGAATCCGCCGGCCAGCGCGCCGCCTACAATCGGAGCCAGCCAGAAGAGCCACAATTGCGATAGCGCCCATCCGCCCACAAAGATCGCGGGTCCCGTGCTGCGCGCCGGGTTCACCGAAAGATTAGTTACTGGAATTCCAATCAGGTGAATCAGCGTCAACCCAAGTCCGATCGCAATCGGCGCGAACCCCGCCGGAACTCCCCTTTTGTCGGTCGATCCCATGATGATCATCAAAAAGAAAAATGTCAGTACCACTTCCGCCACCAGGCACGACAGCAGCGTATAACCGCCCGGAGAGTGCGCCCCGTATCCATTCGAAGCAAAGCCGCCGGCCAAGTCGAAGCCTGACTTCCCGCTCGCAATTACATAAAGCGTGCCCGCGCCGGCGATTCCGCCGAGCACTTGCGCGACCACGTAGGGCAAGAATTCCGACGCCGGAAATCGCTTCCCCACCACCAGCCCCGCTGACACGGCGGGATTCAGGTGGCATCCGGAAATGTGTCCAATGGCGAACGCCATCGTCAGCACGGTCAGGCCGAAGGCTAGCGCCACGCCCAGAAATCCGATGCCCAGCTGCGGAAATGCCGCATCCAGCACCGCAGCCCCGCATCCGCCAAATACCAGCCAGAAGGTTCCGAAAAATTCCGCAATGGCCCGTTTCGATAGACTCATATTTCCTCCTCCATGAAAGCTGTTGTGAGCTTAGTTGCGAGAGTTGACTTCGAAAGTGCCAGCGATTGTACCGCAATCTCCCGCGGATGTTCCGATTCTGTAAGATTGGGAGCGTGAGCATGCTGACGCTATTCGGATTGTTCGCGGTGACCGCGATGCTGGTCACGTATGCGCTGGAGAGCCGGAGCACCTGGTTCATCCTGGCTTTTGCCGGCGCCTGCGCGCTGGGCTCTGCTTATGGTTTTCTGCAAGGCGCCTGGCCCTTTGGAGTGGTCGAGGCGATCTGGGCGGTCGTGGCGGCGCGGCGTTGGTATCAGGCGCGGCAGTGAAAGGATCGTGTCAGAGTTTATTCAGGCCGTCGAGCGCCGCCACTTTGTAAGCTTCCGCCAGCGTCGGATAGTTGAATACCGTATCGCGAAAATATTCGATGGTCGCTCCCATGGTCAGTACTGCCTGCCCGATGTGCACGATCTCCGCCGCGCGATCCCCGATAATGTGCACGCCCAGCAATTTGAGCGTGTCCGGATCGAACAGAATCTTCAGCAGTCCCTGATCGTCGCCCAGCATCTGGCCTTTCGCGAGTTCCGAGTAGCGCGCCAGACCGCTCTCATACGCAGTCTTGCTGAGCGTCAGCTCTTCCTCGGTGGCACCCACCATGGAAATTTCCGGAATGGTGTAGATGCCATACGGAATCAGATTCGCCATCATCCGACTGGGCTTGCCGAACATGTGACAACCCGCGAGCCGGCCCTGCTCCATCGAAGTACTGGCCAGCGCGGGAAAGCCAATCACGTCTCCCGCCGCGTAGATGTGCGGCACCACGGTCTGAAAGTGTTCGTTCACCGCCAGTTTGCCTCGGGCTTCCGCCGTCAGACCTGCCGCCTCGATTTTCAACTTATCGCTGTTGGCTTTTCGTCCAATCGTGTAGAGAAGCGCCTGCCCGCGAACCTTCTTTCCACTCTCCAGCGTCGCAAAAACTTTATCCCGCTCTTCGTCGAAACCGACCGAAACCACTTTCTCGCCGACCCGGAAAACCGTTCCCAGTTGCCGCAACTGAAAACACAGGCTTTCGATAATTTCCCGGTCCACAAAATTCAGCAGCGTTGGACACTGGTCGATCAGTGTCACTTTCACCCCCAGCGCTGCGAACATCGACGCATATTCCAGACCGATAATTCCCGCGCCCACCACAATCAACTCGCGCGGTATCTCCTCCAGGCAGTGCACCTGATCCGAATCGAAGATGCGCTTCCCGTCCACCGGAATCCCGTCGATATGCGCCGGGCGCGTGCCGCAGGCGATCAGGATCTTCTCTCCGCGAATCTGCTGCACTCCGTCTTCGGACACGACCTCAATGGTATGGGGATCGGCAAAGTGTGCGTCGCCTTCGAGGGCGGTCACATAATTGCGCCGCAATTGCGCCTTGATCACGTCCACTTCCCGCGTCATCACCGCCTGCGCGCGCAGCACCAAGTCCGACATCATGATCCGGTCTTTCACCACGTAGCCGCGCCCATAGAACGACCGCTGCCGCAAGCCGCTCAGGTAGAGCACAGCCTCCCGCATGACCTTGCTCGGGATGGTCCCGGTATGAACGCAAACCCCACCCATGGTGAGGCGACGATCGATGATCGCGACTTTCTTGCGCATTTTCGCCGCGCAGATCGCGCCCTTCTGGCCCGCCGGACCGCTGCCGATCACCACCAGATCGTATTCGTTAGCCTGCATAATCGTGCGCTTCGCCGCAGCAAGAAATTACCACTTTCTATCTCAACGCGGAAGTTATCTTTAGTATGGAGCCGAGAATTAAGAATCCTTTAACAATGTGTGGCGCGCCGCGCGGAGGACGGTCTCCGCAAGCTCATTTCACGCAGAACGCGACGATCGTCTGCCCACGCGGCCCGCGCGTCTTCTCCACTTTCCTCAGCAGCTTCGACTCCAGGTCATCGGGGTCGACAACCATCTCGCAGGCCGCAATCTGTTCATCGGTCGCACCGTGAAAACACAGCTCGCAAACCCCCAACCCGCCTTCCGATCGCACGGGAGGGCCAAACGTGCGGCATGTCATCGGCCTCGCATCGTAGAGATCGCACAATCCGGTCTCCGGATCAAGCATCGGACATGGCTCATCGTTCGCAAACTGAGCGAAGCGCTCTTCTGCCTCCGAGCCTTCATCGAGTAATCCCGCATCGAGGACGCCAGTTTTCGGATTGCCGGGAAACTCGGCCGACAAGCGCTGAATCGAATCTCGTGCCCGCTCGCGAATCCGCCCCGCCCGCTGCGGGTCGGCCTTATCCAGCTCAGCCAGCCCGCGCTGCAAACGCAAGGCATCCAGTTGATTGACGGCAAACACGCCGACGCAGCACTGCGTGCATCCCGGACGACACGCCAGCCACTCGCCGCTGCGGCGCGTGGCATCGGACAGAGCCGCGTCGACGATCTGGATCAGGACCGAATCTGCGGCCGGCAATTTTCGTGGTGGCGGTGGCATCCCGGAAGCATATCGCATTGCGCCGGTGGCCTTGCGCTCCACCCGTAAATAGTTTTTGATAATCCCATGACAATCTCGCCCCGCCGATGCCTGTGGTGGCTCGTCTTCATTCTGTCACTCGTTACCGTAACCGCCGCCACGGAATCCGCAAAGAACAAATACCTCCTCTTCCTCGGCACTTACACCGAGAAGGAGAGCAAGGGCATTTATGCCTATCGCTTCGATGCCTCATCGTCTGAACTAACTCCTCTGGGCGTAGCGGCTGAAACGACCAATCCCTCATTCCTGGCGATCGACCCTGGCCGCCGCTTCTTGTATGCCGTGAATGAAGTGCAGAACTATAAAGGCGCCAACAGCGGAGCAGTAAGCGCCTTCGCCGTCGATCAGAAAACCGGCAAGCTCTCGCTCCTGAATCAAGTCCCATCGCGCGGCGCCGACCCGTGTTACATCGCATTTGACAAGACCGGGAAGTACGCTCTGGTGGCCAACTACACTGGAGGAAGCGTGGCTGTATTCCCGGTTCAGCCGGACGGACGCATCGGCGAGCCCTCCGCGTTTGTTCAGCACCGAGGGTCGAGCGTCAACAAAGAACGCCAGGAGGGCCCGCACGCTCATTGGATTGAAACCACTCCCGACAATCGTTTCGCGATAGCCGTGGATCTAGGGCTGGATGAGTTACTCGTCTACCGCTTCGACGCCAGTAAGGGCTCCCTAACTCCAAACGACCCTCCCTACGCCAGACTCGATCCGGGAGCCGGACCGCGCCACCTGGCCTTTCATCCGGACGGAAAATTCGTCTACGTAGTCAATGAATTGCAATCCAGCATCACCACATTTACCTACGATGCCAGCCGCGGCGCGCTGCAGAAGCTGGCCACGGTCACGACACTCCCAAAAGGATTCTCCGGAAGCAACGATGCCGCTGAAATCAAGGTCCATCCCAACGGCAAGTTTCTCTTCGTCTCCAATCGCGGACACGACAGCATCGCCGTCTTCTCCATCGACAGCCACACCGGGTTCCTAACTCTGGTGGATCACTTCTCTACTCAGGGCAAAACGCCGCGTAACATCGAGATCAATCCCACCGGCAAGCTGCTCTTCGTGGCCAATCAGGACACGAACAACATCGTGGTTTTTCGAATCGGCCCCAACGACGGAAGACTCACCCCCACCGGCCAGACCCTCCACGTCTATTCGCCAGTGTGCCTGAAGTTCATGGCCGCCGAATAAAACTAGCCGAGGGCGCGAAAGGCACACCGCAGGCGCTAAAGCGACAGATTTCGGCGGCTAAGGGCACGAGTAAACTCGTGCCCTTCCCGTTCGTAGAGAGGTCAGAGTTGTTCGGTGAATGTCGTTCCGCTGGTTTGTCTCCAATATTAGTTCTATCCCAAACACAGTTGTATCGCGGTACGTCACATGCACTTGTGACATTCAGACGCGTGGCGCGTGACACGAGACACAGCGCTCTGTGCATCGTCTGCTGTATCTACTTGAGATCGACATTCGGCCGGAGGGCTGCAGGCAGTCTCTGGCACAAACGATCGAGCGCTGGAAACACCATGAATGCGTTCAAAGATTCCGGACACCTTTTGCGATTGGCAGCGGTTTTTGTCGCGGGCATCCTCGTGTTCCTGGTTATCCGCGGCTTCCTGGTGCCAAAAAGCTTCGGAGAATACGGGCATTACCGCGGGGATGCGTTGTCCGACATAGCCGCAAAGCCCGTCAACTTCGCGGGTCATGAGACTTGCGAGGGCTGCCATAGCGACGTTCTCGACAAGAAAAAGGATGGCAAGCACGCCCATGTTAATTGCGAGGCCTGCCACGGACCACAAGCCAAGCATGCCGACGACCCGGCCACGATTCAGCCTCCTAAGCTCGACACGGCGGTACTGTGCGTGAAGTGTCACGAGGCCAACGCGGCCAAGCCGAAGAATTTCCCGCAGGTCGCTTCCGCCGACCACTCCTCCGGCCTTGCCTGCAATACCTGCCACCAGCCGCACAACCCGGCCATAAGCGGAGAAACGAAATGAGCATTTCCCGGCGCCATATGCTTCTGCTGTTGCCCGCGGCGGCCGTCGCGTGGAAGCACGTTCTGGCGGGAACCCCGGAGTCCGCCCCCAACTACACCATGAGCCAGCATTGGTGGGGCATGCTGATCGACATAACCAAATGCATCGGCTGCGGAAATTGTGTGCGCGGGTGCCAGGCTGAGAATGACGTGCCCGGCGGATACTTCCGCACCTGGGTAGAGCGCTATCACGTTACAGATTACGACATTGAGAATCCTCACGTGGACTCACCCGATGGCGGAATAAAGGGGTTTCCCCCGACGAAAGAAACGGGCGGAAAGAACTTTTTCGTGCCCAAGTTGTGCAACGAGTGCGCCGACTCACCTTGCACGCAAGTCTGTCCGGTGGGCGCAACCTTTATAAGCCCGGATGGCGTGGTTCTGATCGACAAGAAATACTGCCTC
>Ga0074044_10002515_pt1 | contig 16009 bp, 11 predicted proteins | sample BogForMeECP23OM1_FD_94443 | JGI IMG/M metagenome (GOLD analysis project Ga0074044, IMG submission 94443) | Bog forest soil microbial communities from Calvert Island, British Columbia, Canada - Bog Forest MetaG ECP23OM1 | ecosystem: Environmental > Terrestrial > Soil > Wetlands ...
ACAACACCAGCTTCGCTTCCGTAGCGCTCGTCATGGGATCATAGGCGGTCTCGACACCTTGCCCGGCGGCGCGAAATGGCCGGATGACCTCGCCGTAGGGGGCAAATGCATCCGGCGAAAGAACATGAACTCGGATCGTGCGGCTGGCCACGTCACCCCCTCATCGTTGCCAGACTAGGAACGCAAGGCGCTCCAATCAAGTCAATTGCGCCGCGAGCGGGCCTGGTGTTCGCATAGACAAATGGGTGATACAAAATCGCCGGGTCCCTCGGCCTCTTGTCCGTCGGGACGGAGCGCGTGGCGCCAGGAGGGTGCGGGATGAGGCGATCATTCCCGCAAACGGACCAAGCTTTGGAGGTCGCATGAGACAGACATTGACTGTCCTCTTGCTATCCGCCGCCATCATCCTCGCCTGGGGGCTGTGGGGCTTCTTCGGCAAGCTGGCGCTCAACCGGCAGATGGCGCCGCTTGCGATCTACCTCGCGGAGGCCGCCGTCGGCGTTGCCGTCGGCTGCCTCGCCTTGGCGATCGTCTTGAGGATGGGCCAAGCGCTGCCTTGGCAGGCACCCCTCAATCTCTACGGCCTTCTTTCCGGCGTCGGCATGGCCATCGGATTGCTGCTCTTCTACCTGGCACTCGCTCACGGCAAGGCCGTGGTCATCGTGCCCTTGACCGCGACCTACCCGCTCGTCACCGTGCTCTTGAGCTATCTTTTCCTCGGCGAGCGTCCCAGTGCCGTGCAATGGCTCGGCATGGCGCTCGTGGTGACCGGCGGCGCGCTGCTGCTGTCGGGACCGATCCTAAACGGCGAGGGCTCGAGCTAGCGGCGGGGTTTCGCTCGATCTCCACCCTACGTCGCGGCGCGGCGCGCGCCTCTCAATCCGCGTCGAAGAGCGAGCCACGGGCATCGCAGAGCGCCTCGCAAATGCGATGCGCCAGCGAGCAGCTCTTGGTACCGACAAGGCGATTCATGGCAATGACCATGCCGAGACCTTGGCCGGGATATATGCGTGTCTCGGAGGTGAAGCCCGCCCCTCCTCCCTCGTGGTTGAGGAAGCGCCGGCCGCCCGTCTCGCCGATCTTCCAGCCGAGGCCGACGCCGAGCCTGGCCTCGACGCCGGCGCGGCCGCGCGCCTGAAGCGTCTGCATGAGTGCGGTCGAGGCTTGGCTCAGGATGCCGCTCCCGCCGTTGAGCTGCGCGAGCACGAAGGGCAGAAAGCCGGTCACCGGCCCGACGAGGCCGCCGATCGCCGCGGCGTCCAAATCATAGGGTGCGAGCTCGATCAAGCCGCCGATGCGCGAGCGGAAGAGCCGGCGCGCGGTCTTGGGAAAGCGCAGCCTGAGGAGAAACCGGGCCGGTTCCCAGAGCCCCATGTAGCCGGTGGCGGCATCAGCACTCGCCGGCGCATGGCTGGAGAACGCAGCCTTCATGCCGAGCGGCGCGAGGAGGCGCTCCTCGACATAGGACGCGAAGGGCCGGCCGGAGACGCGGCTCACCACCTCGCCCAAGAGCGCGTAGTTGACGTTGCGATACTCGACCCTTCGGCCAGGCGGCCTCCTCGCCGCGATACGGAAGCGCCCGAGTGCCGCGGCGCTGTCGGGTGCTGCCTCATCCGCGAAGTGAACCGCAAGCATGGCAGCCAACGTGTCTCGCAAGCCGGAGGTGTGGCTCAACAAATGCCGCAGCGTGACCATCCGAAGCGAGCGATATTCCGGCAGGTGCGCCGTGACCGCATCGTCGAGCGCCAATTTCCCGGCCTCCGAGAGCTGCAGGATGGCTGCTGCCGTGAAGAGCTTCGTGCCCGAGAAGAGGTGGTAGGAGGTGTCCGCTGTCGCCCCTCGCGCGCTCACGAGATCGGCATAGCCGAAGCCTTCGGCCCAGGTGGCGCCGCAACGCTCCACGACCGCGAGCGAGCAGCCGGGAATGCGGAGGGCCTCGAGCTCGGCGCGCACGAGTGCTGAGATGGACGCCCGCGACATGGGGCCTAGCTCCCGCCTGTTACGGCTTCTTCCCGAACGACTGCTGCGGCACGCCGCGGCAGAGCGACATGTGCGTGTGATGGGCGATCCAGTCCTCGCCGATCGCACGCCGGCGGAAGGCGACGGTGGCGCGGCCGGGCCGCTCATAGGGCGCGCCGTCGCGGCCGTAGCCCGTCGAGTCGAAAGAGGCCATGGCGACGGCAAAGAGCCGGTCGGCTCCGACCATCGCCTTGACCTCGTCGAGGCGCCAGCGGAAATCCGCGATTGATGGCCAGACCTTGCGCCACTGGAGGCGCTCGACCGCCTCGCGCCCGACGAGGAAGTCGCTGAAGGTGCCGAATGCCACCATGTCCTCGGCGAAGAGTCGCCGCGCGCCGGAAAAATCGACCGCGCGCACATGCTCGGAGAGCTCGCTCAACCATTGGCGGATGCGCCCTTCGTCATCGTTCGCCGGCGTGCCGGTCATGTCACCCTCCTCTCGCCTTGCGCGGCTCTTGGCGTGACTCGGGCGGTACCTCGGGCTCCGAGGACGCTTCGTCGCCGGCATTGCCGGGCTCTTCCGGCGAGAGGGTCGGGCGAGCGGCCGCCGCCGCCCTCCCCTGGTGCCCGCTGACCTCGGCGCCGGCGTCCGCGGCCAGGCCCAGGAAGAAGGGGAGCGAGAAGAGCGAGAGGAGGCCCGCGATGACGAAGGCGACCCGCGCATCGCCTGCCGAGAGCGCCCCCGCCGCGGCGCCGCGCCACGCCAGCATGCCGTGCAGCAGCACGGCGCCGAGCGCTATGCCCATGCCGTTTGAGAGCTGCTGCATCATGCTCGAGATGCTCGTCGCCCCGCTCAGCCTCTGCGGCAGGATGTCGGCGAAGGTCAGCGTGTTCAGGCTCGTGTATTGGAGCGAGCGGAAGAACCCGCCGGCGAGCAGAAGCGCGAAAATGAGGAAGCTCGGCGTCGATATGGTGAAGAAGCTGCACACGACGAGCGAGACGGCGCTGATGATGCCGTTGCCGATGAGCACGTTGCGGAAGCCGAAGCGCCTGAGGATGGGCCGCGTCGATATCTTCATCGTGAAGGAGCCGACGGCGCTCGCGAAAGTCAGCAGTCCGGAGGCGAATGCGCTCATGCCAAAGCCGACCTGCAGCATGAGCGGCAGCAGGAACGGAAGCGCGCCCGCGCACATGCGGAAGATCGAGCCGCCGGCGACGGTCTTGGCGAAGCTCGGCACCTCGAGAAGCTTGAGGTCGATGAGCGGATGGAGATGGCTCTTTGAATGCAGGAGCGCCAAGGCGCCGCACGCGGCGCCAACGCCCAGGAGAACCCACGCGAGCCAACCGCTTTCCCCGGGATGCCCCACGAGGTCGAAGTCATACATGAGGCAGGTGAGCGACGTGCCGGTCAAGAGGAAGCCGATCCAGTCGAACGGCCAGGTCTCCGCTTCCCGGTAGTTCTCGATCAGATAGCTGACGAGGACGATGCCGAGGATGCCGATCGGCACGTTGAGGAAGAAGATCCAGCGCCAGGAGACGTAGGTCGTGATGAAGCCGCCCACCGGCGGGCCCAGCACCGGGCCGATGAGGGCCGGCACGGTGAGGTAGGCCATGGCGCGGACGAGCTCGGATTTCTCGACCCGGCGGATCATGATGAGCCGCCCGACCGGCACCATCATGGCGCCGCCGATGCCCTGAAGCACGCGCGCCGCGGCGAACTCGAGGACGCCCATCGAGAGCCCGCAGAGGATCGATCCCAGGATGAAGACGGCGATGGCCAGGCGGAAGACGGTGCGCGCGCCGAAGCGGTCGGCAACCCAGCCGCTCACCGGGATGAACACCGCGAGGCTCAGCATGTAGGCGGTGACGCCGAGGCTCAACCGAATGGGGCTCGTGTCGAACGAGAGCGCCATGGCGGGCAACGCCGTGGTGATCACCGTGCCGTCGAGGTTTTCCATGAAAAGCGCGCACGCCACGATCAGCGGGACGATCATTGGCCGCGAAAGGCGAGGGAGCATGCGATAGGACCCGGATGCCGGAACTGCGCCGAGGCTGCTGAACGAAACCCAAGCGGGGTGGAGCGACGCTTTCTTCCCCGCTCCGGGGCTCTGCGCTAGCTTACGGCCTTCAGCGCCCGTCGCCTAGCTCTGCCGGCACCTCTCACTCCTGCTGTGCCGCTGCGGCCTCGTTCGCAGCACCCGAAAAGAGGCCCGGATTGACCCGCTCGCCGCTCGGCAGCTGCGAGGCAGCCCAGCCCCCACCGAGTGCTTCGATCAAGGTGACGCTCGCCACCAGGCGATTTTGCCGGATCGTCAGTTCCGCCTCCTCGTTGTTGAGGGCCGCGACCTGCGCCGTGACGACGCTCGTATAATCGATCGTGCCGGCCTTGTATTGATTGAAGATGAGCTGCTCCGCCTCCTTGGCCGATTTGACCGCGACCGCCTGCGCCTTGGCCTGTTCCGCGAGGATGCGCAGTGCTGCCAACTCGTCCTCGACCTGCTGGAAGGCGGCAAGCACGGTCTGGCGGTAGTTCGCGACACTCTGGTCGTAGCTCGCGCGCGCGGCGTCGACCTGGGCACTGCGCGCACCCCAATCGAGCACCGTCTCCGCGAACTGGGGCCCGAGCGACCACAGGTTGTTCGACGCCTGGAGCAGTTTCGTGAGCTGGTTGCTGAGGTAGCCAACGGAGGCCGAGAGGGTGAGATCGGGATAATAGGCGGCGATGGCGACGCCGATCTGCGCGTTCGCCGCGGCGACCAGGCGCTCGGCGGCGGCGATATCGGGACGGCGCTCGAGCAGCGCCGAGGGCATTCCCGGCGGTACCACGGGTATCTCGCTGATCGATCGCTTGACGTGTGCTATCGCGAAATCCGCCGGCGGCTTGCCGATCAGCACGGCAATCGAGTGCTCGAGCTGCGCGCGCGCGACGCCGACGTTGATCGCCTGCGCCTGGGTGGCCTCGAGCTGCGTCTCGGCCTGGGCCACGTCCGAGCGCGCGGCCGTGCCCACGGAATATTTGTTGCGGGTGATCTCGAGCGAGCGCGCATAGCCGTCGGCGGCGTCGTCGAGCAGATCCTTGAGCTCGTCCTCGACGCGAAGCTGGAAATAGGCGGTGGCAAGAGCGGCCTGCGCCGAGAGGCGCGCCGAGGCGAGGTCGCCCGCACTGGCCTGGGCGGTCGCGACCTCGCCTTCGATGGTGCGGCGGATGCGTCCCCAGACGTCGAGGTCCCAAGTCGTGCCGAGGGTCACCTCGTATAGGCTGATCGCCGGTGGCGCGCCATGCGCCGAGGAACCGCTGCCGCCGCCCCCGCTCGCCTTGGAGCGGGGCGCCGAGCCGTTGAACGTAATGGCCGGAAAGAGGGCGGCCTCTGCCAGGTGCACCGCCGCCACGGCCGCGCGATAGGCGGCTTCCGATGCCTTGAGGTTCTCGTTCGAGACCTCGACCTGCCGCGCCAGCCCGTCGAGCACCGCATCCTGGTAGATCGACCACCAGGGGCCGCGATCCGCGGCGTCGCGCGGCTGGCCGAGCTTCCAGCCTGCGATCTCCTTGTAGGCGGCGGGCGCTACGACCGTGGGCCGCACGTAATCGGGCCCCACCATGCAAGCGACGAGGGCCGCGGCGATCCCCACCACCGCGACCATTCCTCTATGACGACGCGCCATTCCCGCTTCCCCCTGTTCCCGCCACGGCCAGCCGGCGGCGCACGGCCCAAGATCCGCTCATTCTCCGGCCGCCGCTTCCGGCGCTCCGGGCGAGCGCGTGCGGCGGAAGACGCGCTTGCGCAGGCTCCAGACCCGGAAGCGGTCGAGATAGAGATAGATCACCGGTGTGGTGTAGAGCGTCAGCATCTGGCTCAAAATGAGGCCGCCGACGATGGCGATGCCGAGCGGGCGGCGCAGCTCGCTCCCCTCGCTGAGCCCGATCGCGAGCGGCGATGCCCCGAGAAGGGCCGCCATCGTCGTCATCATGATGGGACGGAAGCGCAAGATGCAGGCCTGATAGATCGCCTCGCGCGCATCGAGCTTCTGGTTGCGTTGCGCGTCGATCGCGAAATCGATCATCATGATCGCGTTCTTCTTCACGATCCCGATCAGGAGAAAGACGCCGATGAGCGCGATGATAGTGAATTCCGTGTTGCATATCATCAGCGCCAGCACGGCACCCACGCCGGCCGAAGGCAGGGTGGAGAGAATGGTGATCGGGTGAATGTAGCTCTCGTAGAGCATGCCGAGAACGATGTAGATGGCACCCAGTGCCGCGAGAATGAGGATGGGCTCGTTGGCGAGCGAGTCCTGATAGGTCTTCGCGGTACCCTGGAAGCTGCCGTGGATGCTGGCCGGCACGCCGAGCTTGTTCATCGTCTCGTTGATGACGCGCACGGCATCGCTCAGCGCCTTCCCCTGGGTCAGATTGAACGAGATCGTGCTCGCGACGAAGAGCCCCTGGTGGTTCACCGCGAGCGGCGTCTTGCCCGGGCCGTAATGGCTGAAAGCGGCGAGCGGCACCATGCTTTCGGCCGCGGTCGACACCGGTGCTCCGGTCGAGGCGCTGTTCTTGCCGACCGCGGTCAACTGATTCATGGCGAGATTGCGCGCCGCATCCATGGCGACGGATGCGACGCTCGTCGCACTCGTGGCCTTGCTCTTCGCCACCGTCCCTGCGACCGCGTTCGTCGACTGCACGCCGCCGACCGCACCGCCGGAGGTGCTGACGTAGAGCTCCTTGAGCGTGTCCGGGCTCTGCCAGAACTGCGGTGCGACCTCCATCACGACGTGGTACTGATTCAACGGATTGAAGATCGTCGACACCTGACGCTGTCCGAAGGCGTCATAGAGCGTATTGTCGATCTGGCTCGCCGTGACGCCCAGTCGCGAGGCGGTGTCGCGATCGATGACCAGGTCGGTCTCGAGGCCGTTCTGCTGCTGATCGGAGTTGACGTCCGAGAGCTCGGGCACGTGCTGGAGGGCGTCGGTCAGCTTCGGCACCCATTCGTAGAGTGCCGACAGGCTGTCGCCCTGGAGCGTGAATTGGTACGCGGCGTTGCTTTGCCGGCCGCCGACGCGGATGTCCTGCACGGCCTGGAGGTAGAGCACCGCACCCGGCACCACTGCGAGCTCGCGCCGCAACCGCGCGATCACCCCGTCGGCCGAGAGCTTGCGCGCGGCGAGCGGCTTCAGGGAGACGAACACAAACCCGGAGTTCGTCTGTCCGCCGCCGGTGAACCCGACCACGCTCGCGACGGCCTGATCCTTCCTCACGATGGAGATGAACTGCGTCAGCTTCTGCCGCATGAGCTGGAAGGAGATGCTCTGGTCGGCCTGGATGCCGCCGATGAGCCGGCCGGTGTCCTGCTGCGGGAAGAAGCCCTTCGGAATCGTCGTGAAAAGAACGAAGTTGAGACCGAGCACCGCGAGGAGGGTCAGCATGGTAATGCGCGGATGCGACAGTGCGGTGCGCAGCGTACGCTCGTAAGCCGCAAGCACCGAGTTGAAGACGCGTTCGCACCCGCGTGACAGCCAGCCCGGCCGGCGTCCCGGCTTCGCCGCCGGAAGGCGCGCGCACATCATCGGCGTCGTGGTCAGCGACACCAAGAGCGACACCAGGATGGCGATCGACAGCACCATGGCGAACTCGCGGAAGAGGCGTCCCACGATGCCGCCCATGAGCAGGATCGGAATGAAGACGGCGATGAGCGAGAGGCTCATCGACAGCACCGTGAAACTGACCTCGCGGGCGCCGACGAGGGCCGCCTGAAAGCGGGGCATGCCGGCTTCCACGTGGCGGGAGACGTTCTCGAGCACGACGATGGCGTCGTCGACGACGAACCCGGTCGCCACGGTGAGCGCCATGAGCGATAGATTGTCGAGGCTGTAGCCGAGCATGTACATGACGCCGAACGTGCCGATCAGCGACACCGGGACCGCAACGCTCGGGATGAGCGTGGCACGGATATCCCTGAGGAAAAAGAACACCACGAGGATGACGAGCCCGATCGCGAGCATGAGGGTGTGCTCGACGTCCTTGAGCGACTGCCTTATGGTGGTCGAGCGGTCCATGGCCACGGTGATGTCGATGTCGGTCGGGATCGAGGCCTGCAGCTGCGGCAGCTCCGCCGTCACCCGATCCACCGCATCGATGATGTTGGCCCCCGGCTCGCGATAGAGAATGACGAGGATGGCCGGCTTGTTGTTGGCTATCCCCGCGTTGCGCAGGTTCTCGACCGAGTCGGTCACCTCGCCCACGTCCGCGAGCCGCACCGGGGCACCGTTGCGATAGGCGACCACCAAGGAGCGATATTGGTCGGCCTTGGTCGCCTGGTCATTGTCGTAGAGCTGGTAGCGCAGCGCCCCCTCGTCCATCGATCCCTTCGGGCTATGGGCGTTCGCCGAAGCGAGTGCCGCGCGCACGTCCTCGAGACCGATCCCGTATTTGAAGAGCGCGCTCGGGTTGAGCTCCGCGCGCACCGCCGGCAGCGAGCTGCCGCCGATGGTGACCTGGCCGATGCCGTCCACCTGCGAGAGCTTCTGCGCCATGATCGAAGAGGCGGCATCGTAGATCTGGCCCTGGGTCAGCGTGCTCGAGGTGAGGGCCAGGATCATGATCGGCGCGTCGGCGGGATTGACCTTGCGATAGGTCGGGTTGCTGCGGAGGCTCGCGGGCAGATCCGCATGTGCCGCATTGATCGCTGCCTGCACGTCGCGCGCGGCACCGTTGATGTCGCGATCGAGGCCGAACTGCAGCGTGATGCGCGTCGAGCCGACGGTGCTCGACGACGTCATCTCGGTCACGTCGGCGATCTGACCGAGATGGCGCTCGAGCGGCGTGGCAACACTTGTAGCAACCACCGACGGGCTCCCGCCGGGCAAGCTTCCCTGCACCGAGATGGTGGGAAAGTCGACCTGCGGGAGCGGGGCGACCGGCAACAGGAAGAAGGCGACCCCCCCCGCGAGCGACACCCCCAGGGTGAGCAGCGTGGCGGCGACCGGCCGGCGAATGAAGATCGCCGAGATATTCATGACGCCGGGCTCTCCTCCTCGCCCTCCTCGGGCGGGGCCATGAAGCCGCCGCCGAGACGCTGTGCGAGCCGATCGAAGGCGAGATAGATGACCGGCGTGGTGTAGAGGGTCAAGGCCTGGCTCACGAGCAGGCCGCCCACGATCGAGATGCCGAGCGGATGGCGCAGCTCCGCACCCACGCCGGTGCCGATCATGAGCGGGAGGGCGCCCAAGAGGGCCGCCATCGTCGTCATCAGGATGGGCCGGAGCCGCAGCAGGCAGGCCTGGTGGATCGCCTCGCGCGGCGGCTTGCCCTCATTGCGCTCGGCGTCAAGTGCGAAGTCGATCATCATGATCGCGTTTTTCTTCACGATGCCGATCAAGAGGACGATGCCGATGATGCCGATGACGCCGAGGTCGCTGCCGGCAGCCATGAGCGCCAAGAGCGCTCCGATGCCGGCCGAGGGCAAGGTCGAGAGGATCGTCACCGGGTGGATGAAGCTCTCATAGAGCACGCCGAGCACGATGTAGACGGTCACGATGGCAGCTAAGATGAGATAGAGCTCGTTGCCGAGGGCCGCCTGGAAGGCGAGCGTCTCGCCCTGGAAGCTCGTCAGGATGCTCCGCGGCATGCCGATGTCCAGCTCGGCCTGCTTGATCGCCGTCACCGCGTCGCCGAGGGCGGCGCCCGAGGCCAGGTTGAACGATACGGTGGTGGCGGGAAATTGGCCGAGGTGATTGATCTGGAGCGGCTGGATCTGCTCGCTCACTTGCGCGATCGAGGAAAGCGGGACCTGACCGCTCGAGGAGGTGGAGGACGGCAGGTAGATCGCATCGAGGTTCTTGAGTGAGGACTGGAACGAGGGATTTGCCTCCAGGATCACGCGATACTGGTTCGATTCCGTGAAGATCGTCGAGACGATGCGCTGGCCGAAGGCGTCGTAGAGCGCGTTGTCGATCGTCGCCGGCGTGATGCCGAAGCGAGCGGCACTGTCGCGGTCGATCGCGATATAGGCGGAGAGCCCCTGGTTCTGCATGTCGCTCGTCACGTCCTCGAGCTCAGGGAGCTGGGCGATCTTGTCGACGAGCTTTTGCGTCCAGCTCGAGAGCTCGCCCGGATTGGCGTCCTCGAGGATGAAGCGGTATTGCGCGCGGCTGATCGTCGCGTCGATGGTCAGGTCCTGCACCGGCTGCATATAGAGGGAAATGCCCTCGACCCCGACGGTCTCGCGCCCCAGGCGGCGGATGACCTCGCTCACGTCCGCAGCGCGCGAGTCGTGCGGCTTGAGATTGATCAGCAGCCTGCCGCTGTTGAGCGTCACATTGGTGCCGTCGACGCCGATGAACGACGACAGGCTCGCGACGTCCGGATCCTTGAGGACGGCCGCCGCCAAGGCCTGCTGGCGCTCCCCCATGGCGTCGAAGGAAATCGATTCGGGCGCCTCGGAGATGCCTTGGATGAGGCCGGTGTCCTGTACCGGGAAGAAGCCCTTGGGGATCTCGATGTAGAGAAAGGCCGTGAGCGCCAGGGTCCCCACCGCGACGACGAGGACGAGCCCCTGGCGGTCGAGCACCCAGCCGAGCGTGCGGTCGTAGCCGCGCACGAGGGCTTCGAACCACTCGCGATTCTTGCGCTCGAACAGGCTCTCCTGGGCCGCCGTCCGGTGGCGCACCAGCTTGGCGCACAGCATCGGCACCAGCGTCAGCGACACGACGGCGGAGATCAGGATCGTCACCGCCAGCGTCACCGCGAACTCGCGGAAGAGCCGCCCGACCACATCGCCCATGAAGAGGAGCGGGATCAGCACCGCGATCAGCGATATGGTCAGCGACACGATGGTGAAGCCGATCTGCTGCGAGCCCTTGAGGGCCGCCCTGAGCGGCGGCTCGCCCTGCTCCACGTAGCGCGCGATGTTCTCGATCATCACGATGGCATCGTCGACGACGAAGCCCGTCGCGATGGTGAGCGCCATGAGCGAGAGGTTGTTGAGGCTGAAGCCGAGAAGGTACATGGCGCCGAAGGTGCCGACGAGGGAGAGCGGCACCGACAGGCTGGGGACGATGGTCGCCGGAACATTGCGCAGGAAGAGAAAGATCACCATGACCACGAGGACGACCGCGAGCACGAGCTCGAACTCGACGTCCGCCACCGAGGCGCGGATGGTCACGGTGCGGTCGGTGAGCACGGCCGCGTCGATGGTGCTCGGCAGGGCCGCCTGCAATTGCGGCAGCAGCGCCTGGATGCGGTCCACGACCTCGATGACGTTGGCGCCCGGCTGGCGCTGAACATTGAGGATCACCGCCGGGACGGTGTTCATCCAGGCGGCGAGCTTGGTGTTCTCCGCACCGGAGACGACCTCGGCCACGTCGGAGAGGCGCACCGGCGCGCCGTTCTTGTAGGCGACGACGATGGCGAGATAATCCGCGGCGTTTTTCAGCTGGTCGTTGGCGTTGATCGTGTAGGCGCGCGCCGGCCCGTCGAAGTTGCCCTTGGGCGTGTTGACGTTGGCGTTGGAGATGGTGGTGCGCAGATCGTCGATGTTGAGGCCGTAGGCCGCGAGCTTGCGCGGGTCGAACTGGATGCGCGTCGCCGGGCGCTGGCCGCCGCTGATGCTGACCAGCCCCACGCCCGGCATCTGCGAGATCTTCTGGGCGAGCCGCGTGTCCGCCATGTCCTCGACCTGGGGCAGCGGCAGCGTCTTCGAGGTGAGCGCCAAGGTCATGATCGGAGCGTCGGCCGGGTTAACCTTGGCGTAGATGGGCGGGGCCGGCAGATCCGCGGGCAGAAGATTGCCGGAGGCGTTGATCGCGGCCTGCACCTCCTGCTCGGCCACGTCCAGGCTGAGATCGAGGCTGAACTGGAGCGTGATCACCGAAGCCCCCGCCGAGCTCGTCGACGACATCTGGTTCAGGCCCGGCATCTGGCCGAACTGGACCTCGAGGGGTGCTGTCACCGAGGAGGTCATCACGTCCGGGCTGGCGCCGGGATAGAAGGTCTGCACCTGGATGGTCGGATAGTCGACCTCGGGCAGGGCGGAGAGCGGGAGGAACTGATAGGCGACGATGCCGACCAGGAGGATCGCCACCATGAGCAGCGAGGTGGCGACCGGCCGCAGGATGAAAATGCGCGAGGGGTTCATCTAGGAGCCCGAGGCAGCGCCACGGCCCGCCTCATTGTTGGTCGGTCTTGTGGCGGCGCGCGCGCTTCTGCTGCTCGTCCTCGCCCGCGGGTGCCGCAGCCTTGGGGTTGGCGCTGCCGGCACCGGTTGGCGCTGCGGCCGGTGGGGCGGCGGCAGCGGCCGGTTGGCCGGGGGCCGCGGCGGCCGGCTGGCTGGGGGCGGCAGGTGCCGGCGTCGCCGCGCCCGCAGGCGCGGTCGTCGCACTCGCAGGTCCCGCCGCCTCGCGCAGGCTGATTTTGCTGCCCTCGCGCAGCTTGTCGGCACCGTCGACCACGACGCGGTCGTCCGGATTGAGGCCCGAGGTGACCGCGACGTTTTCCCCCTCGCTCGGCCCGAGCTTGACCGCGCGCACCGCGACCGTGCTGTCCGCATTGACCAGGTAGACGAAGGTGCCTGGCGCGCCGCGCTGGATCGCTGCGGTCGGGATCACGATGACGCCGTGGAGCGTGTTGACGAGGAGGCGGATATTGACGAACTGGTTGGGATAGAGCACCTCGTCCTCATTGGCGAATTCGGCGCGCATCTTCAAGGTGCCGGTCGTGGTGTCGATCTGGTTGTCGATGGTGGCGAGCTTGCCGGTCGCGAGCTTGACCGTTCCGCTGCGGTCGTAGGCCTCCGCCTGCAGGACAGCCCCGGCATGGACCTGCTTCAGGATGGCCGGCAGATTGTCCTCCGGCACGGTGAACACCACCGAGATCGGTTGCATCTGGGTGAGCACCACGAGGCCGTTCGCGTCGCTCGTCTGCACGTAGTTGCCTTGGTCCACCTGGCGCAGGCCGACTTTTCCGGTGATGGGTGCCGTAATGTGGCAGTAGGTGATATTGAGCTTGGCAGCGTCGATCTGCGCCTGATCCGTCTTGACCGAGCCGATGAGCTGCCCGACGGTCGCCGCCTGGGTGTCCAAGGTCTGCTTGGCGATCGAATCCTGCTTGACCAGGGTCTGGTAGCGCTCGAGGTCGAGCTGCGCATCCTTGAGCGTGGCCTGGTCCTTGGCGAGCTGGCCTTGCGCCTGCTCGAGTGTGAGCTGATAGGGCCGCGCATCGATCTCGGCGAGGAGGTCTCCCTGCTTGACCAGCTGGCCCTCCGTGAAAGCGATGCGCAAGAGCTGACCGTTGATTTGGGTCTTGACCGTCACCGTCGCGAGCGGGGTCACCGTGCCGAGCTGGTTGAGGATCACGTTGACGTCGCCCTTCTGCGCCACCGCCGCGACAACGGGCATCGTGCCGGTCGCGGCAAAACGGCCGGTAGGGGCCGCCGGCCCGGGGCGCGTGTGAATCCACCAGGCCACCCCGAGGGCCACCACCACGAGCACGCCGATCCACAAAGCCCGCCGCCATGCGGGGCGATGGCGAGATACCGGTGCCTCCTGCCGCACGGGGTCGCGCGACTTCAGCGTCGGTTCCTGCTTATCCTCTAGACTCCTCAGATCGTTCATCTCGAGCCATTGCCCAAAGGATATCCCTCGCCGCGGCCGCACGCTCGGTCATCGCGTCGCCCCGACGCGGGGCCGAGCGTGCCCGCCAGTATATATGCGAAACGCCCGTTTTCCCTGCCCAAAATCGCGGTGCCGGGCCGAGCCCCGGCCGGGAACAGCCGAGAACCGGGCTCGCCCGTTTAACAGGCGAAGGGTTGCGCGGCGCGCGGGCTCGACAGCCGGGCCGTGGACGGCGCATCGTGCCGCCATGGCAAGGAGCTCGCGCCCACGCGCGTCTACGCGCCGCGACTCGACAGCGCTCCTCGACAACCTGGCGCTCGACGAGAGCGCGCCTGGAGGCCGGGCACGGCAGATCTATCGCGCCCTGCAGACGCTCATCCTCTCGGGCGCGCTCAAGCCCGGAACGAAACTCCCCTCGACCCGCACGCTCGCGCGCCATCTCGAGCTCGCGCGCACGACCGTGATTGCGGCCTTCGAGCTGCTCGCCGCGGAAGGCTACATCGAAGGCGCGCATGGCTCCGGCACCTACGTATCGCGCGCGCTCGAGCGCGAGCTCCTGGGCAAGCCGCCTCGCCGCGCGCTTGCCAAGGCGCAGACCGCACCTCGGCTTGCCTCGCGCGGCCAGTTCATCCGCCGCCTCGCAGCCGCACCCGGCCCGCCTTCGCTCAAGATTTTCGCCCCCGGCATCCCGACGCTCGACGCCTTCCCCTTCGAGGAGTGGCGCCGCCTGCTCGCGCGCGTGAGCCGGCGCGAGGGACGGCGGCTCTTCTACCCGGCGGACCCGCGAGGCTGGCCGGCGCTGCGCCAGGCGATCGCCGCCTATCTCGGCCCGGCGCGCGGGGTCGTCTGCGAGCCGCATCAGGTGATCATCCTTTCGAGCTCGCGCCAAGCCGTCGATCTCGCGGCACGCCTCCTCGCCGACCCGGGCGACACGGTGTGGACGGAAGAGCCGGGCTATCCCGAATCCCGCGCCGCGCTGGAGGCCGCCGGCTTGGCACTCGCGTTCGTGCCGGTCGATGCGGAGGGCCTGAGCACGGCGGACGGCCGCAGGCTCGCACCGCATGCCAAACTCGCCTCGGTGACGCCCTCCCATCACTACCCGCTCGGCACCACCATGAGCCTCGCGCGCCGGCTCGATCTCCTCGCTTGGGCGCGCAGCGCCGACGCGGTCGTCGTCGAGGACGATTTCAACGGCGAGTTCCGCTACGGCGGCCGGCCGCTTACCGCCCTTTACGGCCTCGATGGCGGCGAGCGCGTGATCTATACCGGCACTTTCAGCCGGGCGATGTTCCCGGCACTGCGTCTCGCCTACCTGGTGGCGCCGGCGCCGCTGAGCGATGCCTTCGTCCGCGCGCGCGGCCAGCTCGACGGCTATGCGGTGGCCATCACCCAGGCCGCCGTCGCCGAGTTCATGGCAGCGGGATCGTTCGCCGCCCATATTCGGCGCATGCGGGCGCTCTACAAGGAGCGGCAGGACACCCTCGTGGAGCTCGCCAAGCGCCATCTCAAGGGTGCGCTCGAGCTCGAGCCCTCCGATGCGGGCCTCCATCTCGTGGGACGCTTGCCGCCCGGCATCTCCGACGAGGACGTAGCTCTGGCCCTCGCGGACACGCGCGTGGCGCCGGGCGTGCTCTCCCGCTTCTACGGCGCCGGCCGCACGCCCAAGCCCGCACCCTCCGGCCTGCTTCTCAATTACGCCGCCTGGGCGGCAGCGGAGCTGCGCGAAGGCGTGATCGCGCTCGCCCGGGCGATCGAAGCGGTCGCGCGTCCGAGGTGAGGCCGCCCTTGTATAGCTTCAAAATATCCCTTAAGATATACAATAGATATTCCGGGACAGGTTCATGCAGGCACAGATCACAAGGTGGGGCAACAGCCTTGGCATCCGCATCCCCAAGGAGCTTGCGCTGCGGATCGGCCTCAAGGCGGGCTCGCGCGTCGACTTGACCGCGAAGGGCGGCCAAATCGTCATTTCGGCCGTGCGTCCGCTCTACACGCTCGACGAGCTGCTCGTCGGCATGACGCCTGAGGGCCTGCACGAGGCGTTCGACTGGGGCCCCGCGGTCGGTCACGAAGTGGTCGAATGAGCGGCTACGAGCCGCAGGGCGGCGATCTTATCTGGATCGAGTTCGATCCCACGGTTGGACGAGAAGCGCGCGGCCGGCGCCCCGCTCTGGTGGTATCGCCCGTCGCATTCTTCCGCGCGAGCCACTTCGCCATTGTCTGCCCGATCACCTCGCGCGTGCGCCCCTTCGCCTCGAGCGTCGTTCTCCCGCCTGGCCTGCCCGTCTCCGGCGAAATCCTGACCAGTCACGTGCGAAGCATCGACGCCGAGACGCGCCCGATCGCCTATGCCGGTGTGGCCGTCCCTCCGGCCATCCTCGCCGAGGTGCGGGCCAAGCTCGCGGCGCTCATCGGCCTACAGTAAAAGCTGTCTCGAGGC
>Ga0074044_10002517_pt1 | contig 15997 bp, 14 predicted proteins | sample BogForMeECP23OM1_FD_94443 | JGI IMG/M metagenome (GOLD analysis project Ga0074044, IMG submission 94443) | Bog forest soil microbial communities from Calvert Island, British Columbia, Canada - Bog Forest MetaG ECP23OM1 | ecosystem: Environmental > Terrestrial > Soil > Wetlands ...
CCGCTCGAGCAAGCGGCGGTCGCCGTAGACCTGGTAAATCGTCCACGGGCAGATCACGCCCGCGTCGGCCCAGGCGGGGCCGCCGTCGTCGCCGGCCACCTTCACAGGAGCGACCATGGGAAATTGGCCGTCGGGCCGCTGGCCGTCGACCAGGTCGACCAGCCACTTAGTGAAGAATGCCTGGACGTCGCAGTTGAGCGTGGCCGTGCGGATGTAAACCTGGGCGTCGCCGGTCCACCCCAATCGCTCGTCGCGCTGGGGGCAGTCGGTGGGGATGTCGATGAAGTTGGCTCGCTGGGTCCAGTAGCCGTTGTTATGGAGCTTGTTGAGCATCGGGTCGGAGCACTCGAACCGGCCCACGACATCAGCCCGAGAAGCCAGGGGGCGATGATCCAGCTGAAGAAGCCACCCGTCAGCCAGTAAGTTTCCCAGGACCACTGGCGGACAAACCGGTAGGGGACGTAAAAGCTGCCCGATGCCAGCCCGCCGAGCCAGTGGAAGAAAACGCCGAGGAAAGGATTGGGGGTCATGGGGAGTGGTCAGTAGTCAGTGGCGAGTGGCGAGTGGCGAGTGGTCAGTTGCAAGTGCTGAGCGGGTTGTGCCAGTTGATTTTCCTATGAACTCCTCGCAACTCGTCACTTGCAACTCGCAACTCGTCACCCGCCACTCGCAACTCATTCAAGACCGCTTCGCCAACACCTCGGCCTCGTAGCGTTTGACCGCGTCGATCCAGGCAGGGCCGACGGGTACTTCCCTGGACTGGCAGTAATGATCCCAGATCGCGCCGAAGGGTAGGGTCTTGAGCTCTTCCAGAAGCGCCAGCCGCGCCGTGTAGTTCCCCTCGGCCTCGAGTTGACGCAGAGTCGGCGTTGGCTCCAGAAGCGCGATCAACAGGGCCTTGATCATGCAACGAGCGCCGATGACCCAGGCGGCCACGCGGTTGATGCTGGCGTCGAAGAAATCAAGGCCGATGTGGACGCGGCCGAGGAAATCGCCCCGCACCAGCTCTTGCGCGATGGCTTCGAGCTCGTCGCTGAGGATGACCACGTGGTCGCTGTCCCAGCGCACGCCCCGGCTGACGTGCAGGAGGACCTCGTCGAGCACGCTCAGGACGGCCGAGATCTTGTCGGAGAGCACCTCGGTGGGATGATAGTGGCCCGCGTCGAGGCAAAGCAGCGTCTTCCGCGAGACCGCGTAGCCGTAGTAGAACTCGTGCGAGCCGACGACGTAGCTCTCGGAACCGAGGCCGAAGAGCTTGCCCTCGACGGCGTCGAGATTGAACTTATGGTCGATGGGCTCGGCGAAGATCGCATCGAGCGACTCGGCGAGCCGCTGCCGCGGGCTCTTGCGGTCGATGGGCGAGTCTTTCATGCCGTCGGGAATCCACACGTTGGTCACGCAAGCCGTGCCGAGCGCCTTGCCGAAAGCGGCCCCTATCTTTCGGCAGACGATGCCGTGGTCGATCCAGAACCTGCGGATGGCCGGATCCGGGTGGGCCAACGTCAGGCCGTCAGCCGCTCTGGGGTGGGCGAAGTAGGTGGGGTTGAAGTCCATTCCCATGCCCTTCGCCTTGGCCCAGTCGATCCACCGCTGGAAGTGCGCCGGCTCGAGGGCGTCGCGCTCGACCTTCTTTCCCCCGGTCTCGGCATAGCTGGCATGGAGGTTGAACCGGTGAGTGCCGGGAATCAGAGCCAGAGCCTTGTCCACGTCGGCTCGGAGCTCGTCGGGCGTACGGGCCCTGCCCGGATAGTTGCCGGTAACCGCCAGGCCCCCGCCCAGCTCGGAGCCGGTGTTCTCGAAGCCGCCGACATCATCGCCCTGCCAGCAGTGCAGTGAGATCGGAATGCTGCCCAGACGCTGCAGGGCCCGATCGACGTCCATGCCCAATGCCGCATAGCGTTCCTTCGCCAAGGCGAACGACTGTTCCACGTTCTTGTAGGGAGAGGTCATGTCGGAGCCCTCAGGGAAAACGTGGATCGCGGGTTTTACCACGCACAGATTTTCCCACCGCAGCGAGGCGTGATCCAGTAGCCTCTGCCCCGCTTTTGTCGAACAATTTCTTTACGTATAGTAAGAGGGAACGAAGTCTTCAGGGCGAACCCCAGGCTGAACGAAGCTCGTGGACCACGAGCGCATGCACCTTGCAGGTCCAGCCCAAGACTTTCGGATCCATCCGGCGAGAAATCGAGCGTGATCTCGAACAGATCGCCCTGCAACATGCGAAGCGGGTTGTCGCCGGTGTCAGGTGTGATCTCGGTCCACTCGTGCTTCGGGCCGCGCAGCGAAGTCAACTCGCTGAGGGGTTGCGCGAACAGTCGCAAGCCGTCGACCGCTGACCGCAGCGTGAGCTGCACGGGAACGGTCATCTGCTGGTTGAACGGCATCCCCGGAAACGCGGCCGCATTGGCCCAGCCGATCTGGATCCGCCGATGATCGGGCGTGTTACTGAATGATTGCGCCGCGTAGAAATTTCCGTACCAGACCTGGAGCTTCTCCTTGCCGGAGGTTGTGTGAAACACACGGCCGTCGAAATCGCCCAGGACATACTTGCCGGCGGCGGCGTGCAGGATCCACCTTGTCCGCGCCGGGTTTTCATCGACCGGCAACTCGAACAGGTCAGGGCACTCGAAGAAGCCATCGATCTTGCTCTGATACGTCCAGTCCTTGAGGTTGGGCGAGGTGTGAAAGGCGATGCCCTGGTTGCCGCCGGCCTCGTCGTAGACGGCCATCACCCAGTGCTGTCCCGGCTCGTACCAGACGAGCCTGGGATCGCGTCCCGGGTGCTTGACCACCGGGTTGCCCGTGTATCCTTCCAGGTCTCGCCGCGGTCGTTGCTGTAAGCAATGCATTCGCCCCGGCCCGTGCTGGTGAAAGCCACGACGATCGGCGGTTCCGTGCCCTGTTGAAAGCTGCTCGTGTTGTGGGTATCGACGACCGCGCTCCCCGAGAAACACCAGTCATCGAACTGGCGGGGATAAAGCGCGGTGGGCGTTTCCTTCCAGTGCACCAGGTCAGAGCTCACCGCGTGGCCCCAGTGCATGTTGCCCCAGTTCCAGCCTGGCGTTGGGGCCGTTGCATCTGACGACGCAATTCCGAGAGCTCGGCAGAAACCTAGAGGCACCCGGTCCGATCAGGCTCATGAGCGTAAGAAACCATCACCTATTCTCCTTCAAAGGCCGTTGGGTTGGGTAGAAGGGCTCCGCGAACGCGATCTCAGTTCTCGGGCTTCAAGACGAGCGTCGCACTGGTCCGTCCCGGCAAGAGGGCTGAAGGGTTGCCGTGTGCCCAGTCGTCATGGCCATCGCGGTAGAAGGGCGAGAGCGGATGTCCCGACTGTCCACAGGGCATGTGAAAGAATCCGCGCTCCTCGGCACCCGGCGAAACCACGATTCGTTCCGAGGCGCCGAAGTCCGGGCCTTGGATCCTGGGCATATCGGACCTGCCCCCGGGAAGGGGATCGGCCGGCATGTCGAGCAGGCGACTCAGCCAAGGCATTGATTCGCTGAATGGATGCCGGATTTTCGCCGTGTTCTCACGGCCCCACGTCTTTGTTTCCAAGGAGGAGCCATCGACTGATTCCGCGGCGAGCATCCGGTCGACAACCGAATGAAGCAGAGCATCCCAAGACAAGTACTTCGGGTCAAGCAAGTGCACAGGTCGCTGACTGACCAGAGCCCAGACTGGTTCTTCCAACGTGTGAAGATCCCTGAGTCGGAACTCGGGATCGGCCTCACGACAACGCGTCGTGAGTGGAGACAAAACCGCTTGCACGGTCCTCAGGCGAAACTCCCAAACCATCCGGTAGCCGACCGAGTCCACCGTTGCCCTTCCTCCCCATTTCTCGACCTGCCGGCGTAGGGCCTGCCGTCGTGAGTCGCCTGCGACGGTCTCGGGCTTGAGGACATCAAGGATCAGCGAGTGCCAGCGGTCCAGGAACAAGGCTCGGTCGTCGAGTTGCAACTCCAGCAAGTCGCTTGGAGTCGCCTTTTCGAGCTGCGACAGCCGATCGCGGATCTGCTTGGCTCGAGCACCCCGGTCGTATCCTCCGTCTCCGACCTTGACCAAGTCCTCCCCGGAGCAGACGCGGGCATTGGCCGACCAGAGCTGACCGGACGGTGGGTCGATGAGCCTCGGCGATTCCGACGGCGCGAGGTAGCCATCCCATCGCTTCGATCCATCAGCCCAGTTCTCCGGCACTCGGCCATCGAACCCGACCCTCCTGGGAATCCTGCCAAGGATCGTCCAGGCGATCCGCCCCTGATCATCCGCGATCACAATGTTCTGCTGGGGGGCACCGCAACGATTTGCGCGTTCCAGACCCTCTTCGAGAGAGCGAGCCAGCGAGAAGTCCATGAGTCCGAGGTCGACGCCATTTTGTTCCAGGGCCACCCAGTGGAGCACCCTCTTCCTGCCCTTGTGGTCGGCCCCGATGACCGGCCCCCAGATCGTCGACTCGACGGTCAAGACTTCGTCCGGACGTCCTCTGATCCGGATGGTCTCCTGGTGGGATTCGAATGGCTTGAATCCCTCGGGCGTTCGGTAGTGGTCGGGCTTCTCTGGATCGATGTTGAGCTCGATCAAGTCGGACCAATCGCCTTGCGTGTTGGTGAAACCCCAGGCGATCCGGCCGTTGCTCCCCACGACGATTCCTGGACCTCCAGGCACCGTCACACCGACGGCCTTCCTGCGTCTTGAGCCGCTCTCATCAGGCCACTCGAGACAGACTCGATACCAAATACTGGGCACGCGTAAATGCAAGTGCATGTCGTTTGCGACCCAGGCACGACCGTCGTCCGTCCTTGACCCGGCAAGGGCCCAGTTGTTGCTCCCTGCCACAAAGTCTTCCAGTTCGCGCCATGGCGTGGGATCGGGCGTTGACACGGGCTCGTTGCGGAGGTCGAAAACCTCGGCGCTGGGAACTGGAGGCGGGGTAATCGAGCCACCGAACATCGGTGCGTCCCACTCGACCGAACCTCTTGGGGAAAGGAACTCAGCCAGAGGCCCCGGAAGAACGTCACGAAGAACACCACGTGCGGACTCCTTGGCGATATTGTCGCCCTGCAAGTCGAGGAACAACGCGAGGCTGACGAGCACGCTGTCCTCGGCGCACCAGGGTTTCGGCGTCTCACCGAGGAGCAGGTACTCGAACGTGCGTGCCTTCAGCGACCCGAGCCCCGCCTCCACTCCCGCCACGTAAGCTTCGAGCTGGCACCGCTCGTCTTTCCCCAGACCGGCGACAACTTGCCTCGCCACTGAGCGAAGACGTACAATTCGGATCCGGCGATCCCAGGCGAAGCAATCCTCCTTCGAGCCGGGACCAAAGATCTCGGAAAGTTCCCCGGCCGCGTACCTTCGAAGGCTGTCCATCTGGAAGAAGCGATCCTGCCCGTGGACGAACCCCAGACCGAATGCGAGATCATTACGGCCTTCGGCCTGGATCGTGGGCACTCCTCGCTCATCACGCAGTATGCGGATGGGTTCATTTGGCCCTGGAAGCACAACTTCGCCGTCAATCATCGGGAGGCTGCTCCGGACCGTGATCCACACGCCGACTGCCGTAGCACCAGCGAGAAAGGCCAAAACGAGAAGCGTCGTCACAAAGATCATCACGAGATTCTTTATCCTGCGTGTCATTGGTTCACCTTCCCCGACGCGATAACCAGATATCATAGGCGCTCTTTGTGTGATGTCCGTGGGGGTTCATCGGACCGAAGGACGCTCAGGCGCGTCTATTGCTTCAGGGTTGGACAGGTTCTCAATCAAGCGGGCGAGAAACCCGATCAGGTCCGCATAGGTCTTGATTCCAATCCGCTCGTCCACCCCGTGGATCCGCTTCAGGTCCTCCGCCGTGACGCGCAGGGGGAAAAAGCGGTAGATGTCCGAGGCAATCGGGGCGTAGTGCCGCGAGTCTGTCGCGACCATTGAGAGTCCGGGGGCGACGACGGTACCCCGGTAGACCTCGGCGATCGTCCGCTGGAATGTCCGGAACCCGTCGGAGTCGGTCGCCGAGATCCGCGACGGTTCGGAGAGGCTGCTCTTCATCGAGCACGTGACTGTCTTCTCGTCGAAACCGAGTCCCTTCACCTCGTTCCGGATCCGCCGTAGTGCCGACTCGGAGGTATCCCCAGGCAGGAGTCGCAGGTTCACGACGGTCTCGGCCTGTTTCGGAAGCACGTTCGCCGTCTCACCGCCGCGGGCGACCGTGGCCGCCATGGTCGTTCGGATCAGGGCGATCAACGAAGGCTTGGCGGCGAACTGCCGGGCGATGAATCCACCGGTCAGCCAGCGATTCGCCAGCGCGACTCGACGGGGCCAGGGCATCTCCGGTCCGAGATAATCGAGCATCGCGGCCGTCGCCCCGTCGATGCGTGCCGGGAACGGGTTCGACTCCAGCCGCGCCACCACGGTCGCGACCATCCCGACGGCCGTATGCGGCGGTGGCATCGATGAGTGCCCTGCCTCGGTTTGTGCCGTGAGCCGGATCGTGGCATAACCCTTCTCGGCAACCCCGACAAACGCAACCGGTCCGCTGATTCCGTCGATGATCCCCTCGGTCAGGCCGCCCCCTTCGTCGAGGACGAACCGGAACCGGACACCCCGGCTGCGTAGGATCTCGGCGACTCGCCGGTTCCCCTCGTTGCCGCCAACCTCCTCATCGTGCCCGAGCGCGAAGTACACGTCGCCGGACGGGCGGAAGCCGTCTTCCAGGAGACGTTCGGCCGCTTCGAGCAGCCCGAGCGCGCCGCATTTCACGTCGAGTGCGCCACGGCCCCAGATGAACCCGTCGGAGAGATCTCCCGAGAACGGGGGGTGCGTCCAGTTCGTTTCCGTCCCGGACTCGACCGGGACGACGTCGATGTGCGACATCAGCAAGATCGGTTCACGAGATGGGTCGGAGCCTTTCCATCGGTAGAGGAGGCTGTGGCTGTCGTGGACCTCGCAGTCGAAGCGAGCGTGAACCCGGGTAAAAGACGTCCTCAGGAATCCATGTAACTCGTGAAAGGCCGCTGCGTCACCGGCTCCGTCGGCCCCGGTCGCGACCGTGCGGAACCGGAGCGATCGGGCCAGCCGCTCCTCGAAGCCCCGGAGCGGCTCGACGGCGTCAACCTGGTTGACCTGAACCTGTTTCGTGGGGAAGGCGATCACGTTCCAGATGACAGTGCCGATAAGGGCGGCAAACACGGCCGCGATCAGCCCTCCGAGCGCCTTGATGCGACCCTTCGAAGGATACGGCCTGTGACCACCCTGCGGGTCGTTCGTGGCTGGTTGGGCCGAGCTGTCATGGCGATTGGCACCCGACGCGGCGGTCGTTTCAGATCTCAAGGCGCATCGCACCATTGCTCCTCGCAGTCGCGTGACCGGCTTCCAGGCGCGAATCGTCAGCGACTGAATGTCGGTCGGTAATCGTGTCAAGCATTCGCATCCGTCGCGCGTCACAAGAACCGTGTCGGAATGACGGAAGCCGCCCGCGATGTCGCCGTGCAGGTAGATCCCGGGCTTGACACTGATGACCATGTTCTCGACAAGTATGTCGCTGCTGCCCTCAGCGACCCACGGAGCTTCGTGATTGCCCAGGCCGATCCCGTGTCCCGTGCGGTGCTGCCGGCACTCTTCGCCCGAGTAGCCTTCCGCCTTCAGAAATGTGCTGACGGCCGCATCGATCTCACCGCAAGCGACGCCGGGCCGAATCATCCGAAGCGCGATGCTCCGTCCCTCTTCCATGGCCCGGAAGGCCCGCTCCATCTCCGGGTTCGGGCGGGCGGTGAAGTAGGTCCGTTCGCTCTCGGCGGCGTACCCGTTGACGCGTAGGAAGGCTAGAGCGACGTGTGGACCTTCGCGCAGCCGATCCCACAGGGCGGGGACGGAGTGTGGCTGGGCACTCCGAGGTGCTGCCCAGGTCGCCATCAGAACGCGCGTGGTCAGGGGGTCCCACTCCGCTTCCTCGCGGATGATCGACCGGGTCATGCTGCCGGTCCGCGCGAACCCTTCGGCGACCGTCGCACCGTGGTACGCCGCCGCCAGGAGCTGCTGAACAGCCCGGTCGGAATAGCGGGCCGCCGTGCGAATCATCGCGATCTCGCCCCGAGACTTGACCAGGCGCAGCTTCTCAACGAGCGGCATGACCAGGGGCGACAGATCGCGCAGGTCCTCGGCGACATCGAGCCTCAGGGATGGCTCGACACCGACCCGCCGGGCCTTGCCGGTCAAGTCGCGGAGCACGTCGGACCACCTCCTGCCTTCGAGCGCGGGATGATCCCAGTACGTGTGAATCCTCTTGATTTGAACGCTCAGGGCCTTCTTCATGTGCTCGGCGTCGAGCCTGGGCACGAGCTGAGCGGGTTCGCCCGCTCCAGGCGGGGTGACGAGCAAGAAGAACGGCCGCTCCAGGGGCTCGAATCCCGCCCCGGTCAGATAGTAGATGTTGTCGAACGAGGAGACGAGGAAAAGATCGAGGCCGGCCCCGGCCACCTCGGCCTGGAGGGTTTCGAGACGATTGCGGTACTCGTCGCCAGAGATCCTTGGCATGACTGAATCATTCCTCCCTTTCGAGGTGCGAGTTGCAGAACCGCGATGATCTGTTCCTATCAGTGATTACGAGCTTTCAAGATGGAGCCAAGGATCTCCCGGGTGGACGGGAGGCTGTGCTCGATCGCGGGGTGCACACCATCGCGTCCCTCTTCCCCGGGCCCGAGATTCGAGGACAGGCTCGAACCCGTCGAGGAGTTGCTCCATCAGTTCCGCGAGGTCTCGATCACGGCGGACGAGATGCTCGGCAGATGCTACGCTGACAAGCTCCGGAGGCCAGAGGCGCCGGGCCGCCAATAGCTCTTAAAGTTGGCGGCATGCGACACGGAGCCGTTTCAGCCCGACGGGGTCGATTCCACGATCGACCGCGCCCAGTCCACAACCCCCTTGTTCAGCGGCGGGACCGGCGGCTTCGAGTAATTCAACCGCAAGTCGAACCGGGCTCGGTCGTAGAGGGCGTGAAACACCGCCCCCAGATCCAGATCCGGCTCGCCGTCTTCGGGCAGGAGGGGAATGGGGATCGAGGGGATCGGCTGGCGCACGTTGAAGGTGGTTAGCTTCGCCTTGGGGCGAGTCGCTCCCCGGCTGATCAGGATCCGATAATCCGATCGAGCCGGCTTGCGTCGAAGCGGCATCGGCTGGCCGGCGCGAAGCAAGTCGATCTCGACGAGGTTGGTCCGCGACCCAAAGATCCTCGTCCTTTTCTTGATGTACTCCTCGCGCCCTTGCGGGTGGATCTTGTTGTAAGGAGAGAGGATTTCGAGGACCGTGACCAGTGTCCCTGTTTCGACGTCGTGGACCTCCAGGAACCACTCTTGGAGCTTGTCGTTGATCGGCACCTCGACGTCGAGAATCCCTACGGCAGTGGATTCCTCCGCCTCTTCCGGCTCGTAGGCGACATCGGCTGATGCGGGCTGGCCGACGACGATGTCGGGGCAACCCACGAATACGAGTTCGCCGGGCTCAAGCGCATAGACGCGTTGCTCGAGGCCGGCGTAATAGTTGGGCGCGATGCGAGGGGCCAGTTCGTCGCGGATCGCCGTGATTAAACTGTTATGCACGTCCGGCCATATCGCCGGGTGCTCCAGCCAGGGGTCCATACCTGGGAAGGGTGGTCGCATCGGCTGAGTGATTCTCCAAGCTTTCAGTTGGGTGCGCGAGCGTCCCACCTTTGGGCCCGCTGCTTCGCTCACTGACTGTCATTCTTACGAGGTTGGGCTCGGGTGGTCAACCTGGAGACTCAGGAGCGAGGCAGAGAAGAGTTCACGCCGCTCAGGCCAGGATTCCCTTGACCGGACCGTGCTCCTCGACGCCCGTGAGCCGCATGTCCAGGCCCTGGAACTTGAAGCTCAGGCGGCGGTGGTCGATGCCCAGGCAGTGCAGAATCGTGGCGTTGAGGTCGTGGATGTGTACAGGGTTCTCGAGGACGTTGTAACAGAAGTCGTCAGTCTCGCCATACACGACCCCTTTCTTGATGCCCCCGCCGGCGAACCAGACAGGGAAGCACTTGGGATGGTGGTCGCGGCCGTAGTTGTCGCCGGTCAGTGCCCCCTGACAATACACTGTGCGGCCGAACTCGCCGCCCCAGATCACCAGGGTATCGTCGAGCAGCCCGCGCTGCTTGAGGTCGGTGATCAGGGCGTAGGTCGCCTGATCGACGTCCTTGCACTGGAGCGGCAGGTCGCCGGCCATGTCGCCTCGGCCTCCGGCGAGGGATGCAGTCCCTCGGCCTCGAGCCAGGCCGGGATGAAGCGGTCGATCGGATTGCGTGGCCAGCCCGCATCCTTGACCGCAGGCAAGTCGGTCTTGCGGGGCGGCTCGAACGCCCAGTGCGTGGTCCATGACGCCCCCTGATCGACCCACTGGCGAAGGGTCTCGATTTGCCGGGCCGTCAACTGCTTGCCAGATTTCTTCGGGGGCATCTTGGCTTCGGCATCATCGATCTCGATCCGGAAGATCAGGTCGCTTTCGTCGGCCTTCCCCGGAATGACCGCCGCGCTGCCTGACTTGACGTGGTTCAGGGTTGTCCCAGTGGTTGAGCTAACCATCGCTGCAGGCTTGGGATGACGTCTCGCCCGCGCAATTCGCAGATTTCCGGAACAGGTTGGCGGATCACTCGAAAGACAAGCAACGAGGAAGTGGAAACCGAACTTCAATAAGCGTCCGCGCTGACCACTTCGCCGCCGTTGCGGGTTCCCAGATTCCACCAGACGTGCATGTTGATGGAGTCCTTGATGAACTTCACGCTGCCATCGCCGAACAAGACTGTTCTCAATTCTTCGGAATGGAAGGCACTCCGATCACCGGTGGATTGATTCGCGCCGCACTGTGAATCCTTCGGAGGCAGAGCGACCGTTCACCGCTCCAGCTCGACGTCATCGATCGGCACGTCCCAGTGGGCCTGAAGGATCTCGAACCGGCGTTCTTCCTCTGCGCGGAACGTTCCTTGGTCGGGAAAAAGCTCCTTCTTGATCGCCTCTTCCTCGCTGCCCGGCGCGAACGCCGCTTCCACGTTCTTGAAGACGATCGTCACCCGGTAATCCCACCGGCCGTCCTCCGTGGCGTGATAGCGCGGTTTGATGGCGGACACGCGCAGCATGCGGCCGCTATCGACCTGCTTCTTGAGCACCGGGTAGTGGTTCTTCTTGAACAACCGGATGAACTCGTCGGCATGACCCCATTTGGCCTTGTAGTAATACTCGACGACGAAGGGCCGCTCGGTGTGCTTCCCTTCGGCCTGACCTTTGGCCGCTGGCTGCGGATCGGCGTGGATCATTGGTTGCACCTCGTGGACCAGTGTTAAACCGATTCCAAGTAAGATGACCGTGCACAACACGCGTCCCGGTGGGAGCGTGCTGGACTTTACAAGTGTTACTTTCATGTGATTTTGCGGTATATCTTGAGCTGGTCGAGATGTTTTTGGATACCACCGAAGCAGAGGTGAACTCGGGGGGATCTTTCATCTTCGGCACTCAACGGGATGACGGAGATGAGCAACCGGACAGGCGATCGGATGGACCATCTCACGCCAAGATGCGATCGACAGGCATTCGCCAACCATGGACAGCGGGTTCCGCATCGGCCTCCTGGCCAAGCTCAAAGACCTTGGGATGATCGGGGCTTTGTTGGCTGTAGGAGCGAATCACTCCGGCTCGAGGGTCGACATCCCACACGACGCGCGTCCCAGCCTCGAAATAGTCGGCACGTTTCGCGGCGCGGCGTTTCTCCGCGGGGTCGCCGTAGTCGTTTTCGCTCCGAACTTCCACCGCGAAAGTGGGGGGCCTTTGATGAATCGCATTTCGTTAAACGGAAACGGCCCCAGATAGTAAGAGGCATCCGGCGAGAAAGACTCACGACCCGAGGAAAGTTTCGGGACCGCGAATCCCATGTTGTCGGTGTAAGCCTCGCCTTTCTGTGTCGCTTCGGCGTGATCGTCCAGACTCTTTGCGATCCGGAACGCAATCCGGTTGGGCCGGCGTCCTGTAGGCAGGAGGGGAACGATCCTGCCGTCGATCAGTTCAGCCTTCCCGTCGATGCGATAAAGATCCTCAATCGTCGCAGTGGTCTCGGTTCGAACGCCTGCCATCTGCGGAACCCCCGGGTCGCTGATCGTGACCGTCCAGTCGGTCAAACTCCGTTCCAACTCTGCACAAAACTGTACCGACAGATGAGAGAGGAAACAAGCCCGGCTCCGGCGAGGAGGGGGAAGGACAAAGGGCGGACAGACCGATCATTCCCTCAGATCGCGCAGATGGTTGAGCGCGGTGCGGGCCTTTCGTTCGGCGTCATCGAGTCGCTGCCGTTGGGTGGGCGGGTGCGGCTGGTGTTTTAACTCGCCCGGCAGGTCCCTGCTTCTCTTGTTCTGAAGCAGCCGGCCGCTGGTTGATGCTCCGAGATCTGTGGGGGCCACGAATCCTTTCCAGGTGCCGGCCTCGGTCCGCTTCCGATACCGCGCCGCGTCTTCGGGGCCGGACGCATCAAGCCAGGGGCCCAGTCCGAACCGCTTGAACCGCCCCCCGCACGCCGAGCAACGGTAGTAGCGACGGTGCCTGGCCAGCATCCGCAACGTCCAGCGCGAGCACGAGGGACACGGCTTCCCGAAGACCATCTCGACCAACATGTTCAGCAGGACGAGGAGCGTGAGCAGCCCGACCAAGCAAACCATCACGATCCGATCGGGAGAAACGGCAAGCCGGGGAACCGCCAGCAGGCTGGCGAACACGGCGATCCCCACCATCACCTCGCCGATCGTGAAGCGGGACGACCTCATCAAAGAGCTCCGGATGCGCGGTCCGATCATTCCATCGTAATTGGGGGTGAGAGTCAACGCCAGGGGACCCCCTGCTGGAACCTGCGGGATCAATTCGATCTCGATGCGTGCGACCTCCCGTGGCACTCTTCGCCTGGCTGGTGCTCCACCACGGGGCCGCTTGACGAACGGGGAAGGCTGGCACAACAATCATCATGCCAACCAGAGAAACATTCCCAGCCAGGACCGCCGGCTGGCCATGCCGGTCACGACGGACACCTTCCAGCGTCCAGGGTCCAGCGACATTCCGGAAAAGAATCGCTGCCCCGCGAAGGGGCCGGATCTCGTTCACGCGTGCACCGCGACCATGTATTGACTGATCCACCTGGCCAGGTATGCCGCATCCAATCTCGGTGCACCGGGTCGCTCTTGAACAACGACCTGCCCCGGAAACGCCATTCGCTGGCGCTTGAGCCCCACCCCGGTCTCGGCCAGCTCAACCAGGTTGGCCACGTCCGTCAAGTTGTACAGAATCAGCCTCTCGAGTGCGTTCCTGTCGCCTCGCCGGTAACGGTGCCAGAGCCGGACGGCTTCAAAGCCGTCCACACCCTGGATTGCCGGGTCGCGATGCAGCCCCAACCGGCTTTCCACGACCTTGAGCCCGCCTTTGTACCCCAGCGAGGCCAGAACGAACCGCAGGTCGATGTGGGACTGATCGAGCCGGGCCCGGGGAAAGTGGGTCCGCAGAAAGGGCACGTCGAACTGGCTGCCGTTGAAACTGACCAGGAGCGGAAACTGGGCGATGTAGGCCGGGAACTGCTCGAGGTTGATGCCCTTGATGAACAGAGCGAGCTCGCCGTTGCCCAGAGCACCGATCACCGTGACATCGTCGTGATCGCCGCACAGACCCGTCGTTTCGATGTCGAGAAACAACGCCCGGTCGGCGAACTCCGAGTACAACCGCCAGGCCTCCCTCGCCGGTAAGTGCGGCTTGAAGAACCCGGCGTCCCCGCTGGCCAGGGCGTCGAGGGAATGACGAACCAATTCCACCGCGGACTGATGGTTTCGTCCCCGGAGCCGGCCGGCCTGGGCAGTCGTCAGAAACCGGTCCCAGTCGAGAATCCCTTGATCCCAGAATGCCCGCTCTCGCTGCGGACCCACGCCGGGTAGATGAATAAATGTGTTCCGTAGCATGAAAGTCACCGCTCTAGCGCACTCTGACTGACCCAGATCATCGGGGTATCCTACTCCATGGAATGTGCGGAGACCAGCCTTCCCGTTCGCCGGTGGGCGCACTTTCTGGGCGATCCACCAGCGTTCGAGGCGATACAGAAACCCGAACCTCTTGCCAGGTTGCTCCCGGAACTGCCTGGGGTCTTCCTTGTTCGTTGAGGTTGGCGCAGCCCCGCGAAATCCCAGCCAAGGCGGGCCATTCCCTGGTTGTGGCACCACGTCCCGGATGTCATGATGTTTCGGAACGGTAAAAAGGCCGTGGCGATCCACCAGAACGGCGCCCAGGACGGCCCATGTCAATTCCCTGAAGGTTGTCGGCGGAGACGTGGTTCCGTTCCAGGCAGTCCGTGACGACAAGGTTTTCACCCCGAAGCGAAACGAAGTCTTGTCTTTCCTGCGGAGCTTCAACCTCGATCCCCCGGACGCGGAGAGAATCATCTCCTCGGTCGGAACCGCTCCGTGAAACCATTCTGGCTTGAGTCGAGCCGCGAAGATCATCTCCTTCGGAACCGGAGCCCGAGGTGACGCCGGCCGGTGCTCACGGCACGCGGCATTCGAGAACGCCCCCCGACATCTCGGGCTGGAGCTGCACCTCGAGGCGCAGAGCCTCCGTCTTGACGGGAGTGAAGCTTGTCACGTTGAAGCGGTCCTTCTCCACCGGCTCGGTCCTGGGGCCGGCCACCGGCTTCCAGTCGGGTCCATCGAGATAGAGCACTTTCCACGACTTCGGTACCCGGCAACCGCCATGGCCGGTGTCGTCGAACCAGTGGACCTCGACCCGCGAGACTTCGCGAGACTTCGGAAACTCGAGCTGGAGCCACTCCGTGCTGCCCTTGTGCGGCCACCAGGTGAACCGGGGAATCTCCTGGTCGTCGGAGTTCCGCGGCACCAGGCCGTCCGCCGCGGCGTCGGTCGTGTCGCCATCATTGCAGTGCGAGGCGGAATGCGGAATGGGGAAGGAGAAATGACAAATGGCGGATGGCAGATGACAAATGACGGATGGCAGATGACGCGGCGGAAGGGGCCACTCACGAATGTCATTGACATAAGGCCTAACACCTTCTTACTAAAACACTTGCGTCAATCACATGGGCCTATAGTTCCGATGTAATGGTGATATTAGAATTACTATGTATTGCTGTTATTCAAGGCTTTTTTCGCCATGATAACAATGTCACATGTGTGCAAGTCGCATGTATTGACTCGCCAAGACAGACCGCAAGTGCAAAGGATCCTTGGACTTACGCTTAAGTCAATGCCATTCGGGCCACTCACGTTTCCCGGGTGCCAGAAAGTGGGTGGTCCCTTTCGCTATCCCCATGATGCATCTAAACTGAGTGGGCGGTTCTTCCCCTATCCGTTCGCACCTTCTCCTGGCCTGTAGGAGTACCACTCAACTGGGAATGCCACCAAGTAACTAATAAGACTTAGCGAACACCTGCGCGAATGCACGCAAGGCAGCAAGCCATTGCTTAAAGACTTCTCTGGGTTTACGATCGAAGGTCATGGGTTTGATTGACCCAGAAGGACTGCTCAGAGCCAGTCCCGATCCAGTCCTTGGGAGCCAAATGTCATGGCTCAGTGTTCAACGTGCGGCTCGACCGTGCCGGAAAGCGTCGCGGTCTGCCCAGACTGCGGCATGGAACTTAAGCCCGCCAGTGCTCCGGCGGCAGTGACGAGTCCGGCGGCTGGTCTCCCTCCGAAGTCTGCTCCTCAGCCTGTTCCGGCCCCAGTGCCAACTCCCCCTGCTTCTCAATCACAAGTAGTAACTGCCGGGGCTCGACTAACGCTGCGCCGAGGTGGGGCTTTGTCCCAAGAGGTATTTTCTCTCGGGAGCGCGCCGTCCATCATCGGACGCTTTGACCTCGAGACGGGTCCTGTGGATCTTGACCTGGGGCCGCTTCCCGAAGCGGTCTATGTCTCGAGGCATCATGCTGAAATCTGGTGCGATGCTTCGAGCCAGTGGTTTGTCAAAGATCTTGGCTCAGG
>Ga0074044_10002518_pt1 | contig 15996 bp, 12 predicted proteins | sample BogForMeECP23OM1_FD_94443 | JGI IMG/M metagenome (GOLD analysis project Ga0074044, IMG submission 94443) | Bog forest soil microbial communities from Calvert Island, British Columbia, Canada - Bog Forest MetaG ECP23OM1 | ecosystem: Environmental > Terrestrial > Soil > Wetlands ...
CGACCTGTTTGGCAACTGGCTCGAGCAGGCCGGGGCGACAATCCCGCGCCGCGCGGACGGCTCGATTCCGTTCGCCATCGAGATCAGCCCGCTCTTCGCCCTCGACGCCCAGGAGCTGAAGTCAAGGCTCGAGCCAGGGCTCATCGTCGAGCGGCCAATCTATTTGCGTTGATGATGCGACCAGGATGAGCTCCAGAAGCTCGCCTGGAACGACAAGGCCGGATCGGGCATGAAACCCGCCACACCGGCGAGAAAAACCAAAACCAGGACGTCTCATGCTGCACGCGATCATCATGGCGGGAGGAAGCGGCACGCGGTTCTGGCCCAAGAGCCGACGCGATCGACCCAAGCAGCTCCTCAGGCTCTTTGGCGACGCAACGATGCTCCAGCAAACCGTGGCCCGGATCGAGCCCCTGGTCCCCAGGGAGCGGGTCGTGATCGTTACCGGTGCCGACCAGGCGGAAGCCACCCGCGCCCAGCTTCCCGAGCTGCCCCCCGGGAATATCGTCGCCGAGCCCTGCCCGCGCGACACAGCCCCTTGCGTTGGCCTGGCCGCCTGGATCGTCCACAAGAGAGACCCCCATGGCACCATGATCGTCATGCCCGCCGACCACGTCATCGAGCCGGCCGCGGTCTTTCTGGCCACGGTTCGGGCAGCGACCTCGGTCATCGAGAACGATCCCACGGCCCTGATCACCTTCGGAATCAAGCCGACCCGACCCGAGACCGGTTATGGCTACATCGAGCGCGGCGAGCTGCTGGAGACCCGCGAGGGAATCGCCGTGAACCGCGTCGTCCAGTTCCGCGAAAAGCCCGACTGCGCGACCGCCGAGAGTTTCGTCGCCGCCGGCAACTTTGCCTGGAACTCGGGGATCTTCCTCTGGAAAGCCCGGACCATCCTGGAGGAACTGGATCGCCAGCGGCCCCAGCTCGCCGCCGCCCTAGCCCGGGTCGGCGATGCGCTCGGCACACCGGCGGAACGCGACGTGATCGCCTTGGAATATCCCCGGATGGAGCGCGCTCCGATCGACAAGGCCGTGATGGAAAAAGCCGCGAACGTCCGCGTGCTCGAAGTCCGTTACGACTGGAACGACGTCGGCGACTGGCGATCCCTGGCCGGCTTGCTCCCCGAGGACCCGCAGGGCAACGCCATCCAGGGCGACGTGCTCGCCCACGAGACCACGAACTCGATCATCATCTCCGACGACGGCGGCCTGATCGCCACGCTCGGCCTCGACGACATCGTCGTCGTCCAGTCCGGCAAGGCGACCCTGGTCGCCCGCCGCAGCCAGCTCGACAAGCTGAAAGGGCTGGTCGAAGGCCTCGGGAACAAGGGATATGGGGAGTATCTTTGATCGAGGCACATGAGCGAGTGCATCCCGACTGGCTCTTGCCAGGCGAGCGCCATGGCCTCCCTGGCCACTTCCGGCACCAGGAGCAACGTGGAAACCACGAAGGTCAGGAGCAACCGCATCACGATCGCCAGGCCGCTTCCCCAGAGCATCGCCTGCCGCCGTTGCGCTGCGGGCAGCCGGTGCGCGGCCAGAGCAATGACCATCGCGTTGTCACCCGAAACCACGGCATTGACGAGCACGATCTGAATGATCGAAGAAACCCAATCGAGAGCCATGGCGAGTTGCTCGTGTTTCTGAGGACGTGTCTAAACGAAGAATTTAGGACTCGAAACCAAATTGATCAGGGAGCGATCCATGATTGCGAACCATTCACCACCGACAGAATCGCGAACGTCAGCAACGACGCTGTTGCATCCGCTCGGCCTGATCGATGGGCAGCCACCTGCGACGGGGGCTTCAGTGTGCAGCCGGTGCTTCCAGCGAGCGGCCCAGAATCGCGTCGGCGCTCTGGCTCGCCGCCTGTGCCCCGTCGATGAGACCACGAACAGCCGCGTTATCCCGAGGAATCGCCCGCGCCACGAAAGCCGCGGGAAACACCACGCCGTACGAGACCGCGTACGTGGTCTGGTAAACGACCCGAGAGAGAAACAGGCTGGTGTTTGACAGGGCCTTGGAGGCCGCCACGCGCGCGTCCGCCGCGCCATTTCTGGCGGCGTTAGCGACCAGGTCCAGCGTGCCCGAAACCGAGTTGAGACTGGAATTGACCCTTGCAGTCACATCGGACATGGAGGATCTCCTGATCGGCAATGCTGTACAAGCATGAACGCAAACCGCAACGATGCTAGAACACTCTAGTTTCTCTGGTTTGCCCAGTAATCGTAAGCAGTCTAACACGTTGTTTGTGCCGGGTCCACTCAATTCGAACAGTCCTCATCCCAGGCATGCCGACTTAGGAAAGGCTTTGGCCAGGGAAAGGCTTTGGCCAGGCACCTTCGCCTGAGTCAAATGGGGTACCTGTGGTAAGGAAACACACCAGCCAGTGAGAATCCTCCATCCCAATTACGGACGCGTGGCCAGGTCTTGACCCGCCAAACCGCCCCTGGTGCCTCATTCCCCCCGTCTGTCCCAGTCGTTGGTGAGTGGCCTGACCGATCTTGGCGGCATGCGCTTCCACTCGGTGGCACAATTCCAGCGGGTTCATGGCCGGTTCGACCGCAGTGTCCCGATGATTTCTGCAGCGGCCTTCACGCCGGTTTCCCCGAGCAGGCCGGTCAGCTCATCGAGGAGGTTTTCGGAGGCGGGTGGATTGTAAAACGTCGCGGTTCCGACCTGGATGGCCGAGGCGCCCGCGACCATGAACTCGAGGGCGTCGCTGGCCCTGGCGATCCCGCCAATGCCGATGATGGCCAGATGCGGGAGTGCCCGCGCGACTTCCCAGACCATGCGGAGAGCGACCGGCTTGATGGCCGGGCCGCTCAGTCCGCCGATGTCGTTGGCCAGGATCGGCCGTCTTCGCCGCCAGTCCACGGCCATTCCCTTGATGGTGTTGATCAGGCTGACCGCGTCGGCCCCGGCCTCGGCTGCCGCGGCGGCGATGGGAACAATGTCGTTCACGTTCGGCGTCAGCTTGGCGATGATCGGCAAGGGGCAGGCACCACGGACCCGTCGGACTAGCCTGCCCACCGCACTGGCGTCGACTCCCAGGTCCAGACCATGGCTCACGTTAGGACAGGAGACGTTGAGTTCGACGGCCGCCAGACCAGGCTCCTGCCCGAGCATCTCCGCCATCGCGACGAACTGGTCTTCGTCTTCACCAGCGATGTTGGCGATCACCGCGGTGCCCACGGTTCGCAGATAAGGCAGGTGGTGCTCGCGAAAGTGGGTGATGCCATCGTTATCCAGGCCGATGGCGTTGAGCAGGCCCGAGGGGGTCTCGACCGTTCGCGGCGTGGGGTTGCCTGCGCGCGGCCGGAAGGTGACAGTCTTGGGGATGACTCCGCCCAGCCGCTCCAGGTGCACGAAGCCGGCCATCTCGCGAACGTAGCCAAAAGTCCCCGAGGCGACCAGCACCGGGTTCTTGAGCTGCAAGCGACCGAGCGTGACACGAAGATCGACCACAAAAGATCTCCACCCGAAGATGGCTCAGCCAGGGAATGATGGTGGCAAGGTCAGCCGATCATCATCTTGTCTTCGGATGGAAGAATCCATGGGGACGTGGGCCGTCCATTGCCCCGAGGCCCGGAGTCAGAGCTCCTCGCCATACCGGCAATTCGGAGTCGCCGTTTGATTATTGATCGTGCCTGGGATCACCTGAAGCTTGGAACACGTCCTGAATGTCGGTTCCTCTCGGCAGAGCGACCGTTCGTGGTACAATAATTGCTTCGACGCCCGGCAGTTGTCCGGAAGGCTGAAAGGAGATCCCCGCATGAGCACTGTTCCGGCCATGCCGCCTATCCCCGCCGAATCGATGACCCCGGTCCCGCCACCGACCGCGATCGCCCCGATCATTCCCGACGACATGCTTTACGAAGTGGTCGATGGACAGGTTGTGGAGAAAACGATGGGCGCGTTCGAAACTGGTATTGCATCACTCCTCGATCAGATCCTGGGAACGTTTGCAAGGGCCAATCGGCTGGGGCGGTTCTTCGGTGAAATGCTCTTTCGTATCGATATTGGTCAGGACCTCCAGCGCCGGCCCGACGTCGCGTTCGTGTCCCATGCCCGCTGGCCCTATAACCGTCGCGTCCCCGATGTTCCCGTCTGGGACATGGTTCCCGATCTCGCCATCGAGGTCATCAGCCCGAGCGACATGATGTCGGCAGTCCTGAGAAAGGTTCACGACTATTTCAAGGCCGGAGTGACTCGCGTCTGGGTCGTCTATCCCGAACAGGCCGAGGTCTACATCTATTCCACACCCCAGCAAGTGCAGGTGGTCGGCGTTGGCCAGGAGCTGGATGGCGGCGACCTCCTCCCCGGCTTTCGACTTCCTGTCGCGGTCTTGTTCGAGGATGAACCCGAGTGACCGCGGACGTTTCCTACGGTTCGCCGAAACGGTCGGTTCCTCTCGGCGGGGCAACCGTTCGTGATACAATACTTGCCTCGACGCGCGGCAGTTGTCCGGAAGGCTGAAAGGAGATCCCCGGATGAGCACTGTTCCGGCCATGCCCCCTATCCCCGCCGAATCGATGACCCCGGTCCCGCCACCGACCGCGATCGCCCCGATCATTCCCGACGACATGCTTTACGAGGTGGTCGACGGACAGGTTGTGGAGAAGAAGATGAGCGCGAGGGAGACCGAGATCGCCTCAATTCTGGTCGGGATGTTGACCCCTTATCTCAGGACGAATCGATTGGGAAAAGTGGTCGGGGAAATGTTGTTTCGCATTAACCCCGAGAACGATCTTCGCCGCCGCCCGGACGTGGCTTTCGTTTCGCATGCTCGTTGGCCATTCAATCGTCGCGTTCCCAATGTTCCCGTCTGGGACATGGTTCCCGATCTGGCCATCGAAGTCGTCAGCCCGAGCAACTCGGCCTCTACAATCCTTAGGAAGGTTCACGACTACTTCAAGGCCGGAGTGGCTCGCGTCTGGGTCGTCTATCCCGAACAGGCCGAGGTCTACATCTATTCCACACCCCAGCAAGTCCAGGTGGTCGGCATCGGCCAAGAGCTGGACGGTGGCGACCTCCTCCCCGGCTTTCGACTCCCTGTCGCGGTCTTGTTCGAGGATGAACCCGAGTGATCGCGAGTCGTTACGACAGGCCGTCGCAACGAGTTGACCGCTGAACGAGCAGCAAACAATGCCCACAACGACCGAGCTCTCTTCCCCTGCCCTGTCCCGCCTGCACGACCGCCTGACTCAGGAGACACGCGCTGAGGTCTATTTTGACCGCGGGCAGCGTGCTCTTTATGCGACCGACGCCAGCCTCTACCAGATCGACCCGGTGGGCGTGGTCGTTCCTCGAACGGTCGTGGACGTCATCACCACGGTGCGAATCGCCGCACAAGAGAAAGTGGCGATCGTGCCGCGAGGCGCGGCCACGAGCCTTTCGGGTCAGACCATCGGCGCCGCGATCGTCATTGATTTTTCGAAGTACCTCAATCGGATTGGCGTCGTGGACCGCAACGCGATGACGGTGCGGGTCGAGCCGGGAGTGGTGCTGGACCAGCTCAACGCCCACCTGAAACCGCTGGGGCTCATGTTCGGCCCGGACGTCTCGACGAGCGACCGGGCGACGATCGGCGGGATGATCGGCAACAATTCGGCCGGCGCCCGGTCGCTGCGCTATGGCAAGACCGTCGATCACGTGCGCGCCGTCGAAGTCGTGCTGGCGGACGGCACCGCGGCCAGGCTGGGTCCGGTCTCGGACCAGGAGCTCTCAGCGATCTGTCAGGAGGCGGGATCCTTGGGCCAGGTCCATCGCGCGGTGCGCGATACGGTGGCCGCGCATCGGCAGGCCATCATCGACCGGTTCCCCCACATCTTGCGCCGGGTGAGCGGGTACAACCTCGATGAATTCGTCCCGGGGTTGCCGGTGCGGCCGGTGGGCTGGGTCGAGGAGCCCTGGCGGTTCAACCTCGCCAGGCTGATCGTCGGCTCCGAGGGATCACTGGCCGTGGTCACGGCGGCCGATCTGAAGGTGGTGCCCATTCCTCCGGCACAAGGTCTGGTGGTGCTCTCGTTCGCCACGATCCCCGCGGCGCTCGAGCGGCTGGCCGAGATCGTGGCGACCGGTCCGGTGGCCGTCGAGATGCTCGACCGGATGATCCTCGATCTGGCCGCGGAGAACCCGCTTTACTCGCATTACCTCAACTTCGCCGACGGCCGGCCGGCCGCCGTCCTCGCTGCGCAGTTCTACGCCGACTCGCAGGACGAGCTGGCGGCGCGGGCTGACGATCTGGCCAGGCGGTTCGAGGGCTGCGCGGGGGTCCTGGGCATCCGCAAGAGCTTGACTAGCGCTGCCAAGGACGATTTCTGGAAGGTCCGCAAGGCCGGGTTCGCGCTGCTCATGGCCATGGTCGGCGATGCCAAGCCGATCGCGTTCGTGGAAGACACGGCCGTCAGCCCCGACCGTCTCCCTGCGTTCTACGACCGTTTTCAAGCCGTTGTCGAGCGGCATGGCGTCCGCGCAGCTTGCTACGGGCACGCCGATGTCGGCTGTCTGCACATCCGGCCGATCATCAACGTCAAGACAACCGAAGGCGTGGCGACGCTGCGGTCGATCGCCCGGGAAATCTCCGACCTGGTGGTCGAGTTCGGCGGTTCGATGAGCGGCGAGCACGGCGACGGCCTGGCTCGCAGCCTCTGGAACCGCAAGCTCTTCGGGCCCGAGGCCTACTCGGCCTTGCGGCAGGTCAAACTCGCGTTCGACCCGGAGAACTTGCTCAATCCCGACAAGGTCATCGGCGACGCCGATCCGGGCGACCATCTGCGGATCGGCCCGCGGTACCACCCGCACGAACCCGCGGAAACGCTGTTCGACTTCTCCGGCCAGGGGGGCTTCGCCCGAGCCGTCGAGATGTGTTCGGGCGTTGCTGCCTGCCGCAAGACGGCGACCGGGACGATGTGCCCCAGCTACATGGTCACACGCGACGAGAAGCACTCGACCCGCGGCCGCGCCAACGCCCTGCGCGTGGTCATGACCGGCGAGCTGCCGTCGGACGGCAGCGGGCTGGGCAACGACACCCTTTTCGAGGCCCTCGACCTGTGCCTTCAGTGCAAGGCCTGCAAGAGCGAATGCCCGTCCCAGGTGGACATGGCCAAGCTCAAGTCCGAGTTCCTTCACCAGTACTACGCGAGCGGTCCTCGGCCCTTGAGCCACCTGCTCTGTGGCCAGATCTTCCGGCTCAACTCCATCGGTTCAGCCCTGGCTCCGCTGGCCAACGCGACACTCCGAAATCCGCTGTTCAAGTGGCTGCTGGAAAAGACCGCCGGGATCGACCGGCGGCGGACCATGCCGGCATTCGTAGGCAACCATTTCCGGAGATGGTTCAACCATCATGGAGCTGATCCCCGCTCAGGCCGGCGCGGGTCTGTCGTGCTGCTCGATGACTGCTTCACCACGTACAACAATCCTGATGTTGGTATCGCGGCAGTGCGAGTGCTCGAAGCGAGCGGTTACCGGGTGGTCCTGGCCGGTCTGCGCTGTTGCGGCCGCCCGGCGATCTCCAAGGGGCTCTTGAAGCTCGGCCGCGAGCTGGGCCGGGAGAATCTCGAGAAGCTTCTGCCCCTTGCGCGTCAGGGCATCCCGATCGTCGGCTGCGAGCCAAGCTGCCTGGCGACGCTGGTCGATGAGTACCGGGACTTCCGGCTCGGTCCGGCCGCCGCTGAAGTCGCCCGGCAATGCTCGCTCGTCGATGCCTTCGTGGCCGACCCCGCCCGGGCACCCGACCTGAGGTTCAGGCCGCTGGACGGGCGCGTCCTGCTGCACGGCCACTGCCAGCAGAAGGCCACATTCGGGACCGCCGGTACGCTGGCCGCCTTGAAGCGTATTCCCCGCCTGGAGATCCACGAGCTCGATTCCGGCTGCTGCGGCATGGCCGGCTCGTTCGGCTATGAGCACGGCCACTACGACGTCAGCGTCGCCCTGGCCAACCGGGTGCTGCTTCCCGCCGCGGCCGCCGACCCTGAGGCCCGCCTCGTCGCCCCCGGCTTCTCCTGTCGCAGCCAGGTTCACGGCCTGGCCGGGATCGACGCGGTGCATCCGATCCAGCTCCTGGCGGCACAGCTTGATGCTGTATAGCTTGTCGGGATGGAAACCTTGGATCGACACGCACAACCTGACCTGCGGGAAGACGACGCACCGCTCGTACGTTTTCCAATTCTCTATTGCAGCGGAGTCCGCGGATTCCTTGACGGACGACAAGATTCTTCCTGGTCTTCGCTAGCCACTCTTGCGGAATGCGGATTGGGGAATTCGGAATGCGGAATAAACACGAATTGAATTGATTCCCAATTCCGCATTCCGCATTCGAGCCGCTCGCCGCTACCGTTCAATACCACGTTCCCGCGTCGGGGTTTGCGTGCCAGGCCATGAGGGTGGTGGCGATCGACTCGAGGGGCACGACATACTTGGCAGCGCCGCGGCGGATGGCCTCGCGGGGCATGCCGAAGACGACGCAGGTGGCCTCGTTCTGGGCAACGGTCAGCGCCCCGGCCTCACGCAATTCGAGCAGCCCGCCTGCGCCGTCGTCGCCCATGCCGGTCATGATGACACCGGCGGCGAAGGGGCCGGCGGCCTGGGCCACCGACCGGAACAGGACCTCGACGCTGGGACGGTGGCGGCAGACCGGCGGACCGTCGACCAGCTCAACCCGGAAGCCGCTGCCCGATCGGCGGACCAGGCCGTGCGCGTCACCCGGAATCACCAGGGCCCGGCCGGAGCGGATGGGATCGTGATGCCGGGCCTCGGCGACCTCGATCTCGATGCGTGTGTCGCCGTTGAGCCTCAGGGCGAATGCCGACGTGAAATCGGCCGGCATGTGCTGGACGATCACGATGCCTGGACATCCGACCGGAAAACCGGCCAGGAGCTGGTGGATTGCCTGCACGCCACCCGTGCTCACGCCCACCGCGATGATTCGCTCGCTGGTGCCGCCCCGAGGCGCATAGGACATCCGCGGTATGATCACGTCGGCGGTATGACGCGGGTCATTGCTCGCTGTCCGGTCGTCCCGCATCGGCAGCCGCCCGGCCCGAGCAGCGTTGCGGATGCTCTCTATCAGGTTCTGAGACCATTCCGACAACCGCGACGTGTCTTGCCAGTTGGGCTTGGCGATGACCTCGATGGCACCCATCTCCAGGGCCGTGACCGCTCGTTCAGCCTGCGCCGTGCAGAGGACGACCGGCATCGGATGCTGGCGCATCAGCTTCCGCAGGAAGGTCAGTCCGTCCATCCGGGGCATCTCGACGTCGAGCACGATGACGCCGGGGACCGATTTGCTCAGGATCGCCACCGCCTCGTAGGGATCGGCCGCCAGAACCACCCGGAAATGCGGGTCAGACTCGATGATCGACTTCAATCGTTGCCGGACCACGGCACTATCATCAACGACCATCACTTCGATGGCCGGAGGATGCTGGGAAGGCGGGCTCGGGGGAGATTGACGATCGCGCAGGGCCATGGACGATCAAGCCTCTCTCTGATAGAGCGATGGCGATTGCTTGCTAAGCGACGCCGGGACCGAGGACAAGATCTCACCGTTGCCCATGACCAGCCAGCCGCCGGGACGAAGGTGATGAGACAGACGGTCGAGCAGGATCATGCGCTCTTCATCGGCGAAGTAGATCGAGACATTGCGGCAGAAGATGATGTGAAAGTCGTTGGGTAGTGCCCAGATGCTGTTGCGCAGATCCAGATGCCGGAACTTGACGAGGTCGCGGATCTCGGGCACGATCCGGAACGAGCCCTCGCGAGGACCCCGGCCGAGCAGGAAGAACCGGCGCAGACGGGCCGGAGAGACGCCCTGCACGTCGCGCGTGCCGTAGATCGCGCCGGCCGCGACCTTGAGCATCTCCAGCGAAAGATCGTTGGCCCAGATCTCGAACTTGGCAAGACTGTGAGGCGGCAAGGCTTCCGCCAGGGACATGGCCATGCTGTACGGTTCCTGGCCCGACGAGCAACCTGCCGACCAGAGGCGGACCGTCGAGGTGGGTGCTTCCTTGAGCGCGGCGGAAACGTGCTCGCTGAGAAATGTGAAGTGCGTCGGTTCGCGGAAGAACGAGGTGTGGTTGACCGTGCTCAGGTCAATCAGCAACTGGGCACCCCAGCCGCTCGGGTCGTTCCTGAGAACCTGCTCATGGAACTGGCAGAAGCTCGAGAAGCCCTTGACCTGAAGGCGCCAGCGCAGCCTTGCCTGCAGCAGGCCCATGCGATGAGGTTCGAGTGTGATTCCAATCTGGTGGCGCAGGAACACGACGATCGCGGCGAAGTCCTTCTCCGCCCAGGGCTCGGAATCCGACGGCGGGGGTGGCAGCATGCCCGATGTCGCCACGTTAGACTCCCTCACCGTTCAACGACGCCAGGGCAGCGAAAACCCGATCCAGATCCAATACGAGCAGGAAACCCTCCTGGTGACGGATCAGCCCGCGGACGAATGGGGTCGTTTTCCCAAGTCCCAACTGCGGCGAGGCTTGCACTTCTTCCGGGGAGAACTCGAGGACGTCGGAAACACGGTCCACGACGAGTCCGGTCACCTGCGAGTCATTGCCTGGCTCGGTCTCGACGATCAATACGCTCAGTGCGCGGTTGAGATTCGAGTCGGTGTGCAAGCCAAAGGGAATCCGCAGATCATAGACGGGCACGACGTGTCCGCGCAAATTGATCACTCCCAGCAGACATTTCGGGCTGCCCGGCACCTCGGTCATCGACTGGACGTCAAGAACTTCTTGAACCCTCATCACCTCGAGCGCATATCCTTCGCCGCCAAGCCGGAACACCACATAGGATTGGGCTCCATCCCGGTCAGACTCGGTCATGGCATCCGTGACGAGATCGACCATCTTCCAACCTTTCGATGACTCGCCATGAGTGCAGTCAATACTGCGTTCGCAAGTTTTGAACTCACACCCACCCGGCTGCTGCTATTCTAATTTAACAGGACCTTTTTACTGCTACGAGAATCGCTCGAAATTGTCGTCGTCGTCAAGGTTAACCACCACCCCGCCGCGCTGCGGAGAGACCATCCCTGCCCCCGGTGGAGGTTGCGCCGGGCCCCCCGTGCTGCCTTGAGTCGGCGGCGACGCACCGGGCCCTGAGCTCGCCGCGGTCGGAGTGTGCGCGGCGTTTTGCTGCCCATCGGACGAATGCTGCGTTGCCGGTCGTGGTGCCGGAAGTTTTCTGCTGGTAGACAGTTCCGTCCTCGGATGTGGCTTGCTCACGTGCGCCCGTGGGGGCGGAACCGCAGGACCTCCACGGGGTCCATTGGCGGCGGGGTCAAGATGAAAAAAGTCGACCTTCTGCTGCAAGCTCGACGATTGTGAAGCCAGGTCGGTGGAAGTTGCGGCAAGCTCGTGACTTGCAGCCGCGTTTTGCTGGACCACCTCTTCGAGCTGGCTGACACCGACGTTGATCTCCCGGATGGCGGCCATCTGTTCCTGGGACGCGGCGGCGATCTCCTGGATCAGGTCCGACGTCGCCCTGATCATCGGCACGGTCCGCTCCAGCAAGCCGCCGGCGTTTTCGGCCACCGCAACGCTTTTCTTGGCAAGGTCGCTGATCTGCTGGGCCGCGGCCTGGCTTCGTTCGGCGAGCTTTCGCACCTCGCCGGCGACGACCGCAAAGCCCTTGCCATGGGCACCGGCTCGGGCTGCCTCGATGGCGGCGTTCAGCGCCAGGAGGTTCGTCTGGTAGGCAATGTCCTCCACGATGAGGATTTTCTGTGTGATCTCCCGCATGGCCGCGACGGTCTCGTGGACGGCCTCGCCACCGCGTTCCGCCTGGCCGCTGGCCTCGTTGGCGGTCCGAGCGGTGTCCTTGGCGTGCTGGGCATTACGTCCCACCGAGGCATCGACATTCTGCAAGCTGCTGGCGATTTCCTGAAGCGTGGCCGCCTGCTCAGCGGCCCCCTGCGCCAGTTGCTGGGCGCTGGAATTGAGCTCGCTGCTGGCCGTGGAAACCGACGAAGTCACGGTCCGGATCTGGCCGATCACCTCCGAGAAGCGGTCCACGACCGAGTTCGTCAGGCTCGCCAGGTCGCCCAGCTCGTCGCCCCGGTTGATGTGCGTCCGGTTGTAAAGGTGGCCCTCGTGAAGGCCTTCGGTGACGTCCTTGATCTCGAGCAACGGGCGAATGAACCAGCGGCCGAAGAGGATGCCTAGCAGCACGGTCAGAATGAACGAAGCGGCCAGGATGGCGAGGGTGCGGCCCTGGTTGTCATAAATCGTTTCAAAGGCCGAACTGCGTGGCACCGTGATCAAGGTGACGTAGCCGTGCGTTGCGGCGGCGTTGTTTCTCTGAATCCCCGTCACCCCAGCATAGCCCACGATCTCGGCGGCCTCGTAGGGCGGCTCGGTCCTGGCATCGAGAGGCTTGGTGCCCATCGTTAAAGTCGCTTGATCGGCGATGGCCTCGTACTTGGGATTGAGCTTGCTGTCCTTGAGGTTGGTGCTGAAGGCGCCCGTGTTGAATCGTTGCAGAACCAGGTTATTCATCGGGTCCACGAGGTAGACCGCAGCGTTGGGCAGGTTGTGATCTCTCAGCGCATAGGAAATACGCGTCTGCAGATCATCTCGGTCCCCATCGTGGAGCTCCCACTTCAAAAGCGGCGCGTTCTCGGCGGACATCTTCTCGCCCTTACGCTCCAGTTCGTTGTTCTTCAGGACGAGCATCTTGACGTGGTCGCTGATGGCCGCGGCGGCCGCACTGATCATCTGAGTTTGCCGGCCCATGAAGTCCTGCGCCGACATGTAGGCGAAAGCGGCCACGATTCCCGCCGGGATCAACCCGAAGGCGACCAGGGTCAGGGTCACTTTGGTTCGTAATGGGATTCTCATCGGAGACTCTCCGCCCTCACGCCGCCCGAGGGCGTGGAATGAACACTATGATTTGCGACGAGCGATTCGGTGACCACAGCCGAGAGATCGAGAATCAGCGACACGGAGCCATCGCCCAGGATGGTCGCGCCGGAAAATCGGCTGAGACCGTGCAATCCTTCACCGAGCGACTGGATGACCGCCTGAACGCGGCCAACCAGCCGGTCCACGGCCACCCCGACCCTTTGCCCGGCGTGCCGGGTCAAAAGCAATTCTTGCCGCGCCGGCAAGGGACCGGTGGATCGAAACAGCGATCGCAGGGAGATCGTGGGAACCAGCTCGCCCCGGACCGACACACAGGGCCGCTCCTTGGCCAGGGCTGGGCTTGTGCCGTTGAGCGAGACGCATTCCTCGACCTGGGCCAAGGGCACGACGAACTGCCCGCCCGCCGTCTCGACCAGGAGCCCGTCGATCAGGGCCAGGGTCAGCGGCAGCCGGAAGATGAATGAAGTCCCCTTGCCGGGCGTGCTCTCGACCGAAAGGCTGCCCCGCAGCCCGCGGACCGAGTCCCGGACCACATCCAGGCCGACGCCCCGGCCCGACAGCTCGCTCACATCATCCCGGGTCGAGAAGCCCGGCTCGAAGATCAGGCTTACCACCCGCGGATCGTCGGGCGAAACCCCCGCCAGAATCAAGCCCCTGGCCGTCCCTTTCTTGATGATCCTTTCACGATCCAGGCCGCGGCCATCATCCTCGACCCGAATCGCCACGCGATCTCCCTCGTGGCCGGCGATCAGGGTGATCCGACCCATGCGGGGCTTCCCCTGCGCGAGCCGTTCCTGGGGAGTCTCGAGCGCATGATCGACGGCGTTGCGGATCAGGTGGACCATCGGGTCGCCCAGCCGCTCAACGATCGTCCGGTCCAGCCGGGTTTCCTGGCCCATGATCCTCAGCTCGATCTCCTTGCCCGAGCGGTCAGCCAGGTCGCGAACCACCCGGGGGAACCGTGAGAAGAGCTCATCGACGGGCACCATGCGCAGGTCGAGCGTCGTGTCCCGGATCTGCCGGCTGACCCGCTCGAGGGCTTCAAGGGCGTGCAGCCAGGGAACGAGCCCGGAAATCTCGCGCAGGCTCTGGAGGTTGTCGGAAAGGACAGCCAGCTCGCCGGCCAGGCCGACCAGGTCGTCGAGCTGCAAGGCATCGACTCGGATCCGGGCATGCGGTCTGGCAGCCGGAAAAGGCGAAAGTCCGCCCACCTGGGTGCCCGGGCGCGATGGACCAGCCCCCGCCGCGGACGTTCCGGCAACTGTCCGCGCACCGTTGGAACCCGATGGGTCGGCCGCCGGCAATCCTCCGGCGAGCGACGGGGCCGCGATCGCTCCCGCCCCGGACGCAGGGATCGGGGCCAGGAAATCGGCCGCTGTCGGGGTGATGCCGGGCTGCTGATCACCGGAATCCAGGGGTACCGGCATCGAAGTCCCATCCACCAGCCGGCGCTCGACGTGCACGTTGCTGTCCTCGGAGACGAAGAGGAAAACATCCCTCAATCGCTCCGGCTCGGCATCGGTCCGGACCGTGATGATCCAGCTCAGGTAACAGCGTTCCGGGTCGAGCTCGTCAAGCAAGGGGACGGCCTGCGGATCGGTGGTCACGGTCGACTCGCCCAGTTCGCGCAGCTCGTCCAGGACGCCCAGCGGGTTGACGCCCCGGCGGAGGGTGTCCGGTCCCGGAGATAGAGTGATCTGGTAGGAAGACGACGGGGAATCCGGTTGCAGGCTTCTGTTGAACGCGGCCGCCGAGGGTCCAGCCCCTGACGGACCGGTCGGTGCGGCCTTGTCCATGGCTCGCGACTTGCTTTGACGCGGCCTGGACTTGGGCTCTCCTCCCTTCTTCTTCTTGGCTCTGGACGCACGTGGCCGCGGTTTGATCGGCCCGATACCCGAAGCCGGCGACGCCGAGGCCGGCGACGCCGACGATGACGGTGACCCGGCGACGTCTGCTCGCGCTGCCGTCGCATCATCGGGAGTTGGCGCGGGAGCGGCCGGCTGGGGCGGGCCCAAGGGCAACTCGGTCTGGGCGGGAATTGCCGGCGCGGGACGTCCGGTCACCGAGCCTGGTTCCGGCCGGCTGGGTCCGCCGGCCTTGGGCGCTGGGCTTGACGGAGCAGGCGCCGGCCCTGGAGGCGTCACGCGGCGCAGGTCACTTAATCTCTGGCTGAGGTCCCCCGAGCCGGGAATCGGCGAACCGGCAGCATCTCCCTCCACCATGGCGGCCAGATGGTCGCGTGCCTCGAGAAGCGTCGTGATGATGTCGGAATCGACAGCCAGCGAACCAGCCCGGATCTTCTCCAGAACCGCCTCGATGCCGTGCGTGAACCGGGCGATCGGTTCCAGGCCGACCATCGCCGCGGCACCCTTGATGCTATGGGCCGCGCGGAAGGTCTTATCCAGGTGCGCGCGGTCTCCTTGGCGCCTCTCCAGGTCCATCAGCCCTTCCTCCAAGCTGATCAGGAGTTCTCGCGCCTCCTCGAAGAACATCTCACGGAAACGGTCATCCGAACTCCCCAAGACCTTCACCTCTCAAAGGATACGCTCGGAGCTCAAGCCAGTGACCTGCGCCGGAGATGAACCGCCCAAGCCGTTCCCAGCCAGATCCCTTTGCAGGTCGGATTGGATCTCGCCCGCCCGCTCGAAATCGCCGCGCGAATTCGGTCAGACCCGAAACCGCCCCGCGTGCTGCTCCTCATCTCTACCGGTTCTGCCGTCTGCTTTGATTACACCGATCCAGAGACCCGGACCGCTCCGATCCTTACTTTGAAAGCGCGGCTGTTTACTCGAAACTCTACACGAAAAGGAGCCGGCCGAGAGACCGGCCGACCGAGAAACCCGAAAACGACTACCCCCTTCGCAAGAAAACTCGTGCCAACAGCCAGCCGGTCGATCCGATGCAGACGTGTCCCGCAACCGATGAGATGATGCAGGCGATCCGGGAATCCCAACCTATATAAATGAATACGGCCTTCTGACTATTCCGGCAAGACCCGGCGCACCCAGCGGCGGAGGTGTTCCGCATCGATGGGCTTGACCATCCAGCCCGTCACACCCTGGCGGCGGTGCGCTTCAAACTCGCTCGGATGCCGGCAGGAGAGCACGAGAACAGGAAGGAACCGA
>Ga0074044_10002519_pt1 | contig 15995 bp, 14 predicted proteins | sample BogForMeECP23OM1_FD_94443 | JGI IMG/M metagenome (GOLD analysis project Ga0074044, IMG submission 94443) | Bog forest soil microbial communities from Calvert Island, British Columbia, Canada - Bog Forest MetaG ECP23OM1 | ecosystem: Environmental > Terrestrial > Soil > Wetlands ...
CAAAGCTGCCAAGGATGCTCGAGGGCTACCGCGTCCTCGATTTTACCCAATTTGTGGCCGGACCGACCTGCACGCGCCTGATGGCTGAGTTGGGTGCGGAGGTGGTCAAGCTGGAGCTGGCGCCGGGCGGCGATCGCATCCGCGAGGCGGGCTTCAAGCCCCGCAACGACAAGGCGAGCAGCCACAGCACCTATTACATGCAACACGACCACAGCAAACTCAGCTTTGCGATCGACATGAAGCAGCCGGGAGCCCGCGAGCTGGTGATGTCGATGCTGCCAAAGTTCGACGTGCTGGTGGAGAATTTCGCGCCCGGCGTGATCGGGCGGATGGGCTTTTCATACGAGGAAGTAAAAAAGGTCAATCCCCGGATCGTCATGTGTTCGATCTCGATGGCCGGCCAGACCGGACCGCTGTCCAGCAAGGCGGGCTACGACACCATCGGCCAGGCTTACGCGGGAATCACCGATAACCTCGGCGAACCGGATCGCGCGCCGGTGATGATCGGAATGGCGATCGGCGACATCTCGACGGGCGTGGCGGCGGCGATGGCGGTGTTCGCCGCATTGCTCCATCGCGAGCGCACCGGCGAGGGGCAGTATCTCGATGCCTCGCTGACCGATACCTACTTCCATATGCACGAACTCAACGTGCCGAAAATCGCGCTGGCGGGTGATCGAGTGCGGCCCAAGCGCGCCGGTTCGCAGGCCGACGGACCCGGACCGGCCGGCAATTTTCATTATCGCGGCGACCAATACATCATGATTCTGATTTCAGCGCATCAATGGCCGCAGATGGTTCGTGCGATGGGCAAACCCGAGCTCGCAACCGATCCCCGCTTCCAGCGTGCACGGGAGCGACAGAAGAACCGCTTCGAGCTCCAGGCGATAATCGAAGAATGGCTGGCGACCTTTCCGACCCGCGAGGACGCAATCGCCGCGATGGACAAGGAACGGGTTCCGTGCGCCCCGGTCCTGACGGTCAACGAGGCGATGGCGCATCCGCATCTAAACGAGCGCAAGACCGTGCGCTGGGTCGAAGATCCGCTGCTGGGCAAAGTGGCGATTCCCGGCGTGCCGGTGAAATTTTCTGCCTGGCCCGATCGCACCGAGCTGCGCTCTGCCCGCCTGGGCGAGGACAACGAGCAGGTTCTGCGGGACTACCTGGGGTTAGGCGACGAACGAATTAGGGAGTTGTATCAAAATGGCACGCTGGTGCGCGATAGGACTATAGGATGACTGCCGAGGAAGAACTCATCCGCCGTTATTTCGACGCCTTCAACCGGCACGATCTGGAAAGCGTCGTGGCGTGTTTCCATGATCAGGCGGTGCTGCTCAGTTCGAGTGGTAAACGTCTGGTCGGGTTGGCCGAAGTGCGACGTTCCTACGAAACCGAATTTGCATCATTTCCGGACGCGCATTGCCAACTGCGAGTCTGCGTGGGAAACAGCGGCCATGGTGTAGCAGAGTCTTTCTTTTCGGGGACGCGCGCCGGACACGGAAGGATCGAGGCCATCGGTGCGGAAGTCATAGAGATCGAGGATGGCAAGATAAAGGAGATCCGCGACTATCATCAACCAGTCCCGGCAAATTCAGATCAGGGAGCACGCACATAGGACCATGCAATCGAGCGAACATAGTCACATCACTGATCGATCGATAGGCGACCGACCGCTAGGAGAGTTCTCCTCCGATATACTGTCCCGTCTTCAAGCGAACCGCCTCGACTGGCAGCATTTGGTGGCTGGTCCGCGATTCGATTACCCGATCGACTATTCGGTGGCGGTCATCCGCGCCGACCCAGCTTCAGGACTCATCGAGTTCCTTGCGAAGTGGGCGCCCAATTCCTATTGCCACTACCACCGGCATCTCGGCCGAACCGCAACCTGGGTTGTTCAGGGGGAGCACCACCTGGTCGAACTCACCGAGACGCAGACCATTCATAAGACTCGCAGACCCGGCTTCCGGGGACAAAGTCCGGCCGGCGAGATCCATATGGAATACGGTGGAGCAGAAGGGTCAACGGTACTTTTCCTCTGCGAAGCGCTGGACGGAAAGCTGTTCGATATCGTCGCCAAAGATGGCACGGTACTCGCCAGCCCGACTGTCGAGGATTTTATATCCGGCCGTTTGGCCCGCTAGTTCTCGGCTGGACCGTCGAGAACCGTATTTGACTAAAATACCTGAGAGCTACCAGAGACTCGTGGGAGGTGATTTATGGGCGCCGCAGAAAACAAGGAAGTTGTGCGCAAGTTGCGCGAAGCGAAAGGAATCGACGCGATGTTCGCCACCATGGCCGACGACATCCGCTGGACTATCATGGGAACCACCAAGTATTCCCACACCATGAAGGGCAAGCAGGAAATTCTCGATAAATTGCTCAAGCCGATCACCGCCGAACTCGAAAGCATGGGCACTTCGATCGACGACAACATCATCGCGGAAGGCGACTTCGTGGTTCTCCAGCAGCATGCGACCGGCCGCCAAACCAAGACCGGCAAGCCCTACAACAACCACTATTGCCTCATCTATAAAGTGATCGATGGCAAGATCAAGGAAATCACCGAATACCTCGACACCGAATTGGTCACCGCGGCTTTCGGCCGCTAGGCTACCCCAGCGGCATAGCAACCCATTGGCTGATGACGAGCGGCGCACGAATGGCCGCTCGTCAAACCCGCTAGTTCGCGATCCCGTAAAGCTCGGCGACGTTGTCGTGGAGGATCCAGGTCTTCTCATCCTCGGTTAGCGATTGCGAGTGCTTGCGCAGCAGCTCCTGTGAGTTCGGCCAGGTCGAGTCGCTATGGGGGAAATCATTGGCCCACATGAGGCGGCGCGGGTTCAACATGTCGGCGCTCTTAAATGCGACCCAGTCGTCCTGGAACGTCGTATAGATATTTTCGCGAAAATACTCGCTCGGCATCTTCGAGAGCTGGTACATACCGAGCCAGTATCGATGGCGATCGTAAGCATGATCCATGCGATACATGAAATGCGGCACCCATCCCGCGTCGGCCTCAACGCAGGCAATCTTGAGCTTGGGATGCCGTTCGAAGACGCCACCCAGGATGAACATTCCCATGATGTCCTGGTTGCCGCGAATGATGGACATAAATGAGTTTGACCTTGGTCCGCGCGGAGGATTGGCGATTCCCTCGCGGGAGGTCAGGATGTGAAAGCTCAGCGGCATCTGCATCGAAACCGCTGCTTCGAAGAACTCATCATAAATCTTGCTGTCGTAGTCTTCGAGGACCGGAAAGCCGGGCATCATCACTCCGCGCAGTCCCATCGCCTTCATCTTCGCGAGGTCCTCGATACCTTCCTGGGGGGTGCGCATCGCGGTCTGACCGAGTCCGAGCAGGCGGTCCGGGTGCGCACCGGAAAACTCGGCAATCCACAGGTTGTACGCATCGAAACAGGCTTTCTTATAGTCAGCGTCCGGATGGTTGCAGAGAACCATTCCGACACTGGGATAGATGACCTCGGCCGCTACTCCGTCGCGATCCTGGTCCGCCATCCGCGCCTCGGGATCCCATCCACCGCGATGGAGATCTGCAAACTTCGCAAACTTTGCCGAGGTCGCGAGACCTTCGGCGGAGACGCCCGCTCCCGCAACCAATCCCATGGGAATGGTTTGCTTCATTCCCTCGACGACATAAATGTCGCCACCTTTCTCCTGCCAGACGACACGCGGAGCACTGTCTTTGTACTTGTGATCTATTCTCGCGATGTAAGTATCGGGCGGCTCCATAATGTGCGAGTCGGAAGAGATGATCGGCTTTTTGATTAAAGTGTTGGTCACAGGATTCATGCTCCTCGTTTCACCGATGATGGTTCGTGTTCGTGACTATGAGTGAAGCACCGTGCCGGGCGTCGTTCCCGTGTAGTGCTCATTTTCGTAAACCGGGACACCGTTGACGACCGTGTGAATCACTCCAGTGGCCGGCATCACCAGGCGTTTGCCGCCGCCGGGCAGATCATCCTTCATGGTTCCCCGCCGCGCCGAGCCGACCGTAGCAGCATCGAAGATCGCGAGATCGGCATGACCTCCTACATTCAGTCGGCCGCGGCCCCTAAGACCGAAGAAGTCGGCAGGCTCCGAGGTGATTCGTTTGACGGCATACTCCAGGTTGATGGCGTTAAGATCACGCACCCAATGGCCGAGCAGGTAAGTGCAATAGCCGGCATCACAAAGCAAGGTGACGTGCGCGCCGGCGTCCGAGAGTCCAATCATCGGTCGTGGATCGTTGATCAGCTTGCCGAGGCGCTCTTCGTTGGTGTTGAACACCGATTGCGCGAACGAAATGTTCAAGTCGTCTTCGATCGCGAGATCGAGCATCGTCTCGAATTCGTAGCCTTCACGGCCGCGGTCGCGCGCGATGTCGGCGACACTTCGACCGACGAGGCTCTTCAGCTCGTGCTTGCCGACGTCGCTCACCTCGACCCGCTTGAAATTGCGCCGCAGCACGCCTTTGCTCATCTCGTCGACCACGGCGCGGCGGAACTCCGGATCGGCGTAGAGCTGCTTCAGCTTCTCGGGCGGTTGGTCCACCGCGGGCTGCCACGAGCGCATCAACGAAAATGCCATCCCCGACTTGAACTCGATTTCAGCGATCAGCGGGCGACAGGTCATCTGCGGCACTCCGCCGCGCTTTATCAATTCTTCCGAGCGCTGCAAGGTTTCGGTGGCAGCTTGTGGTTTATCTTCGAGGTCGAAAATCGCCAGCCAGGTCACACGCCGCCCACTTCCGTCGAGCAGGAATTTCAGTAGATCGAGTTCGTGATCCTGAATATGACCGAAGTTCTGCGTCAGCGTGACTTCGATGACGCCCTTGCCGAGGTCGCGCAGCACCCGCGCATAAGAGCCCAACTCCGCGCGGTCGGCGAGGCGGCAAGCGAGCGGACGTCCTTTATACCCCACGTGCTGAATGCCGGTGGTGAGCGACCAGCCGAGCGCGCCGGCCGTCACTGCCTCGCGCAGCAGCGCGGAGATTTTTGCCGTTTCATCCGCGGTGGCGGTACGTTCCATCGACTCCTCGCCCATCACGTAGTGGCGAAACGGCGTCAGCGGAGCGAGGAACCCCAGATTAATTGCGCTGCCGCGCTTACCGGCCGCCTGCAAATAGCTGGGGAAGCTTTCCCAATCCCAGGTGATGCCGCGTTTGAGCACCTCGTACGGAATCGCTTCCACGTTGACGAGGTCCAATGCCGCGATGTCGTGGGCTTGGGGCCGACACGGCGCCAGTCCCACCCCGCAGTTGCCCATCACCACGCTGGTCACCCCATGCCATGAGGAGCTGGTGATTTGCGGGTCCCAGCAAATTTGCGCGTCGTAATGGGTATGCGGATCGACAAAACCAGGAGCGACGATAAGTCCGTCGGCATCGATGGTCTTCTTCGCGCCAGCTTTAATCTTGCCGATTTCCGCGATCATGCCGTCCTGGACCGCGACGTCGGCCATGCGCCTCGGCGCGCCGGTGCCATCCACTACCGTTCCGTTTTTGATCAGCAAGTCGTATGACATGGTGCTTGAACCTCGTGGTGAGAGCGGCCGGCTCCAACCAGTGTCCCGGCCGGGTTTCTTCGCGCGTCAGTTCACTTGATTCAGTAGACCTTTTATTGCGTTTTTGGAAGCCGACCGATCAACCTGGATAGTGAGATGATGAGATTCAGCGTGCTCCGGAGAGCGCCAAACCGAGGCACGATTATAGTTTTCCTTCGAGGGGTGCGAGTGAGGACGAAATGAAGCGCGCTTTGATCGTCGGCGGCACGGGTCCGAGCGGACCGTTTCTGGTAAACGGCTTGCGGCAGCGTGGATACTCGGTGGCCATCCTCCATCGCGGAACCCACGAAATTCCGGAGATCGGTCCCGACGTAGAGCATCTTCATGCCGACCCGCATTTTCGCGAGACGCTTGATCCGGCGATTTCCGGACGAGAATTCGACGTCGTTATCGCAACCTACGGACGCATCCGCCTGATCGCCGAAGCTTTCGTCGGCAAGACCGGGCAGTTCATCGGAATCGGCGGCGGACCGGCATATCGCGGCTTCTTCCTTCCCTCGGCCAATTTCCCGACCGGCCTGCCGATTCCGGTTCCCGAGACAGCGCCCACGGTTCAGAGCGAAGCGGAACACCGTTTCTCATATCTGATAGCGAGTACCGAGCAAGCCGTCCTCGCGGCTCATCCGCGCGGAGTAGTGTACCGCTACCCTTATGTGTACGGGCCGTATCAATTGGTCCCGCGCGAATGGTGTGTCATCCGGCGGGTGCTCGATCGGCGTCCCTTCATGATTCTGGCTGACGGCGGTCTCAACCTGATGACTCACGGCTACGCCGGCAATCTGGCTCATGGCGTATTGCTCGCCGTCGACCAGCCGGACGCGGCCGCGGGCCAAATCTACAACTGCGGCGACGATCGGCAATTCTCTATTCGTCAGATAGTCGAGATTATTGCCGATGAGATGAAGCATCAGTTGGAGATCATTAACCTCCCGGCAGAAGTCGCCTACCCCGCTCGCGGGGTGAGCCTCGAAATAACCCCGCATCACAAGCTTTTGGACTTGCACAAGATCAAACTGCAACTTGGATACACCGATCCGCTCCCGCCCGAAGAGGCGCTGCGACGCACTGCGCGGTGGTATATCGAACATCAGCCGGAGCGCGGCGGCGACCTCGAGCAACGTCTGCAAGATCCTTTCGACTACGACACCGAGGATAAGCTAGCGGCAATCTATCGCGAAGCTGCCGGTCGCGCGCGTGCATTCCATCGCGAGGCGGTACCCACTCCGCATCCTTATCCGCATCCGAAAGCGCCTAATCTCGCTCGCGACCATCGCAACCGTTAGACAGGGTCGAGCTACAGCTTCGGGAATGCATCAGGTTTCACGCTGACGAATCGCTGCGGAGGCGATTTTACCTCGCCAACAGCGGAAGAGATTTCGAGCAAGGAGGGTTTACTGATCGGGTCGACGCCGATGGGAGCCTGGCCTATAGAGAAATAGCGTCCCGGATCTGCGCGGGAGAAATTCGCCCTTGGAGTTTGGGTAGGCAGGACCGGTTTTTAACCATGAACATCGGCATTCTCTTTACGGTCAATGAGTATAGCGTCGATCCCGCGAGCCTCGCGCGCAAGATGGAGGCGTTGGGTTTCGAATCGCTATGGATTCCCGAACACGCCATCATTCCCGTGCACACTAGCACTCCCCTCCCGGAGTCGCCGCAAGGACAAGGGCAGATTCCCGAAGTGTACTCGCACATCTGCGATCCGTTCGTGGCGATGTCACTCGCCGCTGCGGTGACGACGCGGCTTAAGTTGGCGACCGGCGTGATGCTGGTGCCGGAACGCAATCCGATCGTGGCCGCGAAGGAGATCGCGACGCTCGATTACTTTTCGGGCGGTCGCGTGATGCTCGGGATCGGCGCGGGTTGGCTCAAGGAGGAGTCGGAAATCCTCGGCGTCGATTTTGCCCATCGATGGAGTCAGACCAAAGAGTACATAGCATCGATGCGCGAGCTATGGACCAAGCCCGAGCCGTCCTTCCACGGCAAGTACGTCAACTTCCCGCCGGTGCGGATGTATCCGAAACCCGCACAGGTGGGTGGTCCACCGATCCTGATCGGCAGCAAGGACAAGAGCGCTTTGCGCTGGGTCGCTTGATGGGGCGATGGCTGGTGTCCAATCTTCCTGCCGCCGCCGGTGCTGCGCGGCGAACTGAGCAAGCTGCGTGGCGAGTGCGAGATTGCGGGTCGCGATTACGGTCGACTCAATATCACAATCATGAAGCGGGAGTTGCGTGGTGATCGAGCGAGCGTGCAGAGTGGCCTGCGCGAGTACGAAGATGCCGGCGCGCATCGCTTCGTCATCATGCAGATCGGCTCGCGGATGACCGTTGCGACCTACGAGGCTGAGCTCGAATGCCTCGCCGCGCTGTATCTATAGCCGAGACCCTCGGTCCCAAAACCTCGTCCTTGGTTCGCAGGATGAAATACTCGCCCTGTCGCTTACTGTGTGATAGAGCCTGAGAAAGTACGGGCTCGAACGTTTCACGATTCGTATTTTAACCCGGGAGCATGCCATGGACCGACTCAACACCGCCGAGAACCACTTCGCTGGGGGTACGAAGACAATTTCATCAGTCTATGTGCCGCCTCTCCAACTCACCAAAGGGCAGCCATCACCCATCGCTGCGAACGGCGGTTTATCCTACATGTCGTTCGATCGCGGCGGGGACGCGGGAACTTCCGCAGCGACCGAGGCGGCGCTTCGCCTGATTGCCACGGGGGAAGGGCAGGCCGTCAGCGATATGCTCGACAATGCTCCTGCCGGACCGATTCAGACCAAGTGGGGCATCGGGTTTCGCAACCCGGAAGAGTGCCTTGAATACATTCGCGCGAACAACATCACAGTTCCCGAAGGCGGGGTAGCGCTTCCCTTGCGATACACCATCTACGAGCAGCCTTCCTATTCCATCGTCCCGTCCAATTCGCTGTGGCGGGACCCGGCGCGCGCGGCCGAAGCAAAAGCATTGCGCAAGGAAGAGCGGGACGTCGTGCGCCGGGCGCTCTACTTTCCGCAGGTCCTGCGTGACGCGCGACGAATCGGGGAGTACTATCCGGGCCTCTCGCCCAACAGCGCGCAGTGCATGGACAAGCTGGGCGTTTCGCTCGGCTACTGCGAGTCCAGGTGCAAGAACTTTTATGATGCCGCGGAAGTTGAGCGCGTCTTCTATCCGGAAATGGAGAAGCTACTGCTGGAGTTCTTCCCGGGCGCGACGGATGCCCTGGTGTACAACCACGATGTGTTCGACAAGGAGTACAAGGGCGACCGCACCGAGGACCAAGCCAACAAAAATCCGGGTGTAAACCCCACCTATGCGTACATCGTGCACAACGATCTGAACGACAACAGTGGGCGCGTCCGCTGCCGCGAGTTGCTCACCAGGAACCTGCGCAATTTCGGGCGCGAGCAGCACTACACCGAGGGGCAGGCCGACGCCAAGATGTCGCGGCGCTTCATGTCGATCAACCTCGCCAAGCCGATGGAGACCGTGCGCCAGAACCCCTTCGTGCTGTGTGCATGGCCATCGTTCGCCGACCAGCCGTACATCACCAACTATCGCGTCTATGACGACCGCGTCGGCGAGACGACCCGCTTCACGTATCGGCCCGGCCACGAGTGGTACTGGTTTCCCCAGCAGAAGCCCACCGAGGTCTCGATGCTGAAATGCTACGACTCGGTCACCGACGGCTCGGTGTCGCGGTGGTCGTTTCATTCAGCCTGCATTGACCCAACCGCGCCCGACGATGCTCCTTGCCGCAAGAACGTCGTGGTCCGAGCGTATATCTTCTTCTAGAGGATAAGAGGACGCGGGAAAGGGGAGAGGTTTCTCGCTGCACCAGATGCACCGGAAATCCAGCGTCGAAGGCAGGCTCGCGCCGTGGTAGCGCCGCCGCTTCTCGGCGCGCACATCATCAATGTGTCGGCTCAGGTTTTCTATGTCGGCTCAGGTTTTCTATGTCGGCTCAGGTTTTCTATGAGGATAGCCCTCCTAAGAAAATCGGCGTCCTGTGTCGATAGCTGCACACGTTCACGTCATATTTAGAGCCGAAGTTTGATGCACTCCAGATAATGTCAGAACCGTCGGATGACCCTGCTGGCCGGATCCCGCACCGAGAGGACGTGTCGACCATGGCGCGCGGTTCCGTGGTTGCGCTCCTTGGTGGACTGGTCGGATCGGTAGTCGGATGGCTCGGCCAGCTGTTGCTGGCTCGGCTGCTGGGCCCTGGAGGATTCGGATCCTACGCCATCGGCGTCGCCATGGTTAGCATCGCCGCGCAAATCAGCACCTTGGGTCTGTCGAGCGCGAGTATCTATTTTGTCGCCCGCTACGCCCGCGACGAGGCGGCCAAGGCGCGCGATGTGTTGATGCAATCGGTCGGGGCAAGTCTTTTTACCGGGCTGGTCGTAGGGTCGATGCTCTTCCTGCTTTCGCCTCTAGCGGCAAAGCATTTCTTTCATCGACCGGATCTCGCACCGATGCTGCGGATGTTCGCGCTCAGTGTCGGTTTCGTGGCGAGCTTCAGAGTGGCGCGAGCCGCGACCACCGTCTCGTACAAGCTTAGTTATCGAGTCTATCTCGACCTGATTTCCACCGGCTCTTTTCTCCTCATCTTTGTGGCCCTCTACCTTCTAGGCGGACGGCTGGGAGGTGCGTCGGTTGCCTATCTGGTTTCTACCGTTTTAGGCTGCGGGGCGAGTGTCTATTTTCTGATCCGTCTCTTCCCTGGTTTGTTCGCAGCCTCATCGCGGCCGTCATTGATGCTGCGCGAGATATTCGCCTATTCGATGCCCGCCTTCGGGGCCAGCCTGCTATGGGCGCCCCAGGGTTGGATGAATCGGCTTCTACTTGGATACTTTCGCCCGCCGGCGGAGGTTGGCCTGTACCAGGCAGCGGCGCAATCGGTATCGCCGCTGTATGTCGGCACTTTTGCGGTGGGTTCGATCGCGGCCCCGATGATCGCCAGCCTGTACAATCGGGGTGAGCACGCGCGCCTCGAGGAAGCATTCCGCGTTAGCTCGAAATGGATTCTTTACTCGACCCTGATTGTCTTCACCGCGATCGCCGCCGGCCCCCGCGACCTGCTGAAAATGTTTTTCGGCGCGAAATACCTCAACGGCACCACTCCGCTGATGATCCTGTCGATTGGGGCCCTGATCGATAACGCCGACGGAACCGCGCGTTCGATGCTGTTGTTGACCGGCAATCAAAAGATGCTGCTGCGCATCGCCGCGATGAGCCTGATTTTACAATTTGGATTGGACCTGTACCTGATTCCTCGCTACGGCATCGCGGGTGCGGCGGTGGCCGAGGTTGCCGCCAGCATCCTGCTCAGTGCCTCAATGTTGGTTGCCGTGAAACGGGTCCTTGGCATGTCGCCTTATGACCGCCGATACCTCAAGGGATTACTGGCATGGGGCGTCACCGGAGCCGGACTGTACCTGATCAGACCGCCCGGGATGTTGGCAATCCGTTTGGCGCTTCGCGCCTTGATCGCGTGCTTGGTTTTCGCCGCAGTCATATTAGCGTTGGGTCTTGATTCGGAAGATAGACAAGTTGCGCTGGCGGCTTTTCGAAGAAGTCTTCGTCAATACCGCGGGGAATGAACTGCCGTGCGCTAGCCTCAAATCCATCGGGAGCATAAATAAGGTCGATAAAGCCCGCAGCTGCAGCCGGCTGCGAAGCCGCGAACTGTCGAGAAATTGGCAGAGTAAAACGATGGGTGCGCCGGACCCAAGTATCGAACCTGGACTTGGCATCGGCAAAATTTCCCACTATCTTCGCCAATGCTTGCGGCCGCCGCGCTCCCGCGGGTCGCGACGCCGAATCGACCACAGGGTGGGGATGAGTATTTTTCGAGAGATTCTCGACGGTCGCGCTTTTCGGCGTGATTCTTTGAAGTTCATACTCAACATCGGCCAGTCACGCGACGTCATCCGCTTCCGTGTCGGTTTGAGTGAAGTCACCCTGGTTAACCATCCAGACCTCATCCGGCGCGTGCTGGTGACCGACGCCCCATCTTACGGCGAGGGAAAGTGGACTTTGCGTGGCAAGCACATCATGCGCGACTGCCTGATCACGCGCGAAGGTCCGCCACACCGCGAACGCCGTGGGGTCGTCGGACCGGCATTTGATCGCCGAAGGCTTGCGCAGTTCGCTCCCACCCGTCAGCACCATGTTCAGGAAATGAAGCTGGGGCAAATCCTGGTAGCCCTGGCCACTATCGCGCGAAGGTGGCGCCTGCTTCCGGCCCCCGGACTAGACATCAATCCAACTCGGCAGACGCCGGGTCTGCGGATGGTTCTGGAGCGGCGAAGTGAGTGTTGAAGAGGACCTCGATCTTATAGACGCGGTCATCTATGGGGACGCGTTTGATTGCGCGGTTACCTTTGATGAGATCTGGCGCTATAGCCGGATTCCAATTACCCGCGCGCAACTACGCGATCGACTCCAGCAACCTATGCTCAACACGCTGGTTGGCGAGCGTGACGGTTACTATTTTCTGAACGGACGGGAGCATCTGGCCGACCGTCGAAAAGATCGCCTCATTCGGGCGCAGCGACTTAAAAAACGCGCTCGCCACGTTGCCCGCATGCTGCAACATTTCCCGTTTGTGCGAGGGATCGTGCTCACAGGCTCGGTTGCGGTCGATGATGCGGAAGCGGACGCCGACGTTGATATGCTGATTATCGTGGCCGAGGGGCGTATCGGACTCTCGTTCTTGTTGCTGGCAACCCTTTCGCGGCTCCTCTCGCGGCAAGTCTTTTGCCCCAACTATTACATGTCGCAGGCGCATCTAAGCGTTTCGCGACAGGACCGTTACGTCGCGCGTGAGTTGGTTCAAGCCGAGCCTCTCACTAGTCAGGCCGGTGCACTGCTTGCTGCCAACCCCTGGGCGCACGAGCACTTGCCGAATTCATCTCTGACGACGCATCCGGTGAACTTGCTGCCCGGCGGCGCGCTACTGCAACGGATTCTCGAACTACCCTTCAGCGGACAGGTCGGTGCCCGATGCGAACGGAAAGCGCGTAATATCGTTGAACGCCGGCTACGGGCACATCACGGTGCGTTTCAGCTTCAAGTACCGGAAGAGGTTCGCCGACGTTTCGAGCTCGGCATCGAGCTACGATTTCATGGTGCGCCGCGAGTGAATGATTGCGTGGAACGGTACGACAGGAATCGAACGGAACTAGCCCATCGGATGCGGGAAGCCAGACCAACCGAAATCATCTCTCAAAGGACGGACGGCTAGCACGCCTTCCACCATAGCTAGCCCTTCTCCTCAACCTTTGCGCCAAATCAGGGAATAGCGGAATAGGAGCAATCGCCTGATGGCGGCGCCTGGCAATAAAGCATCGCAGGCGCCTCGGACGTCGGCCAGAGTCTGCTGTGGCGCTAGCTTGCGCGTCGGCAGCCGGGTGCATCCGCGCACGACCCGCAGAACCCGGCTTATCGGCCGGGCAATGGCGTGCGCGGCATAATCGCCAAGTGTTTCCGTCCGGTAGAGTCCGATTACTGCAAGAGTGCCACCAGGTTTTAGAAGATCTCGAAACCGCGCCAAAGCCGGCCGCAACTGAAGATGGTGCAGCGTGGCTACGGCGCTGATGAAATCGAAGCTGGCCGGCACGAACGGATAGGTCATCACGTCGCCTTCGATAAACTGGATGCGAGATTCAGGCTGGGTAAGAGACCGCGCCAGCGACAAAATCTCGGGCTCGAGGTCGATGCCGATCACGCTTTCACTCCGGCTGGCGAGCTTGCGAGTTACCAGACCGGTGCCGCATCCAACGTCGAGTGCGAGCTGACAACCGACCGAAACTGAGCGCAGAACGAGATCGTGGTACTGTATGGTATAGTTCCATATCTGATCCGACATCGGTTCCACCGTTCCCTGCAACCGAGCGAGGCCTATCCTTTGCCGCCCGCCTAACGCAGCCAGGATGACAGGTCTCGGTCGATCAATCCCTGAAGCTTCAAGATGTCGTCGCGAAAGGCGCTTTTCAAAAAGTCGCGGTCTCCCGGCTCGATCGGAGGCGGGTCACCGCGGTAGTAAACCTTACGCAGCCCTTTGTGTAACTTCGCACGTATCGTAGGAGTTAGCACCCGTCTCGATAGAGGCTCCACGACCAATTTGTCGAATAGCATAAAGCGCGGCTCCGCGGTGGTATTGAATTGAACCTCGAACGAGTCGGTCGAGAAGGTCGGATCGACTCCGAGAAAGCCATAGACATTGGCTACCAACGACTTAGCATCGCGTTTCAAATCATCATGTAGGTATACGCGCACCTGGTCCGGCCCAAACCGGTCCAGGTATCGTTTCACCTGGTCATGGTACATCCCTAGTGCGATGTGCGGGTGGGGCGCCACCCAACCGAGCAGCTCCGAGGGACCTCTGCTACGTTCTAACTCTTCGCGGAACGAAGCGTGCTGGTAGTTCATTTTCCATTCGTTCAAGTATTGCGAATATGCTCGCTCGACAGGATTGCGCAGTAACATCAAAATCCTTGAATTTGGGGCTACCTGGTGAATTTCCTGTGCGGCACATTTCGAACATAGGTAGACGATACTGGCCTCGCCGATGGCTGTTTGATTTCCGGCCGCCTCGAACAAACGAAGGTAATCGTTCCAATCGGCGGGCATGCCTCGAGTCCGTTCGGTGGGCTGCGGCATCCAGTCTTTGCAAAAGTAGTTCGGCTCTTTGACCGGGCTCATATAAATCTGCGGGTGCGCGTTCAAATATTGGTAGAGCGACGTGGTGCCCGACTTCATCGCCCCGACTAAAAAGAAATTTGGTAGTTTCATGTTCTACGTTCAGGCTGCTTCCTAGCCAATACGGACTGATATTTCAATGCACCTGCCGTGACTGTTCGACCACCGCGTCGGGACGGAAAATCGCAGACAGGCGGGTCGGCGTCGGCGAGAGTGCCGCTATTCCGAAGCTGGTGCCTTTCGCGTTCATTGATGACCGGCGTACTCGCCCGCCCAGTGCGGTCCCATGATAAATGAAGATTACCCCGAACGGCGGACGCGCAGCATCAGAAGTTGTTTATTTTCCTCGATTATTTGGCTTCGTTTGGTAATTCCGCCCAGTAATCGTAGCGGTCATGGTGGGTTTGTTTTTGCATTTTTGAACCCCGACGCGCAGCCATCTGAGATGCTCGGATTACGGCTCCCGATGCTCGCGGTGGGTTCGTTTATGTAATCTGCTCCTTCCTCGGCCACCGTTTTCCTGAATATCAAAAGCGCCCCAGTGGACGCTTCCAGGATCATAGCAGACATCGCGAGGGCGCGGGACGCGCGGTGCGGCGCGGGGCCACCCTGCAGCGGCCCCAATTGCACCCACTCGTATTCCTGTCACATCTCATTGTCACACATCCTTGACTCATGGTTATTCGACGGTTAATAAGGGGCTGAACTTTCAAAAACTGAAGCGCGAAACTATTCCTGACAGGATCGAGGCAGGCGACCGCAATGATCATGGGTTGGCTTCCGCAAGACGTGTCGACCTTCGGCCCGAGTATCGATGCGATACTCATGCTGATCATCTACGTGGTCGGCACCGCCTTCCTCCTGACCGAAGGGACGCTGCTCGCGTTTGTCATTTTATATCGCCGGCGCCAGGGTGCGCGCGCGCACTTTGTCCGTGGGGATTCGCTGCCCCAGATGGCATGGGTGCTGATCCCGGTCGTGATCGTCGGATTCCTCGATATAGCGATCGACGTTAGCGCGAGGCCGATCTGGAATCTGGTCAAGGAGCAGCGTCCTGCGGCGGCGCTTACCGTAAAGCTCGAAGCGCTGCAATTCGGATGGGAGTTCACCTATCCGGGTCCCGATGGCCAGTTCGGCACTCATGACGACCTGATGCAAACTACGACGTTAACCGTTCCCGTCGGTCAGGTGATCCGCCTGCTCATCGAATCCCAGGACGTCATCCACAGCTTTTATGTCCCACAGTTGCGGCTTCGGCAGGATGCGGTGCCCGGTCGCGTGATTCCCGCGTGGTTCGAGGCTACCCGCCCCGGCAAATATGAAATCGCATGCTCCCAACTATGCGGGAACTCGCACTTCGCAATGAAAGGCATCCTGCGGGTTCTCTCCGCTGAGGACTACCAGCGCTGGATTAGCGAGCATTGGCCTAAACCCGGCGCAGCGGCTCCCAAAGGCTCGTCAGCCTCGACCAGCGGAGTTGGTGGATAGGCTATGGCGGAGACCCAAACGGCAGCGGTGGCGTACGCCGACGTGCATGAGGTTGCGAACGCGGAGATCGGCTTTTGGCGCCGATACATATTTTCCATCGACCACAAAGTCATCGGCAGGCAGTACCTGTTCTTAGGTTTGTTCATGGGGTTTGTCGGCGTCTTCTTGTCATACGTATTTCGCTGGCAGCTCGCATGGCCAAACAGCACGGTTCCTGGATGGGGCAAGGTCACGGCGCCG
>Ga0074044_10002520_pt1 | contig 15994 bp, 16 predicted proteins | sample BogForMeECP23OM1_FD_94443 | JGI IMG/M metagenome (GOLD analysis project Ga0074044, IMG submission 94443) | Bog forest soil microbial communities from Calvert Island, British Columbia, Canada - Bog Forest MetaG ECP23OM1 | ecosystem: Environmental > Terrestrial > Soil > Wetlands ...
ACGCGCAGCACTTCTTTCTCCGCCGTCCCCAGGTATTCATCCTGCTTCTCGGGATGGTGGCGGGCGAGGTAGATCAGATTGGTAACCGCTTCCAGAGGGTTATTGATCTCATGAGCGACGGCTGCAGCGAGACGTCCGGCGGTGGCCAGCTTTTCGTTGCGACGCAGCGCTTCTTCGGAACGCCGCTGCGCAGTGATGTCATGGGCGATGCTGGATACGCCAATAACTTCTCCACGCTCGTTGCGAATCGGGGAAAGCGAGATGTCCACGGTGACCCGCGTGCCGTCCTTGCGAATGCGCTCGGAAGCGTGGTGCTGGATGGGCTCACCGCCCATCACTTTTTTTGTGATTCCGGGGACCTCTTCAGGACGCTCCGGCGGGCCGAGGACTTCCACCGGCATGCCGATCGCCTCGGTGGTGGAATATCCGTAGAGTCGTTCCGCGCCTTGATTCCAGCTGGTGATGATTCCGTTTACATCTCCGGTAACGATGGCATCGTCGGAGGATTCGACCATGGCGGCCATCTGCCGCTGGATCTGCCCGGCGCGGGTCTGCGCACGCGAGCGCTGGCGCGCCAGACTCGCGGTAAGAATCGAGACGGCAATAAAAACCAACACCCGTCCGTAGTCATTGGCGGAAAGGGAAAAACTAAAGCGCGGCTCAAAGGCGAAATAATCGATTGCGAGCCCGGATGTGGCTGTGCAGAGCAGCGCCGGTCCGAAACCAAAGTAGCGGGCGCTGACGACGACCGCAGCGATGAAGATCGCGAATGGATCCTGACGCATGACCGGCCAAAGCCACCAGATGGTAAGGGCAATGCCGGTCGCGACCAGCGCGGCCGTGTAGCGGAGGGTCCAATGACTCCACTTCGGGTCAAACTTTGAGTGCGCGATATCAAGCGGAATGTCGAGCGAAGACATGGGGGAGCAAAACAAATCAACGCCAGGACGGGGTGGTGTGCGCGAGCCTCGGCCGTCCGAAAATAATCCGACTGCAGGCGATCAATTTAGCAGGATAGGGCGCGGCTGTGTGAATATCAAGAGGCAAGAAAAAATCTAAAGGGGTAGAGACTCTCTCCGCCCCTTTTTTCATGCCGCTGAGCGACGACTCTAATTTGGCGTGTTCAAGGCCGGACGTCCTGCGTCCGGCCCTTGCGTGGTCGGAATCACGGTTAGAGACGATTGCAGAGTGAAATTCAGCACGGTTTCCGAGGGCAATTTGATTTGCTGACTATGGGTAACCGCCTGTGCCCCAGCGCCCAAACCGCCGCCAGCTACAGCTCCAATGGCGGCTCCTTTGCCGCCACCCGCGAGGGCGCCGATGATGGCTCCAATTCCAGCGCCGCCTCCGACCTTCTCGGCCGTATTCTTGCCTCGCGAGCTGCCCTGCTTTTTGTACTGATCGGTTTGAATGTTGTAAACATTCCCAGCCGCCGAAATGCGATCCAGTTGAAGTACCAGCAAGGACTGTCCAGCGAACTTGCCGGCGCTCTGCACGGTTACGACATGGCCTTCGACGTTGTAGCCGGTAGGTATGGCCGTGGCGCCGTCTGCTGCAAGCGGTGAGTTGAGCGTGGCATGAAAGGTTTGACCCTGGGTCGCGGTTTCTGAGTCAATCGCGTCCACGAGTCTGATGGCTAGAGTCGTGCCCGAGGGAATGGTCACTTTCTGGGGCGGCGGTGGAGGCGGTGGCGGCGCGGGCGCTGCCGGCGCAGGCGCGGGCGCAGGAGGCGGAAGTGGTTCGGTTTGCGCTACCTGGGTCGGAACGTTGGAGGAATCCTCTTGGTTCTTGGATGCCTTGCGGCGATGCCTTGCGGCCGGAGAAGGTTTGGGTTGCTCAGGCGGCGGGGCTTGGGCCGCGAATGGCGGTGGCGGGGCGACTTGTAAATTGTTTACGATCTGCTTTACGCCCGGTTCACTGGACGCGTAGCGAGCAGCCGCTTGGCGTTGAGCATCATTGTCCACTTCGCCGGAGAGGGTGACGCTTCCCTTATCGGCTTGCACGATGAGTTGCTTGCCCTGAAGACCGGAATCGGTGTTCAACTTGTTCTGGATGTCGGTGGCAATCTGCGCGTCGGTCGGAGCCTTGGAGCAACCCAGGGTCACTGCCAAGACGAGCAAGATCACCGCACTGAGGTAGGGAAATAACCTCGCCTGCATAAAATCACTCCTGGTATTTTGAGTCGGATCTAATTTGGTTAGATGCATAATACTGGAAACTCCACGAGGAAATGTTGCTTGGAATCCTTGCTGTTATCTAGTCTGTAAAACCGCGGCTGCAGCAAATTTACCCGGTTCGAGAAACAATAGACGCGCAGACTCAACGGTTTTCCGCAAAGCTGGTCAACTCTGGTGCAGGAATTTGTAGTCGAGAATGCTGGCTGCGAGCCTCGTGTTTTCAGCCTTTGCCGGCATAGCTTTTTCTGCCACATCTTTTGTCCGGGTAATGCGTCCCTGGCAAAGTACGGTGCTATTTTTTTGACCAGAGATCTCTTCCGGCATCTCGAAAACCATCTCCACTAATGTATTGTCAGGAAAGCGTTGGGGGCCTTCAAGAAGCACGCCGGATTGGCTGAGGTTAGCGATAGTACCTTCATACCAGCTTCCCAGATTTTTGACGCGATAACGCACCGGAGTGTCGAGCTTGAGACGCCGAGCTCGGGGGACCCAGGTCGGTTTGCGGGCATGGGTACGGCTGCGGCGGGTGGTGGTGCCTTCCGCCTCGCCTGCGGACTGGGTGCGATCGACGCGCTCGGTTCGCCGCATGGTCGTCCAGTCATAGCTGTACTCGACGGCGCACAGCAGGCAAACCTGATAGTACTGGCCATCGGCAGCCCGCCGGGGCCAGGAAAACTCGTGGGAGCAGCGGCCTAACATAAGGACATCCAATAACTTCTGCGGCATGTTCGTCTTTCCGGGTGGGATCGCCGGAAGAAACATCATCTAACGGCGGAGCGATTTTGTGTAGGTTACTTTCGTGTCATTGGCGTCGCGCTGATTCGATATGCAGTTAAAACCACAGCTCAGCCCGTTTCATAGGCCTCTGCGCTCAATGCAGCCACGAGGTACAGTGATATGAAGCGCGTGTGCGTGTGAACGACGAAAGGGGCTATGTCCGCCAGAGTACGGGTCGTCAATCTCGAAGAGGGATTTCCCACTCGCGATCAGGCCTACCAAAAACTCGAATCGGCGCTGGCTCGGGCGCGAAAAGACGGCATGGCTGTGCTGAAAGTGATTCATGGCTATGGCTCGACGGGTGCGGGCGGAGTGTTGCGGTTTGCCATTCGGAGTTTCTTGCGGCAGCGAAAAGAAAAGGGCGAGATCGCGGGATTTGTCAATGGAGAGAGTTGGTCCAGCTTCGATGAGCGCAGCAAAGCCCTGTTCGCGAAAGTTCCGGAGTTGGTATTGGACAGCGATCTGGGACGCGGCAACAAGGGAATCACGTTAGTACTGCTTTGAGGCTTTTGATCGATAGAGTCGATACTGTTGGGATCGTTCAGAACGCGACTGGCATGTATGATCGACGCGTGAAGGACGGCAGCGAGCTGGGCGTCACCGGGTTCGTTTTGGCGGGCGGCAAGAGCTCTCGCATGGGAAGCGATAAGGCGTTCCTCCGCCTAGGAGCGGAGACTCTTCTTTCCCAGGCGCTGAAGGTTGCAGGGGCGGTCGCGAGGGAGGTGCGGATTGTCGGAGACGCCGAGAAGTTCGCAGCCTGTGGACGAGTGGTGGAGGATGTTTATCGCGATCGCGGACCGCTGGGCGGAATTCATGGGGCACTCTTGAGTTCGACGACGGATTTGAACCTGGTGCTGGCGGTCGATCTTCCGTTGGTGCGGCCAGAGCTCCTCGAGTATATGCTTTTGCGGGCGCGGGAATCGGGGGCAATGGTGACCGTTCCGCGCGCGGGCAACGGTTTGCAGCCGCTCTGTGCGGTTTACCGGCGCGGGTTTGTGGAAGTGGCGGAACAGTCGTTGCGCGAGGGGAAAAACAAGATTGATTCGCTCTTCGAGCGAGTTGGAGCTTGCGTGATTGAGGAAGATGAGCTGGTGAGGGCAGGCTTCTCGGCTGAGATGTTTCGTAATGTGAATACGCCGGAGGAGTTGGAGCAGGCCAGGAGTTTGCATTTTGAGTGAGAGATGGAAACACCGTTGCCGAGCTTTGCTCGGCCGGACCCTTCGACTTCGCTCAGCGCAGGCTCGCGTGGGCGCCCGTCCCCACGTGATTCAATCGCAATTTATCATTCATTTAGTATCCCAAGTAAGTCATCCTTCAGAGAATTGAAGAACTGCACATGAGCGGCAATGGACAAGCAGGTCCGTATATCGAGTTCAAGGAGGTCTCGAAGGCCTTTGGCGAGAACCGCGTGCTCGATCATGTCAGCTTCGATGTCATGGCGGCAGAGACGGTGTGCATCCTGGGGCGAAGCGGGGTGGGCAAATCGGTCACGCTGCAAAACATTATGGGTTTTCTCAAACCTGACTCCGGCAGGGTGATCGTGGCTTGCGAAGACATTACCGATTATGCCGAGCCTGACCTGCAGCGCATTCGCAAGAAAGTCACCATGGTCTTCCAGAACGGAGCGCTGTTTGACTCGTTGACTGTGGGTGAGAATGTGGCATTTCCACTGCGCGAACGTCGCGATTTGCAGGAAGAGCAGATCTTCCAGATCGTTGATGGACTGCTGGAGATGGTGGGCGTGAAAGAAATGCGCGATTTACTTCCGTCGGACTTATCTACCGGAATGAAGCGATCGGTGGCAATCGCGCGGGCGCTGGCGGCCCAACCGGAATGCGTTCTTTATGATGAACCCACGACCATGGTCGATCCGCTGATGGCCCAACTGCTCGGCGATTTGATCAAGCGGCTCAAAGCCCAATTGCATTTGACTAGCGTGGTCGTGACCCACGATATGCGTCTGGCCAAGAAACTGGCGAACCGGATCGTATTTCTGCACGAGGCCAGGGCACTTTTCTTTGGCACCTATCCGGAGATGGAGAAATGCGAAGAGCCGATTGTGCAGGAGTTTCTGGAATTGGATAAGTTGAGTTTGGAAGTGTAGAAGGCTCAGGCGCCAGGCTTTCGGGCTTCGGTTTTAGAATCCTTCCTGCACCAGGCGTTCGACCGTAATGGAGCTGTTGGTCGAATCGCCTTGCATCATTTTCTCCACATACTTGGCGATCATGTCTACTTCGAGGTTCACGGGATCGCCGGGCTTGAGGGATTTCAGATTAGTCATCTCGGTGGTGTGCGGGATAATGGCGACGGTTACGCGCGTGCCCTCGATTTTCGCGACCGTGAGGCTGATACCTTCAATCGAAAGTGAGCCCTTGAAGATGACGTAGCGCGCCAGTTCTGGCGGGATTTCGATGCGCAGCCAATAGTTGTCGGCGCCGGGGATTTCGTCGAGTGCGAGGAATTTGCCGGTGCCATCGACGTGGCCCTGCACGATGTGTCCTCCGAAGCGTCCGTCGGCGCGCATGGGCAGTTCGAGATTGACGAGGGCGCCTGGTTGCATTCGCGAGAACGAAGTGCGATTCCAGGTCTCTTCGGCGAGATCGGCGCCGAACGACTTGGGCGTGATCTCGACAGCGGTAAGGCAGACGCCGCTGACCGCGATGCTATCGCCCTTTTTCAATTCCTTGGCCAGATGCGAAGCGGAGACGGTAAGACGGCGGTTGCCATTTTCGTTGGTGATACCGGTGACGCGTCCAACTTCCTCAATGATGCCGGTGAACATGGGGCCTCCTTGGTGTCACCACAGAGACAGAGGCACAGGGAAGGCAAGAAAGCGAAAGCCCGCTACAAATAAAAATGAGATCCTCGATTTGCTCTGTGTCTCTGTGCCTCTGTGGTGAAATGCTTTTCAATCCGTATATGGATCTTTCAAGTATCCCTCTACTGCGAAGTCTTCTCCAAATTGGTGCAGGCGTGTGGACTTTACGTAGGCCGCGTCAGCGATGCTTGCGAATCCAGCGCCTGCGGCGAACGGTACCGATGCGGTGCCGGCGAGAATTCTGGGCGCGTAGTAAAGAAAAACTTTGTCGACGATGCCTGCGGAAAGCGCGGCCCAGTTGACCATGGCGCCGCCTTCAATCATCAGGCTGGTGATTTCCGTCTGGCCAAGGAAGCGGAGGACGGCGGCTATGTCAGGGTGACCGTCCGAGGTCTCCGCAGGCAACGGCTGCACGCGCACGCCGAGCTTCAGCAGTTGCTTTTTCTTTTTCTCTTCGCCGAAGGAGCACAGCACTAAAACGTCGTCCTGGGCGGTTTTAGCTACTTGGGCCTCGAGGGGCAGACGCAGGCGGGAATCGAGGATCACGCGCAGGAGCGGGCGACGGCGAGGACGGCCGCTGCGGTCGGTGAGCAGAGGATCGTCGGCGATCACGGTGCCAACGCCGACCAGAATCGCATCGTTCTGATGACGGAGTTCCTGCACGTGCGCACGTGCGGACTCGCCCGTGATCCAGTCGGCGCGAGTTGAGTTTGCCGTGGGATGGAGTTGGCTGGGAGGCGGCGCGATTTTGCCGTCGAGTGTCATCGCAGCCTTTAGCGTGACCAACGGAATGTGGTGACGAATGTATTTGGCAAAAGCTTCGTTCAGCGCTTTCGCTTGTTCTTCGAGAATACCGGAGGAGACGTTGATCCCGGCACTGCGAAGCTTGGCGAATCCTTGGCCGCTGACGACGGGATTCGGATCGTGCATGCAGGCGACCACGCGGGAGATTCCGGCGGCGATGACTGCGTCCGTGCAAGGAGCGGTGCGGCCCTGGTGGGAGCAGGGTTCGAGATTGATATAGAGAGTTGCGCCGCGAGCCCTTGCTCCGGCTTGTTCGATCGCAAGGATTTCCGCGTGCTTCACCCCTTCGTAAGTGTGGCTGCCTGTGCCGACGATTGCGCCGTTCGCGTCCACAATGACGGCACCTACGCAGGGATTGGGTGACGTCAAACCCACGCCTTGCCGGGCCAGATCAAGGGCTCGGCTCAGGAAACGTTCGTCAGTGTCGCGATCGGGCATTCAGGAGGTTGGATTTCTCAAACTTTGCGTACGTCGTGGTTACCAGCTAAGACCAATAACCACAAAGGACACGAAGTACCATGAAGGAAATCATGCAAACAATGAATCCACAAAATCTTTGGCATTGAAGGGCAGCAGATCCCCGGCTTTTTCGCCGACGCCGACGTAGCGCACCGGCAGACCCAGCTCTCGCGAAATGGCGACCACCACTCCGCCCTTGGCCGTGCCGTCAATCTTGGTAAGCACGATTCCGGTTACGCCGGCCGCTTCCGTGAACTGACGCGCTTGCTGCAGACCGTTCTGGCCGGTGGTGGCGTCCATCACCAGCAAAGTTTCGTGGGGTGCGCCGGGGATAATTCGTTGTGCCGTGCGCCGCATTTTGTCTAGCTCAGCCATGAGGTTAGTTTTGGTGTGCAGACGTCCGGCAGTGTCGACGATCACGTAATCGCTGTGGCGCGCGGAGGCGGCTTGTAGAGCGTCGTAGAGCACGGCTGCAGGATCGCCGCCGGGCTTGGTTCGGATAACTTCGGTTCCGGTGCGTTGTCCCCAAATTTCCAGTTGCTCGATGGCGGCGGCGCGGAAAGTGTCGGCTGCGCACAGCAATACCGTTTTGCCTTGGGAGCGAAAAACCTGCGAAAGCTTGCCGATGGTCGTGGTCTTTCCGGTGCCATTGACGCCGACCACGAGGATGACCTCGGGTGTGCCGTCAACTCTCTCGACGGGACGCGTGTTGGCGGCATTCAGGATGGCCAGTAGTTCATCTTTCAACAGGCGCTTGAGTTCGTCGACATTCCTAATCTGTTTGCGGTCGGCTTTGTCTCGAAGCTTATCGAGGACTTCACGCGTGGTGGTGTTCCCCAGGTCAGCGCCGATGAGCGTGGCTTCGAGGTCGTCCAGCGTGGCGCGGTCAATTTCCTTGCCGAAGGAAACGACTTCCTCGATGCGCTGGCTGAGGTTTTCGCGGGTGCGTGTTACCGCCTCTTTCATGCGATCGAAGAGGCCGGGCTTCTGCTGTTCGTCGAGGCTGCCAAAAAGGGTCTGAATCATAGGGGCTGGGAGTCGCGCTAAATATCAATTATAGCGGCAGGTGGCGATTCAGCGGGCCGGGACGAGAACCATTTCTACGCGGGAGCTTCTGAGGCCGCGGGCATTGGAGCCGCAGGTTTCACGGCGACGGGCACTGTGGGCTTAACCGGGCTGGTCGGCGCCGGCGCAGGTTGGCGCGTGATTCGAATGTCGCCGCGGTAGTAAATCGCAGTTATGGCCTTAGCTGCAGTTGGATCGAGGCGTTTTCCGGATAGATTGTGGATGATCTTCAACGCGTCTACGGGGTCGTGCGCATGTTGGTAGGGACGGTTGGTGGTGAGCGCATCGAAAGTGTCGGCGACGGCGATGATGCGAGGCAAGAGCGGAATTTGATCTCCCTTGAGCCCATGCGGGTAACCGCGGCCGTCGAGCGATTCATGGTGCAGCTCAATTCCCGGAATCATGTCTTTCAATTGCGCCACGGGGCGCAGGATGTTGGCGCCCTTGGTGGTATGCGTTTTCATGATCTCGAATTCTTCCGGAGTGAGCGCGCCCGGCTTTTTCAGGATGCGATCCTCGATGCCAATTTTGCCGACGTCGTGCAGTTGAGCGGAGATGCGGACGGTTTCAATGAAGTCTTCGGACACACCCATTTCTTTGGCAATCATCATGGAGTAGCGAGTCACGCGGTCGGAGTGGCCGCGCGTGTAAGGATCTTTTTCGTCGACCGCGCCGGCAAGCATTTGGATCGAGCCCATGAACAAGTCGCGATTCTCGGTGGCGGCGCGTTTGAGGTCGAGCACGAAATGCTCGAGTTCTTCGGACATAACGTTGAAGGTTTCCGCCAACTCGCCGATTTCGGTGCGGCTCTTGACGTGGACGCGTTGCGAGAAATCGCCGCCTGCAATGGCCCGGCTGAAATGGGTGAGGACCTGGAGCGGATTGGTAATCCGGCGTGCGGCAAAAATACTGATGCCGATGCTGAGCACGATGGCCATCAGGGCCAGAATGCGGGCGTTGCGCTGCATCTCATAGACGCCGCGATACGCCTCGGCGCGCGGCTTTTGCACCACCACCGCCCAGTCCAGGTTGGTCACGGGACTATAAGTGCCGAGCATTCTTATATTGGTGTTGCCGTTGCGAAGGTTAAATTCCCTGGTCGCGGCCACCATTTGGACCTTGGTGCCGGCCTCGACGAAGTTGCGGACGATTTCCAGGTTGGACATGTCCTGTCCAGTAGCGTAGTCGGAGGTAGCACCTGCGACCAGCCGTCCCTGGCTATCGACTACGTACGGAGTCAGGCCGCCCCGGTTGACCTCTTGCAGGCGACGTATCAGAAATTGTAGATCCACGACGGAACCAATCATTCCCAGAAAGCTGCCAGCATAGGTCACGGGAGTGCTCACCAGCATAACCGTACGCGCGGATTTACCTGTGCCCACCACCAGTGCTTCGCCGTTATACACTCGACCTTCGCGGGCGGCGGCATAAGCACGCTCCAGTTCGCGCTGCAGGAAGGCATCGGGAGCGATACGTCCGGCGGAAATTCCCTTGGCATCGGAATTCAATAGCGTGGCGTAAGCCAGGTCATCGGATGAGGAAACAAAATTCTCCAGCAGGGCGCGCAATTCGGGCGCTTCTACGTGTTCGGAAGTGATGTCCCCGCCGCTGGCGACCTGGAGCGCGGAGGCCAGATTGGCCTGCATCATGCGCAGCGACTCCTGGTGCTGCGAAATGTCATCCGCGAGCGAGCGCGTGACCGTATTCTGCAGCAACCTCTCGTTGGTGATCAGGCGGTCGCGGTTGATGGATTCCACCTGCGCCGAGTAAAAGTACATGGGAACCACGCTGATCAGCACGAGCACACTTAGGATGACGTACAGAATGGGCAGGCGAGATGGCGATGGCAATTTCAGCGGCAAAGTGACCCTTCGCGCCGTGTTTCAACACGGCCAGAGTTTGGCAAATACTCTTAAAAGTGTAGCGTGATATCGCAGCCGGCAACTGTTACGAAAGTACCCCGAAAAGCCGTGCCCTTCGGGCGGTTTGGCAGGATTGTAGAGGTTTGAGGATGGCCCGTAGAGACAAGATTTTGCCGCTCCGGAAATCTGAAATTCCGCGTGAATTCAGTGGGGCCGCACGGGCGTGGACGCCCGCGCCTACATTGGCGCTTCGCTTTTGGCGCTGCGAGTCATCAGGTCGTGGATGGCATCTTGAGGCGACTTGCCCTGGTGCAGTACTGCGTCCATTTGCGCGGTGATGGGCATTTCAACCGCGCGAGCACGCGCGAGTTCCACGGCCGCGTGGGTGGTGAAGACGCCTTCGGCCACCATGCCATGCATGGCGGCGATGATCTCGGGAAGCCGGCGGCCGCGGCCGAGTTCGACGCCCACGCTGCGATTGCGCGAAAGGCCGCCGGTACAGGTGAGGACGAGATCGCCCAAACCCGCGAGTCCGGCCATCGTATCCTGGCGGCCGCCGCAAGCCACGACCAAGCGGGTGATCTCTGCCAGGCCGCGAGTAATCAGGGCGGCGATTGAGTTGTGTCCAAGTCCCAGGCCGTCGCAAACTCCAGCCGCGATGGCGATGATGTTCTTCAGCGCGCCGCCCAGTTCCACGCCAATCACATCACTGTTGGTGTAAACCCGGAAGGAAGCATCACCGAATTCCCGCTGCACGGTTTCCGCCAGTCCGCCGTCGCTCGATGCGATGGTGATAGCTGTGGGATCACCGCGGGCTACTTCTTTGGCGAAGGTGGGTCCACTGAGCGCGCCGAGGCGGGGCTGGAAGCCTCCTTCTGATTCGACAACGAGCGAGATCACTTCGGTCATGCGCAGCAATGTGTTCTCTTCAAGACCCTTCGTTGCACTCACGAACTGCATGCCGGGCTTGAGAAATGGGCGCATCTTTTCGAAAAGGCTGCGGCAGTGTGGCGACGGCATGACGCTCACAATAATTTCAGCGCCCTGCAGAGCTTCCGCAAAACTGCCAGTAACGGAAACCTGGTCGGGGATGGACTGCCCTGGAAGAAAGAGTTCATTGATCCGGTGCGATGCGATGGAATCGCGCACTTCTTTTTCGTGGGCCCACAGGCGTACGTGGTGCGTCCCTTTTCGTCCCAGGACAATGGAAAGGCTTGTGCCCCAGGCCCCGGCGCCAATCACGGCAATCTCGCTCATCGGCGGCTCCACTGGAAGCGGGATTCGGTATGCGCGAATAGACGACGAATATTCTCGTGGTGCTTGGCAATGATGAGAAGGGAAGCGGCGGCGATGAAGGCGAGCAGTTGCGGAGCGTCACGATAGGGTTCAAGAACCCAAGCCAGGAGCGGGAACAGAGCCACGGTGAGGATCGACGCCAGAGACACGTAACGGAAAGCCAGAAACACGACGACGAAGAGAACTAGCATCACCAGAATTGTTTTGGGCGTGATCAGGACAAAGGAGCCCAATCCCGTCGCCACTCCTTTGCCGCCTCGGAAACGCAGCCATACCGGGAAAACGTGACCCAGGATTGCAAAGAATGCGGCCGCACCCAAAAGGTTATTGTGGCCGGGGAAGAGCATGCGGGTGATGGCCACAGCGGTGAGCCCCTTCAGAGCATCGAGAATCAGCGTGAGTGCGCCTAACCCTGGGGACGTGCGGGAAACGTTGGTTGCGCCAATGTTGCCGCTGCCGGTCCGGCGAATGTCCTGTCCGCGAAAAGCGCGAACCAGAATGAATCCGAAGGGGATGGATCCCAGGAGGTAGCTATAGGCGGCGGTGAGAAGGAAAGCGGTCATGTGTTTTTTGGCTAGCCGCCGGCTTCCATGCCACTGCCAGCGCGGGCAGGATGCCCTCGCGACAGCCGGCAAGATGCCGGCGCTACAAAAGGGCGAAGCTTGCGATCTTTGTGTAGCGTGATCCTCCTTGCGAGAGTTGGCTTTGGTACAGAAAAAACTCGTGGGCCGCCATGGTACCAAACTCGGGCGCAGGGAGTGCGGCCAATTTCTCCTGCAGCCGCTGGAAGTTCTGGTTGGGAGCATCGCCTTTGCGCCAGCGCGGTGCGCCGGAGCGGCCGCCGCCGCGCGCCAACGTCAAGTGAGGAGCGAAGGGATGATCTTCTTTCGGGATACCGAGCGCGAACGTGGCATCGTCGACCGCTTTCGCGAGAGATGCGAGTGGCGGGCCGGATTCGATTCCCACCCAGAAGACGCGAGCTGCTTTTGTGGTGGGGAAGAAGCCGTAGCCGCGGAATGCAATCTCAATGGACTCGGCGTGAACGCCGGAGAGGGCGCGTTTGATTTCTTCCACGGCCTCGATGGGTTTTTCGCCAATGAATTTCAAGGTGATGTGCAGCGATTCCGGACGCACCCAGCGGGCATCCGGCGCAAAGCCGCTTACGCCTTCCATCAAGCGCTGAATGCGCTGGCGGATGGCGTCGTCGATGTCGAGGGCAACGAAAATGCGCATAGGAAAGCTGTCAGCCGTCAGCCGTCAGCTCTTGCGCGCTCAGGCCTCGATTGCTAAAGGCTGATAGCTGAGAGCTGATAGCTGTACTTCTCACATCAGCTTTCTTCTCACCATATCTAGTGCCTGCTGGCTGGCGAAGCGGCGGATGTGTTTGCGATCGCCGGGAAATTTGCGTTCCACGACTTCGGTTCCTCCCTCGGTGGCCAAAGCGTGGAAAACCAGTCCCACCGGTTTCGCCTCAGTGCCTCCGGTCGGCCCGGCAACGCCGGTAATACTCAGGCCTAAAGTTGCGCCACTGCGACGGCGAATTCCTTCGGCCAGAGCGACGGCCACTTCGGGGCTCACCGCGCCGTGCTTTTCGATCAATTCGGCGGGAACGCCGGCGAAGAGCGTCTTTATCTGGTTCGAATAAACGACTGCGCCGCCCAGAAAGTATCGCGAACTTCCGCTGACCGAAGTGATGCGCTCGGCCAACAAGCCGCCTGTGCACGACTCCGCGACCGCCAGAGTTGCGTTGCGCATCTGCAAATAATAGCCAACGATCTGCTCCATAGAATCGCCGTTGTCGGAGAAGACGTAGTCTCCGAGTTCTTCTTCTATTTTCTCGACCAATTGATCGACTCGCGATTGCGCGGCCTCGAGAGAGGCGGCGCGAGTTTTAAGATGCAGCTGGATTTCGCCAGCCCCCGCCAGAATTGTCGTTTGCACATCGGTAAAGAGCTTGTAGATGGGCGCAACCCGGGCGTCGCACGCCGACTCGCCTAGCCCCGTAATTTTCAGTTCGCGGGTGGCAATGAATTGCGGCGGAAGTTTGGCACGCAGGCGAGCCAGACATTGCTCCTCGAACAGCGCCTTCAATTCGTGCGGAGGCCCGGGCAGCAACATGATGATTCTTTCGCGGCCATCATATTTGCCGCTCATCCACTGTCCGGGGGCGCTGCCGTTGGCGTTGGGCAGAACGGTTGCACCCGTGATCACGTCCGCCTGCTTGAGATTGTTTGCTGCCATCGTCCAACCACGAGCGGCGAATCGTTGTTCGAGGCTGGTGATAATCGTCGGATCGCGGTGAAGTTCGAGTCCCAGCGCATCGGCCACTGCTTCCCGCGTGAGGTCGTCTTCGGTGGGGCCGAGTCCGCCCATGAAGATGACAATCTCGGCGCGCGAGATAGCAAGGCTGGCGGCTCCGGTGAGATGCTCCCGGTCATCGCCGACGATGGTTTTGAAAATTACCTCAACGCCAAGTTGGTTCAGCTTTTCGGTCAGATAAAGGGAGTTCGTATCCTGCCGGAAGGGAGTCAGCAGCTCGGAGCCGATGGCGATGATTTCGGCATTCACGAGTAAGAGTGTAAATGATTGGAAGGCAAAGCAAGATCAGCCAAGGATCTTCAGGGATTCGCACGGATAGGTCCCAGGGCTGATTGCTGAATGCCTCCTCAGGCAGGGAAGTCGGCCAACGGCGAACCCTGGATGTTCCAGGCGAGATGATGAACGGCGCTGTTGGTGGCCAGAACGACCGAGCGCCCTGGGGCAAAGGCGAGACCCACCAGACCTGCACCCGCAACTGCCAATGAGGCCTCGCTGGCCGGAGTGATCTTGACGATGCCACGTTTGCCCGAGAGCGATGCGGCCACGTAGAGATTGCCTTCGACATCGAAAGCAATGCCTTGGGGCCGTCCCAACCCGCGGAAAAAAGTCGACACGCTGCCTTGAGGCGTGATCTTGTAAATGCAATCAAAACTGGACGTGGTCGGTCCGGTCACGAACAAATCTCCCTGAGGGCCGAAAGCCAGGTGGTACGCGGAAATGCTTGGCTCGAGAGTTGCGAATACGAAGATCTGGCGGTCGGCGCCGATCTTGAAAATAGTTCCGCTACGGTCGCCGACATAAAGATTTTGCGCGCGGTCGAAGGCAATGCCGGTCGCGATGCCCATGCCCTCGGCATAAGAGGACATGGTGTCGTTGGGAGCAACGCGGTAGACGTTCCCATCAAAGCGCGAGGAGACATACATTTGTCCAGCCCGGTCAAAGGCGATCGAAGTGGCGTTCATCAGGTCCGCGAGGAATGGCTTGATGTTGTAGTTGGTGTCAATCTTGAAGATGGCGACGGGAACCTTCTGTCCGCGGCTGCCGGAAAAACTGACATAGATGTTGCCCTCGGCATCGAGCGCGGGGTTGGTCACCGGATGCAGGTTTTCGGCTATGGGGACAGCGACTTTGATCTGCTGGGAATTGCTGGAGTGCCCATTGGTCGAGACCACGACGGGTCCGGAAGATGCGCCTTGGGGTACGCGCGCCACCAGAAAATCGTCTGAACTGATGACCACCGCGGCCTCAATGTCACCGAAGCGCACCTGAGGCCGCCGCAAATCCTGAGGACGTAAACCGTGTCCGGTAATCCGCACTTCGCCGCCAGGCAGGGCTGCAGCGGGAAGCACCGCTTCGATGTGCGGCTTTCCGTTGACGTTTGTCTTGCCCAGCAAGCGGTCAGAAATTCCCATCGAGTTCAACTTCCTCGCGTTGCGATTGCCGAATAAAATTATCGGAGCAACAAACCAAAATGCAGCGCAACTTGCATTATGGCCAACGCGTAGAGCCCGGCCCCTACGTCATCTAGTACGATGCCGATTCCTTCCGGAAGGTGTTCGAGTTGACGCACCGGCGGAGGCTTTACGATATCGAACCCCCGGAAGAGTATAAAGCCCAGCAGCATAGATTTCCATGAGACCGGCACGGCGATGAGGGTAATAAGTTGGCCGGCAACCTCGTCGATCACCACAAACTGAGGGTCTTTCAGGCCGGTGGCGCGAGCCATATGAGTAGCTGCCGGAATGCCCGCGAGAATGGCCACCGCCGCCAGCAAGATCGCAGCCGTAGCCTGCCAATGCGGGCTAATCCAGTGGCTTAGCAGCCACCAGAGTAAAACCGTAGCCGCCGAACCCCAGCTTCCAGGGCCGGGATGGAGGAGTCCTGCGCCCAAGAAAGTAGCGACGAGCTTGGCCCAGAGCGGGGCGCGCGGACGGGACGCCAGAGAGGGGAAGGAATCGGAGTCAGTTTGCGCTTGTTCGTCCGACTCAGTCTTCATCGGAATTGTCCGGTAGTCCACCTGAAATGCTGTCGGATGTGTCTTGCACCGGCGATGAGATCACGTACGCGCCGCTCGCCCATTTGCCCAAATCGAGCAGGCGGCAGCGGTCGCTGCAGAAGGGGAATTCCGCATCTTTGCTCTTCACCGGCTTCTTGCAGATGGGGCACCGCAGTTTCAGAGTGCGCTTGCGAGCCATAGATCCCTAGATAATTTTAGCGACCAGGTCATAGTCATGCGCTTCGGTGATCTGGCAGCGGTAGAACTCGCCCGGCAGTGGTTGAAGGCCTTCGGGGACGTCATTCACAAAGACTTTGCCATCAATTTCGGGAGCGTGCATGGACGTGCGTCCCTCGAGCAGCAGGTCGCTTTCTTCGGAGACTCCCTCCAGCAGCAGGTCGAGTTCCTGGCCGACCAGCGC
>Ga0074044_10002521_pt1 | contig 15983 bp, 11 predicted proteins | sample BogForMeECP23OM1_FD_94443 | JGI IMG/M metagenome (GOLD analysis project Ga0074044, IMG submission 94443) | Bog forest soil microbial communities from Calvert Island, British Columbia, Canada - Bog Forest MetaG ECP23OM1 | ecosystem: Environmental > Terrestrial > Soil > Wetlands ...
ATCATCGCTAACGGCACCGGCTCGCTGGTCAACACCGGGCCAGGCCAATTTCTTGTTACGAACAATCATGTTTACGAGGCGTTCCAGACTCGGCGGGCCGCTTCCGATTCCATACTACTGCTGATGTCGGGAAGAGGCGGCCTCGGCTTCCTCGACATTTCCGAGAATCGACTTGTCAGCCGGGATAGAGAACGCGATCTCGCCGTGCTCGAAATCCCGGTGTCGCATGTCCGGCGTCAGGGAAAGCTGTTCTCAACGTGGAATTCCTGGCCGCCGCCTCGCCCGGCGGTCGGCATGCCCGCCCTTATTTACGGCTACCCGGGCGAGGGGCGGGTTCCGCTTGGCGACAGCCTCGGGATTCGACCGCTGACCATGAAAAGGTATGTCGCATCGGTCACCGTCAGGCACTTTTCGTTAGCCGATATCCACGGCGATTCCGAGATTCGAACCGCGGAAGGGGCGACGCCGATCACGAGCTATGGCGGGATAAGCGGGGGTGCGGCCTACATCATCCAAAGCAATAGCGAATCATTCCTCGCCGGTTTCGTATGCGAAGTCAATTTTACACCTGATATTATTTACATCACTTTGTGCGATCATATCAACGCCGACGGCACGATTCGCGTTTCTGCCTGAGCGATCATGCAACCACCCTGGCCCTGCGAGGACGGGCAACATAAAGGAGATTGTCTATCATAAAGTCCGGAGCAGGGGACCCATAAAAGATGAGCGATTCCACCGAGATCATCCTGCACCCGGGGGGCCGACGGACTCCGGACCGGCGACTCCGGGGCGCCGACGCGGCCGCGCCGCCGGCGATCGTCTCGGCCGCGGGCGGCGGCGCCGAGTTCGCCTGGGACGAGTTCTTCAAGGGCCAACTCGCCAACGCCCACACACGCAAAAATTACGCCCACGCCGTGCGCCACTTCCTCGACTGGTGCGACTGCCCCGACCGGCACATCCCGCTCGTCCGGATCACCCCCGGCCACGTCGGCGATTACCTGGCGGGCCTGGAGCTGGCGACCCCGACCAAGAAGCTCCGCCTGGCCGCCCTGAGGAAGTTCTTCGACCTCCTCGTGGTCCGGCACGTCGTCGTCCTGAACCGGGCCGCCTCGGTCCGGGCGGAGCGGTACTCCGTCGTCGAAGGCAAGACGCCGGAGATCAGCGCCAAGCAGGCCCGGGACCTGCTCAGGTCGGTCGACCCTTCGACCCTCGTGGGCCAACGTGACCGGGCCATCATCGCCGTGCTCATATACACGGCCGCCCGCGTGGGCGCCGTGGCCAGGCTCACGCTCAAGAGCCTCAAGCGCGACGGGACGCAGTACGCCCTGCGATTCTCGGAGAAAGGCGGCAAGTCGCGGGAGATCCCTGTCCGGCACGACCTGGAGCAGATCCTCCGCGGCTACATCGAGGCCGCCGGGATCACGGACGGCCCCCTCTTCCGCACCGTGTTCCGGAGGACGGGCAAGCTCACGGCCAGGGCCATGAGCGGGATCGACATCTGCCGGATGATGAAGCGGCGACTCCGGGCCGCGGGGCTGCCCGGGGAATTCTCGCCGCACTCGTTCCGGGTGGCGACGGTGACGGACCTGCTGGAGCAGAACGTGCCGCTTGAGGACGTGCAGCACCTGGCCGGGCACGCCGACCCGCGGACGACCCGGCTGTATGACCGCCGGCGGCGGAAGGTCACGCGGAACATCGTGGAGCGGATCTCTATCTGACATCAGTGACGGCGCGCTGTCCCTTGCGCATCCCGGCGCCTTCCGGCTGCTCAGCCGGGATGGGGCGAATCCATTGCCCGGCCTGAACCTCACCATAATTGCGGCGCCTGCCGGCCTCTCGATCATCGGGAACCATATCCTGGCCACGCTGCGCGAGGAGGTATTCGAGGCTTGACGGCTCAACCAGTGTCATGCTCCCGCGGGGCATGCCACTCCCGGAATAGTCACGAGCTTGGACTCGTGCGTCGAGGCCGTGCGTCGTCGGCATCGGGAATGGAAGCCGCACCCGCGAGGTCTGAGCCGATACAGGCCGCGAGGCTCCGGGACAGGAGGGCCACCAGCTCTTCTTCAGGGGCGTCCGCGAACGCCTTGGGGCGGAGGACGAGGTGCATGATGGCGAACCCCGTGAGCTGCGCGACGATCATGGCGGCCCGGACCGCGGCGTCGTCGCCGCCGATCCGCTCAGCGAGGAGCTGAAGCTCGGTGCGGTTGAGGTCCCGCCGGAACAGCTTGACCGCGTGGGGCTCCGTGGCGGAATGCAGCAGGAGCAGCAACGGCGTATGCACCCGGTCCGGTGCGTCTTCCTGCCCGTACACCATGACCCGGGCGAGGTGCTCGGCCAGGTCGCCCCGGTGGTCCGGGAGCAGGTGCTGCATGTCGAAGGCGCGCTCGATCACCTCGGCGAAGAGCCCCTCCTTGGAGCCGAAGTAGCGGTTGACCAGCGCGGCGGTCACCCCGGCGTCGGCGGCGATTTCGCGGACCCCGGCGTGTTCGTAGCCGTGGGTGGCGAAGCGGCGGGTGGAGGCCTCGAGGATGGCCTGGCGGGTGGCGGCGGCATCCCGCCGCCGTCTCGGGCTTGCACTGACTCGACGCTCCGGCATCTCTTGACCCCTCCAGATTTTTTCTCCCGCGCCCAGTAAACCATTGTTGACTTCGAAAGTCAACCCGATTACGATCAGGTCAACGGCGGTTGACTTCGCCGCCCGCGGCGGGCCGGAAGCGAGGCGCTTTGGCGCTTCCTTCCGTGCCCCGCCCCGCAGCCTCGATGCCGCCGCCTGCCGGCCGATCGGGTTGCACGGGCACGAGCGCCGCAAGATCCCGGGAGCAAGCCATGACTACGCATCAATCAACCGACGCAACGGCACATCCCGACCACCGGGCCGCGGACGCGGCGACCGATCCCCCTCCTGCCGCTTCGCCCCCCGCGGCCGGGGCGCCGTCGCACCGGCGGCGAAGATGGCTGCTGTGGGCGGGGGCCGCGGCCGGCCTGGCGGTCGCAGGATATCTCCTGGTCCCCGCGGTGGAAACGGCGCTGAACACGGTGTCCACCGATGACGCTTACGTCAACGGGTACGTGACGCTCGTGGCGTCCCGGGTGCCCGGCCAGGTGGCCCGGGTCCTGGTCCATGACAATTACCGCGTGAAGAAGGGGGACTTGCTGGTCCAGCTCCATCGCGAACCGTACCAGGTGCAGGTCGACCTCAAGAAGGCGGCCGTGGTCAACGCCGAGGCCGACGTGACGGCCGCACGGGCCCAGGTCCGGGGCATCCTGGCCCAGGCCGGCAGCCAGCGCTGGAAACTCCAGAGGTCGATCGAAGGTGTCGACGACTCGGTGGCGCTGCTCCGGGCCCGGGTCGCGGCCCTGCGGAGCAAGGAAGCGTCCTTCGATCGCGCGCGCGCCGACCTGCTGCGGGCCCGGGGCCTCTTCAGCCGCAACGCGCTCTCCCGCGAGGACTTCGACCAGCGCCTCGAGGCCGAGCGGACGGCCGAAGCCGCGGTCAAGCAGGCCCTCCAGGAAGTCTATGAGGCGCGGGTCGTGCTGGGCCTCCGCCCGCGCCCCGAGAAGGGAGAGCTGACGGACGTCCCCTCCGACCTCAATCAGACCTTCTCCGGGGTCCGCGAGGCACTCAGCGCGCTCGTCCAGAGCATGACGCAGGTCGGCCTCCCCCTCGGCTCCTTCTCCCAGACGCCCCAGCAGGCCCTCGACGAGTTCATCAGGCGCGACAAGGAGGGGAACATCGAGCGGATCGCGGAGCGGCTCGTGCCCGAGGCGCCTGCGGTCCGGCAGGCCGAGGCCAAACTCCTCCAGGCCAGGCGCGACCTCGCCCAGGCGGAGCTGAACCTCCACTACTGCGACATCGTCAGCGAGATCGACGGCGTGGTGACCAGCCGCAACGTCAACCCCGGCAACAACGTCTCCGTCGGGCAGGGCCTCATGGCCGTCCGCTCGCTCACCGAGATCTGGATCGATGCCAACTTCAAGGAGACCCAGCTCGCGGACCTGCGCATCGGCCAGCGGGTGCGCTGCGAGGTCGACATGTACGGCGGCCGGAGGGAGTTCGAGGGCCGCATCACCGGCTTCACCATGGGGACCGGCCAAACCCTGTCCCTGCTGCCGCCGCAGAACGCCACGGGTAACTTCGTGAAGATCGTCCAGCGGCTGCCGGTCCGCATCGAGCTGACCGACTACGACCCGGACAAGGTCCCATTGTTCGTCGGCCTGTCGGTGGTTCCCTACGTGTACTACAAGGAACGGCCGACGGGGCCCCACGCCGGGGCGGTCTTGCAACCATTGGCCCCTCGTCCGACGGGCCCGACGGACCCCACGCCCTCACCCACATCGGGCGCAAGCCGCAAGTAAGGACTGACTGAAGTGGAGTTCCCGCAGATGCTCATGCCCTTCATGGTCGCGACCGTCCTGCTTTTCGGCAGTCTGCTGGTCTACGGCACGGCGATCCACCTTATTGTGCGTGTGGTGGTGGGGCTGATCCGAAGTCGTTCCAGCAACCTGGGATTCTGGAAGAGTACCGCCGTCATGACGGTCGTTACGCTGATCACGGCGGTTGCGCACCTGACCCAGATCGCCTTCTGGGCGGTGGCCTTTCTTCTGTGCGGGCAGGTCTCGACCTTGGAGGCGGCCTTCTACTTTTCAGCCCAGAATTTCACTGCTCTCGGTTACGGCGACGTCCTGCTGTCCGAACGGTGGCGGTTACTCGGCCCCCTCGAGGCCATCAACGGCCTCCTGTTCTTTGGACTGTCAGCGGCCGTGTTGTTCGCAATCATGAGCAACTTGATCTCCGAGCGCCTACGCACCGAAACCGGGTACCAGAGCGAGGCAGCCGGGAACCGGGCGCGTCTTCCGGCGGCCGGCAACGGGTCGTCGAAGTGAGCATACGAACTCTTGTCGAGAGGACATTGGTCCGCCGCGGAGGACTCGTAATGAGCAGCGTGGCCCTCGCCCCGACCGCGGTCAGCCGCCCGGCGATCAATCCGTGGCTCGTCGCCACGGCCGTGGTCGTGCCCACGTTCATGGAGATCCTGGACACCACGATCGCCACGGCCTCGATGCGGTACATCGCCGGCGGCCTGTCGGTGTCGATGGTCGACAGCGACTGGGTCATGACCAGCTACCTGGCGGCCAACGCCACCATCCTGCCGATCACGGGCTGGCTCTCGGCCCATCTGGGCCGCCGCAGGTACTTCCTCCTGTCCATCGCCGTCTTCACCGTCGCCTCGGTGCTGTGCGGGCTGGCCACCAGCCTCGAACAACTGATCCTGTTCCGGGTGATCCAGGGCTTGGCCGGCGGCGGGCTCCAGCCCGCCAGCCAGGGGATCCTCATCGACAGCTTCCCGCCCGAGAAGCAGGGCACGGCCATGACGATGTTCGGCGTGGCGGCGCTGATCGCCCCGGTCATCGGCCCGACGCTGGGGGGTTACATCACGGTCAACTACAACTGGCGCTGGATCTTCCTCATCAACCTGCCGATCGGCGTCGTCGGCTACCTGATGTGCCACTTCGCGGTCGATGATCCCGATTACCTCAAGAAGGAGCGGGCGGAGTTGCGTCGCCGGCCGCTCCACTTCGACTCCATCGGCCTGGGGCTGCTCGCCCTGGCGATGACGTGCTGGGAGGTGCTGCTCAGCAAGGGGCAGGAGTGGGACTGGTACAACGACCCCTTCTGGAGGGTACAGGCGCTGTTCGTCCTGTTCGTGCTCTCCCTGGGCGCCCTGGTCTTCCGGGAGATGAGGATTGCCCACCCGGTCGTCAACTTCCGGCCGCTGGGCGAGCGCAACCTCGCGGCCTGCAGCATCATCATCTTCTGTGCCTACGGCGTCCTCTACGGCGCCAGCGTGAGCCTGCCTTCCCTGCTCCAATCCTTGTTCGGCTACGACGCCTTCGTCTCCGGCCTGGTGATGTCGCCCTCCGGCGTCTTCTCCATCCTGATGATGCTCGTCGTCGGCGTCCTCGTCGGCCGGGGCACCGACGCCCGCTGGCTGATCGCCGCCGGGCTGCTCGTCATGGCGGCCGGGTGCTACTGGATGGCGCGGATGAACCTGTACATCAGCCCGGGGCAGGTGGTCTGGCCGCGGGTGGTGTTGGTCGTCGGCCTGTCGTTGCTCTTCGCCCCGATCAACGTGGCGGCCTTCCGCTACACCCCGGAGCACCTGCGCGCGGCCGCGGTCGGCCTGTTCGCCCTGCTCCGCAACGAGGGGGGCAGCGTCGGCATGTCGATCGCCAAGATCATCGAGCAGCGGCGCGAGCAGTTCCATCTGGCGCGCGTGGGCGAGAACCTCGGCCCGCTGAACGCACACGTGCAGTCGTTCTTCAAAGAAGGTCAAGCCTACTTCCTGCAGCAGACGGGCGATCCGGCCCGGTCGCAGCAGTTGGCCCTCCAGTCGCTTGACAATCTCCGTCAGCAGCAGGCCGCGTCCATGGCCTTCTTCGACGTCTTCTGGCTGTTCGCCGTCCTGAGCCTGGGACTCGTGCTGCTGGTACTCCTGATGAAGCGCTCGGTGGCCGAGAAGGGGGAGCTGATCGGGGGAGAGTAGGCAGGAGACCATGGGGGTCGATCGCCACTGACGGGCCCGATGTCGCGCTCAGGTCGGGGACGCCCGCAGTTCGAGGAGGGATCATGGCGATCACAACATCCGGGCCGGCTCCCGAGCTCGCGGGGGCCGGAGGGTGGAGCTCGCGGCTGCTAGCCGCGGCCGGGGGGAAGTTCGGGGTGCTCCTGGTCGCGCTCGTGGCCCTGATGGCCGCGGCACCCCTGATCGTCGCCGGCCCGGTGAGCGACGCCCTGCTCAGGCTCTTCACCAGGGCCGTGCTGGTGGCGAGCCTCCACGCGGCCCGGCCGGGTGGGAAACCGGTGGTAGTCGGGCTCGCCCTAGCCCTGGCCGACCTCCTGATCGGGAGGTGCACCGCCCACTTCGGCACCCGGTGGCTCGTCCTGCTCCAGACCGTGCTCTGGATGTCCACCCTGATCCACGTCACGGCCACGATCCTCCGGGCCATCTTCGAGAGCCGGGAAGTGACCGTGGAGACCCTCCTGGCGGCGCTCTGCGTCTTCCTGCTGATCGGCCTGTTCTGGGCGTTCGCCTTCACCCTCATCGAGCTGACGCTCCCGGGGTCGTTCCGGGCGACCCACGGGCCGGGCCTCGCCTGGGCAGATGAGCAGTCGAGGACGACCGAGTTCATGCGGCTGTTCGTCCTCAGCTGTGCCACGCTGTCCGGGTCGAACTGCGCAGAGATCGCCCCGGCGACCGGGTTCGCCAGTAACGCCGCGTCTCTGGAGGCGATGACGGGGCAGATCTACCTGGCGGTCGTGATCGCCCGGCTCGTCGCCCTGCATCCGACACCGACACTACGCGGCACGGCCAGCGGTTGACGGCATGACGGCTGGCACGGGTTCAGTAAGGGCCTAGAGCCGCGAGGCGGAGACGGAGCCGCCCACACTGTTAGACGAGGTGGCGGGCCCGAGCCCGAGAGCATGCCATTTAGCTCTGAAGAAACCGTGCCAGTTACCGGCCAACTTAACACTGGCGCTTGCACCCACTTACAAGCTGGCCGGTAAGACCGTCTGGGGTAAATAGCTGGATTGGGATCTCAGCCTGTGCTTCCCGGCAAATTCTCAACTCGCCTCCGCGACGTCCTGCGACACTCGATTCAGGCGACCAGTCCTCGTGACGGCACTACGGCGCGCCGATCACTTCGCCTTCGACCCGGGTCCGGCATCACGCACTTATGGCCACCCCCGAGCGTTGTCACAGCCAAAAACCACTTGGACGGAATAGCCCAGCCGGGTTTACTTTGTCACACAGAGCAAGTGGCCCTTCCGCGATCCGTTCGCGCTTCCGAGCAGAGGATCCAAGGGAGAGAGAGACCGGATGGGGAACTGCGGGAAGAAAGACAACTGATCGAGTGTTTGTCGTTTTCAGATTAGAGCTTATGACAAAAAAGCGGGGGGTCCAGCAGGACAATTGATGGCTGTGAAACTTCAAAAACCTCTACTAATCTCTACCGGACGCCCGTCCAGTAGCGGAGAAAGTGGATCTTGTAGAAGCCGACGTTGGTGCCACATAGTTGGTGGCCCCGTCCGCCCGTTCCCTTGGACCAAGGCGGTCCGCCGTGCCATTCTCCGGCCTGGACACGCGGCCCCCGGCAGGTGTGGGCGGCGGGCTCGGACCGTTTCTGGCCGCTTGAACTCCGCGTTTCTCGGACTTTTCTATACTTTTTACCGATCATCTGCTCAGTCCATGGATACCCAGTTCGGCGCGCGGCAGTTACGGCGGACCCCAAGATCCACCGCGCATCGCGATCGTGCTCGAGGTTTCGAGAAAGCGGGATGACGCTCAAGTTCCAGCGATTCGAAGGTGTTTTCACTAAGGGCCGCGTAAGGGACAAACAGAGCGGCTCACGAGCGTGGTGGAAGAGCTTCAAGCGCTGGGCCAGCCTCGTCTCCGACCTTGGCGTCGGCCGGCAAGTTGGGCTTGTCGTAGAGCCTGAGGTAGCGATAGTAAACCTCGAGGGTCAGCGCGGCGAGGGTCGTGCAGTAGATGCGGCCTCCTTTGGCTCCGTACATGCTGTCGTCGGGGTCCCAGCTTCCGGACTGGTGTCCGGACGATCGCTGCAGCTTGACGACGCGGTCGCGAATCCGGCCGTTCCAGCGCGTCCACGGCTGGCCGCCGTGCTGATACATGGCCAGCGTGCCGTAATACCAGTAATAGTAGTTGGTATCGCCCTTGTCCGACTCGTGTTGCATCAGGTAAGCGGCTGCTTCGGTGCTCGCGGCGCCGGGACCGCCGACGCCCAGGAACTGGCGGCAAACCCAGGCCTCGGCCGTCATCGTGGCCGTGACCGGGTCCGGAGGCTGATAGCGGGCAAGGCCCCTGTCCTGCCCGGTGGCCACGCGGTCCAGCCACAGCAACATGCCGTGGCCGACCCCGGCCTGGTCAGGAACGCGCAGACCCACCTCGCGAGCCGATTTGAGGGCCATGACAACCCAGCCCAGAATACTCGTGTCTCCTACCGGTGCTGACGGCTCGTAACGCCACGCCTGGCCGTCCCGGGCACGCCCGCGGACCAGGAACGAGACCGCCCGCTCGGCCGGCTCGCGCAGCCGCTCGTCGAGGCTCAAGGCATAGGCCTCGCACAAGGCGAGCGTGGCCATGGCGTGACAGTACATACCCACGGCCTTGCTGGGGCCTCTCAGATCGCCATCGGGCTTCTGCTGAGCAAGCAGAAAATCGAGCCCGTTGCCCACCGTGGTGGCGAACTTGCCGTCCTTGTGGGTGTACCCCGCGCCCAGGTAGGTCAACAGGGCCAGCCCGGTGAGCGCCGTATCGGCCTCCCAGTAAGCACATTCTCCGAAGCAGGTCTGTCCCGGGGGACAGTGGACGGTGAAATCATCGTCGCCCTGCACTGCCGTTCCGTCCTCATACCGCGCCGTGCCGCCATCCCAGCGGCCGTCGGCGTCCTGATGACGCGCCAGCCAGTCCAGGGCGCGCTCAATCGCTTGCTCGCTGGCCTTGCTGGCGCCGCTACGTTGGGCCAGGACCGTGCGATTCGCATCGAGCCGCGAGCGGTAAAACCGTGGCACCTCGCTCAGGTTGCCACCGCTCACGGGTCCCGCCAGGTCGGCGAGCGCGGGGCTCGGACCAGCCCGATTGTTCCCTCCTGGCATGGCACGCACCAGCGGAATCGGCCGCCCCAGAATCTCGCTTCGGGGCCGTGAAGGTAAGTCAATCTTGCCTTGCTCTCGAACCGCCTCGCGCCGAAGTTCGGCCGGAGCCAACAAGGGAGCAGCCGGAGCGGAAATGGCAGACCTTCCGCTGGCGCCCTCCTCCTTGACCATCACCGGTTCGGGTACGAGCTGGGCCAGCTCAGTGGCCGCCGGCGCGCCGACAGCGGCAGGCCGCGGCGGGCCGGCAGACGTAGCGCTCTCCTGCGGCCTGGGCTCCGGCGCCCCAGGACTGGGTGGAAGCACTCCAGCCGGAATGGCCTGGGTGACAGGCAAAGAAGGCTGCGTGGAGAAACCGGCAGGGGCCGTCATGGGTGCTTCGTGGCTCGCGGAAGCTTCCGATCTCATCACGATCGGATTGGGCTCAGATAGCCGGATCGGCTCGGTCGCCAGGTCGGGCGAGGGTACGGCAGCGGTGAGCTTGCCGTTGGCCAATGTGTCGGTACCCGCGACTGCTCCGGATTCAACCCGGTTGCTGGTCGGCGGCTCTCCCTTGGTTGCAGCCGGAGACACGCGGATCTGCCGGATATGCTGCCCCCTGGCAGAATCACGCGAGACTGAGCCCAGAGCCCGGAACACCCAAGGGACCGTGCTGCCGTAGAGGACAAGTCCCGCGTGGGCCACGACCGAGAGGGCCAGACACTTCCGCAGAGCCCTGCGCGAACCCCAGCTCAGCCAAGCCATCAACCCCAGGACCAGGGTTCCCAGCCCCAGCAATGCCCAGGCGCCCAGGTCGGCCCGCATCAAGAGCAAAAAGGATTCCAGGTCCAGTCCGTTATCCAGTCCAGTCATTGCCCTCGCCTCGGTCCGGGCTGGCAACCCGCCTCATGAGCGAGAAGCAACCCTGTTCACGTGTATCGACCTCACCATCCCCCGCGGTCGAGATTGGAAACCTATCCTAGCCCACCTGCCGGATCGCAAGCGAGTCCAACCCTTCTGCCCCGTGTCCACCTATCAGTCGCCCTCTGAATGATTCTTGCCAGCTCCTCTAGAAACCGATGTCATGATCGCTCGGTGCGGTGCGGGTCACAGCGTCATCAACTCGCCGCGGTTGGGATGGAATCTGGTGGGGTGTGCGAACAGCACCACCGGCACCCACGGGACGCCCCGGATCCGACCTGCTGGCGCGTGGATTAAAGGAAGAGGCAATGAGCGGGGACGCTGCTGGCTGTGTGGCCATCGCAATGGCGTCGATCGTCTCGGCCCCCAGCCGGTCAAGTGCCCCAGAGAGCCGTTCGATCCGGATGACAAGTGAGTCGTAGGCCACCAGGGCAAGCGTCGCGATGGTGAGTCCCAGGATCAAGGGAGAGAGCGCCGGGGCCAGTGCTGGGCCCCATCCCGCGGAGCCCGCAGCGCTGATTCCGGGGGCCGCGGCCGCAGTCGCGCCAGCCCCGGGTATTGCGGCCAGAACCCGCCCGATGGCCAGCAATGTACCCAGCAGGCCAACCAGCGGAGCCAGCGCGGAGACCCGTCTCAGGGTGCCCACATTACGCCGCAGGCGTTCCGCCTCACCCCGGTGCGTGAGGGCAACCGCTCGTTCGAGATCGACCGCCGGGCGGCCCCACCTCCGGACCGCCGCCAGGGCGACACGAGCGGCCGGGCTCGGATTCATCTCACAGTAATCCAGCGCCTTGCCGCCATCGAGCTTCCCCTCGTACAGGCGATCGAGGAACCGGGCCGTGAAATCGGCGGGGATGATCTGCAAACGTCGCAGCCGAACCGCTCGTTCGAAGAGCACGGCCAGGCCAAGTCCGGCGCAGGCGAACAGTCCTCCCCAGCTCATGCGCTCCGCCGCGGGAGTGCGCAGGTACCAGCGCAGCCCCGACTGGAAAAGATTGCCCGCCCTTTGCTTGAGAGCCTCGAGATCGACGATTTCCGGCTCCAGGTTTCTGACGTCGGGCCCCGGCACCGCCTCTCTGTCAGAGGCTTTGGCTGCTGGCTGCCGCGAGCCGGGGGAACCGGGGTCCGAATCAGCCTCTTGCCCGAGCCCCGTGCTCGCAAGGGACAACGACAAAAGCAGCGCGAGACAGAACCGGGTGAGTTTCCGGTCCGGTGCTGGTATCGAGCTCGGGTCTGGATGCATGAGAGGATCCTTCCCAGAAAAAAACGCCGCGCGGGCGGTCCGGCCCGGATCATGAGATTCAGCCTGCCGGGTTACCTCGGGCGGATTCATGTTTGCGAACCGTGATGAGGCGGGTGTTCGCCTCGGGAATGTGAGGATCATCGGGAAACCGGGAGCGGAGCCGCTCATAGGTCTCGGCGGCATCGCCCCATTGAGCCAGCCGCTCATAGACTTTTCCCGCTTCCAGGAGAGCGGCGGCCTGCCACCGGGGGGCATCATAAAGAATGTCAACTTTGAGGAACTCGGTGAGGGCCTCGCGAAACCGATCCTCATGAAAGTAGGTCTCGCCGCGCAAGAGATGGGCCTGGGCGGCCAGATCGCCTCCCTTGCGAGCATTGATCACCGCCTGGAATGCGTCGCGGGCGTCTGCGGGACGAGCCAGCCCCAGGAGCGCCCGGCCGCGGGCGAAATCCAGGTCGGCAACGGTAGGATCGGCGGCGGGCAGTTCCGCCTTGAGCGCCTCAGCCTGGGACAATGCGCCCTGCCAGCGCTTCATTCCCACAAGGCTCTGGACATGCCTGCCGCGAACCAGTCGCGCGAAACCCTCGGAATCCGAGGGTTTCGGCGGTTCGGCTGCGAGGGCCGCGAAGATCGGCTCAGCTTCTGCCGAGTGGTCCAGGCGGAGAGCCGCCTCGGCGCGGAGGAAACGGGCTTCGCGATTCCGTGAGCTGGCGGGATACTCCCTGATCAGTCGGTCCAGCGTCGTCCCGGCAGCCGTCCAATCGCCCATCTCGATCTGGCTTCGCCCCAGGCGATACAGGACCAGCGGCACGATCCGGTCGGCCGTGGTCACGGCGACCTTGCCGGCCCCGCTCTTGGCAGACCCCGCTTGGGCGTCATTTGATGCGGCGATCGGAGAAAGCAAGCGGATCACTTCCAGATGATTGCGGGCCTCGTTGGCCGACTCTGCCAGGTTGAACCGGGCATCAACGGCCTGGGGGCTTTGAGGGTAAGTCTTCAGCAGCTCAGCGAAAACGGCGTCTGATTCGGCCGTCTTGCGGGCATCGACCAGGGCCCAGCCGCGCTCGGCCAGCAGGCTGTCGAGTTTCTCTCCCAGAGATTTCAGGGCCGTCCGCTTCTCGTCCGAGGAGAGCAAGACTTCAAAGATCTTCGAGGCATCCTCCGGCCGGCCGGTCCGGGCCAGCAGCCGAGCCCGCGCCAGCTCGGCCTGAAGTGCTTCTCGAGCCTTGGGGTTTTGTTCGATGACCCGGGTATACGCGGCCAACGCGTCATCGGTTGATCCGGCAGCCGCCAGCGCGCCGGCACGTTCCAGGCCCACCGCCGGAGCCTCGGGATCACCGCCGGAATTCGCCAGGAACTGTGCGAAGAGCGTCGCGGCCTCGGCCGGCTTGCCAAGTCGCCAGAGTGCCCGGCCCAGCCCGACCCGGGCGCGGGCCAGGACGGCCGCGTCGATCGGCCCGACCGCTGGCTTGCCGGCGGCACCAGGCGCTCCGGTCGCACCCGAGCTTGAGTTGAGAATTCGCTGAAACTGCTCGGCAGCACGTGCAAACTGGCTGGCATCAAGAGCGGCCTCGGCCACGCGCAGCCGCGTGGGCGCCAGCGTTTTGCTTCGCGGGAAGCTGTCCGCAAGCTGAATCAGGGTTTTCCAGGCCTCGTCCGGATGCCGCAGCCCGAGCTCAGCGGTTGCCAGATGCGCCAGAGCAGAGTCGGCCACTTCTCCTTGGGGATTGGCGTTCAAGTACTGGCGGAGCGGTCCAATCGCCTCGGCAAAATGACCCTGCTCGACCGCTTCCTGGCCGATCAGGAACTGGGCGTCAACGCTGACTGGCTCCTGGGACGAACTGGCCAGACTGGCGAGCACGGCATCGGCCTGTGCAGTTCGACCCGCGGCCCGGTATGCCAGGGCCAGGTCATAGCGCGCTCTGGCCAAGGCGGCGGGAGCAAGCTGACTCGCCGCCGGCTTACTCCCAGCCCCTGGCTCTTTCCCAAGACCCAGCAGCGCTTCCAGGTGTTCGGCCGCCTCCCGGGCCTGGCCCCCGGCCAGCAGGGCCCTGGCCTCGATCAACCGGACATCTGCCCTGAACTTGTTCTGGGGAAACCGCTCGGGAAACGACCTTGCAAGTGACAGCGCCGCCGCGTGATCGCCGGCATCAAGGGCCAGTTGCGCTGTCCTGGCGAGCGCGTCGTCCGCCCACGGATCCCGCGGGTAGGTTTCGGCGACCTTCAAGAACCTCTTGCGGGCCTCATCAGCCCGCATCAGCTTCACGAGTGCCTCGGCCGACCGGAAAAGGAACGCCGGAGCCAGCGGCGACTGTGGAAAATGCATCGCTGCCTCGTCCATAGTGGAGAGCGCAAGGTCAGCATGACCGTGTTCCAGCTCGAGTGTCGCCAGAGCCAGCGCGGCCCGCGGGGCGAGGGTCTCGGCACCCTCGTTGACCAAGGGCTTGAGCAGTTTCTCGGCCTCTTCCTTGCGATCCAGCCGCGCCAGGGCCTCGGCCCGGACCAGATGTCCCTCGGCTTTCAGTCCGCTGCGGGGCGCCACGCGATCGAGAGTCTCGAGCGACTCAACCGCCGCGGCATACCGGCCGCCGGAGAGCTGGGTCTTGCCGAGTTGGAGCAACGCCCTGTCAATCCAGTCGGAGTTTCCTTGACCGGCCAGCTCGGAAAGAACCTTTATGGCGCGATCGATTTCGCCCAGATCCGCGAGCGTTCGGCCCAGCCCATACCGGGAGCGATCGGCAAGCTGGCCTCGAGGGAAGTCGGCCAGCGACCGCTCGTAGGCGGTCCGGGCGGCGGGCAGATCTTCCAGTCCCAGACGGACATCTCCCAGATAGGTCCAGGCGGTCTCCAGGTTGGGATGCTTGGGAGCTCCATGCACGAAGGTTTCCAGCGCCTTGCGGGCCGCGGGCAGATCGCCCAGCATATACGCAAGCTCTCCTAGTCGATACCATGCCGTTCTCGCCCGAGGATGGTCGGGGGCCTTTTCAAGGAAATCTTGAAAGGCGCGCCTCGCCTCCTTGTAACGGCCCTGAAAGAGCAACGCGTTTGCCAGGCCAAATCGAGCGTCGGCGGCGTCCTCGGCCGTGGGCCCGGAGTCAAGAAACCGCCGGTACTCGTCGGCGGCCAGATCGAACCTCCGCTGCCGGAACAGGCCATGCGCGAAGTTGAGCCCCTCGGGGACCTGTCGTTTCACTTGCGAAGGCGCGGCCGTCCGGGTGTCTTGAGCCGCTGCTGGAGCAATCAGCGATCCGAGCAAGACCCCCAGACCGAACACCGCTTGCGCTGCGCCAACTGGCAAGACGCGTCGTGCCAAAGAGAATCGGGCACGTTCGAGCAACGCAGACACAATGAACGGCACCAAACCACCCCTTCCCTGAACGATTTGATCCAACATCCCACCTTCTCGATTTCGTACTTGAGATCAGGAATGTTGAGAGAATCGGTTCGATTCCTCCAGCCTTCAAGCCGAGGTCGGCCCCGGACAAAGCGTTAACCCCAACAAACTCGCACTTATACACCCTGCGACTCAACTTGCTCAAGGTTTCCGGAACGACCTGCTAAAAGTAAGCTAAGGTGGTCCAGGCGGCGGCCGCGGCACTCCGTGGCCACCGAGCCCACCAGAATCACCGCCAGAGAAGCCTCGACCCGCTCGTTTCACCCTCCGTGGCCCTCAGGTTTCTTCGCCCGCGTTCGGCATCCCCGGCATAATCGATTCAGTCTAACCTCCTTCCCTTTTTTGCGGTTTCAGCAGGGGTTATCTCTGGACAGCGAGCAAAAGTCGATTTATTCTACTAGAAATTCGCAAAGCACCCAGAGTTCGCAGTTGGCAACCTTGTATATTTGAGCAAACCAGTCGAGGTCGCAATTGTGTCGCGACCTCGATCAAGTGGTTGAGATGACGTAACATCAATGGAGAACGCATCAATGATGATCTCTCGTCTGATCGGTGCGACCGCCGCGGCCCTGGTGGCCACTTCGGCCTTCGCGCAAGTCCCGTCGAAGCAGTTGCCCGCGCCCCAGGCACCGGCCAAGAGCTATCCGGCCGCCCAGGCCCCGGCCGCTCCTTCCAAGATGTACCCGGCCGCCCAGGCCCCGGCCGCTCCTTCCAAGATGTACCCGGCCGCCCAGGCCCCGGCCGCTCCTTCCAAGATGTACCCGGCC
>Ga0074044_10002522_pt1 | contig 15982 bp, 15 predicted proteins | sample BogForMeECP23OM1_FD_94443 | JGI IMG/M metagenome (GOLD analysis project Ga0074044, IMG submission 94443) | Bog forest soil microbial communities from Calvert Island, British Columbia, Canada - Bog Forest MetaG ECP23OM1 | ecosystem: Environmental > Terrestrial > Soil > Wetlands ...
CGGTGGGACGTTCCGAAATGGCACAAGAGCCGCGTCCCCTCAGCATAACCTAGGAAGCATAACACATTATTTACCGTTTGTCTACTATTATTTAGTGAGTACTAGTTTCGAAACTGGTACTCGAAGGACGGTCCCGAAAAGGAAGAATCAATGACGGCGCTCTTGGTGAAGCAGATCGAGCAGGTGTGCCATCCACTTCCGCTCACTTGGCCATTCTAGAGATTGCGATCAACCGCCTCCGGCCTGGCGGAGTAACCCCACAATTTCCTTTTGTTGCGGAGTCTTGATCTTGACCTTGGAGCTGGTCATAAAGGCCAGGGGTGTCACGCCTTTCAAGTCCTTGGCATTTGCGTCGGCTCCGTGAGCCAGCAACAATTGCACAATTTGCGGTCGTCCCCCTACGGCCGCGTAGTGCAGCGGCGTTCGGCCATGGGCATCCCTGACATTGACGTCCGCCCCATGCGTTAGCAGGAGCTCCACCATTGTCGGGGTTCCAATTAAGGCCGCCGAAAGCAAGATTGGCTCTCCACTATTGGTCTTGGCATTGACATCGGCGTGGTGGTCCAACAGCAGTTGCACCATGGACTCAGCGCCGATGGAGGCAGCAAAGCACAGGGGCGTGCAGCCGTAGTTGTTCCTGGCATTAATATCAGCGTTGCTGGCCAGGAGAAACTCGACGAGGTTCTTGCCCGCTTTTGCCGCCACCGCCGTGTGCAAGGCAGTGTCACCGTCCGCGTCTTTGCTGGAGATTAATTCGGGATGAGCTTTGAGCAGCGTCTGGACTCGATTTAGGTCTCCCGCGTTGGCGGCTTCAAAAATACTCCCTCCGCTTCCGCCGCCCGCCGACTTTACTATGGCGTGGCTGGGGTCGGAATTCACGTCAATATTTCCCGCGAGAATGACTTGCCCTTCGGTGAGGACCGCGTCGCTTATCGTTTTTTTGTCCAGAGAGTCCGGAATCTTGGCCGCCGGCACGATGAAGGTAATGGCCTTCTCGACCGTCTGATCTTTCACGACGGTATTCTCGTTCCAGACCTGGACCGTGTGCATTTGTAGGGTGTTGTAGTGCATATTGCCGTCAATCCCTAACCTCGCGCCAGAATCAACGTACTGTTGGTTAACCATTGATGAGACGCGTTCGGTTTCCAGAACCGCCTCTGTCGTGGAGTAAAAGCCACTCACGGTAATCACTTTCAGGTCTGGAAATTTAGTGGCCACCCGGTGAAACCGCGCCACGACCTCGGCCATGCCGCTATCCAGCGCGGCCTGACCCATCTTCTTATGGCGTTCCTGCAAATTTGCCACATGACCTGCCAGTCGAAATGCCGGTCCCCCAAAGGAGCGATCCAGTCTGAGTGCCACGTTGAGGTTAGGGGCCCCCGTTTCCTCATCCTTGGTCAGATGAATGAAATACAGGTCGAACGGAGCGCAACGAAACGCCTCCTGCTCGAAAAGAAGTGTCTTCCCAAACTCAGTTCGCAGGGCGTCGTTCAACTTTACGAGTTCAGGCGGTGCATCGCTCGCCAAAAGAAACGAAGTCTCGTAATTCTTTGGGTCCAGTGTGGCTTCAAGTTCCTTGTCGGTGGATTTGACGTCGAGCACTTTGGGGGCGTATCCGAACCTTCTCAGTTTGATTCTCTGGACATCCATTTCGCCGTGGAACGTTAGATCGACCGTGCCTGGTGTCAGAGCGTTCATGCAGGTGAAGTCTCTTCCGTCTTTCTTCCAGACCGTTGCCCCAAGAGGATCGGACTTGACCGCGACCGAGTGCGACAGTGTGGTTGTAGCTTGCCCTCCCACTTTAGTCGGACCGCAAAACCCGAGCTGGCAAATGCCAAAGGTTAGAACAGCAAGCCGCACCGCACGAGAAGTCCGTCTCTTTCGATCGTCAATCACACACATAAAGCCTCCGCGCCGAAGTCACTTTCAGTGATACGTGGCCAAGACTTTCTGCAGCTCCGAAAGAAAGTCTTCCGAGTCCTGCGCCAATCCAGCACCGAAAAGCTTTGTTCCCTTCAACTTCGGCATGACCGTTACTCGTGTCTCAGGTTTTGTGTTGAGGGTTTCGACGTGCATGTAGAAATCTACCTTCCTGTTGCCACTGGTTGCGGTGATTGTCCCTTTGTCCTTGTCTTTGTCCGTAATGAAATAGCCCTTCCGCTCGGCGGTCTCCTGAATGGCCTGGAAAACCTCGTCGTAGGTGTGCTGGTAGACCTGCGTGAACTCTTTGTCCTTGTTGGGTGCGGCGGAAGCTGAAGGTCCGGCGAATCCACCGAAAATCAGCGCACCTAGCATCAGGACAAAGGCAACGACCACAAAGCGTTTTGAATTCCAAGAAGATTCGTGTTTCTTTTGAAGCATGTCGATATTCTCCTTTTTGACTTACGTGGCCAGCGCTGCGACGCCATTGCAACAGCTTCTGGCCGATGACGCCATCAGTGATACGTGGCCAACACTTTCTGAAGTTCATTGAAAAAATCAGGGACGAAGTTGCGAGCTATTCTTCCTTCTAGTGGAGGGGCTTTGATCTTTAGCACGAGGGTGACTCGAACTTCAGGCTTGGCGCTGATGGTTTCGATGTGGGCTAGCACATTCACCTTCGCGAAACTGCCATTGCTCATTCGATAATCGCCATTACCGTCGACCGTCCCCTTGTCCTTATCCTTGTCCGTGACGGTTAGGCTCAGCCGTTCGAGCGCTTCCTGGGAAGCCTGGAAAACCTCATCGTACGTGTGCGTGTAAATCCGGGTGAGTTGCTCGTCTTTCTCCTTTCCGGGCGCGCCACTGGCCGAAGAGCTGCCGTACCCACCGAAAATCAAAACGCCCAGCGCCAAGAAAAAAGCAATGACCCCAGCGCGTTTTGCCCAGCAAAAAGATTCGTGCTTGAATTGCACCATTTGAATGTTCTCCCTTCAAACCTACGTCACAAATATATGGACTCGCTCGCAACCACCCGCAGCCAAACCCACCATCAGTGATACGTGGACAAGACTTTTAGCAGCTCCTTTAGAAAATTCTCCGAAAATTCACGTTGGGCCCCGCTGGAAACCTTAAACCCCTTGTACTTCGGATCGATCGTCACCCGTGTCTCAGGCTTGGTGTTGAGGGCTTCGACGTGGATGTAAAAATCGATGTGCTTATCGGCACTCACAGAGATCGTCCCCTTCTCTTTATCTTTGTCCAGGAGTGGATAGCCCTTCCGCTCGCTGGTCTCCAGAACGGCCTGGAATACCTCGTCGAACGTGTGCTGGTAAACCTGCATACACACCGGGTCCTTGCCGGGCGCGGCTGGCGCTGCTCCGCCGGGTTTTGGCGAAGCGGCTGCGAATCCACAAAACACCAGAGTACCTAGCACCAAGGTAAAAGCAGTGACCGCAATGCGCGCTGCCCACCGAGATTGTCTGTATCCGTTCTGAAGCATATGTAGTTTCCTCTCCGATTTTCCGGGCCAGCGATTAAACGTACTCGCAACATTCCTGGCCGATGCTCTTCTAGCGATACGTGGACAACACTTTTTGGAGTTCCGCCAATAACTTCTGCGCTTCCCTATCGTAGTCACTGCCCAGGAGGAGGCCCGGGTACCTGACAACAACCGTTACCTGTGTCTCAGGCTTAGCGTTAAGGGTTTCGACATGTATATCGAAGGTCCATTTCCCCGAGCTGCTCTTAGCACCGAGCGTCCCTTTGTCTTTATCTGTGTTCGTAACGAAAAGGCCCTCCCGCTCGATGGTTTCCTGAACAGCCTGAAAAACCTCGTCGTACGTGTGCTGGAGAACCTGCGTATACACATGGTCTTTTTTGGCCGCGGCTGGAAGCGCTCCGCCAGGCTTTGGTGCGGAAGCCGCGTACCCACCGAAAATCAGCGCGCCCAGCACCAGGACAACCACAATGACCCCAGTGCGTGTAGCATATGAAAAAAGCTCTCGCATTTTTTTGAAGCATATGGATTTCTCCTTGGAGTTCAGCCGAATCGCGCGATCTAGCAGGTAATGCTTGGAGTGCCTGTGGAGATGAATCAGCGATGGTAAGGCCTGGAGCCGGTGTTTAACGGAAAGCATCCACCTGGTTTGTCGCTTGGAAAGAAGATGCCGGATAGCGCGAGTCTCGCCGGCACGATCAGATACAACCAAAAAGAGCAGCCCAGGGTCCCGTGCAACTGGAGTCAACACATACATGCTTACTCGGGGCCGGGTAAGTTCCCCTGGCTCGTCACCGACTTCACCTGACTATGCAGTTACCTTATGCGCCAAAAAGGAGAAAACTGCCGTGATGGCTATCACTTACGCTGGTGACAAAGTGAACATTTGGCGACCGGAATATCTTGTTTGGAGTGCGGCGGCTCGCCGCCGCTTTTACGGTTGCCGCAACGGCGCCGGATGAACCGTTTGGCAGGAGCCCATCGCATCGCAAAAGCGGGAGCAAGCTCCCGCACTCCAAAAGCGAACCTGCGCTCCTGTTGCGCGCAACTCCCTTCCCTTCTATTCTGGATGTTCCACCTTATGAACCGCATCTACATGGATCACAACGCAACGACGGCCGTCGAGCCAGCGGTGCTGGAGGCGATGCTGCCCTATTTTACGGGCGACTTCGGCAACGCTTCGTCCATCCACACATTTGGGCAGCGCGCACGCGCGGGGGTGGAAACGGCGCGAGAGCAAGTGGCGGCGCTGCTGAATGCGCGTCCGCAGGAAATTGTCTTCACCAGCGGCGGCACGGAATCAGACAATCACGCTATCTTTGGCGTGCTGGCCGCCGCTTCGCAATCCCTGTCCGCTAGCGAGCCCTTGCCGCACATCATCACTTCCTCGATCGAGCATGAAGCGGTGCTGAACACGTGCCAGGCGCTCGAAAAGCAGGGCGTCGAGGTCACCTACCTTCCCGTGGATGGCGCGGGCTCGCTGGACCCGGAAGCAGTGCGGCGCGCGATTCGCCCGGAGACGATTCTGATCACGCTGATGCATGCGAACAACGAACTGGGCACGGTCCAGCCGCTCGAAGAGATTGGGCGCATCGCGGCGGGGGCCGACGTCTATTTCCACACGGACGCGGTGCAATCCGTGGGGAAAATTCCCGTGGACGTGAAAGCGCTCCAAGTCGATCTGCTTTCGCTTTCCGGGCACAAGTTTTATGCGCCGAAAGGCGTTGGCGGGCTGTTTATCAAGAGCGGCACGCGCCTGCGGCAGTTTCTCTATGGCGGGCACCACCAGCGCGGATTCCGGCCGGGGACGGAAAATGTGCCGGGGATTGTGGGGCTGGGAATAGCGGCGGAGCTGGCGCGGGTTTCTTTGCAGAGTGATGCGGAGCGGATTGCTTCGCTTCGCGAGCGGCTGGAGCAGGGATTGCTGGCGCGCGTGCCGCATGCGCGAGCGAATGCGGCTGGTGCGCCGCGAACGCCCAACACTTGCAACATTACGTTTCCGGGGATTGAGGGCGAGGCGTTGATCATCGCGCTCGATTTGAGGGGGCTGGCGTGCTCCACGGGAGCGGCGTGCTCTTCGGGCGCGGTGGAACCTTCGCATGTGCTGACGGCGATTGGAATGACGGCGGCGGATGCGCGGGCGACGATTCGCTTCAGCCTGGGGCGGCACACTTCGGAAGAGGAGATTTACGCGGCGCTGGAAATTGTGCCGGCGGCGGTGGCGCAACTGCGGCAGCTTTCGCCGACGTACCGGCGTGAGGTTTCGGCATAAGATTATGTTTAGCGAAGTACAACTTGAAAGTTTGCCGGCGGCTAAGGAAGTGCAGCCCGGGCTTGTGGCGGTGGCCATGTCTGGCGGCGTGGATTCGTCCACCGTGGCGGCGGTGCTGCTGCGGCTGGGGCGGCCCATCGTCGGGTTGACGATGCAATTGTGGAATCAGCGGCGGCTACCCGAATTGCAGGGCGATGGCCCGGCGCAGCATCGCTGCTGTTCGCTGGATGATGTGTACGACGCGAAGCGCGTGGCGCAGCACCTGAGCTTTCCCCATTACGTGGTGAACTTCGAGCAACAGTTTGAGGAGCGGGTGGTGCGGCCGTTTGTGCAGCAGTATTTGGCGGGACGCACGCCGATTGCGTGCACGAATTGCAATACCGACGTGAAGTTTGAGCCGCTGCTGCGGATGGCGCGGCAGATTGGCGCGGAGCGGCTAGCTACGGGGCACTACGCGCGGATTCGCAGGAATGAGCGGAGCGGGCGCTGGGAATTGTTGCGGGCTCGCGATGAGGCCAAGGACCAGTCGTATTTTCTTTGGGGGCTGACGCAGGAGCAGCTTTCGCGCAGCGAGTTTCCTCTGGGCGAATTAACCAAGGAAGAAGTGCGGGCGCTGGCGCGCGAAGTGAAATTGCCGGTGGCGGAAAAGCCGGAGAGCATGGAGCTGTGCTTCGTGCCCAACGGGAATTACGTGCAATTTATTCACGCGTATACGCGGGAACGCGGTGAGCCGATTCACGATGCGGCGGGCGACATTGTGACCGAGGATGGCGCGGTGATTGGCCGCCACACCGGCGTACACAACTACACGATTGGGCAGCGGAAGGGACTGGGGTTTGCGGCGGGAAAGCCCGTGTATGTGGTGGCGATTGACACGGCGAACAACCGCGTGATTGTTGGTGAAGATGAGGCGCTGCGCACGAGTACATTTGAGATTGCGGGCGTGAACTGGATTTCGATTGAGGAGCCGGCCGCGCCCTTGCGCGTAATGGTGAAGATCCGCCACAAGCACGAACCGGCACAGGCTCTCGTGGAGGCATTGCCCGGTCAGCGCGCGCGGATCACGTTTGATGCGCCGCAGCGTGCCATCACGCCAGGGCAGGCGGCGGTGATTTATGACGGAGATGTGGTGTTGGCGGGCGGATGGATTGAGAAGTTTTAAGTTTAAGTTCTAAGAACGCGAGACGTGAATGCTCTTGGCCTTGCCACACTCACCTCTGGGGTTGAAACCCCCAATTTTGTTGGGCTTTTCGGCACGGCTGAAGCCGTGCCCTCCCGGTGAACAGTTGTGAGGTAAGCGTTAACTTTTCAGATAAAGAGTTCGTCTTCCTGCTCGTGCTTTTCGGGGGCGGGTTCCGGACCGCGGCGCGAGCGCAGAACATCCAAACCAATCTTGATGCCCTGAACGAGAGCGGACATTTTGTGCACGGGTCCCCAGAACGTGCGGCGCACTTGCGTCCCCGCATCCTCGACGGCTTCCAGCGTCCCGGTCAAGATGCGATCCACGCGAACGAGCTGGCCGCGCAGGCGATCGGAGGCTTCACCAACGATGCGATCGAGGCGCTGCGCCTGGCCGCGCGCGAGATAGACCATATACGAGGCATCTTCCACGAGATTGGCAATTTTCGGCTGCGTATCCTCAAGCAGGATCTGCGTGCGCGTCAGGATGGGACCCATGCGCGAGTGCAGATCGTTGACCACGCGATTGATGGATTCCGTGGTGCGCTTCAACTGGACGAACAATCCAATGAGAATGCCCACCTGAACGACTAGAGCAATCGCCGCAACAATACTGAAGATTTCGATCGTCAATTGCATACACACCCCGCCCTCTCCGCAGCCTGCGCGGAAATTCCCCAAGTTACAGCGACCGGGCCCTCAGGACTTCGTTTCGCGGAGGAACGCTTCGCGTCCGGCATCCACTGCCGCGGCAATCGAATCGCGCTTGCGCACGGCGACATCCTTGCCACGCTCGATCAAATCATCCGCGCGATCGCGCAATTCCTTCGCCTTTTTCTGGGCAAATTCGCGGCCCTCATCGGCGCGCTTCGTCAGATACTCGCGTGTCTCTTCGCCGGACTTGGGAGCAAAAAGCACGCCCAGCAATGCACCGACGCCGAGACCAACGAGGAAATAGGAGACCTTGGAACCAACGTTGTCAGCCATGGAAACCTCCAAGGAAAACGTAGCATAGAGAAATGAGAGCCGCAACACGCATTAACCTGCATTATCCATCTTGGCGGTTATGCGGGTTTAGGTTGCTGGGCGAAATGGCGCAGGATTTTTTCGGCACTTTTCTTTGAAACTACACGGCTTAACTCTTCCAAGCTGGCGCGCTGCAGATTGGCGATGCTGCCGTAGCGCTGCAGCAAGAGCTGGGTGGTGCGGGGGCCGATGCCGGGGATTTCCAGGAGGGCGCTGGTGGTCTGGCGGGCGGCGCGGCGCTGGCGATGAAAAGTGACGGCGAAACGGTGGGTCTCGTCGCGAATCTGCTGGATGAGATGCAGGACGGGGGAGTGACGGTCCAGGGTGATGGGCTCGTTTTCGAGGCCGAGCACATAGAGAATTTCTTCCTGCTTGGCGATGCTGGCCATGGGCTGATTGATGACCTGCAATGTTTCCAGGGCCTGCGCTGCAGCGTGAAGCTGGCCGAGGCCGCCATCAATAAGGATGAGGCTGGGGAACGGCTTTTTTTCTTCCTGAAGGCGGCGATAGCGGCGGAGCACGGCTTCGTACATGCTGGCAAGGTCGTCATTCTGGGAACGGCGGCGGTCGGCGGGAGTTTCATCGCCTCGAATAATGAATTTGCGATAGTCCGATTTCTTCATGCGGCCGTTTTCCCAGACGACCATGGACGCAACCGTGTCCGTTCCCTGAATGTGGGAAATATCGAAGCTCTCGATACGCTTGGGATCTTCCGGGAGATTGAGGGTATTTTGGAGGGCCTCGGTGATGGCTTTGGAGGTGGGCTTCAGGACACGGAAGCGCTGCTCGAAACAATGCTTGGCGTTGTTTTCGACGAGGTCGAGGAAGGCGCGCTTGCTGCCGCGCATGGGCGTATGGATTTCCACTTTGTGGGCGGCGCGTTCACTGAGAGTGGCTTCGAGGAGTTCGCGATCTTCAAAATCGAGAGGGACGTGAATCATTTTCGGCAGGTATTCGGCGTCGAGATAGAGCTGCTTGAGGAGCGAAGGGACGAATTCGTGAGGATCGAAGGCTTCCAATTCTTCCCAGTAGAATTCGCGGCGGTCGACGACGCGGCCTCCGCGCAAGTGGAAAAGATTGGCGGCGACGAGAGGCGGCTCGGCGTAATAGGCGAGCACGTCCGTATCGTCGCCCTGCGCGGCGGCGATGCGCTGGCGCTCCTCGATGTCTTCGATGGTGCGGAGGAGATCGCGATAGGAGGCGGCTTCCTCGAAGTGTTCCTGCTCGGCGGCGGCCATCATGCGCTCTTCAATGCTCTTCATGAGGTCGTGGCGGCGGCCATCGAGAAACATGCGAACGTCATGGACGGCTTCAGCGTAGCGAGCGTCGGTGGTGAGCCCGGCGACGCAGGGGCCGAGGCAGCGGTGAATGTAGAACTGCAAACAGGGGCGGGGATGATTTTTGGTGAGATCAACGAAGCACGAGGGGATGAGAAAACGTTTGTGGATGAAATGCAAGATGCGGCGCGCGAGGCTGGAGGGGAAGTAGGGGCCGAAATAGAGCGAACCGTCTTTCTTGACGCGACGAGTGAAATAGACGCGGGGATATTTTTCGGAGAGGGTGAGCTTGATATAGGGATAGGTCTTGTCGTCGCGAAGGACGACGTTGAATTTGGGCTTGTACTGCTTGATGAGATTGTGTTCGAGGGCGAGGGCTTCGCGTTCGTTGGCGACGACGATGGTTTCGAGATCGGCGATTTCGCGGGCCAGCGAGCCGGTTTTCGCATCGGCCCAGCGCGATTCAAGGAAGTAGGAGCGAACGCGATTGCGCAGCGAGCGGGCTTTGCCCACATAAACGACGGTGCCGCCGGCATCCTTGAAGAGGTACACACCGGGCTGTTCGGGGAGTTGCGCGGCTTTTTCGCGTGGTTCCATGCGAATGGGAGTGCGGCAAAGGTTCCGCCGCAACAGCTATTTTACGGCCAGGGTCGGCGCAATGCGAATCGGGCATTACTCGTCGTCGGACTTGGGCGGCGCGAGGTGGTAGGCGTCGAGAATGTCCTGAAGGGTGATGACCCCTTCGAGTTTGTGGACGTTGGCGCGGCTGACAACGGGCAGCAGCTCCAGTTGTGTTGCGCCCATGCGTTCGAGCGCGAAAGGAAGGGACTGATCGGCGTGAACATGCGGAAAGGAGTCGGGATCCACAATGTCACGGAGGAGACGAGAGGGTGGACCCTCGGCCAAGGCGTTTTGCAGCGCGCTGGAATCGAGCACACCAATGACACCGGATTCATCGAGCACGGGCCAGGCGCGCGAAGCACTTTGGCGATCAATTTCCGAGGCTTGCTGAAGCGTTAGATGCGCGGACAAAGTCTCCTCGGCGGGTTTCATGCTCTGGAAGACTTGGCGCTGGCGTTCGACGGTACGGGAATGCGCGCGGGGCAAGTGAACGCCATCCTGACGGGCGAGGACCTCGTAGATAGGTTCATGTTGGAAGCGCGAAGAAATGAAATAACTGACGAGGTTGGAAATCATGAGGGGGACGATAACGGCGTAGTCGCGAGTGGTCTCAAAGATCATGACGACGGAGGTCATGGGAGCGCGGACGATTCCGGCGAAAGCTGTGCCCATGCCGACGAGGGCGTACGCTCCGGGAGAAGCGACGTGACCGGGAAGAAACTTGTTTGCCAGAGTTCCAACGATGCCGCCCAGCATGGCGCCGAGGAAGAGACTGGGACCGAAGATGCCGCCAGCATTGCCGGAAGCGTAGCTCACGGTGACGGCGAAGAATTTGAGGACGAGGAGAAGAACCATGAGCTTCAGGGCCATGCTCCCGTTTAGCGCGCTGCCGACGTGCTGATAACCAACACCGAGGACCTGAGGCACGAACCAACCCATGATTCCGACGAGGAGGCCGCCAGCGACGGGCTGAAACCACAGAGTCTTGCGGGGGAATTTCAGGAAACGCTCGCGCATACCAGTGAGTACCTTGGTGAAAGCGACGGAGACAAATCCGCCAATGACACCCAAGACAGCGTAGATGGCAAATTCCAACGGGCTCACGAGTTGGTATTGCGGCACATGGAAAAGCGGATTGTTGCCGAGGAGAAGACGAAGCATGGCCCAGGAAGTGGCGGAAGCTAGAACGACGGAGCCGAGGACGGGAGCATGAAGATCGCCGACGACTTCCTCGAGCGCGAAAAGGACGGCGGCGAGAGGCGTATTGAAAGCCGCAGCAATGGCCGCGGCGGCGCCAACAGGGATCAGGGCTTTCACCTTTTCGGGGCGCAAGCCAAGGGTTCGTCCAAGAACGGAGGCAATCCCCGAGCCTACCTGAACAGCGGGGCCTTCGCGACCGAGGGGAATGCCACTGGCCAGTGTGGCTGAAGTGCAGAAGAATTTGCCGAGGACGGTGCGCAAGGTGATGCGACCGCCGTGGGCGTAAAGGGCGGCCTTGGTTTGAGGGACGCCGCTGCCGCGGGCATTGGGGAAGAAGCGGTAAAGGAGATAGCCCATGCCGAGAGAGCCGGCGACGGGGACGACGAGGCGACGCCAGGGCGCACCACCGGCGGGATAGAGACGCGCACCAAAGCGTTCGGTAATGAGAATGAAGGCAACCACAACCAGACCGACAAGCGCGCCGATGAGCAGGGTGAGAACGAGGAAGACCTGTTCCTCGCGGTCTTGAACGAGCGACGTCCAACGGCGCAGCGGCGCTTTCCATAGCGCGCTATCCTGCTGGTTTTGCGGCATGGCCTGGAGCAATCCCCCCTGTCTTCAGTATATCGTATTGCGATATGAATTCCCCCCGCCGGCGGCGTGGTTGTGGAAATGCAGGCAGCAGGGGAGTCGTACTATACTGAGTAGCGCCGCAAGGTGCGGCATCACTCCCTGAGAAAAGAGGAATCCCTCCGTGAAAGCAAATTTTGTGTTGCGGTATGCGTCGGCAGCGCTGCTGGCGACGGCACTGTTGTGCCCCGCCATGCGATCCGACGAAGGAATGTGGACTTTCGATAACCCCCCGCTGAAACAACTGCAGGAACGATACAATTTCACGCCGACGCAGCAGTGGCTGGATCATTTGCGGCTGGCGTGCGCGCGATTGAATGACGGCGGCTCGGGATCATTCGTGAGCGCGCACGGGCTATTGCTGACGAACCATCACGTGGCGCGCGGGCAACTGCAAAAGAACTCGACCGCGGAGCACGACTACATCCGCGACGGTTTTTATGCGGCGACGCCGGAGCAGGAGATGAAATCGCAAGACCTGGAAGTGAACGTTCTGGTGTCACTGGAGAACGTGACGGACCGGGTGAGCGCGGCGGTGAAAGGCGCGAAGAATGCGGATGAGGAATTCGCCAAGCGCAAGGCGGTGATCGCGGACATCGAGCGCGAAAGCACGGAGAAGACGGGCTTTCGTTCGGACGTGGTGACGCTGTACCAGGGCGGGGAATACTGGCTGTACCGCTACAAGAAATACACGGATGTGCGGCTGGTATTTGCGCCGGAGCAGCAAGCGGCATTCTACGGAGGCGACCCGGACAATTTTACGTATCCGCGATACGACCTGGACATGGCAGTGTTCCGCGTTTACGAGAATGGCAAGCCGGTGGACAGCAAGGATTATCTGAAGTGGAATCCCAAAGGCGCGGGCGATGGCGAGTTGGTGTTCGTCTCCGGGCACCCAGGAGACTCATCGAGACAGGATACCTACGCGCAACTGGAGAGCCAGCGCGATGTTCGCACGCCCATCATCCTGCAGGTGCTGAGGCGCCGCATCGCGCTGTTGAAGGAGTATTCCGCGCGCGGACCAGAGCAGGCCCGCCAGGCCGCCAGCTTGATTTTTAATCTCGAAAACAGCTTGAAGGCATGGCAGGGGCGCAACGACGGATTGCTGGACAAAAATGTGATGGACAAGAAGCGCAAAGATGAAGAGGAGTTCCGAGCGAAAGTGAAGGCCAATCCCGAATGGCAGAAGGAGTACGGCAGCGCGTGGGATGAGATCGCCCGCGCGGCTGATGTCGAGAGACCCCGCTTGAAGGAGCAATATTTTCGAGCGACGGACTCGCAATTGGCTGCGCTGGCGGTGACGCTGGTGACGTATGTGGCGGAAATCAAGAAACCCGATGGTGAGAGGCTGGCAGGCTTTCACGCGTCACAATTGGATTCGCTGAAGCTGCGGCTGTTTTCGCCGGCTCCCGTTTACCCGGAAATGGAAATCGCGCGGATGACGAACGCGCTGGAAGCGGGGCTGAAGGAACTCGGGCCGAACGATCCGTGGTTGAAGGCGGTTCTGGACGGGCGTACGCCCAAGGATGCCGCGACGCAATTGACCACCGGAACAAAAGTGGGCGACCCGGCGTTTCGCAAGAGCCTGGTTGAAGGCGGAAAGGCCGTTGTGGACGCTTCCAATGATCCGATGATCGCGATGGCACGAAGGATCGATCCGATTCGCCGCGCGATGATCAAGTGGAATGAAGACAAGGTGCAGAGCGTGGAACAGCGCGCAGGCGAGCAGTTGGGCAAAGCGCGGTTCGCCGCTTATGGGAAGACAACTTATCCCGATGCGACATTCACGCTGAGGCTGTCGTATGGACAGGTGCAGGGCTATCCGATGAATGGAACGAAGGCGCCGTACAAGACGACGTTTTACGGCTTGTACGATCGCTCCCTGGGTTTTGACAACAAAGGGCCGTTCGAATTGCCGAAGCGGTACGTTGACGGGAGAGAGAAACTGGACCTGACGACGCCGCTCGACTTTGTCACGACGAACGACATCATCGGGGGGAACTCCGGTTCACCGGTGGTGAATCGCAACGGGGACATCGTGGGGCTGGTGTTTGATGGGAACATCGAGTCGCTGGTGGGCGATTTCGTGTATGACGGCACGGCGAATCGAACCGTAGCCGTGCACACCGGGGCGATGACCGAAGCGCTGATCAAGCTATATGGCGCGCAGGCGCTGGTTGACGAAATGCTTGGCAAATAGCCCAGGCAACTTCTTCTGCGGTTCGCGGAATCGCAGAGGAGGGAGAATTCGGCAACGTGAAACGATACCAACGATTGACCGCGGTCTATCTCTTGGCCGGAGCGGGGCTGTGCCTTGCGGCATGGCCCGCTCTGGCGCAGGATCCGCCGGCGAGTGCTCCGCCACCAAAGCAGGACGCGCCCAAACCTAAACCCAACACCGATTCGGCAGTGCAATCCGCGCCGGACCAGCCGAAGTGGGATCCTTTGCGCGCGGAAAAAGACATGGAAGTTGGGAAGTACTACATGAAGAAGGGGGATGTGGACGCGGCGATCGACCGATTTCAAGATGCCGCGCAAGCAAAACCCGGGTACGCGATTCCCTTCCTGTATTTAGGCGAGGCGTATGAGAAAAAGGGAAAGAAGAAGCAGGCGGTGAAGGCGTACCAGCGATATTTGGATTTGTATCCACACGCTGAGGATGGGGACAAGATCCGGAAGAAGATCGAGAAATTGCACGCGGAGATTGACAAAGAGCGAGGATGAGAAGAGTGCGGTGAAGTTGCGACTAGTGGAACTACCGGCCAGTCAACGGTGTCGCGGGTTCGGAGACACGCGCAGTCAGCGCCGTTGGCATTGTTTCTTCTGAGCCCAGACATGCAGGGTGTACCATCCACGTTTGCCACGCCCACTCGATGCCGTGGAGCTCAAGCGGACCGATCAGGCTGCCCGTCCCCCCGGGTTTCTGACTCAAGCCTATTGCGTTTTGTCCGTCGCCGGGCATGCAAAATTTAGACCCTTAGCGAGCCACGGAACGCCCTAGCGCCATAGTAAGATTCCGCACCGTTGTGATACACGAAAACAGTGTCGTAGCGGCGATCACAAAAGAGGGCGCCGCCGAGTTTTCTGATGTCAAAAGGTGTTTTCACCCAGCTCGACGTTTTCGTATCGAAATTTCCAAGTTTCTGCAACTCTCGATATTGTTCTTCCGTCAAGAGCTCAATGCCCATTGCAGCCGCCATATCAACTGCGTTACCTTTTGACTTATTTTCTTTCCTCGCATCCAGCGCTTCGCGGTCATAACAAAGGCTCCTGCGGCCATTAGGACTTTCCGCTGAACAATCATAAAAAATGTATTCGCCCGTCTTTTTATCATGACCAACAACGTCCGGTTCACCGCCAGTTCTTTCCATTTCATTGAGTGACCACAGTTTTTCAGCATTAGCTTCCAGCTTTGCTTGTGCCTTAGCCCATTCAAGACCTTTATGGCGGTTCACGTTTTTCTCAAAACGGGCTTTCAATGCTCCGAGTAGTTCTTTACGTTGTTCTGGTGACAAGTCCTTTTTATTGCTATTCATGTTTCGCGCTTTTGTTGCTCTCATGGTCGTCGCTTCCCCCTTTCTTATCTGTTACTCCGCTGCGCTCCGCCACATGGTTTTTTTTGGCTTGTCTTTGCGTTCTTATCAATTCGCAGTTTCCACGCCGTTTGGAGTGCACCCGTCAGTACATCCTCGCTCGCCGCCGCCAGGCGAATATGAGTGTGTCCCATCTTTCCCCAGCCGCCAGGAATCGGCAGGAAAATCTCGGGCGCCTCCTCCACAAACGCCGCCTGCTGCTCCAGCGTAAGCATCAGATTTCCGTACCCCCCTGCTTGCAAGGCCAGCGAAGCAAATTTCCTGCCTCCCACACGAAAAGCCGGCAATCCTGCATGGGAGTACTCCTCCACCCCCTCCAGGCTCAGTGCAATCCTGCGAAAATCTGCCGCGGTCATCGAGTGACTCCCGTACGACAGGGAGTATCTGACCATCATCGGATGGCATGTGTCTACTGCTGCGGGGCGAATCACGGGCTACTCTTACCTGATCGAGTAAAGGAAGGGTTGCCGACAAACAGGGAGTCAGGTTGGCTTGGAGATAGGGGTTGGGAAAGGCTTTGATGGAACCTAGCTCGTTAGCGGGCTATTTTTGAAAGTGTCACGAGTGCTCGCCTTCGCTCTAAGAGGTGCTTTGGATGGAGGGCGTTTGTATCGGCATCTTGCTCTGCTGGCGGCGGCCAGGGTGGTTGGGGTCGGTGAATTCGAGCAGTTCGATGGGCGCGCCGTTTTCGACTATGAACGCGACGCGGACGCCGTCGGATGGGCTGTTAGGAGGAATCAGGATTTCGCGGCCAGCAAGCTCGGAG
>Ga0074044_10002523_pt1 | contig 15973 bp, 15 predicted proteins | sample BogForMeECP23OM1_FD_94443 | JGI IMG/M metagenome (GOLD analysis project Ga0074044, IMG submission 94443) | Bog forest soil microbial communities from Calvert Island, British Columbia, Canada - Bog Forest MetaG ECP23OM1 | ecosystem: Environmental > Terrestrial > Soil > Wetlands ...
CGAAAACGCCACCGGCAACTACGTAAAGGTCGTTCAACGGATTCCCGTCAAGATCATTCTCGATCCCATTTCTCCGGATGTTGCTGTATTGCGCCCGGGCATGAATGTGGAAGCTACTGTTGTGACGAACTAACAAGGAGACAGCACGCTAGGCTCATGCTGGACAGGCTCAAGTCGAAACTGCGGATGCCGGATGGCTCGATCAACCCCTGGGTGATCGCCATTACCGTCACTCTCGCCACGTTCATGGAAGTTCTGGACACTTCCATTGCCAACGTTGCGCTTCCGCACATCGCCGGCAGTCTTTCCGCCAGCGCCGATGAATCCACCTGGGTGCTTACGTCTTATCTCGTTTCGAACGCCATTATTCTTCCTCTTTCCGGTTGGCTTTCTTCCGTCGTCGGCCGCAAGCGCTTCTACATGACTTGCGTCGCGATTTTCACCATCAGTTCTTTCCTCTGCGGCTTCGCAGCCAGCCTCGGCATGCTGGTCGTCTTCCGCATCCTGCAAGGCGTCGGCGGTGGCGGTCTTCAGCCGAGCGAACAAGCCATCCTCAACGATACGTTTCCGATCTCCAAACGCGGCATGGCTTTCGCCGTTTACGGCATCGCCGTCGTTGTGGCGCCGACCATCGGCCCGTGGCTCGGCGGCTGGATTACCGACAACTACTCTTGGCGTTGGATTTTCTACATCAACGTTCCAGTCGGAATCATCTCCATGATGCTCACCTACTTTCTCGTTTCCGACCCGCCGTACATGAAGCGCGTAAACGTCAAGGAAGGCTTCCGCATCGACTACATCGGCCTTGGCCTCATCAGCCTGGGCCTCGGGAGCATGCAGATTGTCCTGGACAAGGGCCAACGCGAAGACTGGCTCTCCTCCAACTTCATTCGTTTCTTCATCCTTACCACGATCATCGGCGTCATCGCGGGGATCATCTGGGAACTGCGAACCAAGGAACCCATCGTGGATTTCCGCATGCTGAAAAACCGCAATTTCGCAATCGCCACCACGGCCATGTTCTTCCTCGGGTTCGTGCTGTACTCGAGCACCGTGCTGATTCCTCAGCTGCTCCAGCAACTCCTCGGCTATCCCGCGGAACTCGCCGGCCTGGCCCTTTCGCCCGGTGGCGCGGTCATCATGCTCATGATGCCCGTTGTTGGCGTACTTGTTTCTAAGGTCGCACCGCGCTACCTCATCACTTTTGGTTGTGTGATATCCGCGCTCGCGCTGTTTGTTATGGCCGGGTGGAACCTGCAACTGGATTACAGGCACGCCGTGCTGGGCCGCATGCTGCAGAGCTTCGGCCTTGCTTTCCTGTTCATTCCGATCAACGTCTCCGCGTTCGCCTATGTGCCTCGCGAACAGACCAACATGGGCACCGGCATCATCAACCTCGCGCGCAACATTGGCGCTAGTGTTGGAATTGCCTCGGTTACCACGCTTCTCGAGCGGCGCACGCAATACCACATGTCTCAACTCGGCGAACATGTGAACGTGTTCAGCGATGCGTATCGCAACAAACTCGCCGCGCTAACTACGGCCTTCAACGCAACGGGCGCAGGCTCTGCCGGACCCGGCGCAGCCGTTCGTGCCCAAGGAATGATCTTCAGCATGATCCAGCGCCAGGCGGCCATGCTTTCTTTTCTCGACGACTTCAAACTCTTGGGCATCATCTTCGTCTGCATCATTCCTCTTTTCTTTATGTTGAAGAGGCCAAAGATGAGTGGGGGGAACGTACCGGTTCATTAGGGCAGAAACGCTTTTGTAACTTTTTTCGTCTAAAGGACTCTTACGGGTCCAATTGGGGGGAGCACATGGCAACGCAACTGGCAACGCAAGTCATAAACACCACGCAGGTTAGCGAAGATAAGCTGATCCGCGCGGGGCAGCGTGGGGACGCCCAAGCGGTCGAAACTCTGTTTCGCCGCTATCACCGCCCGCTGTTCCAGACCGCGCTTCGCGTCCTTGGCAATGCCGAGGATGCCGAAGACGCACTGCAGGATGGACTGCTTTCGGCCTATCGCAACCTCAAACGCTTCGAAGGCCGTTCGCAGTTTTCCACCTGGCTTACACGCATCGTCATTAACGCCGCGCTTATGAAGCGCCGCAGCGCAAAGGCGCGTCCAGCTGTCTCTCTCGATGAAACCCACCATGAAGACGAGCTGCCCGCTGCTGAGCGCTTCGCCGACGATGCCCCGAATCCGGAACAACTTTACGCCGGCACGGAGATTCGAGAAATGATTAACGAAAATCTCGACGAACTTTCTCCGCTCCTACGCACGGCCTTTGTTCTCCGCGAGGTTCAGGGCTATTCGACTGGAGAAGCCGCCAAGAAGCTCGGCGTCACCGAAAACACGCTGAAGGCCCGTCTGTGGCGCGCCCGACATCAGCTTGCCGACCGCCTCGGCCACCGTCTCCGCCGCATCAAGGACGACATGTCGAACAACATGGGTGGTGACGAAGCCTGCAGCTACTGCTAACCCTCTTCTCTGAAAACAGTCAGTCCCGGAAGAGCCTTGGTGGTTTTAATCCGCCCCCCGGAACCGCCAAGGCTCTCTCGTGTTTTGCAGTGCTACGGTGCGCGCTACCGTTTCGCCGCCGCGTACAATCCCAGTACACGCAGTTCGCTCGTCGCCAAGCGCACTTCCTCAAGCGCTTTCCCCAACTTCTCGCGCTTTTCCGCTTCTACGTCCACATAAAACTGGTACTCAAACGGCTTTCCGTGAATCGGCCGGCTTTCGATTTTCAATAAATTCACGCCGTGCTTCGAAAAAGGTTGCAGAGACGCCAGCAACGCCCCCGGCTTGTGCGCCAACCGCATGGCCAAAGACATTTTCCTGGCATCTTTGGCGCGATACCTCTGCGCCTCTTCGCTCGGCAGCAGCAGTACAAACCGCGTGAAGTTCTCTGCATTATCCTGAATGCTTTCTCGCAAGAGTATCGCTCCGTAGCGAGCCGCCGCCGGTCTTCCGGCAATTGCCGCGCAGCTCTTGTCGCCCCGGCCCATCATTTCGCGCACGCTTCCCGCCGTGTCCTCCGCGGGAACCCTCTTCAACCCAGGGTTCGATTCGAAAAATCGCTCGCACTGTGCCAGAGCCACCGGATGCGATGCCACCGTTCGAATATCGGCAAACGTTGCTCCGGGGCAGCCCATCAAATGATGCTCAATCGGCAAAATCGTCTCTCCGCAAATCTCGAGCGGACTCCCGAGTAGCAGGTCGTACACGCGTACCACTGAGCCAGCCAAAGTGTTCTCTACTGGAACCAGCAATGCGTCCGCCGCGTCTTCGGCAATAGCGCGAAACGTCGCGTCAAATGTTGTCCGTGGTACGGTCTGGATGGCTTCCCCCAGCAGTTGTACCGCTGCCGCCTCGCTGAACGCCCCCGGCTCCCCCTGAAACGCCACGCGCATCTTCCCAAAGTTCAGTTCGCCCATCCGCTCCGGTCCATTTTGATGTGTTCTCCGGCAACTGTCATTGGCGCTATAATCCCTTTTCAAGCTTGCACGGAGGTATCGGCATCATGACACAGAAACGCCCACAGCAGGACGAGTACGCCCTCTCTTACGGTAAGTACGTGGATCTTGTTCCCAGCGGTGATTTTCTCGAAATTCTGCAAGATCAGCGGCGCGAACTGATCGCCCTCGCCTCCCCTCTAACCGACGACCAAGCTGAGTTTCGCTATGCCCAGGGGAAGTGGTCGATTAAGGAAGTCATCGGCCATATCACCGATGCCGAGCGCATCTTTGCGTACAGGCTCCTGCGCATCGCCCGTGGCGACAAAACGCCACTGCCCGGGTTTGAACAGGAGGGCTATATCACGCAGGGGAACTTCTCTGACCGCAAGCTTTCCGACCTTTTAGAGGAATTCTCGGCGGTTCGCGAGGCCACGATTTGCCTGGTTCGTTCCCTCGACCAGCAAGCCTGGCTCCGCCGCGGCACCGCAAGTCAAAAAGAAATTACCGTCTTCGCCCTGGCATTCATCATTGCCGGACATGAGCGCCACCACCGGATCATTCTCGAAAAGCAATATCTGGCTGCGTCCGCGCACGCCTGACGCGCACCATTCTCGGCCCCGGCAAGTCCTTTCGAACTGCCAAATCCTTCTCGGCAGCCACAGGGGTTCGCTTCGTTTCTCCAAGCACGGTCAGCGGCGGCTCCCCGCTTTTCCGTGCCTCGCTGCGTTGCTGCCCCCCGCAACCCGCTGCTACAATTGTTGTTTTGTCGGGTTCTGTCTCGGGCCACGGAGGGTTCTACCCGCACGCCGCTGGCTGGCATCCAATCTGTTTCTGCCTTTTTTGGCCTCGTGTGGGTCGGCTCGGCAACCCGCTCATGTGCTTTCCATGATCTGGCTTGCGTTCATCACGAAGGGAGACTGGCGTGGCGAAATATGACGTTGCAATCATCGGCAGTGGACCGGGTGGTTATGTCTCCGCCATCCGTGCCGGCGAACTCGGACTGAAAACCGTCGTCGTCGAAAAGGATCCTTTCCTCGGTGGCACCTGCCTCCACGTCGGCTGCATTCCCACGAAGGTTCTTCTGCACCACGCCGACGTCTACGAGCACTTCAAGAACAGCGCGGAACTCGGGTTTGAAGTTTCCGGCCTGAAAATTAATTGGGCCAATATCCTCGGACGCAAGAACAAGATCGTCACCAAACACGCCAAAGGCATCGAATTTCTCTTCAAGAAAAACAAAGTGGAATGGGTGCAGGGCTGGGGCCGCTACGAGGGCCCTGGAAAAGTCTCCGTCGAAAAAGACGGCAAGAAATCCACCATCGAAGCCAGCAACATTCTTCTCGTCAGTGGCTCCGAAGCGAAATCGCTCCCGGGCATCGAACCGGATCACAAACAGATTCTCACCAACCGATCCATTCTCGAGCTTCCGGAAATTCCCCAGACACTGATCGTTGTTGGCGCCGGCGCCGTCGGCGTCGAGTTCGCTTCCATCTACAATTCCTTCGGCACGCAGGTCACCATCCTCGAGGCTCTTCCGCGCACGGTTCCCCTCGAAGATGAGGAAGTCTCGGCGGAACTCGAAAAATCCTTCAAGAAAAGGAACATCAACCTCTTCACCAGTTGCAGTGTCGATGGCGTCAAAAAAGACGCAAAAGGCGTAACGGTCTCCTTTAAGGACAAGGACGGCAAAGCGCAAACGCTGCAAGCCGAAAAACTGCTGCTCGCCGTAGGCCGCAAACCTCTTACCGAAAATTGTGGCGTGGAAAAATCAAAGGCCAAGCTCGAACGCGGCTTCGTCCTCGTCGATGACCATTTCCAGACCGCCGAGCCCGGCCTCTTCGCTGTCGGCGATATCGTAGCCGGAATGCCGCAGCTTGCTCACGCTGCCATGATGGAAGGCATTATCGCCGTCACGCACATTAAGGGTCTTCCCACGCAAAAACTTCTCAAGACGCGCATCCCCAACGCCACCTATTGTGAGCCACAGATCGGTTCCATTGGCCTCACCGAAAAACAAGCCAAGGAAGCGGGTTACGCCGTCAAAATCGGGAAATTCCCCTTCATCGGCAACAGCAAAGCCACCATCCTCGGCAATCACGGCGGCTTTATCAAAGTGGTCTCTGACGAGAAATACGGCGAAGTCCTCGGCATTCATATCATTGGTCCGCTCGCCACGGAAATTATCGCGGAAGCGGCTACCGTCCTGAAGCTCGAAGGCACCATCGACGACATGATGAACATGGTTCACGCTCATCCAACTGTCTGGGAAGCGATGGGGGATGCCTTTGCGTCCGTCAAAGGCCTCCAGATCAATGTTTGAAGCGAGTTGAAAGTCGAAAGGATTCGGGAATGGCCGCGGTTTCTCTTTTCACTTTCAACTTTTGACTTTGCACTGTTCCGTCCGTTAGCTCACGTCCCTTGACGCATAGCCGCATGAACGCTCTCCTCATCACCGACCTCGGCCTCATCTCCTACACCGACGCCTATGCCCTCCAGCAGCGTCTGGTCGCGGCACGCAAAGTGGATGCTATCGAAGACGTCCTTCTCTTTTGCGAACATCCGCATGTCATTACCCTCGGCCGCAACGCCAACCGGGCGAATCTCCTCGTTTCCGAAAATGTCCTCCGCCAGAAAAATGTCGAACTCCACTCCACAAATCGCGGAGGAGACATCACCTACCACGGCCCGGGCCAGATCGTCGGCTATCCCATCCTCCATCTCGACAAGGTCAAGCGTGACGTCGGCTGGTACGTCCGCACGCTTGAAGAAGCCATGATCCGTGCTTCCGCCGATTTCGGCGTCACCGCCTATCGCGTCCCCGGCAAAACCGGCATCTGGGTCGAAGCCGTCCCAACCGAAGAGAAACTCGCCGCGATCGGCGTCCACATCAGCCGCTGGGTCACCTCCCACGGCTTTGCCTTTAACGTCTCGACCGACCTTCGCAATTTCGATCTCATCGTCCCCTGTGGCATCACCGACTGCAAAGCCACCTCCCTTGAAAAACTCCTCGGGCGCTCCGTCTCTCTGTCCGAAGCGAAGCCTCGCCTCACACACCACCTCGCCGACCTGATCTCCCGAACGCCAATTTCAATCCCACACGATCAACTTCTCGTTCGTCTCAACGAGTTCGAGGGGGCCATCCGAGAGCCCAGGTAGGGCAAAAAGCAATCGCCGAGCATCCCCGACCCCACTCCAAATCCCTGTTGACAATTCCGCGGGCCGCACGGATACTAAACCGTATGGTTAACCATCAAACCTCCCTCGACTCTACCTTCGGCGCCCTCGCCGATCGAACGCGCCGCGCCATTCTCGCCACGTTGATGCTCGGCGAAACCTCCATCTCTGAACTCGCCAAGCCTCATCGTATGTCTCTGCCTGCGGTCATGAAGCACGTAAACGTTTTAGAGCAAGCAGGCCTGGTTTCGCAGAAAAAAATCGGCCGCACACGGCGCTGCCAGCTCGCTCCCGAACCGCTCCAGGACGCCGAACAATGGATCTCCCAATACCGAACTTTCTGGGAAAACACCTTCGATTCTCTCGAACGCTATCTCAGCCAACCGGACCCGTCCGATTCAAAGTCACCGCAATCGAAGGAGAAATCCAAATGGCCACAACGCAATCGCAACCACAAAACGCGCTCCAGCTAAGACGCATCATCGCCGCGCCTCGCGATCGGGTGTTCCGCGCCTGGACGGACGCGAAAGAGCTGGCCCTGTGGTTTCATCCGACCGCGGAACACACTACGCTCATCACCCGCATGGATCTGAAGGTTGGTGGAAACTACAGCCTGGAGATGCATCACAAGGGCGGCGCGGTCCACAAGCTTTCCGGCACCTACCGCCAGATCAAACCCCCCGAAAAGCTTTCTTTCACCTGGCGCTGGGACAGCGACCCCCCGGGCCAGGAAACGCTGGTGGCCCTGGAGTTCCAGGAGCTCGGCAATGGCACGGAGATTATTCTGGCGCACGGCCAATTCCCGAGTGCTGAAACGCGCGAACAGCACAACCACGGCTGGATCGGTTGCCTCGACCAGCTGCAATCCTACTTGCAGCCAGGATTCGTCGCCGGAGCTTCCAGCCAGGTGTGCGATCAGTAGGAACCATGCCACGAATCGGCACCATTCTTTCGGAGGGTTGAGGACGAAGCCAATCGCACACGGTGCGTTCTCGAGTGTGTGCCGGAGGAGAAATTTGTCTGGCGTGCACATCCGAAATGCTTCTCTCGGACAACGCGCCGCGTACATCGCTTCGCAAGCCAGTCGCAAAATTTGCGGCGGTATACGTCTAGCAGATCAAAATGCGGTTCGATAACGATCTGGCCAGCGCGCGAATGATTCTCTCAAAAATGGACGACGCCACCCTGCTTTCTACTCTTCCCTATTGCCTTCCACGGACGATTTAGAGCAACCTTGCCTTTGCATCGCACATGCCTAAAGCGGGTCAAATTCGTATCGGCATATCCGGCTGGCGTTACGAGCCCTGGCGCGGCGTCTTTTATCCTCCGAAGCTCCCCCAGCGCCAGGAGTTGGAGTACGCTTCGAGCAAACTCACCTCCCTCGAAATCAACGGCACCTTTTATTCTCTGCAAAAGCCGGCCAGCTTCGAGAGCTGGCACCGCGCCACTCCCGCGAATTTCAAGTTTTCCGTCAAAGGCCCGCGTTACATTACGCACATCCAACGATTACGCGAAGTGGAAACGCCACTCGCGAATTTCCTGGCTTCAGGCGTGTTGCTCCTCGGCGAAAAGCTCGGTCCCTTTCTGTGGCAGTTCCCGCCCAATTTCAAACTCGATGCGGAAAAAATGGAAGCGTTCCTCAAATTGCTTCCACACGATACCGGCGCCGCAAAGTACCTCGCCTCAAACCACGATCAGTGGATGAGTCAGCGCGTCGCCTTCGAAGATGTCGACGACCATCACAAGCTCCGCCACGCCATCGAAATCCGCAACAAAAGCTTTGCGGTCCCTGAATTTCTGGAACTCCTTCGTAAATACGACGTCGCCATCGTCTGTGCAGACACCATCGAATGGCCAAAAATTACCGATGTCACTTCAGATTTTATGTATTGCCGCTTGCACGGCCCGGAAGCGTTATACGCCAACGGCTACGATCAAAAATCTCTCGATCAATGGGCCGAGTGGGTCCAGGTTTGGGCCCGCGGCAGCGAACCACGCACGGAAAAAATCCTGAAGAAAAATCCACCCAAGGCCAAACCGCGGGACGTTTTCGCTTACTTCGACAATGACACGAAAGTCCGCGCACCTTTCGACGCCCAGTCCCTCATCAAACGAATAACGCCAGGGGCCTAGTCGGCCTTCCGAAACCGGATATTCCGCACATTTCCCGCATAGAGGCCGAACCCGCTTACCCGATGGCTCGCATCTCTATGAAACACAATCGTCCCAAACGCATCGCTGTCGAACTCATCCTCTGTTAAAGAAGTCAGCGTGGACTCCGGTTCCCAACCGTTTCGCAGCAACAGTTTCCCGTCCTTCACTGTCAGAACATACGTAGCGTCCAGCTCCTCGCTCTGGTACTTGCCTGCATATGCTGCCAGATCCGACTCGCTGAGCTTTGGGGTCTCCATCCTTTTCCCGTCAAAGAATGCCTCGCCATCCAGTTCCAAAATCACTTTCATTCCGCCCCCGGATTCGTCAAACGAAATCTTCCCGGTTCCGAGATCCATAAACCGGTTCGGCCCTATCCGTCGCAGGGCCGCGCCCCACGCCATCAAATTTCCGTCCGCAGCCGTGAACGTGTAAACCGTCTGCTTCCGCGTATCCAGATATTTTCCCGCGAACTTGCTGGGATCGGGCAATCCGCTATAGCCTGGCGAACCCGCCGCGCTACCCTCCGCCTGGAAACTCTTCTCGAGGTAAATGTCCGCCACTTTGTGGACCAGACTGTCCGTGGACGCGCTGGATATATTGCATAAGCTCACAACGCTGAACTTCTGCTCCGGAAACCGCAAGATCGCCGTCCGGTATCCATAGAGGGCCCCGTTGTGTTCCACCGTTGGCAACCCGCGATACCGTTCGATCACCAGTCCAAGCGCGTAGCTGATCTCTTTTCCGTTATTCAGCTTGCCCTTGGTCTGCATCTGTTCGAGCAGCGTGCCTTTTCCGAGCTTGTTGTCATAAAAATTGCGATCCCACGGCAGCATGTCCTCGACCGTGCTCATCAATCCGCCCGCACCCACGGTGTCGAACTGCGTCGACCAGTCTACCGAGAACTTTCCCTCTTCTCCCGGATCATAAGCGGCAACGCGGTTCGGCAACACCCGCATGTGATCGTCGTAATAGCGTGTGTGGGTCATCCCCAGGGGCTTGAAAATGTTCTCCGTGGCAAAGTCGTTCAGCGTCTTTTTCGTCGCGCGATGAATGACCACTCCCAACAGGTAATAATTCGTGTTGCTGTAAATCCATTCTTCGCCGGGGATGTTGTTTAGACTCTTTTGTTGTGCGATCACATCGATGATCTCTGCCTCGGAATGTACATCCGCCACATCGCGGCCGGCGAGCGCGAACAGGGTCAGAAAGTCCCGCAGTCCGCTGGTGTGGTGCAGCATCTGCCGCAGGGTAATGCTGTGACCGTAATCGGGCAGCTCCGGAATATACTTCCGTACATCATCATCCAGCGATAAAACCCCCTGTTCCCCTGCCAGCACCAGGCTCGCCGCCGTGAACTGCTTCGAAACCGATCCCATGTAAAAAACAGACTGCGTCGTTAGTGGCACGCCCAGTTCAATGCTGCCCAGCCCATATCCCTTGCGGTAAACGAAATTCCCGTCCTGAATCACGCCCACCGCACAACCCGGCGACCTGCCCTGGTCGTACGCGGCAAAAATCTTGTCAACCTTTTCTTGCTTGTCGTCTAGGGCAAGCGCCGGTCCCAGCGTCAAACCAAGGGCTAACATGGCAATCGCGATGATTCGCATCAAACGCTCCCCCCAACGCGAACTCTCATTTGAAAATCCTAAGCCGTTATTCCGGCGCCGAACTCACCGCTTTCGCCAGAACCGTAAACTCGGACAATCCCTCCATAGACACCACTCCGTCCGGCCTACCGGTGCTCACCCGCACCAACTCGCGTCCCTGCGCATCTCGCCATCGCTGCAACTCTTGGCAGCGCACAATCCCCGGCCTCGGAAACGCCAGCTTTGCGGGCAGCGTCTCTGTGGAAAACAACGGCACCTTGTCTTCCAACGTGTGGCGCCGCCCCTCCGCATCGGTAAACTCGCAGGCCACCAGGTCTTGCCGCCCGGGATCCACAAACCCCGCAATCTGTATGCTCAGGTAAAGCATCAAATTCAATTCCCAAGGTCACGAAACTACACTGATCCACTCATCGCCCGCAACCGAATCCACCGATTAGCCATCCGCCCCGCCTTGGCCTTAAGATAGAAACCCGGATGCCCATTCGGAGAACCACCCACAATGCCTGCCTCTGAGACCCGCGCCAAAGCGCCAGCCGCAAAACTTTCTCGCCAGCAATTCATCGATCTCTACTACTACATGCGCCTTAACCGTGAAGTCGAAGAGACCATGACCCGGCTTTTCCGCCAGAACAAAATCGTTGGCGGCCTCTACGCCAGCCTCGGCCAGGAAGCCATCTCCGTCGGCACCGCCTACGCCCTCGAAGAGCGAGACTGGATGGCTCCGATGATCCGCAACATCGGCGCCCTCCTCGTCAAAGGCGTTCCCCCGCGAGACATCTTCACCCAGCACATGGCCAAATACACTTCGCCCACCAAGGGCAAAGACGGCACCAGCCACTTCGGCGACCTCGAAAATCTCCACATCGTCTCCCCCATTTCCATGCTGGGCGATCTTATCCCGGTCATGACCGGCGTCGCCATGGCCGGCCGCTACCTCGGACAGAAACTCGTGGCCATGACCTGGATCGGTGACGGTGGCAGCTCGACCGGCGTCTTCCACGAAGGCCTGAATCTCGCCGCTTCGCAAAAAGCAGCGCTCGTCCTCGTCCTCGAGAACAATTTGTGGGCTTACTCCACGCCGGTTCGCCGCCAGGTCCCCATCGAAAATCTTGCCGATCGCGCCAAGGCCTACGGCATCTCTAGCTACATCGTCGATGGCAACGATGTCGTCGCCGTTTACTCCACCGCGAAAGAAGCCGTCGAGCGCGCCCGCTCTGGCGAAGGCCCCATCCTGATTGAAGCGAAAACCTTCCGCCGCCGTGGCCATGCGCAGCACGACCCTGCCGAATACGTCCCCAAAGACCAGCGCGCGTACTGGGAAAAGCGTGACCCCATCGCGCTCTACGAAAAATTCCTCACCGAAAAAAAACTTCTCGACGCCAAAGGCAAAAAAGAAATCGAGGGCGAAATCGTCGGGCTCCTCGAAAAGGAACGCGAGTTCGCCGAAGACTCCCCCCTGCCTCCGCCGGAAACCGTCGACCAGGGCGTCTACTGCACCGGCCCTGAATGCCATAACATCCAGCCTCGGTGGGAACGCCCTAAACGAGAACTTCTGCCGCCCGAATCCAGCGTAGAACCCGTCTGGACGGTCGAAGGCTTCGGCCGCGGCAGCAGTTCTGTCGGTGGCTCAGCCCCCATTCATTTCGGAGACGTGCCCGCCGCCAGTCCAGAAAAGCGGGCGACGCTTCCGGATCCACCGAACAAGCTCTCCGCCCGTCCCGCGAAAAAGCCCGCTGCGAAGAAGCACGTGAAGAAGGGCGGCCGCTAACCATGGCCCCGATCACCTTCCTCGAAGCCATTCGCCAGGCCATGTTTGAAGAAATGGCCGCCGACCCCACCGTGGTTCTCATTGGCGAAGACGTCGGCGTCTACGGCGGAGCTTTTAAAACCAGCGAAGGTCTTCTCGAGAAATTCGGCTGGGAACGCGTCATCGATACTCCCATCAGTGAAAGCGCCATCATCGGCGCGGCCTGTGGGATGAGCTATCTCGGCCTGCGCCCCATCGCCGAAATGCAGTTCATCGATTTCATCGCCTGCTGTTTTAATCAGCTCACGAACTTCGTCGCCAAAGGTCATTACCTCTGGGGAGCTCCCGCGCCCATCGTCGTCCGGGGTCCCTCTGGCGGCGGCGTTCATGGCGGGCCATTCCATTCCTTAAATCCTGAAATGTATTTCCTCCATACGCCTGGGTTCAAGATTGTTTATCCCTCCACCCCCTATGACGCTAAGGGCCTGCTCAAATCCAGCATCCGAGACAACAATCCCGTCCTCTTTTTCGAGCACAAATTCCTCTACCGCCGTATTAAGGAAGAAATTCCCGAAGGGGACTATACCGTTCCCCTCGGCAAAGCCATTGTTCGCCGGGAAGGAAAGCACCTGACCATTCTTTCCTACGCCGCTATGATGCACACGGCCCTCGAAGCCGTGGATGCCCTCGCCAAGGAAGGCATCGAAGCCGAACTGATCGACCTCCGTACGCTCATGCCCCTCGACGAAGAAACCATCCTGGCTTCCGTCAAGAAAACCAACAGATGTCTCGTCGTGCATGAAGACACCAAAACCGGCGGCATCGCCGGCGAAATCTCCGCCATCCTTTTCGAAAAAGCTTTCCACGATCTGGATGGCCCGCTCGTCCGTGTCGCTTCCCTGGACACCCCCGTTCCCTACGCCCCCACGCTCGAACAAGCGTTCCTCCCCAACGCCCAAAAGGTCTTCACCGCCGCCAAAGCTCTGGCCCAGTTCTAGTGGAGTGCGGCAGCTCAGCTGCCGTTTCTAGGTCGATTCGTCGCCAAAAATGGCCGGAGCCCTGCTCCCAACTTCACGAACTTCTTCCGCCCCTCTCGCGAATTACTCGGTAGTTATCAATTCACCGCCGAGCCACCAAATTTCGTTTCCGTCCCTCACCCGCAATCATAGACTCATCTGTGGGGAAGCCTCCTGGGTGTTTGGGGACAATCAAGAGGCCCATCCTTTCCCGCAATGGACATCGCAATAGAGTCATATTCATTCCGATAGCCCTCGATCGGAACGCCGGAGGATGGTCAATGAATCTGACCAAGGCTGTCATCGCAGTGCTCGCTGTGGGTGCACCCGCGTTCTCAATCGCCGGGCCCCCCAGCAGCGGAACGATCAGTGGCAAAGTCACGCTATCCGGCGCTCCTCCCAAGTCCAAGCCGCTCGACCTCTCGAAAGAGCCCGAATGCGTCAAGATGCACGCCTCGAATCCGCTCTACCCTGAAAATGTCATCGTCGGTCCGGGCAATTCACTGCGCAATGTCGTTGTATATATCTCTGCCGGAGCCAGCGATAATTCCGTGGGTGCAAACTCCCCTGCCGCGTTCGATCAGAAGGGTTGTCACTACACGACGCACGTCCTCGCCCTGCGCATCGGCCAGGAAGTCAGCATTTCCAACAGCGATCCGTTCTCGCACAACATTCATCCGCTCGCGAAGGTCAACCGCGAATGGAACAAGATGCAACCCGCCGGCACACCACCGTTTAACTACGCCTACGATCACGAAGAAATCATTCCCATCAAATGCAACATTCATCCGTGGATGCAGGGTTATTTCGTTGTCCTGAAGACCGGGCATTTCTCTGTCACCGATGAGGATGGCCGCTTCTCCCTTCCTGATCTTCCTCCGGGCCACTATGTCGTCACCGCCTGGCACGAAGCCTACGGCACGCAAAGCAAGGAGATCACCATCAGCGGTAGTGAATCTGTTTCTCTGGACTTTAGCTTTTCCGCGAAACCCTGACCGGGTTAATGCTTTCCGCAATTCACTTTGCTTTTTACAAACCAGTGACAATTCGATTTCCACACTTTGCTATGTTTTTTCGATAAGCTTACCGGGACCTCGCGCTGTGCAACAATTCGTTCTCGAAGGAGTCCGCATGAAGACGCTCGTTTGTGCCGCCTTGTTTTTCCTGGCTACCCCGGCTTTCTCTCAGGATGCGAAGCATCCCTCCGCTAAGCCGGTTACCGTGAATCTCGTTAATTCTCAGGGAGAAAGCGTCGGGACGGCACTCCTCTCTCCCGCTCCCACCGGCGTGAAGATTACCCTCGACATCAAAAATCTTCCTCCCGGAGAGCACTCCATTCACATCCATGAAAACGCCAAATGCGATCCCCCGGACTTCAAGTCCGCCGGCGGCCACTTTGACTCCGAAAACCACGCCCACGGCGGCCATCCAGCTGGAGACATTCCTGATTTCTCGCTGATCGTTTCCGCGAACGGCACCGCACACGTCAGCACCGTTGCCCCGTATGTCACCCTTGGCGCGGACGATCACTCTGTGTTCAGCCATGGCGGCACCGCCATCATCATTCACGCGGTCGCCGGCTCAGCGGGCAGCAGTGCGCCTCAGCGCATCGCCTGCGGCATCATCTCCAAACCCAACTAATCTGCAGTCCGGCAGTCCTGCCGCCGCTTTCCTCTTCGATGACTGGCCCATCTCCTCCGCCAGGAGCCCCGCTCGCGGGATCGCGGTTTGCTGCTGAAATTCTGACATCCAGGATTCTTGCCCCTGCAGTCCAAAACGAGGGTATAAATCCGGCACCACAATCGAAAAATGTTGTAGTCTTGCCCTGCCGAAATCTCTCTCTATGAGAAAACTCTCTACGCTAATTCTTTTTTTTCTTCTCGGCAGTTCGTCTTCCTTCGCACAACCATCCCGCTGGACGGAACAACGCGCCAAGAATTGGTATTCCACACAGCCATGGCTCGTCGGCAGCAACTACATCCCGGCCACGGCCATCAACGAACTCGAAATGTGGCAAGCCGACACCTTCGACCCACAGCGCATCGACCTCGAACTCGGCTGGGCCGAATCCATCGGCCTCAACACCATGCGCGTGTTTCTTCACGATCTCCTTTGGCAGCAGGACGCTCCCGGTTTTCAGAAACGCATCGATGCCTTTCTCACCATTGCCAGCAGACATCACATTCGCATTCTCTTCGTTCTCTTCGATTCGTGCTGGGATCCGTTTCCGCATCTCGGCAAGCAGCGCGCCCCGCGCCCCGGCGTCCACAATTCCGGCTGGGTGCAAAGTCCCGGCGCCGCCGCGTTGCAAGATCCCGCGCAATATCCTCGCCTGGAGGCTTATGTCAAAGGAGTCGTCGGCGCTTTCGCTCAAGATCCACGGATTCTCGGTTGGGATGTCTGGAACGAACCCGGCGGCATGAACGACGGCAGCTACGAGAAGCAGGAGCTATCCAACAAGCGCGATTTTGTTCGTGCGCTTCTGCCGCAAGCCTTCGCCTGGGCGCGCGCGGCCGGAGCCACGCAGCCGCTTACGAGCGGCCTCTGGGACGGCGACTGGGCCGAACCCGAAAAGCTCGACCCTATCCAGAAAATCCAGCTGGAACAATCCGACGTTCTTTCCTTCCATAATTACAGCGACCCCGCAGACTTCCTGAAGCACGTCCGAGAGCTGCAGAAATTTGACCGCCCCGTCCTCTGTACCGAATACATGGCGCGCCCCATGAACAGCACATTCCCGGGCATACTCCCGGTCGCCAAGGAAAACCACGTCGCCGCCATCAACTGGGGCCTTGTCGCCGGCAAGACGCAAACC
>Ga0074044_10002524_pt1 | contig 15967 bp, 14 predicted proteins | sample BogForMeECP23OM1_FD_94443 | JGI IMG/M metagenome (GOLD analysis project Ga0074044, IMG submission 94443) | Bog forest soil microbial communities from Calvert Island, British Columbia, Canada - Bog Forest MetaG ECP23OM1 | ecosystem: Environmental > Terrestrial > Soil > Wetlands ...
ACCGGCCCCTCCCGGCGCCGCTGGAAACCCCGTGGACCAACACCGCCTAAAAACTTGTACAGAGAGGTCGTACGGCCTATACAAGAGTTGGAATCTGAGAGTCAAAACGGAAATCCCGGCTAATTGGCTTGCTCGGGTAAAAGGCGACCCCGCTGAGCTGTTTTTTCATTGCGTCGCTACCACTCATGCCCCGCGCTACCGACAAGAGAATGCAGGCGCGTTGCGACAGGATTGGCCGCGAATTCCGCTCCCAGCCTCCAAACGGACGCTTTTTGGATCTGCCGAACTTGGGCGCTCGCTCGCAGCCTTGCTTGATGCCGACATACCTATCGAAAGGGTCACCGTCGGAAAACTTCGGCCCGAACTAAATGTGATCGGTTTAATCTCCCGCGATGGCGGCGGTTCACTCGATCCTGACTCCGGGGACCTCGACGTAATCGTGGGATGGGGCCATCGCGGCAAAGGCGGCGCCGTTATGCCGGGCAAAGGAAAAATCGTCGAGCGTGATTACACTGCCAAGGAGCGCGAAGCGATTGCTGAGGGTGCCGCCGCGCTTGGCCTTCCCGAAGAACAGATCTTCAAATTGCTGGGCAGTCGCACGCTCGACGTGTACCTGAACAATATCGCCTACTGGCGAAACATTCCGGTTTGCGTTTGGGAGTACACGATCGGCGGCTACCAGGTGCTCAAGAAATGGCTCAGCTATCGCGAGCGCAAAATCCTGAGCCGCGCGCTCAAAATGGACGAAGCGCGCGCCGTCACCGAGATCGCGCGGCGTATCGCAGCAATTCTCTTGATGGAACCCGAGCTGGACGCGAATTACGACATTGTGAAAAAGGGCATTTATCCTTGGCCGGCTCCGGCAAGGGAAGACGAAGTTCCAGTTCCAAGTCCATAGAGTAAAAAGTTCGGAGACCTCGTGATCTTCAGGGACCGATTGCGATAAAGGACGTTCGCAATATCTTCGAGCTCGCCCAAGTACAGTCTCGCCGACGGTCATTCGTCCGAAATCTTTGCAGAAATATCGAGTGTCTTGCCGGTGGGCTAGTCGGGCGCCTTCTCTTCCGAATGGCAAGCTATGCTGCTATATAGCTAGGAATGAAGACTTTTGGCCAATTCATCGTTGACCGGCGCAAAGAGCTTGGGCTAAGCGGTAGAGAGGTAGTAGCGGGTATCCGTAACGCCGACGGGAAACCGATCTCGATCCCCTACCTGGTCGATCTTGAGCACGACCGCCGGAAGCCCTCGGACGAAGTGCTGGTGCAAATGGCGAAGGTCCTGCAAGTGGACTCCGACATTCTCTACTTTCTGGCCGGCCGGATGCCGCCAGACCTCAACGCTAAGGGCTTGAAACCCGACGAACTGGCAGCAGCCTTTAAGGCTTTTCGCCGGGAAGTTAAGCGGGAGAGAAAGCCGTGAAGATGGTGCCGGATCGCACGGGCCGCTTCAAGAAGCGGCCATATTGGGAAATCTCCGAGCTTGAGCAGCAATGCGAGGAAACGATTATCGGCTTCCTGCGCGAGCGCTACGGGTTTGAGCGGATTCCGGTACCGACCGAAGCGCTGACCGTGCTCATCGAGCGTGACGCCGCCGAGCTCGACCTCGCGATGAATCTCTCTGACGAGCGCTACGAGGTCTTCGGATACACGAAGTTTGAGCGTGGCAAGAAGCCGCTGGTAACGATCGCCCGCGAGCTCTGGGAGCAACAGCACCGCAACAACCGCTTGCGGACGACGCTCACGCACGAGTACGGACACGTCCTGCTGCACACATGGCTTTACGACAAATACGCCACTTCGAGCGGTCCGCAGCTCTGTTACTGGCACAGCATGCTTCCGACCAGCGCGGTTGTTGACTGGTTCGAGTGGCAGGCGGGCTACGCCTCGGGCTGCCTGCTAATGCCGGAGAGCTTCATGCGGCGCGCGGTGGAGGCGTATTTCCGGGGCCGCAAGGAGCAGCTGCCGGTTGCAAGGACCTCACCTGACGCCCCTGGACTAAGCGACCGAATTTCCCTCGCCTTCGATGTGTCCGTGGACGCCGCGACCGTGCGGCTCTCCCAGCTCGGCTATCTGACCGAGTAATCTCGCTACCTCACCGGTTCCGCCGCCTCGGCAGTTCTTCCCTGCTTGACACATCCGCGCGGAAAGCTAGCTATATAGCGAACTAGGCCAGTAGCTATTTGCAGCGTCGATGGATGCGAGATGAAAAGACACGCCAACAGCCGGAACGTGATCGAGTCGTGGCTGAGTCCGCAGGCAAAGAAACGACATCGAGGGCGCGCAATGAAGATGTCGTCCGCGCAAATCAACAGGTTCCTCATTGCCGCTATGGCGGCAGCAGCGGTGGCGCTTCAACCCGCGTCGTCTTGGGCAGCGACCGCCGCAGAATTGCCATGGGACCGTCCGCTCGAAGCACTGCAACAGACGCTGATCGGTGCGGTGGCGCGCGCGCTGATCGCGATGTCGTTTGTAGGCGCGGTCTTCGTTTACGCGATTTTTGGCGACAGTGACATTGCCCGGCGCCTTGCCAAGGCTGGGCTCGGAGTCAGTGTCGCCCTCGGCGTGCTCCGGCTGATGAACTATCTCGTTCCCTAATCCAGCCTCGTTATGAAGCAACGTCAGCAGTAAACGTCCCGGCAATCTTTGGAGGCAAGCTATGAAACTCACCCGCATCGAAAAGGCGCTTCGTTCGGTTCAGGTGCGCGTCACGCTCGGCGGCGATCTCAACGTCGCGCTGGAGAGTTACGCGCGCTACTACGAGCACGTCCACGGCGAACCGGTGGAGCCGAAGGCGCTCATCCCGGAAATTCTCCACGCCTTTATTGACGCCGACCGTGAGTTCCAGGTGTGGCAGCGCTCCGGCGGCAACAGGAGTCACGTCCATAACACCGATATGTCTTCCCCCAACGGCAGCACGAAGGCGCAAGGGTGACTGGGAGAAGTGAGGCTCCCGCAGACGTGCTCGGCCCAGAGCCTCGCACGTGGGATTTGTTGACACGTCACTCATTCCCGAATGAAGGCTGCTTGCAGCAAAGGATCGGCGGAAAGCGCAAACGCCCGCGTTTTTATTGTGCAAGCAGGAGAATTCGTGACGCGCTTACAGAATTCAGAGCGGAAGATAGCGGGCGCCCAAGTCCTTGATTTTGCGATGCAAACAGGCGGTTCACCGCTGCTTGCAGGCGAGGAGGTTCAGTTACATGACCGAAGCGAGACATACATACACGATCAGGCTTCCCGAGCAGGTTGCCGCACGCATCGAAGCGCAGGCGACGGGCCTCGGCATCGCTCCGACCACGCTCATCCAGTCGCTCATCAGCGGTCAATTCGACAACGGCGCGACCCAGCGGGGCGGTCTTGATCCCGCGGCGCTGGCGAAGCTTGGCGAAAAACTCGACGCGCTCAGAAAGACCTGCGAGCTGCTCGGACAGACGGAATCCAAACATTACGGCCAGCTCCTCTTCGAAGTGGTCAAGACCCGCTCGGCCCTCTTCCACTCGCTTGACCAGAATCTCAGCGCTCCCGTCGTGGACGAGATCATCGAGGCGTCGGAGAAGAGCGCTCAGCAGTACATCACCCGGCTTGCCGGAGCGGCGGAGGCCAAGCAATGAGGCCCCACATCCGTCGAGCGGTCGGATGGCGAACCGAAACCGCATCGCTTTCGGTCTGGACGCAATTTGCCGCACGGGCACTTGCCCTCACGGTTACGCTGTGGGCGGTCCTGACTCTTGCCATGGTCTGGATCTGGACCGGCCGCTACGGCGGCCCGGCCGCTCACAACTATTTCGGCACCTGGATACTGACGTGGTTCTTTACCGAAGAGATACCGCTGCCGTTCGGCTCGGTGCCGTACCGCGGCGGACGCTACACGATCCCGAGCATGTACCGGTTCCTCTGCTACAAGTATTACCTCGGCGGCTCGTTCCCCGGCTGGTTCTGGCACTACGCGTGGTGGGGTTTGTTCCTCACTCTGCTCATCATGGGTGCCGTCCTCATCGTGTTCTTCGGTCCGGAGCGTGACCCGACCGAGGATCGCTTTGTGCGCGGTGCCAACGTCACTTCAACCCGCCGCCTGGGCCGCGCCCTTTCGGGCGACGGCATCGAGGTCGGAGGCATCCGCATTCCGCGTATGCTTGAATCACAGCATTTTCTATTCGTAGGCGCGCCCGGCTCGGGCAAGTCTACCGCCATCAGGCACATGCTGCGGCAGATCGCCGCGCGCGGAGAAACAGCCGTGGTCCTGGACCCGGAGTGCGAGTACGTGCCGGAGTTCTACCGCTCCGGTCGCGGCGACTTGATCCTGAATCCGGTCGATGCGCGCTGCCCGGCGTGGTCGCCGTGGTGGGAGCTCAGACCGGGGAGCGAGGCGATGGAGGCCGAGGCGCTGGCGGCGGCGCTCATCCCCGACCCACCCAATATGTTTGGCCAGAGCGGTGGTGACTTCTTCTTCCGCCAATCGGCGCGCACGTTGATCGTCGGGCTGCTCGACGGCATCGGGTCGCGCGAGCCGGGCGACATCCCGAAGTTGCTCGCGCTGCCGAGGCAGAAACTCAAGGAGTCGCTTCGGGGCACGACCGCCGAGGCGCTTATAGATCCCGGTGCGCACGAGCAGGGCGCCGGCATCGTCGCCACGGCCTACAACGCGACCAATTCCTTCCGCCATCTGCCCGCGCCAAGCGAGCGGACGTGGAGTGCGCTTGAATGGGCGCAAACCCGCCAGGGATGGCTGTTCCTGACCTCGACCGAAGATTCGCGCGACGCAGCGCTGCCGCTGCAAAGCGTTTGGCTCGATTGCATCATCCGCCGCCTGATGGCGGAGCAGGATCGGCGCGAACAGGTGTGGATCATTGCCGATGAGATTCCGGTGCTGAAACGCCAAAGCCAGCTTGAGGCGTTGGTCGTGCGCGGGCGTAAACGCGGACTCTGCGCGGTTCTCGGCTTTCAGGCGATTACCCAGCTTCGAGCGATTTATGGTCACGAGCAAACCGCAACGCTCGCCGCGGCGCCGGCGACCAAACTGATTCTGCGCACCGGTGAGTCTGAGACGGCGCGCTGGTCGAGCGCCCAAATCGGCGAGCGCGAAGTCACCCGAGCGGAAATCGGCGCCAACACCGCGCTTAGAGACTCGCGCGACAGTTTCAGCATTCACCCGCATCGAGTGACGGAGAGCGCCGTGCTTGGTAGCGAGATTCTGCTCCTGCCGCCGTTCGAGGGCTACCTTTGCATTACTGGCCAGCATCGGGCGCGGGTGACCATACCCTATTTTGCTCCAGTAAGACGCCGGCCCGGCTTTGTTCCCAGAGTCGCGACTCTCACGGGGAATGAGTCGACTGCGATCGTAAATAGTAGCGCCAAGGTTCCGGTCCAGAGCGATCCGGACAACGGCGCGGCTCTACGGCAGATCACGCCGCCACCGAGCCGCCTTCGAGCTTGAACTATGCTGGTAATGTCGAAAGGGGCGCTCAGCGCCGCGCAGGCCGAGACCTACTACGAGGAGAAATACTCGCAGGACGACTACTACACCGAAAAGCGCGGTGTCGTCGGCCAGTGGTTCGGCGAAGGCGCCACCGCGCTTGGGCTCGCGGGCGAGATCGCGTCAGAGGATTTCCGAGCCGTGCTCCGCGGTCTGCGGCCTTCAACCGGCGAGGTTATAGTCCGCAACGCCAACGGCCGCAGCGGAAGACGCGCCGGATGGGACGCGACCTTCAACGCGCCCAAATCGGTCAGCATCCAGGCCTTGGTTGGCGCGGACACGAGACTGGCCCAGGCTCATCGCGCCGCCGTCACTCGGGCACTGGCCGAGCTCGAACACTACGCGCTTTCGCGCCAGAAAGGCGGCAGCGAATGGGTCGTCACCGAGAACATCGTCGCCGCCCGCTTCGACCACATCGCTGCGCGGCCAGCCAGAGGCGCCGACGACGGTTACGGACCCGACCCGCATCTCCACACCCACGTCGTCATCGCCAACATGACCCGCCGTCCCGACGGCCAATGGCGCGGACTCGACCCGGTTGAGATCTACCGATCGCAGGCGTTTGCCAGCGCCGTTTACCGATCCGAGCTTGCACGAGAAGTGCGGAATCTCGGATACCGCATCGACGTAACCGGAGCGGATGGCCGGTGGGAGCTTGGGGGTTACACGCGCGAGCAGGTAATGGCGTTTTCGCGCCGGCGCCAGGACATCGAGGAGGAGATGGAACGCCGAGGCGTAAACGGCGCCGCCGCAGCGCAGAATATCGCCCATCAGAACAGACTTTCGAAGGACGCCCGCAGCGAAGATGCGCTTCGTGCCGAATGGCAAACGCGCGCGCGCCATTACGGGATCGCGATCGAACGCGTTGCTGACGAGGCGCACACACGGGGTCCGCTGGCATTCGACAAGCAGGAATCCGTCACGGATTCGCTCCGTTACAGCGTTGCTCACAACATCGAGCGTGAAGCGGTCATCGATCGCCGCGCACTAGAGACCGTCGCGCTTCAGCACGCGATGGGCAAAGCCGATCTCTCCCGCGTACGCGATGAGAGCGAGCGCGCCGAACGAAGCGGCCGACTCATCCGCGCGAGCGCTTCGGTCTTTTCGTCTCAAGGCGCATACACCACGCCCGAGATGATCGCGCTGGAGCGCGACAACCTCGACCTCATGCTCGCGGGGCAACGCCGAACACACCCCATCGCGAATACCGACCAGGTTCAGGCGTGGGCGACCAGAAAAGGACTGCTCGCCGACCAGGCGGAGGTGGCGAAGCTTACCCTGACAGCGACCGACTGGCTCACGGCGATCGAAGGGCGCGCCGGCAGTACCAAGACCACGACAGTCGCCGCGATTCGAGAATTTGCCGAAGGGCACGGCTATTCGGTGTATGGCTTTGCGCCGACCACTCGCGCCGTCAAGGCCCTGTCTGAAGCCGGTCTCCCCGCCCGCACGGTGGCGAGCCTGCTGGAAAATAAACTTCCCGAACCAAGTCAGAGGCAACTTTGGATCGTCGATGAGTCGAGCCTACTCGCAACCCGCCAGGTCAACCGCCTGCTACGCAAAGCGCGCGAGGCCGGAGTCGAGCGCATTGTCTTCGTCGGCGACCAGCATCAGCATCACGCCATCGAGGCCGGAAGGCCTGTTTATCAGATGCAGCAGGCTGGAATGACTGTTGCCCGGCTGGAAACCATCCGCCGCCAGCGCGACCCACAACTGCGCGAGGCGGTCGGGTTTGCGGCGGCGGGCAAGATCGCCGATGCGCTCACGCTGCTCGACCGGCAGCGTCGCATCCGCGAGATAGCGGATATCGGCGAGCGCCACCACGCGATTGCTGTGGAGTACTCCGTCGCGCACGCGGCGGGAGAGCGCGTGCTGGTCGTAAGCCCCGCCAACATCGAACGTAGGCAGCTCAATACCGCGATCCGCGAAGCCCTGAGAGCGCGTGGCCATGTCGCTTCTCAGGGCGTCGACCAAACCATCTTTGTGAGCCGCGACCTTACGCGCCCGCAACGGCGTCAAGCGCACAGCTACGAGATCGGCGACGTTATCCGTTTCACTCGCGGGAGCAAGAAGACGGCGCTCGAGAAGGGCAGCTATGCCAGCATCGAAGCGGTTGATCGCGACGCCAACCGGCTTGTGGTCCACACCGCCGATGGCCAACGCATCGCCTACAATCCGCGCCGACTCTCTGGCGTCGAAGTGTTCCACCGTGAGCAACGCGTTTTCGCCAAGGGCGATCGGATTCAGTTCCGCGCTCCTGACCGGGCGCTTGGGATAGCCAATGGCGAGTTCGCTACTGTCGTAGCAATCGACCACCGCAAATTCCTACTCCGCTTGGACGGCGGACGCGAGGTCACTGCGGCAGTCCAAAGACTCCGGCACATCGACTACGGCTACGCCTCGACCTCACACTCAAGCCAAGGCGCCACTGTCGATCGCGTCATCGTACACGTGGACACCAACCGCTCGCCCGAACTGGTGAACCGCAAGCAGTTTTACGTCTCTATCAGCCGGGCACGGAATGCGGTGAGTCTGTACACAGACGACCGTGTCAGACTTTCCTTGGCGGTGGGGCGTAATCGCGAGAAATCACTCGCGCTGGAGCGCGTTCGCCCCAGTCTCCAGCACGGGATCAAAGTTATTCCCGAACGCGCCCTCCATAACCTCCACCAAGACCATGGAATGCGAAGATGAGAACCGGTTGGAACAGGTCTGTTCGCTACATCGAATCCAAGCCGCGATCGACAGGCCCATTTGTGGCTTGTCGCGGCGCGCAGCCCTTGGCCAGCGAAGAACCGCTGGCCAGCGTGCCGCCAAGCGCCGCGACTGCGCATCCCAAAATCTTACCCTTGCCCGCCCCCGCCACCAGCACTTTTCCCCGTCGCCCTCAATCCGCAGTTGAAGGGCGACGGGGAAAAGTGCCCACGCAAAGCCATCTGATCGTCTCCGAGGATTGCGCGAAAGCATTTGCAGGAGGCTCAATCGACTCTCAATGGCACTCCGCATGCTTTCTTGACGTTCGATCGCAGAACTTGACCCATGTACGGAAACTAGCTATATAGCTACATATGAAATATGGCCATTCCACAGACGACGCTCCAAGCAATTCTCGCCGCGGCTCTGAGCACAAGCATGAAACGCGACTTTCGGCACTACACCTCAGCGCTACAGCTTCGGCGGACGATGCACGGCGCCACCACTGGCGACGCGAATGCTTGTGGCGAGTCTCGAAATGGCTGGCATGACCTGACGGGAGTGACGGTGTTATGGATCGCGAGAAGAGATTCAGCAACGAGAAACTCGGTTGGACGTTTGAGGAGTTGGCACGCAGTCTGAGCGTGTCGGTGCCGTTTCTACGCCTTGAGGTGAAGCGCGGTCGGCTCAAGGCTGCGCATCTCGGGCGGCGAGTTGTCCTGCTCGACAGTGATGTGCGCCGCTATCTGGCGGAGGCGAGTGACCGGGCGGCGTAAGCCCGCATGTTCGTAAGTCGAGGTAAAAGCGACGATGAGCGTCTACAAACGAGGCCAAACGTATTGGTATAAATTTCTGTTTCAGGGACAGTTGATCCGTGACTCAGCGAAAACCAACTCGAAGACTGTCGCACGAGAGGCCGAACGGGCGCGCCGGCGAGAGTTGGAACTCGCGGTCAACCGCATTCCCAAGCGCGACCGTACGCCACTGTTTGCAATTGCGGCGCGTGAGTGGCTGGCGTCAAAGAATACCTTGGCGCCAAAGAGCCTTGAAAGATTTCAGCACCATGTTGAGACGCTTACCGTCGAGTTCGGGCAGCGCTTGATCTGCGATATTACGGCCGATGATGTCCTGAGGTTGCGAAGTAAGCGAATTTCGGAGGGTCTCGCCCCACGCACGGTCAACTACGAGATCGCGGCGCTCAGAGGCATCTTGAAGTCCAAGGGCTTTTGGGGCGCCGTTCTGGACGAGCTCGAACGTCGAGGCATCAAGAAATTGCCAGAACGGCACGATGTCGGGCGCGCCATCAGCTCTGCGGACGAACAAAAACTCTTGGACGCGATCGCGGCCAGCCGCTCACCGGCACTGCTGCCCCTGTTCATACTTGCCATAGACACAGGCCTCCGGGCCTCTGAATTGAGGTCTCTTACTAGGCGCGATCTTTCTCTGGTCTGGGAAAAGGGAACGGTCCAGCAAGGCGCGCTTATCGTCCAAAAGTCCAAGACCGACGCGGGGACCGGTCGTTTGGTTCCTCTCACTTCCCGCGCGTGCGCTGTTCTGAGTCTTTGGTTCTCGCGATTTCCGAACGCGGAGGAGGGCAGCTATGTCTTTCCGCGCCATCGGGTCGGCCTTGGCGGCGACGCCCGCAAGCCCTATATCTGGGACATCGATCTAAACCAACCGATTGGCGAATGGAAAAAGGCTTGGCGGCTTGCGTTCGAGGAGGCTGGAGTCCGGTACCGCTGGCACGATTGTCGGCACTCCTTCATTTCGCGCCTTGCCGAGAATCCTCACGTCAGCGAGGAAACCATCAAGTCACTAGCCGGCCATGTCAGCAAGCGGATGCTGGAGCGGTACAGTCACATCAGGACCCAGGCCAAGCGCGATGCGATCGCAGTCCTGGACGGACGAAATTCTGACCTTGCGTGGGCACATGATTGGGCACAATCGAAGGCCTCGCAGAAGACGCGAATATGACCGCCTCAATTGCCCTCCGAAAAACAGCAGCCATCCCTAGATTTTCGACAATCATCCCCTGATTTCGGGCGTCGCACCCCTGATTTGCTGCGTTCCGCCCGAAAGCTTTCAAAAGGGGAGGGCACAAAATTGGGCACAGTCCACAGCCCACGACCGGCATAATTGCAAAAAGTCCCTGATTTCATTGGTGGGCGGTGCAGGTTTCGAACCTGCGACCCCCGGCTTGTAAGGCTCACCCGAGAGATCTGCGGATCATCGGAAATCCTTATATTCCCTAGTGTTTCTGCTCACTGGACCTCATCCGAAACCACCCAAATTCGTCATCCAACCGGCACTAAAACCGGCACTAGATTCGAGAGCAAGGCCCTGAGGATATCGTGGGCGCGCAGCTCATATTCTTGAGCCCTTCGAACGATTGCACATAGGAGCTGTATTGCTGCCGAAGCACTAAGTGATCCGCGCGGTTATTCAAGCTTTGGCAGATCATAAACACGTACTTGGTCGGAGTCGATCTCGACGACCTTGTTTATCATAGCGGGAAGCTTCGAGGCTTCAGCGAGAGCCCGCTTAAACAACTCGCGTTGGAGGGCTGGCGTGACATTCGGAAGGATCACGATCAGGCCGGCGTGCAATTCACTCTCTCCCATCAGCTTACGGAAATCGCGTGCGTTGTTGGTAACGAATACGAATTCTTCGCGCAGAACCACCTCTCGGAGCTGATGATCTTTGAACCCCGACCATCCTCGCCGAGTCACATGATGGGCCTCGTGGCCGGCGTCGTTTGCAACATCCGTGAGGCTGGTATGCAGGCATTCATCGATCAGAAACCTCACCCGAGAGTCTCGCTCCGCGAGGTTTCACGCCAGGGCGTCTGGTGCCACGGATGGCGAGGTGGTCGGCCCTTGCGCGGGTAGGCCTGCGCGAAAATTTTGGCGAGTTCAAGCTGCTCGCGCTTTAGCGATGGGTAGCCTTCCAAAATCTCCTCTTCGGCCGCGCCCTGTTCGAGCATACTCGCGACTTCATAGACACCAATTCTGGTTCCGCGAATGCACGGCTCGCTACCCCTGATCTCGGGATCTTCAACGACCATTGTTCTGGCCCGTTCAAGACGCTTCAATCTGGAACGCACTTCTTCGAGAACCAGCTTGAGATCGAGCAAGAGACGGCCTCCGAACACCGGCAATTCCTTCTTGGCCGGTTTCTTACTTCGCCAATATACAATGATCGCATCGTGAAGCTTATCTTTGCCCTCACTCGTGAGTTGGACCAGGCGTGTATCAAGACCCTTTGCTGCGGCCAAGTAGAAGAGGTCCTGTTCGCTCAGCGCTCTCTTGCTTCCAGGCCTCCGGCGCTTTGACTTCAAAGGCCCTTCGTCGATCTCGCGATGCACCGTCTTGACTGGAACGCCCGACACGACCGCCGCCTCGCTGGGAGTGAATGTTCTCTGCTCATTCAGCATAATTCATCCTCTCTGGCGGAACATTTTAGCAGATCGCGCAGGCTTGATCGACGCACACTTGAACGGAAGGCCGTCCGCCGATCAGCTGAGGGTAGGGTTTACACGCCGCGTTTTCGGCGGACGGCATTGGATTAGAGGTGACCGAGATTTGGGGCTCAGTTTTACGATCGTCGTTCTGCGGTCGTGATTTGCCGCTCACGCCAACCATCTAAGCGGCGGATCGCCTCGCGCTGATGTGCCGCGCTCAGATGCGCGTAACGTTGCGTCATCAGTGAACTTCGATGTCTCATCAGCGCCTGCAGAGTGTAGAGATCGACGCCGCTCATTGCCGCACGCGAGGCGAACGTGTGACGCAGATCGTGAAAGTGAAAGTCCTCTATGCCGGCGCGACGAAGGGCAGGGTACCAGTATCGCTTGAGGTTCTGGATGAATCCTCCTCTCGGTGCGGTGAACACGAAAGAGCTTCTGTCCGAACCGCCCGCCTTCAATTGCCCGACCTTCGTCGATAAATCCCAGAGAGTCTTCAGAGTCTCTTGGGTCGTCGAGTTCATAAGGACATGCTCGTCTTCGCCTGACTTCGGATCCCGAATGGTTATCGTCCCGCTGGTGAAATCGACATCACGCCAGCGAAGGTTCAGGAGTTCGCCCTTTCGCATCCCGGTGTTCAGTGCGACGGTGACTAGCGGCTTCAACCAGTTCGGTAGGGCGTCAAAAAGCGCAGATTCCTCATCGTCCCTGAGCCAGCGAAGACGCTTATTGTTTTCCTTGCAGAACTTGACTCTGCTTACCGGGTTTGACGCGACAGATTGCGTGCGAACGGCGCGCATGAAGATCGCGCGGAGCAACTTCAGATGAAGGTTGACGGTAGCAGCGGAAAGCTCTTCAGCGAGCTTGTCGCGGAATGCCTCAATTTGCGCTGGGGTGATGGAATCGGCTCTTTCGGGGCCGAGGGCGTCGTTTAACCGGCGGTAGCCGATGTCTCCGCGCATGATTTCCCGGCCGGCCTTGAGCGCTGAATTCCTATAGTCGGACAGGATCGATTCGAACGAAACGGTTTCTCGCCTTTCCGGCGCGAAGAAGCGGCCCTCTCGAATTTCGGTCTTCCGCTTTTCGTACACACGCCGAGCGAGGCCTTTCGCTCCGATCTTCTCTCGATGTTCACGACCGTCGCGGTCGAAGTATCGCACCCACCAAATGCCCGAACCCCGCGGACGTTCGAACAGACCGCGGTCTTTTCCTTGTTTCCGAGCCATATTTTTCTCCTAGAATTCAGTCAGATGGCGAGCCTGCTCCGCTGCTCGCTCCAAGCGATCAGATCGATCAGCCGATAGCGAACTCCTCGGGTACCGATCTTCACAGAGGGAAGCTCATGACGATACGTCAGATTGCGCACCGTCCCGAGTTCGAGCGCAAGAAACGCCGCTGTCTCCTCGGCGGTCATTAGCTGGAAAAGCTCGCGAACTTTGACCTCGCCTGCTGTGGCGCGAAGCGCCGTCTTGAAGGCTTCCTGCCTTGCAGCAAGACCACTACGTTCTCGTTCGGACTTAAGCGTGAAACTCATCGGCGGGCACCAGAATCGAAAACTAGAAAGGCAACTAGCTATGTAGCTAGCACAGCGGGCAACCTAACGCAAGTGAAACCGATTGCCCCACGAAACCTAGCTCAACTCAGAGATCTTTCTCCCGCCCGCGTCCCGTAGGGAAGGGCGTAATCCGAAATGCCTGCGCAGCATTTTGAAGGCGCTGCCCTCTCAACCTGGACTGGAGGGCGGCGCTGGATTCCGAGTCGCACGCAGCGGAGCGCTGCAACCGTGCCGAGCGTAGCGTCCGGCACGGGAGTGCAGGCGGCGCGGTTGCTCGCGGAGCGAGCGCTACCTTCACAGCGGCGTGAAGCGGAGCGCGAGCGGCGCCTTGCGCCGCGTGGCCGAGCGGCGAAGCTTGCGGAGCCCGAGTGTCCGCGCTCACAGCGAAGTGCCGGTGAACAAAATGATTCGACAGCAGTGCTGAGCAAGACCAGTCATCTTCTGATGCCGTGGGCAGGTGTGATGTTCTGGCGCGGCAGTTCTGGAATCATCTTGAGGTCTCGCTCCACGTTCAGGTTGAGCCGTTCCAGGGCAATCGACTTTTCGCGGCTGCGGCCAACCGCGTGCCGGAGGGCGGAGCTGTCGTCGGTGTAGACGGTGACTCCGTGCCGCGCGCGGCTGATCGAGACGTAAAACTGCTTGCGGTTCACGAGTTCAGCCGAACGAGCGGTGTCGATGTTGACGATGACGCGGTCGACAGTCGCGCCCTGGCTGGAATGCGAAGTCGAGGCGTAACCGTAGTCGATGTGGCGGAGACGGCTGACCGCAGCTTTGACCTCGCGGCCGTCGTCCATCCGGAGCGCGGCCTTGCGGTCGTCGATCGCAACGACCGTGGCAAATTCCCCGTTCACGACGCCGAGCGCACGGTCGGGTGCGCGAAACTGGAGGCGGTCGCCCCTGGCGATGACTCTGCGGTCCTCGCGGAACAGATCGACGCCGGTTAGTCGCGCTGGGTTGTATTCAACTGCTCGCCCGTCTTCGGTGCGCACGGTGAGCCGGTTGTGATCTGAGTCTGTACTCTCGACTCGCGCGTAGGTGACCTTGCCGAGGCCGAGACGGCGACTGCCGCGCCGGTAGCGGACAACCTCGCCAACTTCGTAGCTTTGGGAACGTTGGCGCTGTGCGGCGGTGAGGTCGCAATTGACAAAGATGATCTGCTCTTTCCCTTCAGCAGCGACATGGGAACGCCGCTTCAGGAGTTCGCGAATAGCGGAGTTGAGTTGCCGGCGCTCGTCGTTGGCAGGACTGACGACCAATACGCGCTCGCCGGCCTCGTGCGCGGCGGCGTATTCGCGGGCAATGGATTTATATCGTGCGTCAGGATTTTCGATCTCGCGGATGCGGTCATGCTTCTCGAGCAGCGCGAGCGCGCGATCGATCTCTCCTCTGGCCGCAAGCTCAACTGCTTCGCGAAGTATCGGGTCGCGCTGGCGGCGAATCGTGTCCAGTCGCGCGACCGGCATACCGGCCTGCTGCATCTGGTGGATGGGTCGTCCAGCCTCGATCGCATGGTGCTGATGCTGGTCGCCGACGAATGCGATCCGCTCCGCCCCTGCATCGCGGGCCTTGTGGAGAAGACGGTTGACCTGGCGCGTCGCAAGCAGACTCGACTCGTCGACGATCCATAATTCCTGACGGCCAGCATCGGACATTTTATTTTCAATCAGGCTGGCCACTGTTCGGGATTCGACTCCGGCTTCGGATAGCGCCTTGACCGCGCGCGTGGTCGGAGCAAAGCCGCGGACACTGTACCCGCGCTGTTCAGCAAACTCGCGGATCGCTCCCACCGTGGTGGTCTTCGCGCTGCCGGCGCGGCCTTCGATAGAGGTGAGCCAGTCGGGCGTCGTCAGGGTGAGTTGCGCCACCTCGATTTGATCGGCGAGCAATCCTCGGTCCGTTGCCCATTGGCGAACCTCTTCGGCAGTTGCGATGCGCGGGGTTCGGCCTCGTCCTGCGCGCATCAGGTCGAGGTTATCGCGCTCAAGGGCAACCATCTCGGGAGTGGTGAAGGTGCCGTTGGGTGAGGAGATGGAAGGGTCGAGGGCGATTAGCGCGCGGCGTTCTTCCCAGGCAGCGCTCTCGCGGCGCAGCTTGTCCAGATCGATCGCTCCCATCGCGTGCTGGAGAGCGGTTGCTTCGAGCGCGCGACGGTCGATCACCGCCTCGCGTTCAGTGCTGTGAGCCACAGCGAAGCGAAGAGCGTCCTCAATCCTTGCCTGAGTGGGGATCCGAGCGGCGGCCTGGGTGTGGGAATGTTCATCAAGGCGGATTCCGTAGTTTCGCGCGCGCGTGCGCCACTCCTCGCGCAGCTCACCCTCATCGCGCCGCTGCTTCGAGAGCCGGCTCTGATGCGCGATATTCTGCGCCGCGGCTGCTCCGCTGAGGCCGGTTTGCGCGAGTGCCTTCTCGATGTCCTGGCGGCGGCGTGAGAACGCCATCACTTGTTCGCGGCTGTATCCGTCGAGCTCCCAGCGTCCGTCGGCGCCGGTGACTCTGATGTGATAGCCGAGCGAACGTACCTCGCGGGCCAGCTCGGAGCGGTAGACCGCACTGGCGAAATTTTGTGAGCGGTAGATCTCAACGGGATCGAGCCCACGCCATGCGCCATCCGGCCGGCGAGTCACGTTGGCGATGACGACATGGGTATGGAGATGCGGATCGGGACCGTAGCCGTCGTCGGCACCTTTGGCTGGACGTGCCGCGATGTGGTCGAAACGCGCGGCGACGATGTTCTGGGTGAGCACCCATTCGCTGCCCCCTTTCTGACGCGACAACGCATAATGCTCCAG
>Ga0074044_10002525_pt1 | contig 15964 bp, 9 predicted proteins | sample BogForMeECP23OM1_FD_94443 | JGI IMG/M metagenome (GOLD analysis project Ga0074044, IMG submission 94443) | Bog forest soil microbial communities from Calvert Island, British Columbia, Canada - Bog Forest MetaG ECP23OM1 | ecosystem: Environmental > Terrestrial > Soil > Wetlands ...
GCGCGCGGCGAGCGCCCCTTCACCGACCTTGCCGATTTCGCCTGCCGCATCAACCCGCGCGCCGTCAACAAGCGCGTGCTGGAGAGCCTTGCCGCCTCAGGCGCGTTCGAGGCGCTGGAGCCGAACCGCGCGCGCGCCTTCGCCGCAATCGATATCGTGCTGGCCGCGGCGCAGCGCGCCCATGACAACGCCGAACTCGGACAGAACGAATTGTTCGCCGGGCCGGCGACCAAAGAGCCGCTGGCGCTGCCGGCGGTCGAACCGTGGCTGCCGGCCGAACGGCTCCGGCGGGAATACGACGCCATCGGGTTCTTCCTCACCGGTCACCCGCTCGACGATTATGCCGCCGCGCTCAAGCGGCTTCGCGTGCAGTCGTGGTCGGAATTTTCGCGCGCGGTGAAGGCCGGCGCGGGCGGCGGCCGCGTCGCCGGTACCGTAGTCGCGCGCACCGAGCGGCGTACCAAGAACGGCACCAAGATGGGGATCATCGGCCTCTCCGATCCAAGCGGCCATTACGAAGCGGTGCTGTTTGCCGAGGGTTTGGCGCAATATCGCGACCTCTTGGAGCCGGGAACCGCCGTGCTCATGTTCCTGACCGCCGAAGTGCAGGCCGAGGAAGTGCGCGCCCGCATTCAATCGGTCGAGCCGCTCGATGAGGCGGCGGCGAAAATGCAAAAGGGTTTACGCGTGTTCCTGCGCACTGAAGCGCCCATCGATGGTTTGGTCCGCCGGCTTGAGCCGACCGCATCCGGCCGCAACGGGGCGGATCAGGCCGACGGCGAAGTCAGCATGGTTTTGCTGCTCGAAAACGGCAGCGAGGTCGAGGTCAAGCTGCCCGGCCGCTTCAAGGTTTCGCCGCAAATCGCCGGCGCCATCAAGGCGATCACCGGCGTGGTGACGGTCGAGGCGCTGTGAACGGTGCCGTCGCTGCCGGATCGAAAGTGCGATCGTCTCTAGAAACGTTTGTAGATGAGCGAGGTAATGGCGCGTAGCACAGATGGTGACAAGGTAGTCGGTACTACCCCCACTTGCATCTTTCCCGCGGTGTGGTTTACTCAGATTTAGGGTGGGCCTCGGGCAATGCCTTCATTTGGCACCATTGCGTTTGCTGTCGCTATCGTGCTGGCCGGGTCGGTTCCGATATTGGCCGGCAATTTGGACCTCATCACCGAAGGTCAGGTCGTGGAGACCGCGCTGTCGGATGGCCTTTCGAATGAAATCGGGCAGTGGAAGACTAAAGTTCAGCTGGTGTTCGATTCCAAATCCCAGAAGATTGCACGGCGCCGCTACGAATATTTCGACCCGGTGCCGTCCCGTGACCTCGACGTTGTTTGGTACCCGAAGGAAGAGAGCGCGGACCGCCCGGGGCCGATAACCGGCGTTGGCCGCATGGTTTGGCGCCAGCGCGACCGTGCCGCATGGGACCCCGCTGGTATTGTCAGCGTTTTCACCGGAAAAATGCGGAATGGACGGGCCGACGGCGCAGGCGAAGTCGTCACGAACGATGGGCTCGTTTATGAGGGCGCCTGGCAAAATGGCCGAGCCAGCGGGAGCGGGCGCCTCAAGTTGCCGAGCGGCGAGGAATATTTGGGTTCGTTTCGCAACGGCATGGCTGACGGTAAAGGACGCGAATTCGAAATTACTGGCGAAGTGTTTGAAGGCAGGTTCCGCGCCGGTCTACGCGACGGCGAGGGCAAGACGAGACTTCCCTCCGGTTTTTCCTACGACAGCAGTTGGGTCAGGGGTGTGGAAACTGCATCATCTCGACGCGTTAGGCTTGCGCAGGTCGGCAGCCCAAGCGGCGTTGGCGGCGGCCAGGACATCCGCATGGGCATCACGGTTCAGCAGACGCCACATTTACCGCAGGGCGTAGAACTAAACGAAGTTGTGCCGTACAGTTCATCCAACGACGGCACTCAAGATCACCGTTCAACCGGCTGATCAAAAACTGATGAGTGTTTGGAAAGGAAACGGCGATCTGGAAACTTCCTGGGGCAGTTCCACGATCCGCAGCGGAATTTTCGCTGTCGATAATCGCTATATCGATGCCGTGCCACCGACATTTCTACTCGAATTCCAAAATCACTCCGCGCAAATGATTACAATCCAAGCTTTGCGGCTGGAGGTTTCGGAAAGCGACACCGACGACGAGCCGGCAATTCAGATGATGTACTCCGATGACCTCAAGTGCGGTAGCGGCTCATTTTCCAAGGGCTATGACCTGGAAAACTATGGCTGGTCGCCCGCCAAAGGCGCAAGAATACGCCTCTCCTTTACATCCACTTCGGCAGGAGGCCAGGCAACGCCGCAGATCACGAAATCGATAGGCGATCTGGCGGGGCGTCAGCATATCGACTTCGAACGGGAACTGCAGCAGTTCCACGTCAACGTGAGCCAGTTAAAGCAACTGAGCGACAAGGGTTTTCTATGCCAATCCGGCAGCCTGGGCCCTTGTTTGGCCGGCATACGTTCCAATTCATTCTTCGGTACCTTGGGTCCCCTGCTAAGCGTGGACGGCTTGCAGATTGTCGTTACTGGCACCGGATTCCTTGATTACGACTGGAGCGATAACAAGGGTGCCGTGCATGCTCGTTCGTCCCCGTTCAAAGTCAACGTTGGGCTTGGGAAATTCAAGATGGAGGCCGAGTGTGGTGAAGGAGCCGCGCCTGAGCCGGTTCGCGTCACTGCTTTCCAGCTGCGGCTAGACGCAACGAATTATACGGTGCCTGTGCAGTTTCAGCATACGATTGCAGCCGGACAAATGGCTCGCTTCTCACTGGCCGTTGCCGCTGCGAAATCTTCCGATCATGCCTTCCGTATCGTTGCGACGCTCGCGGATGGCAGGGAAGTGGCCTCGCTGCCCATACAGCTTCTGTACTTTCGTTCCCATATGCTGCCGAACAATCCGTAGCCGACCATCAATCCTTCGCAGCCGCTGCCGCCTCATAGAGGTTCGGACACTTTATGACCCGGGTTGCGAAAGTCCCCTGCTTGAATACGCGCAGTTCCACAAGCGCACAGGTGCCCGACGGACTGCTTTGGTCAAAAAGCAGATTGCCTAACGAGTAAAACATAAGCGTCTCGCCGCCGGCGACCGGCTCCAGTTTTGTGCTGGCTTGGTGACTATGCGCGCCAATAATCAGGCTCACGCCGCACGCGGCAAGCGCTTCAACGATCCCCCGTTCGTCCGCCTCGGCAGCCGACGTATATTCTGTTCCCCAGTGCACTATTGCCACGAGTGGTGGCGGCGCCGGCGAACGGCAAAGACGTGTGATGTCCGTGCTTGCCAACGGTCGCCCGCGACGATCGGTACGCCGGACGACCGGATAACCCTTGACATCGTCTGAGCCGATGAAGTTGAGCGCCACTAGGCGAAAGACGCCGAGATCGGCGACGGCCATATGCTGCAGCGGACGAATTCCGCGCGCCGCAAGCGTTTTCTCGCTCGCCGCCAGACCGTCCGAACCAAGATCGAAACTATGGTTGTTTGCCAATCCCGCGGCGGTGACATTGAGCGCCTGCAGGATTGGGCCGGCGAGGCCGTCGTTCATGACATGTCGGTCCGGCGGAATTCCAATAGGAGGATCGGCGGTAATGACGCCCTCAAGATTGACCACCAGCGGCTGACCGGCAGTCAGCCGTCGTACGCCGCCTATGACGACGCCTTGGGAACCCTTGTCCAAGAGCGGGATCGTGAATCGGCGGCCCAAAAAGACATCGCCGCCAAAATAGGTAACCTGCTGGTCGGGATAGATGAGAGTGGATAGGGCGGCATCATCGGTCGCATAGACCGTCACCACATAGCTCGTCGAAGGCGCGTTCTGGTGCACGTATTCGAAGGAATTGCGATTGGCCACGACAGCCGCGTGGCTATGAAAGACGTCCTCTTGCAACCGCATTTGCACATATTGGGCCGCTTTGGAGTCCAAGTGGTTGGATTGCCGCAGCGTCCCGATCGCCGTTGGATCATCTGTGGCGATGACATTGAGCGTCTCCTGGTCACGCGCCCGGGCGATCTGCGGAAGCAGGTAATGCGAATAATCGGTGGACTGCACCACCAGCGTGCGCGACGTGACGATCTGTTTGAGCAGCTTGACGGCCGCGTCCCATTCTTGCTGGTCCGTTCCGATCCCCAGCGTGACCGGCACGATCGGCACGCCGGGAAATACGGAGTGCAGGAAGGGCAACAGCGCCGTAATCCCGTGCTCATGCATGAAGAGATCGGAATCGTCCACCAGATCTGGCCTGTTAATAAGGACGTCGGCGGCGGCTTGATCGACGTCAACCGGGCCCAGAGCGGTATCGAAGCCGCGCCGCGTCGTCGCAATAGGACGGTGACTGCGCCGAAAATGGTCGGGTGATATGACGATGATCCGTTCATAAGAGTCGCCCGACGCCGCCCACACGCCCCTCGCTATCAGATCTGCAGCAAGCAGGTGATGCGGAACGGTGATCCCGGTGACCGGCACCTTCGGCGGAGTTGCCGGACGCTCTTTCGCCAGGGCGTTCGTGAAAAGCGCGGCATCGCCGCCGGCGACGGGCGGGAAACGCGCGGTTTGCGCCTCCAGGACTGAGCCTAAGCCGAAGAGCAGCAAACCGGCAGCGAGCGCAGACGCCTGTAAAAGCCGTCTCATCGCATCTCATTCTCAGCAGCGCCCCCAAGATTGCCGATCGGGCGACGAAACCGCTTCGAGGCCTTCTTGGCAAAGTCGTCCAAGTGCTGCACTATAGAGCTGCCATCTGCATGGGCGTTCTTGAGCATGGACCCATTAGATCACTCATCCGCGCGCGATGAAATAGGCCCAGACAGCGGCGCGCATGCTCATACAGTGGACGCCGTCACTGCGCATGCTGGCGATAAAGGCGTCGGCGCCGCGGCAGAGATCGATGACCTCGATGCAATGCGCAAGTCGGTCGAAGACGCCGCGGCAGTCAGCACGGGGCTTTGGATTTCTTACTTATTCATGTTGTTTTATATCGCCATTGCCGCCGGGGCCGTAACGCACCTCGACCTTCTGCTCGAAAACTCAGTGAAATTGCCTTTTCTCGGAATTGAACTTCCGTTGCTGGCTTTTTTCTTTGTGGCACCGCTGCTGTTCTTGATCGTGCATGCCTATACGCTAGTGCATTTTGTGATGCTCGGGAAAAAATCGGTGCAATTTCACGACAGTTTATATGCGCATTTTCCCAGCGCGCAAACCGCGGCGATTACGGCAGCCGAAGATGAGCGTAACCGGCAGATCCGCACCGGTATCCGGCGGCAATTGCCGAGCAATATTTTTGTGCAATTTCTCGCCGGCCCGCGGGATGTTCGCGACACCGGCTTTGGCCAGCTTCTCAGATTTATCGCATGGATAACACTAATTTTTGCTCCGGTTGCACTGCTGCTTGAATTACAGGTTCAGTTTTTGCCCTACCATAATTTGCGACTAACGTGGGAACATCGCCTCGCGCTTCTCTTCGATATCATTCTCATCTGGTGGCTGTGGAAAAAAATTTTGGGTGACGGCGTGAGTTTGCGCGGCTGGCAGGGTTGGCAAGCCCGGAGTAAGACGGTCGTGGGCGCGATCTTCAGCGTGGGCGTTGTCTGGATCTCGTGCAGCCTCGCGATTATCCCCGGCGAATGGCAAGAGTTCACGGCATGGGAACCGCTTTATCAGCACCTGTTCCACGGCGCTCCCGATCCAAATAGCCATCGTCCCGCGAGCTTATTTTCGAACATTCTCGTTCTGCCCCATTTGAATGTTTATGACATCCTGAAAGTCGACGATCCGCAAAAGGTCGCTTGGCGGCCGTTTCTCCTCTCGCTGCGCGGGCGCGATCTCAGGGGGGCAATCTTCAATGAAGCCGTATTGGAAAGGACAGATGCGCGATCTACCCAGTTGCAGGGGGCATCATTTGGTTTTGCCAGCTTGCAGGGCTCGGAATTGGATGATGCGGATCTTCAAGGTGCCTATTTTTTGAACGCGCAGCTCCAGGGTGCGAGCCTCCTTGACGCACACCTCGAAGGCGCCGAACTCAGCGGTGCCGGGCTGCAGGGCGCCAAGCTGGAAAAGGCGCTTCTTATGGGCGCTGACATGGTTGGTGCGCAATTGCAAGGCGCGAATCTCCGCGGCGCCGACTTGCGCGGCGCCGATCTCGAGCAGGCGTCTCTCCGAGGCACGTCCTTCGCGGACGTCAACAAGGATGCCACCCAATTGCAGGGCGCGAACTTTGATCAAGCGACGTTCGACGTCGTTTCGTTAGATCGCGCGTTGCTTTGGCGGGCATTATTTTCAGTCAAGAGCGTTACGAGTATATTCGGAACCCCCGTTTGGGATCCACAAGCTCAATGGGGACCGGACTTGTACAAGCAACTCCAAGCTACCTTAGACACCGTACCGGAATTAAACGAGATGTCCCAGCAGTCGCGCGTTGCGGCCCTTATGCGCATAGCGAGCCTTGACTGTGCAACGAAAGACCCGGCAATCGCGACCTGCGTCGTACCCTCCCCGCCCCCGCCAAACGTGAGCCAATGGCAGAACAAGGTAAAAAGCGCCACGCTCGTTCGGGCTTCATATGACAAGACTCTCGCTGCGGTCTATGTCGACATCATATGTTCCGGCGACGGCAACTCACTCGCCATTCTTCGTTCACTGGCCAATATGGCAATGCCGCAGGCCGCCGGCGGCACGCCCAAACAGATGGGACTCCTGGAGAGCGGTGGCGAGGCGAAAGGGCTCATCGAAACTATCATGAGCAATAAGTGCCACGTTTCGGCGCAGTTGACTGACTCTGACCGCGCCACTCTCTTTGCGATCGAGCGGTTCTCCGAGCAGCTCGCCGGCACCACAACAAGCCCGCAGTCTTCGACGCCGCAAAAATAACTTCGCCTCGGCAACCGGATTCCAACTTGCCCCGTTTCAGGGAAGTAATCCAGCCTTTTGGAAAGCCGCGCTGGATTGCTTCGTCGCTTCGCTCCCTGCAAAGGCGGCAATATTGCGCTATTGCATCGCGGGTTCCGTCCGTGCGGCCTTTGCTCGTATCGCGCGAACTAGGCAAGAAAGCGGCAATGGCGCAGCAAGCTGCAAAACGACCGCTTCGGGTCGCCATCATCGGCGCCGGCATTGGCGGGCTTGCCGCCGCCTGCGCGCTGCGTCAACGCGGCATCGAGGTCGAGGTCTATGAGCGCTCCGCCAGGCTCGAAGAGGTGGGCGCCGGGCTGCAGATCGGTCCGAATTCAGTCAAGGTGTTTCGCGCGCTCGGCCTCGAAGACGCACTGCGTTGCAACGCGTTCGAACCGATCAACATGGTCTCGCTCAACTGGGACGATGCGCGGCTGCGTCATCGCGAGCCGTTGCAGGCGATCGCGACCGAAAAATACGGCGCGCCTTACATGACGGCGCACCGCGCCGATATTCACACCATGCTGCGGGCGGCCATCGGCGACGTGCCGTTGCGGCTCGGCGCCAATTGCGTCGGCGCCGATACGGTGAACGGCGCCGCCGTGGCGCGCTTTGCGGACGCTAGCTCGATCGAAGCCGATATCGTCATCGGCGCCGACGGAATCCGCTCGGCGATCCGCGCGCAACACTTCGGTGCCGGAGAGCCGCGTTTCACCGAGATGATGGCATGGCGCTGTATGGTGCCGATGGATTGCGTACCGCGGCAAGTCGGCCCGGGCGGCAGCGTAACGCTCGAACGCGGCGAATATTTCGGCTGGATCGGGCCGAACGGCCACGTCATCTGCTATCCGATTGGGGTCAAAGGCGACGTGCTCAACATTTTCGGCGGCCACTACACCCAGCAATGGGTCGAGGAATCCTGGTCGGTGCCGTCGAGCCGCGAGGAGTTGATCGCAGCCAAGGTGGGTTGGAACGACGCCCTGCTCGACATGTTCCGGCACGTCGACCAGGTCTTTAAATGGGGTATTTACGACCGCGATCCGCTGCCGGAATGGACGCGCGGCCGCGTCACGCTGCTCGGCGATGCCGCGCATCCAACCATGCCGACGCTCGCCCAAGGCGCCAATATGGCGATCGAGGACGGCTACGTGCTGGCCGGTCTGCTCGTCCGCTATGCCGACGATGTCGAAACCGCTCTCAAAACCTACGTCGCCGCGCGCCAGCCGCGTACTGCCCGGATCACGATGCAATCGCGCCAGCAGTTCGCCAATAATCGCAAGGTGCCGCCGCCGCCGTTCCTCGATCGGACCTGGATCTTCGCCTTCGACGCCACCCGGGAAGAGGGCGCATTGCAGTCCGTGTGAACCGCGCGTGTGTGCAACGGGAGTGTGCCCTGCGTCCGCCATCCTGCATCAGCGCTTTGACGGCGAGCACTTTCGGCTGTACCGGACAACAAAAAGCTGCGGTGCGGCGAGACGCGCCGGCAAATCCCGGCACGGCGGCATGACGAGGCGTATGGCTTTTCCCCTCCTTCAACTCAAGGACATCGCGCTGACCTTTGGCGGCACGCCGCTTCTCTCCGGCGCGGAGCTATCCGTCTCCGCCGGTGAGCGTGTATCTCTGGTTGGGCGCAATGGATCTGGCAAATCGACCTTCCTGAAGATCGCGGCCGGCCTGATCGAACCGGATCGCGGCTCCGTTTTCGTGCAGCCCGGAGCGCTTGTGCGCTATCTGCCGCAGGAGCCGGATTTCTCGGGCTTCGCGTCCACGCTGGCCTATGTCGAAGCCGCCCTGCGGCCGGGCGACGATCGCCATGCCGCTCGCTATTTCCTGGAGCAACTCGGCCTCACCGGACACGAAGATCCGGCCCATCTCTCCGGCGGCGAGGCTCGCCGCGCCGCGCTGGCGCGCGTACTGGCGCCCAACCCCGATATCCTCCTCCTCGACGAACCGACCAATCATCTCGACCTGACGACGATTGAGTGGCTGGAGCACGATCTCGATTCCCGCCGCACCGCGCTGGTGATCGTCAGCCACGACCGGCGTTTTCTTGCGACACTGTCGCGCAGCACAGTCTGGCTCGACCGCGGCCAGACGCGGCGCATCGAGCGTGGCTTTGCCCATTTCGAAGAATGGCGCGACGCAGTGCTGGCGGAGGAGGAACGCGATCAGCACAAGCTCGACCGCAGAATCGTCGCCGAAGAGCACTGGATGCGCTACGGCGTCACCGGCCGGCGCAAGCGCAATATGCGCCGGGTCGGCCAATTGCAGGCGCTGCGGGAACAGCGCCGCAGCTACCGCGCGACCGCCGGCAACGCCACCATCGCGGCCGGTGCGGCGGCGCCGTCCGGCGCGCTGGTCATCGAGGCCGCCGGTATCGGCAAGAGCTACGACGGCCGCCCGATCGTGCGCGATTTCTCGATCCGCATCCAGCGCGGCGACCGCATCGGCATCGTCGGGCCGAACGGCAGCGGCAAGACCACGCTGATCGATATGCTGACGGGGACGCTGCCGCCGGATAGCGGCTCGGTCCGGCTCGGATCGACGCTTGCCATCGCCACCCTCAATCAGCATCGCGACAGTCTCGATCCCAACGTCACCGTCGCGCAGGCGTTGACCGGCGGTGACGGCGACACCGTCATGGTCAACGGCAACGCCAAGCATGTCGTCAGCTACATGAAAGACTTTCTGTTCGCGAGCGAACAGGCCCGCACGCCGCTCGGCAAGCTGTCGGGCGGCGAACGCGGCCGCCTCACGCTGGCGCAGGCGCTCGCCAAGCCGTCGAACCTTCTGGTCCTCGATGAGCCGACCAACGATCTCGATATGGAAACATTGGACGTGCTTGAGGACATGCTGGCCGAATATCCCGGGACTGTTCTGCTCATCAGCCATGATCGCGATTTTCTCGATCGTCTCGTGAACGGCGTGATCGTGCCGGAGGGCAACGGGCGCTGGATCGAATATGCCGGCGGCTACAGCGACATGCTGGCGCAGCGCGGCGCGGAGCTGACGCGGGAGAGCGTCAAGCAGGAGCCACCGAAAGCGGCCAGACAGTCCGTTGCGGTCGTTGCACAACCGCAGCCCACGAAGCGACGATTACTGTTCAAAGACAAGCACGCGCTCGAAACCCTGCCGCAGATCATCGCCACGCTGCAAGCCGAAATGAAGGGCCTGCAAGCAAAGCTCGACGATCCCCAATTCTATGCACGCGACCGCGCCGACTTCGAAAAAGTCAGCGCGTCACTCAGTGCACTCCAACTGAAAATCGCCGCGGCGGAGGAGCAATGGCTGGAGCTCGAAATCCTGCGTGAGGAACTCGCCGGCAGCTGAACAGTGAGGCCTCACCCCGCGGGCTTGCGCCGGTGAATGTCCTTCACGTCGGTGAAAGTAATGCCGGGATTGTGCTCGCCGGTATATTCGAGGTCGAAGGCGCTGCGCGCCAGGAAGACGAGATCGCCGTCGAAATCCTCGGCAATGGCCGAGCGGTAGCTCGTCGCGAATTGATCGAGCGTCTTGCGGTCGGCCGCCGCGATCCAGCGCGCGAACGCAAACTCCGCCGTGCTCCAATCGATTTCCAGCCCATATTCGGCGGAAAGCCTCGCCCGCAGCACGTCGAGTTGCAACGGCCCGACAACGCCGACCAGCGCCGGCGATCCATCGGTCGGCCGGAATACCTGGGCGACGCCTTCCTCGGCCAGTTGCTGTAGCGCCTGCTTCAACTTCTTGGCCCTCATGGCGTCGGGCAGGCGAACGCGCCGCAGGATCTCGGGCGCGAAGTTAGGGACGCCCTCGAAATTAAGATCCTCGCCTTCGGTCAGGGTGTCGCCGATGCGCAGCGTTCCGTGATTGGGGATGCCAACCACGTCGCCGGCGTAGGCTTCCTCGGCCAGCGCGCGATCTCTGGCAAAGAAAAATTGCGGGGCGTTCAGGCTGATGGTTTTCCCCGATCGTACCTGCTTGACCTTCATTCCGCGCGTCAGTTTGCCGGAGCAAAGCCGCACGAAGGCGATACGGTCGCGATGGTTCGGGTCCATATTCGCCTGAATCTTGAAAACGAACGCTGACATGCCGGGTTCGGTCGCTGCCACCAGCCGCTTGTCGGCCGCCTGCGCCCGCGGCGGCGGCGCTAAGGCTGCGAGTGCATTGAGCAGATCGCCGACGCCGAAATTCTTCAGCGCGCTGCCGAAGAAGACCGGAGTCATATGGCCCTCGGCAAAAGCCTGCCGGTCAATTCGCTTGCAGGCATGGCGTACCAGATCAAGCTCCCCGCTCAGTATCGCCGCATCGAGATTGGGATTCAGAGCGGCGGTTTCGCCGATCGTCATTTCGCGCAAGTTCCCGGCGGAGCCCGCATCGCCGTCAAGCAGACGCACGCCACCGGTTGCCACGTCGATCGTGCCGACGAAATCGCGCCCGCGCCCGACCGGCCAGGTGACCGGTGCGCTATCGAGTGCCAGTGTTTTCTCGATCTCGTCGTTGAGCTCGAACGGGTCGCGGCTTTCGCGATCCATCTTGTTGATGAAAGTGATGATCGGGATATCGCGCAGCCGGCAGACCTCGAACAGCTTGCGCGTCCGCGGCTCGATACCCTTCGCTGCGTCGATCACCATCACAGCCGAATCGACCGCCGTGAGGGTGCGATAGGTGTCTTCCGAAAAATCCTCGTGGCCGGGGGTATCGAGCAGATTGAACACACGGCCGTCGTACTCGAAGGTCATCACCGAGGTCACAACGGAGATGCCGCGCTCGCGTTCAATAGCCATCCAGTCTGAACGGGTTGATCGTCGGTCGCGCTTGGCCTTGACCTGCCCGGCAAGCTGGATTGCCCCACCTAACAACAGAAGCTTCTCCGTCAACGTGGTCTTGCCGGCATCCGGGTGGGAGATGATTGCAAAGGTGCGCCGCCGCTCCACCTCGGTCGCGAAGGGCGGTTGAATCGGGGCGCCCGCAGGGGCACGAATGGGCATGTTCATGGTGGACTGCATGTGGCAGTTCGAGCCATCCGTATCAAGACTGAAAAGGTCAGCGCAGCAAGCTGTTGCGGAACCCTGCGACTTAAAGCCGACATCTTCTCTCGCTATCCGAACCGCCCCGCGCTAAGCAACCGCTCCTCTCCCCGACCGTTCCCTCACTCTTCGGCGCCCCCGACATGCTTCGGATCGACAATCTTGTTTTCAACGCCTGGGGTCGTCGATTTTTCGATTCTGCGAGCGTCACGATTCCGGTCGGAGCCAAGGTCGGCCTGGTGGGACGCAACGGGGTCGGAAAATCGACGCTGTTCAAGCTGATCCTGGGTGATCTCGTCCCGCATGGCGGTGAGATCCTGCTACCGAAAACCGCCAGGATCGGCTCGGTCGATCAGGAGCACCCCGCCACGCCGGTCACCCTGTTGGATACAATTCTGGCGGCCGATGTGCAGCGGGAAGCGTTGCATACCGCGCTGGAAACCGCCGAACCCGAACAGCTTGCCGACATCTACCAGCGACTGAACGCGATCGACGCAGATCGCGCTCCTGCGCGGGCGGCGGAAATCCTCAGCGGGCTGGGCTTCTCGACCGCCGATCTGGTTCGTCCGATGGCGGAATTCTCCGGCGGCTGGCGCATGCGCGTGGCGCTTGCGGCAGCGCTGTTCGCGCAGCCTGACCTGCTACTCCTGGACGAGCCCACCAACTACCTCGACCTCGAAGGTGCGCTCTGGCTCGAGGCGCGGCTCAAGAAATATCCGCATACCGCCCTGGTCGTCAGCCACGATCGCGAGCTTCTGAACAACTCGGTCAACGCCATCCTCCACTTGAGCGAGGGCAAGCTCGACCTTTACGCCGGCGGCTACAACGATTTTGAAACGCGACGCGCGGAAAAGAACCGGCTGCAATCGGCGACCAGGGCCAAGCAGGAAGCCGAGCGCGCCCATCTGCAAAGCTTCATCGATCGGTTCAGAGCGAAGGCCAGCAAGGCCGCGCAGGCTCAGTCGCGCATCAAGCGGCTGGCCAAGTTGGAGCCGATAGCGGCGGTCGTCGAAGAGCGCGTGGCGCCTTTCACGATACCCTCACCGACCCGTCCGCTTGCGCCACCCTTGATCCAGCTTGAAGCCGCGGCGGTCGGGTACGACAAGACTCCCGTTCTGCGCAATCTCAATCTGCGACTGGATGTCGACGACCGGATCGGGCTTCTTGGCGTGAACGGCGCCGGCAAATCAACATTTGCCAAGATGGTGGCCGGTGCGCTGTCCCTGCAATCGGGCCAGATGAAACGGGATAACCGAATCCGGGTCGGTTGGTTTCATCAACACCAGATCGAGGCGCTGGACCCGGCTGATTCGCCTTTGGAAATTATCCGACGTGCGTTGCCGGAAGATAGCGAGGCGTCGCGTCGATCGAGGCTCGCACAGTTCGGTCTGTCATTCGACAAGCAGGAAACCACGGTCGCCAACCTCTCCGGCGGCGAGCGCGCGCGGCTGTTGCTGAACCTCGTCGCGATGACGGCGCCGCACCTGTTGATCCTCGACGAGCCGACCAATCACCTCGATATCGACAGCCGTCGCGCGCTCCTCGATGCGCTGAACGACTACGACGGGGCGGTGATTCTCATCACGCATGACCGCTCGCTGATTGACCTGGTGACCGACCGGCTGTGGCTGGCTGCCGATGGTCACATCAGACCGTTCAAGGGCGACATGGACGACTACGCTCGCTTCGTCCTTGAACGCGCCAAGGCGGCAATACGGGCACCCGCGCAGGACTTGGATCGTCAAGCCGCTCCGCAGCGGTCGGCATGGCAGGAGCAAAAGCGGGGTAGAGCTTCGAACGTGCAAACCGCCGACGTAGTCGAACCCGAAGCCGTACTGAAAGCGAAGCAGAAGGCGGCCCAAGATGCCCGTTATGCCGCTCGGAAAGCGGCAAAGAAGAAACGGCGGCGGGGCTACTGAGCCAAGACTGACTTGGTGCAGTCCTTACGCGGTGCAGTCATCATGCTCACCGTGGAGTGTCCGGGGCGCAATCCATTGCTGCGGCCACGGCCACGGCATTGGCATTGTCGGTAAATGTTCGGGTTGCGTCACAGGGGCCTATGCCTATATAAGGCGCTCAATCTCACACGCGGACCTTGGCCCAACGGCCGTCCGGTGGCTCTCTCTCCCTACCCTCCTCCGCAAGCGGCGGAGGGTAGGGAGGGGGGCGCTCATCGGTCCGCGGCGGATCAACCGGAGAATGACATGGCGCTGCCAGACTTCAGCATGCGCCAGCTGTTAGAGGCTGGCGTGCATTTCGGCCATCAATCCCACCGCTGGAACCCGAAGATGTCCGAGTACATTTTCGGCACCCGCAATAACATCCACATCATCGACCTGACGCAAACCGTGCCGATGATGCACCGTGCGCTGCAGGCGGTCAGCGACACGGTCGCCCAGGGCGGCCGCATCCTGTTTGTCGGCACCAAGCGGCAGGCGCAGGACGCCATCGCCGAGGCGGCGAAGAAGTCGGCGCAATACTACGTCAATTCGCGCTGGCTCGGCGGCACGCTGACCAACTGGAAGACCGTGTCCAATTCGATCAAGCGGTTGCGCAAGCTCGAAGAAATGCTCAGCTCCAACGAGGCGCAAGGCTATACCAAGAAGGAGCGGCTGACGCTGCAACGCGAACGCGACAAGCTCGACCGCGCGCTTGGCGGGATCAAGGACATGGGCGGGCTTCCCGACCTTCTGTTCGTGATCGACACCAACAAAGAGGACATCGCGCTCAAGGAAGCGCGTCGCCTCGGGGTTCCGGTAGCGGCCATCGTCGACACCAATTGCGATCCGGACGGCATCACCTATGTCGTCCCCGGCAACGACGACGCCAGCCGCGCCATCACGCTGTATTGCGATCTTGTTGCTAAGGCCGCGATCGATGGCATTTCGCGGGCGCAGGGCGCGCACGGCATGGATGTAGGCGCGCAGGCCGAGCCGGTCGTCGCCGAGGAATTGCCGCCCGAGACCGACAAGCTTGGTTTTCAAGCGCTGTCGGGGCCGCGCGGGGTCGCCGACGATCTCAAGAAACTTCCCGGCGTATCGCCGACGGTTGAGAAGAAGCTCAACGACCTCGGCATCTTTCACTTCCGGCAGATTGCCGAACTCTCTCCCACCGCCGCGCACAATATCGGCGAGGAGGTTGGACTGCCCGGCCGCGTCGAAGGCTGGATCGCACGGGCTAAGGAACAGACGGCCGAGGTCGAATAAGCCGCCCAGGCAAGCGCCGTCATGGCCAGGAGCGAAGTGAGGAAGCAATCCAGACCGGCCTACGACCAGTTCTGGATTGCTTCGGCACTGCACGGCTTCGGCGCTCCGTGCCTCGCAATGACGATGCGGCTGCGACAAGGATGAACACAATGACGACGAACATCAGCGCAGGCATGGTGAAAGAGCTCCGCGACAAGACCGGGGCGGGCATGATGGATTGCAAGGCGGCGCTCAGCGATACCGACGGCGATCTCGAGGCCGCGGTCGACTGGCTGCGCAAAAAGGGGCTCGCCAAGGCCGCCAAAAAGGCCGGACGGATCGCGGCCGAGGGCCTCATCGGCATCGCGCTCACTGCATCCAAGGGAATCTTGGTCGAGGTGAATTCCGAGACCGACTTCGTGGCGCGCAATGACCTGTTTCAGGGTCTGGTGAAGATGATTGCCGATGCGGCGCTCGGCAGCGGCGCGGATGTGGAGAAGATCCTCGCCGCGCCCATCGGCGCCCGCACGGTCGCCGACGCGATCGCGGAGACGATTGCCAAGGTCGGCGAGAACATGACACTGCGGCGCGCCGCCGAGCTTTCGGTCGGCAAAGGCGTGGTGGCAAGCTACGTGCATAACTCGGTGGCGGATGGGCTTGGCCGGATCGGCGTGATCGTCACGCTCGAATCGGCCGGCCAAACCGACGAGCTCAAGGCATTCGGCCGCATGGTGGCGATGCACGTTGCGTCGGCTAACCCTCTCGCGCTCGATTCGGCCGCCCTCGATGCGGCAACAATCGAGCGCGAGAAGAATGTGCTTGCCGACAAGGCCAAGGCCCAGGGCAAACCGGCAAACGTCATCGACAAGATCGTCGAGTCGGGGCTGAA
>Ga0074044_10002526_pt1 | contig 15962 bp, 13 predicted proteins | sample BogForMeECP23OM1_FD_94443 | JGI IMG/M metagenome (GOLD analysis project Ga0074044, IMG submission 94443) | Bog forest soil microbial communities from Calvert Island, British Columbia, Canada - Bog Forest MetaG ECP23OM1 | ecosystem: Environmental > Terrestrial > Soil > Wetlands ...
CGCGCTGTGCCGGTCGTTCTTTTGAGCACCTTCCTGATCGGCGCCATCATCGCGCAACAGGGCATTTTCCATTTCCGCACTTTCGGTGCCGAGGTCTACGTCGTCGACATGGTCGGCATTCTGGTGCTGCGTGAAGTGGGCGTGCTCATCGTCTGCGTGATGGTGGCCGGCCGCTCCGGCAGCGCGTACACCGCCGAACTCGGCTCGATGAAAATGCGCGAGGAAATCGACGCGCTGCGAACCATGGGCTTCGACCCGGTCGAGGTGCTGGTTCTGCCGCGCATCGTCGCGCTCGTCATCGCCGTGCCGCTGCTCACGTTTCTCGGCTCGATGGCGGCGCTCTATGGCGCCGGCCTGGTGTGTTGGCTTTACGGCGGCATGCCGCCCGACATTTTCCTTGCCCGTCTGCGCGAAGCGATCTCGGTGCCGACTTTCGCCGTCGGCATGATCAAGGCTCCGTTCATGGCGCTCGTGATCGGGCTGGTCGCTTGCGTCGAGGGATTCGAAGTCAAGGGCAGCGCGGCGTCACTCGGGCTGAAAACCACCTCCTCCGTGGTCAAATCGATCTTTCTCGTCATCGTGCTCGACGGTTTTTTTGCCATGTTCTTCGCCGCGATCGGGATGTGACGGATGACAAGCAACGCGGCAGTGATCAGCGTGCGCGATCTCGTCGTCGGCTTCGGCGACGTGGCGGTGCTCGATCATGCGACGCTCGACGTCTTCGAAGGCGAGATTCTCGGCTTTGTCGGCGGTTCGGGCGCCGGCAAGTCGGTGCTGATGCGCACGATCATCGGGCTCCTGCCGAAGCGCAACGGCACGATCGAAGTGTTCGGGACCGACCTTGCGGCGCTCAGCGAGCGCGAGCGGCGATCGATCGAGCGGCGCTGGGGCGTGCTGTTCCAGCAAGGGGCGCTGTTCTCCTCACTCACAGCGCTGCAAAATGTTCAGTTCCCGATCCGCGAATATCTCGATCTGTCGCCGCGCCTGATCGCTGAGATCGCGCTGGCCAAGCTCGAAATGGTCGGTCTTGACGGCGACGTGCGCGGAAAATATCCCGCGGAACTCTCCGGCGGCATGGTCAAGCGCGTCGCGCTGGCACGCGCGCTCGCACTCGATCCCGATATCGTTTTCCTCGACGAGCCGACGTCCGGCCTCGACCCGATCGGCGCCGCCGAGTTCGACGAGTTGATCCGCACCTTGCAGCGGACGCTGGGATTGAGCGTCTTCATGGTCACGCATGATCTCGACAGCCTGCACACGGTCTGCGACCGCGTCGCGGTGCTATCCGAAGGCCGCGTGATCGCGGCAGGTCCGATCGAGACCATGCTTGCATCCGAGCACCCGTGGCTCAAATCCTACTTCCGGGGCAAACGGCGACGCCTCGTCCACCACTGAGACAGCGCAGAGGGCCATTTATGGAGACCAAAGCCAACTACATCGTGACCGGCATGTTCACGCTTGCCGTCATCATCGGAGCATTCGGCTTCATATACTGGTTTGAGAACAGCAGCCGCGGCGGCGAGCACGCGACCTATCGCGTCGTGTTCGATGGCTCGGTGTCGGGCCTGCGCACCGGAGCCGCGGTCCTGTTCAACGGCATCCGGACCGGCGAGGTCGCCGACCTTGCGCTTGATGAGCGCGACCCGCGCAAGGTCGCGGCGGTGATCACGCTTGATCGCATGGTGCCGGTGCGCGCCGACACCAAGGTTGGCCTCGAATTCCAGGGTTTGACCGGCCTTGCCGAGATTTCTCTTACTGGCGGCGCTGCCGACGCCGCACCCATCGTCGCGCAAGCTGGCACCGCTCCGACCCTCTATGCCGATGCAGCCGCGACCTCAGACGTGACGCAGCAGGCGCGCGATGTCTTGACCCGCATTGACGGCCTCGTTGCCGAGAACGAGACCGTGCTTCGCGCTTCGCTGCGCAACATCGAAACGGTGACGACGAACTTGGCGCAGAATTCCGAGCGCCTCAACAACGTGATGTCTGGACTCGAAAACCTCACCGGAAGCGGCGACAGCAACGGCCAGATCGGCCAAGCCGCCGATTCGATCCGCCGGCTTGCCGACGATCTCGACAAGAACACGACCGAGATCTCGGCTGGGCTCGCGCAATTCTCCAGTTCGGGCCTCAAGCAATTCGAGGCTTTTGCCGTCGATGGCCGTCACACGCTCGCCGAGCTGCAGAAGGCGATCAAAAACATTGACCAGCATCCCACGCGGCTGATCTTCGGGCACTGATCGCGTGATTGCGGAATTATCGGGCTCGGTCTTTCACGCCGCGACTTCCGTCTTCTCGTCGATCGGAATATCCCTTTCCTCGGGAAGCGGAACTGACATGTGGTCCCGATCGGCCCAGGTGATGATCTCGAATCGCCCGTCATCGTGTTCGACAAGCGCCGTGCAGCTCTCGACCCAGTCGCCGCAATTCATGTAGCGGATGCCGAAACTGTCGTGGATCACGGCATGATGGATGTGGCCGCAAATGACACCGTCGACCTGGCGATGCTGCGCTTCGGCGGCAAGCGTCTGCTCGAAGGCCCCGATATAGTTCACGGCGTTCTTGACTTTGTGTTTCGCCCATTGCGAGAGCGACCAGTAGCGAAAGCCGAGACGGCGCCGCACAGCATTGAAGTAACGGTTGATCAGGATGGCGAGGTCGTAGGCCGAGTCGCCGAGCAGAGCCAGCCAGCGCGCGTGCTTGACCACCATGTCGAACACGTCGCCATGCACGACGAGGTAGCGGCGGCCGTCGGCCGCCTCATGGATCGCCGTCTCGACCACCTCAATGCCGCCGAAATGGGTGCCGTAATATTCGCGCAAGAATTCGTCGTGATTGCCGGGCACGTAGATGACGCGCGCGCCTTTGCGGGCCTTGCGCAGAAGCTTCTGCACCACGTCGTTGTGATGCTGCGGCCAGTACCAGCCTGATTTCAATTGCCAACCGTCGACGATGTCGCCGACCAGGTAGATGGTGTCGGCATCGTGATAGCGCAGGAAATCGAGGAGGCGGTCGGCTTGACAGCCGCGCGCGCCGAGATGAACATCGGAAATAAAGAGCGTACGGAAGACCCCAATTGCGCCGTGCTCAACCGTCACGAATCGTGATCTCGCGGCTGTTCCAACCGGCTGGGAATATAATTATATTCCATTGCAGGAGCATGACAACGATTCTTGATGCGGTGCCTCATGCCATCCGGGCTTTGAGTCATTGCAGTGTCACGGCGTTTAGCTAAAGGTCACTGCGATGACAGCGCCGATTCTCGCCCTCGCGACATTCTGCATCACCGCCACCGCTATTCATGTCGCGAGCATCGTGATCGTGATCTTTCGCTTCCGGCGAAGTTCGCACCGAGAGCCGCTGCCCTTCCAAAATTTCCCCCCGGTCAGCCTGGTGCGCCCGCTATGCGGAATCGACAATTATGCCGCCGACACCCTGCGTTCGACATTCGATCTCGACTATCAGCGCTACGAAATCCTGTTCTGCGTCGCTTCCGCAAAAGACCCCGTCGTGCCACTCGTCGAGGCCTTGATCGCCAAGCACGCCGGCATGAGCGCCAGGCTGCTCGTCGGCGACGAGCGCGTGAGCGCCAATCCCAAGCTCAACAATGTGGTCAAGGGCTGGCGTGCGGCCACTCATCAATGGATCATCATTGCTGACAGCAATGTGCTGATGCCGCGCGACTACATTCAGCAATTGTTTGCAAACTGGCGGGCGGATACCGGTCTTGTCGCCTCGCCCCCCATCGGCTGCCGCCCGCGGGGAATATGGGCTGAACTCGAATGTGCGTTTCTCAACACCTATCAGGCGCGCTGGCAGTACCTTGCCGACGCGATCGGTTTCGGCTTCGCCCAGGGCAAGACCATGCTGTGGCGGCGTGCCGATCTCGAACGCGCAGGCGGAATTGAAGTGCTCGGCAAGGAAGTCGCGGAAGATGCCGCGTCGACGAAAGTCGTGCGCGGTGCGGGTCTTAAGGTGCGGCTCGTCGATCGGCCGCTGGCACAGCCGCTCGGCCGGCGCAGCGCCGCCGAAGTGTGGAACCGGCAGGTGCGCTGGGCGCGACTGCGCCGCGCGAGTTTTATCTTCTATTTCCTGCCGGAGATTCTCTCCGGCGGCGTCCTGCCGATGATCGCCGCCGCGATCGTGGCCGATGCCGTCGGGCTGCCGCCGGTGCTCAGCGCGGCAATTTTTGGCGCGCTCTGGTATGGCGGTGAAATGCTGCTCGCCGCCGCCGCCGATTGGCACGTTTCCGTACTCCACCCGCTTTATGGGCTGGCGCGCGATCTCCTGTTGCCCGTGCTTTTCGTCAATGCGCTGCACGGCAGCGAATTCGTCTGGCGCGGCAATGAGATGCAAGTCGAGCGCATGCGCCCGCGCCGCATGATGGCGCGGGTGCGGCCGCGACTGCAGGAGGTGGCTGCCGGCAGCCGAAGGCGGCTCCGCGCGCTTCGCACCCGCGCGTCTTTACCCGACTAATCGGATGCCATCGTTTGCTGCGCGGCTTGTTCGGCGATTGCATCGATTGCGGCGCCGTCGGTGGGAAAATCCGCCTCGATCCAAGCCGCTTTGGCTGCGCGCATGGCAGCGCCCAGACCGGGGCCGACGACCACTCCGCGGCGGGTAAAGTCCGCCGCCTTGAGCGGAAAGACGGGCGCCGTCCAGCGCCGCGGCAGGCTCGCAAGATCGCGCCACGCATTATTCGCCGCACCCGCTGCCGAGCGCGACCAGGCAAGGAGCACGCGATCGGTGAACGATTGCGGCCCGAGATGATAGAGAAGCGCATGTGCCGCCTGTTCGCCGGCCGCCGGTGAAACGCGCCACCAGCGATCAAGCGCCGCAAGCCGCTCGGATTCGGCATTAGAGAGGCGAAGTCGCTGCGCAAGCCGTTCCGCATCCTCGGTGACTTGCACGTTGAGCGCGCCGAGCCGCCGCACCGCGTCGGGATGCGCACTGGCCGCCGCTTCGACCTTCACCATGTTCTCGAAGCTCGCGATATACGGCACGCCGCCGAGCGCCATGCCGAGGAGTCCGCACTCCACCATGACCACAAGCGTCGGCGTCGCCCGCGCGGCGATGAAAAGCTTCAACAGCTCCATGCGCACCCGCTCGCGCGAGAGCGTACCGAGGCCGGCGCGCGCACGGATGCAGGCTAGCAATCCGGCCGGGTCCGGCGCGCCCTCGCCGAAATGCGCGTGAAAACGAAAAAAACGCAGGATGCGCAGATAGTCCTCGGCAATCCGCTTCTCGGGATCACCGATGAAGCGCACCCGGTGCGCCGCAATGTCGGCAAAGCCGCCGACGAAGTCATAAACCTTGCCATCGGCTGATGCGGACAGCGCATTGATGGTGAAGTCGCGCCGTTCGGCGTCCGCTTTCCAGTCGCGGCCGAATGCGACCCTCGCCTTGCGGCCATAGGTTTCGACGTCCTCGCGCAACGTCGTGACCTCGAATGGACGACCGTCGATCACAACGGTCACGGTGCCATGCTCAATGCCGGTCGGAATCGCCTTGAAGCCGGCCGCTTCGGCGCGGCGCACCACCTCTTCGGGCACTGCCGTCGTCGCAACGTCGGTCTCGTCGACCGGCAGCCGCATGAGCGCATTGCGCACCGCACCGCCGACCACGCGCGCTTCTTCGCCGTCGCGATCGAGCAGCGCCAGCAGGCGGGCGACCGCACCGTCCTTGAGCCAGGCCGCATTGCCGAGATGCGCGCCGTCCGTCACCGCGTCGCTCCCGGCACGAACTTGCCGCCCTCGATATGCGCCGGCACATAGGTCGAGCCCGGTGGCGAGCCTGAGAACTGCGCTAGGACGAGGAAGCTCCCAACCACCAGCACGAGGGATGCGATGACCAGCCCCGCGAGGCGCCGCAGCGTCCACGCCGACGGCTGCAGGACGCCGGCGTGCGTCGCCAACAGAAACGCGGCGTAAAGGACGAACGGGGTGAGGAACAGCCCCATCTCGATGGAGAGTGGACGAATCATGCGCCGTAGACCCGTTCGTAGAGGTTTCGCAAGATACCCGCGGTGATGCCCCAAATGTAGCGGTTCTCGAACTGCATCGCGTAATAATCGCGCGCGATCCCTTGCCAGTCGCGTGTCTTGCGCTGGTGATTTGCCGGCGTCATGAGGAAATCGAGCGGGACTTCGAATGTCTCAGTCACCTCCCACGGATTGAGCGTGAGCGTAAAATCCGGCTTGACGCGCGCGACCGTCGGCAGAATGCGGAAGCCGGAAAAGGTCAGATAGAGATCGAGATAGCCGATCGGTTCAATGAGAACCGGCGCCAGGCCGATCTCCTCCGTGGCCTCGCGCAGCGCCGCAGCGACTGGGCTCGCATCGTTGGGATCGATCTTGCCGCCGGGAAAGGCGACCTGGCCGGCATGGCTCGCGAGTTCCGCGGTACGCAACGTCAGCAACACCGTAGGCTCGCTTCGATCGATGATCGGCACCAGCACCGCGGCCGGTTTGGTGGCGCTCACGCCCGCGCGTTCCCACAGCACCGGATCGAGATCGAGATCGCCGCGGCGAACTCCCTGCGCCGTCGGATCGGTCAGCGCCGGCGGCACTTCAAGTTTGAGCCGTGCGCGCGCACGGTCGAAGAAGCTCTCCGTCGCCGGTTGTGCCAACGATGCGGTGCGATCGTTCACGCAAGACCCCTCACCTGATCGGCGGGCGCCATGGAAAAGAATGCGCCCATCGACATGACGCCGAACATTGCCTTGCCCTCAACTTCGCGCTCCTCGCCGATGGCGACGAGATCGAAGAACAGGGCGCGCGTCACTTTCGCCCACAGGTCGCGGCGAACGTGAAGATAGGGCTTGAGCCCGCCGGTGCCGACTTCAGGCTCAAAGCGCAGCGCATGCTGCGGCCCGCAGGAAACCCAATCGTCGACATTGGTGCGGAAGTGAAGCGCACGGCCGGCAGCGGTGTCCTCGATGTTGAGCTCGACCGCAAGGAACGGCGCATCCTCGACCTGGATGCCGCACTTCTCCACCGGCGTGACCAGGAAATAGCTGTCGCCCTCGCGCTTGAGAACGGAGGCAAACAGCTTCACCAGTGCCGGGCGGCCGATGGGCGTCTTGAGATAGAACCATGTACCGTCGGCGGCGATGCGCATATCGAGATCGCCACAGAAGGGCGGGTTCCAAAGCTCGACCGGCGGCGGCCCCTTGGTGGCGCCACGCGTTAGCGCGCCTGTGATCGCCTCAAGGCCGGATTGCCCTTCCTTCGCCATGGTTTGCCTTGAAGTTAGAGCTAGGACAGGGGGCGCAATTATTCGAGGGTTCGTGATCGCCAAAGTGCATCCGGCCGCCCCCAAATCCAAGTTGTGTTCCCTGTGGATGAAGAATCTGCGCAAGATCTGCTCCACGCAGGCTGGCGCATATATTGCATGTTGCGTGCCCAATAGCCGTGCAATCTTGGCTGCCATCGATTCGTGCATATGGCGCGAATCTGATCCGGTACAAGAATGCGGCCCAAAGACAAGGAGTTAGCAATGCCCGTTGGTGGCGGAGGAGACGGTCTCGAAAAGCTCGAGGACATGATCGTTCGGATGGCGGAGGCGACTGCGGCTCATGTGCGCGCGGCCAGGGCGGCGATTGGCACTGTCATATTCGGTCAAGACAAGGTCGTCGAGCAGGCGCTCGTCACCATCCTGTCCGGCGGCCACGCGCTGCTGCTTGGCGTGCCGGGTCTCGCCAAGACTAAGCTCGTTGACACCATGGGCACTGTGCTCGGGCTCGACGCGCGACGCATCCAGTTCACGCCCGATCTTATGCCGTCTGACATTCTCGGCACCGAAGTATTGGAAGAAAGCCAGACCGGCAAGCGCAGTTTCCGCTTCCTCTCCGGTCCCGTCTTCGCCCAGCTGCTGATGGCCGACGAGATCAACCGCGCCAGCCCGCGCACACAATCGGCGCTGCTGCAGGCGATGCAGGAGCAGCATGTCACTGTTGCCGGTACCCGCCATGATCTTCCCAAGCCGTTCCATGTGCTCGCCACCCAGAACCCGCTGGAGCAGGAAGGCACCTATCCGTTGCCGGAAGCCCAGCTCGACCGCTTCCTGATGGAGATCGACGTCGACTATCCCGACCGCGATTCCGAACGAAAAATTCTGTTCGAAACGACGGGCTCGGAGGAAACGCGGGCAAAGCCGGCGATGACGGCCGAGGATTTGATGGCGGCACAACGGCTGGTGCGGCGGCTGCCGGTCGGTGAATCCGTCGTCGAGGCCATTCTCGCCCTGGTGCGCTCGGCACGGCCGGGGCCGGAAGGCGGCGAAGCTGCCAAGTTGATCTCCTGGGGACCAAGCCCACGTGCGAGTCAGGCGCTCATGCTCGCGGTTCGCGCGCGCGCGCTACTCGACGGCCGCCTCGCACCCTCGATCGACGATGTGCTCGATCTCGCCGAGCCGGTGCTCAAGCACCGCATGGCGCTCACCTTCACGGCACGCGCCGAGGGCGAGAGCATCGAGGCGGTTGTTGGCCGCTTGAAGGCTCGGATCGGATAGGCGGATGGCGGTCGAACCCAGGCGCACCTACCAGGATGGCGCGGCGGTTGGACGTGCGGTCGGCGCAGGCCGGACGCTGGCCGCCAGCATGCCGCGATTGATGCTGGAAGCGCGGCGGGTGGCGGCAACCGTTATCCATGGTCTGCACGGCCGCCGTCGCGCCGGGCCCGGCGAGAATTTTTGGCAATACCGCCGGTTTGTATCCGGCGAGCCGGCTTCCCGAGTCGATTGGCGACGCTCGGCCCGCGATGATCATCTCTACGTGCGCGAGCTGGAATGGGAGGCCGCGCACACGGTGTGGATTTGGCCCGACCGCTCGCCGTCCATGAATTTCGCCTCGCCGCTGGTGCGTGACACCAAGCTCTATCGCACGCTGGTCATTGCGCTCGCGCTAGCCGAGGTTTTGGTTGAAGCCGGCGAGCGCGTGGCAATCCCGGGCCTCATGCGTCCGACCGGCAGCCGCAATGTCATCGAGCGGATGGCGCAAGCGATCGTGCACGATCGCAACGAGCGCGCGAGCCTGCCGCCGAACTTTGCGCCCTCCCCGCTGGCCGAGGTCGTGCTCCTCTCCGATCTGTGGAGCGAGATCGGCGAAGTGCGGCGCACGGTCACGCAACTCTCCGGCAGCGGCGCGCGCGGTCATGTGGTGCAAATCGTCGATCCCGCCGAGGAGACTTTCCCGTACTGGGGCCGCATCGAGTTCGTCGAACCCGAAGGCGGCGGCCGCATTACCGCCGGTCGTGCCGAAACCTGGCGCACAGATTACGCGGCACGCGTGCGGCGGCACCGCGCCGAGATCCGCAGCGAGACCGACCGGCTCGGCTGGAGCTTCACGATCCACCGCACCGACCGGCCGGCGAGTGAACTGCTGCTTGCGCTGCATACCCGCATCGGCGCCAGCACGACGGATAGTGGAATTCGTCCGCAGACAACGGTCCTGCCGGGGGTGACGGCATGATCGGCGGATTTTTGCCCATCGGCTTTGCCGAACCGCTCGTCCTCATCGGCTTGTTGACGCTGCCGGTGCTGTGGTGGCTGCTGCGATTGATCCCGCCGCGGCCGCGCCGCATCGACTTCCCGCCGACGCGGCTCCTCCTCGAAATAGCGCCCAAGCAGGAGACCCCTGCCCGCACGCCGTGGTGGCTCACCCTCATGCGGCTCATGCTCGCCGCGCTCGTCATCATCGCCGCCGCAGGCCCGCTGTGGCATCCGCCGCTGGCGACGTCGACGTCACGCGCGCCGATCGGAATCCTGATCGACGACGGCTGGGCGGCCGCCGCCACGTGGCCGGCGCGCTTGCGCACCGCCGATGACATCATCGCGCGGGCGGAGGACGATCGTCGCGCCGTGGCGCTCATTCCCCTTTCGGAGGGAACGCGCGATATTTCGCTGGAGCCCGCGGGCTCGGCGCGCGTTCGCCTGAACGAAATGAAGCCGAAACCGCACACGGTCGATCGCTCCGAGGCGCTGGCCGCGATTTCGCAGTTCATCGCCAACGTTCACGATGTCGATCTGGTGTGGCTATCTGACGGGACCGACCTCGGCCGCGGTGCAGAATTCGTCAAGGGTCTCGCGCAAGCGCTCGACAAGCATCCGATCACGATTGTCGCGGGTGGTATTCCGCAGGCGCAGGCGCTCGCCGCGGCCGACAACGCGGCCGGTGCGCTGAGCGTGAAGGTATTGCGCGCCGCCTCAGGCGCCGCGGAGACCGGCACGGCGCGCGCACTCGACCTCAAGGGTCTGCCGCTCGGCGAAGCTTCGTTCGCATTCAAGCCCGAGGATCGCGAGACCGAGGCGCAATTCGATCTGCCGGTCGAAATCCGCAACGATATCGCCCGGATCGAGATTGCCGGCGAGCGCTCCGCCGGCGCCGTGCAATTGCTCGACAAGCGCTGGCGGCGCCGCACCGTCGGCATCGTCTCCGGTGCGACCGCCGACATGTCGGAGCCGCTTTTGTCGTCAAGCTATTATATTCAGCGTGCTCTCGGCCCCTTCGCCGACATGCGGCTTGCCCAGGGCGAGTCGCCGGCGGACGCGGTAACGCATTTCCTCGATCAAAATCTGGCCATGTTGATCCTCGCCGACGTCGGCAACGTCGCCGGCGAGGCGCATGATCGCCTCGCGCGTTGGATCGAGGACGGCGGCGTGCTCGTGCGTTTTGCCGGCCCGCGCCTCGCTGCCTCCGATGACGATCTCGTTCCCGTAAAACTGCGGCGCGGCGGTCGCATCCTCGGCGGCAGCCTGAGCTGGGACAAGCCCCAGCCGCTCGCCGCGTTTTCGCGCGAAGGTCCGTTCAACGGCATGACGGTACCGAATGACGTGACCGTCACACGGCAGGTTTTGGCGGAGCCTGACGCGGCTTTGAGCGATAACACCTGGGCGACGCTCGCCGACGGCACGCCGCTCGTCACCGCCGCACGCCGCGGCAAGGGGCTGATCGTGCTGTTCCACGTTACCGGCGACACGCGCTGGTCGGATTTACCGCTCTCCGGCGCCTTCGTCGAAATGCTCCGACGCATCGTCGCCCTTGCCGGCACCACGAACGTCGCCGAGACCGCCAATCAACAGACCAAGAACGTGCATGAGCTGGTGCCGCCGAGCCGCGTGCTCGATGGTTTCGGCAATTTCATTGCGCCGCCGTCGACTGCGCGGCCGGTGCAAACGGACTTTTCCGGCAGCGCCACCGCCGATCATCCGCCGGGCTTTTACGGCCCGCCGGAGGCGCTTTTCGCCGTGAACACGCTTGCCGCCGCCGATCGCTTGGCACCGCTCGATTTTACGCCACTCGCCAATGCGCGCCATGAAATCTACCGGACCAGCGAGCCGCAGGATTTGCGCGGGCCGATCTTGCTTGCCGCGCTGGCCCTCTTCCTGCTCGATACGGTGGTGGTCCTGTTCCTCGGCGGCGGCATTCAACGGCTTATTCCGCGCTCCTCGCGCGCTGCCGCCGCAATGGTGATGCTAGTCGCGGCGCTCGCGCTGACGCTGACGCACGCGAGCGCAGAGGACATTCAGATCGGCGATGTACCGGCATCGGCGCTGGAAACCAAGCTCGCCTATGTCGTCACCGGCAACTCCGACGTCGATACGATCAGCAAAGCAGGTCTTGCCGGGCTGACACTTTTCCTCGCGCAACGGACCGCGCTGGAGCCCGGCGACCCGATCGGGCTCGACATCGCGCACGACGAGCTTGTGTTCTATCCGCTGATCTATTGGCCGATCGCGCCCGGCGCGGCGCGGCCGTCCGAAGCTGCGCTCAAGCGCATCGATACGTACATGAAGGATGGCGGCACCGTTTTGTTCGACACCCGCGATGCGATGGTCGCGCCGCCCGGTCCGGGCGGCGAGACACGCAGTCCGGGAATGCTCGAACTGCGCAAAATCCTGTCCTCGCTCGATATCCCCGAGCTTGAGCCGGTGCCGCGCGATCACGTTCTGACCAAGACATTCTACCTGCTGCGCGACTTCCCCGGCCGCTTCAATGCCGGTCAACTTTGGGTGGAGGCGCTGCCGCCGGCGAATGAGGACGAAGCCAGGTCAGGTCGTCCCGCCCGTGGCGGCGACGGCGTGTCCTCGATCATCATCACCTCGAACGACCTTGCCGGCGCCTGGGCGACGCGGTCCGACGGCCAGCCCATGCTGCCGATGGTGGATGGCGAGCCGCGCCAGCGCGAGCTTGCGTTCCGCGCCGGCGTCAACATCGTCATGTACACGCTCACCGGCAATTACAAAGCGGACCAGGTGCACGTGCCGGCGCTGCTCGAGCGGCTGGGGCAATAGGAGACAGAAAACTTGAATCTCGGAATTGCGTTCGCGCCGCTCGTCCCCGCCAATGTCCTGTGGGCGGCCACAGCCGCGGCAATCATCCTTGCGCTGCTGCTTGTTGTCTCGCGCAGCCGTGGTGCCGCGATCCGGGCGCTGGCGCTTGCGCTGATCGTACTTGCACTCGCCAATCCGTCGCTGACGCGCGAAGATCGCGACCCGCTGAGCTCGGTCGCCGTGGTCGTGGTCGACAAGAGCCCGAGCCAGAATTTCGGCGACCGGACGCGGCAGACCGAAGCCGCGCGCGCTGCGCTGGTTGAACGGCTGGGCCATATTCCCGGCCTCGACGTGCGGGTGGTGGACGCCGGCCAGTCTGACGGCGAGACCGACGGCACGCGATTGTTCACCGCGCTCGGTTCGACGCTCGCCGACGTGCCGTCCGATCGCGTCGCCGGTGTCATCATGATCACCGACGGCCGCGTCCACGATGTGCCGCAGGACGCCGGCGCGCTCGGCTTTAACGCGCCCGTTCATGCGCTCATCACCGGAAGCAAGGACGAACGCGATCGCCGTGTCGCGCTCATCGCCGCCCCGCGCTTCGGCATCGTCGGCCAGTCGCAGACCATCACCTATCGCGTGGAAGATCAGGGCGCGCAAGCTCCGACCGCTGAGGTGACGGTGCGCCGCGATGGCGATGTTGTCGCAACGCGCGTCGTCCCGGTCGGCACGCCGCAGAATGTCGACATCCCGATTGCCCATGGCGGCCCGAACATCGTCGAGATCGAAGCCGCGCCGCTCGACGGCGAGCTCACACTCGTCAACAACCGCGCCGTGGTGACGATCGACGGCGTGCGCGACAAGCTGCGCGTGCTGCTCGTCTCCGGCGAGCCGAATGCCGGCGAGCGTACCTGGCGCAACCTGCTCAAATCGGACGCCTCGGTCGATCTCGTGCATTTCACCATTCTGCGCCCGCCGGAGAAGCAGGACGGCACGCCGATCAACGAGCTGTCGCTGATCGCGTTCCCGACCCGCGAGCTGTTCCAGCAGAAGATCGGCGAATTTCAGCTCATTATTTTCGACCGCTACGCCCGCCAGGGCGTGCTGCCGATCATCTATTTCGACAACATCACGCGCTACGTCCGCGACGGCGGCGCGGTGCTGGTCGCCGCCGGACCCGATTATGCCAGCCAAACCAGCCTCTGGCGTACGCCGCTCGATGCCATCCTGCCGGCGGAGCCGAGCGGCAACGTCACCGAAGAAGCCTTCCGGCCGAGCCTCACCGAGCTTGGCCGACGCCATCCGGTCACGCGCGGCCTCGACGGCGCCGACAGCGATCCGCCGCACTGGAGTCAATGGTTCCGCATCGTCGATACCCGAAACGCCAACGGCACGAGTGTGATGCAGGGGCCGGACAACAAGCCGCTGCTGGTGCTGTCGCGTGAAGGCGAGGGCCGCGTGGCGCTGCTCCTCTCCGACCACATCTGGCTGTGGGCGCGCGGCTTCGAGGGCGGCGGTCCGCATCTGGATTTGCTGCGCCGGCTCTCGCACTGGCTGATGAAGGAGCCCGATCTCGAGGAGGAGGCGCTGCGGCTGAACGTCAGCGGCCATGACCTCGTGGTGCGGCGGCAGACCATGGCCGACGCGGTCGCCGACGTGACACTGACCTCGCCGTCGGGCGCGACCCGCGTGCTCAAGCTCGAGCCGACCGAACCGGGCGTGTGGGAGAAGAGCGTCAAAGCAGACGAGCTTGGCCTGTGGCGCGCGACCGACGGTAAGCTCAATGCGCTGGTCAATATCGGCCCGGCCAATCCGCGCGAGTTCGCGGAGGTGACGTCGACGCCCGATGTGCTCGCACCACTGACCAACGCGACCGGCGGCGACTCGCGCCGGCTCGACGAGAGCAACGGTCTCAACGTCCCGCGCCTCATCGCGGTGCGCTCCGGCGACACCTATAAAGGCGACGACTGGATCGGCCTGAAAATGCGCGACGCCAGCGTGGTGCGCGGCATCGGCGTGCTGCCGGTGTTCGCCGGCCTGCTGGGGCTGCTGCTCCTGATCGGCAGTCTCGCCGGCACCTGGGCGCGCGAGGGGCGTTGAGCGGTGCTTTCGCGCCGCGGTACTACGCATCCGGCATTGCTGCGATTCTGGCGTACGCGCTGCGCAACGTCTTGGGCTTTTTCTTGACCCGCTTCCAAAGCTTTCCCGCGCATGCGGTGGGATCGTTGCCGGAACAGGACCGCACGCGGCGGCACATTTTATTCGTGCAGAACCGGAACGATCCCAACAGATCGCATTGCGCGCGTTTTGCCATGTCGTCGCGCTGTTGGCTCGGCAGCGCCCGCCACTGTTCGCGCGTCAACCGGCCCGGATAGTCGCGTTTAAGCACGATAAGCTCCTTTCTCCCGCGCGGGGCGCTTTCCCTCCCCCCCCCGCCCTTTGCGGGGGAGGATGCCGCGCGAAGCGCGGCGGGTGAGGGCCGACGGCGCAAGGGCCAGTCTCAGGCCCTCACCCGCATCGCTTCGCTCGCGACCTCTCCCGGTAACGGGAGAGGTGAAAAAGCAATCTCATTCTCGCGATGCGATCGCATCCGAGTTTTGCCCAGCGCATGATCCCGAAAAGTGGTCACCGGTTTTCGGATAAGATCATGCGCAACTAAAACGGCACGGACAAGAACGCTCCCTCGAAAATCGAGGGAGGCGGAGCGCCGACAGGCGCACCAACCATTGTCCGCATCAAGCGGATGCGGACGCGCGCCCTTTTCTCCTTCCTCCCCCGCTTGCGGGGGGAACTATGCACTTGATTTAGCGTAATACAGGCCTTAGCGCAAGTACCGCGTGACAGGCCAGACGCTTAAAGCAAGAGGATAGCCTCCCGGCGCGCCGCTCTTAGAAAGAACGCCGCTATGTGTGACGTAGATGAACCATCCCGATTTTCGACCGAAGAGCTTTCGGCAATCGAAGTGACGCCGGAGATGGTCGAGGCCGGAATAGAAGAAATGGGTTTGTTTGATTGGGGTGACCCAGCCGAATGGTCGGTGCCGATGATCTACCGGGCCATGGAGTTGCAGCGTCGGCGTTCGATCAAGGCAGCTCCGGCGGCTGCTCCACCCGAGCCGAACCCATCCGTTGAAGCTTGCTCAGGTTCTTAATCAAACGAGATGAGATTGTGTGGCAAGCAACCCGGTATCGCGTCCTAGGGTTGGCTAGATCGGTATTAGACTCAGAAAGGGCGCGTTTAATCGATGTGAATTGCATGAATGCGCCGGGCAAATCTGGATATTTCAGATGCTTGCAAACTTCGGCGACTACCGGAGTGTCAAAATCGACATACCGGCGCGAGTGGGCGAACCCGTTGCGAAGGGTACGAATCAAGTCAAGATCGCTAGATGTAACCGGACCGATCAACTGCATGGCGTAGGTCAGTATGATCTTCGCGGAAAATGTACCTAGCGGTCCCTCATAATCGAACAATCGTTTCTTTTGCACTCTGTTCAGGTCTGGCCGCAGCTTCCTCCTCAGGAATGTAGTCAAGCTACTTTCGAGAACCGACCCCAAGATTACGGCTGACGCGCGATCACTCGTGCCATATACTTCGGATTCTAGCTTTGGTAGGTTATCAAAGCTAAGATCGCCGCGAGTAAAATCCTTGAAGGCGCGAAGATATGCCGGCTCATCAGCCATCGGACGACTC
>Ga0074044_10002527_pt1 | contig 15962 bp, 20 predicted proteins | sample BogForMeECP23OM1_FD_94443 | JGI IMG/M metagenome (GOLD analysis project Ga0074044, IMG submission 94443) | Bog forest soil microbial communities from Calvert Island, British Columbia, Canada - Bog Forest MetaG ECP23OM1 | ecosystem: Environmental > Terrestrial > Soil > Wetlands ...
CCAAAATTGTTTCTCTGTGTCTCTGTGGTGAAACTCCGCAAAGGGATTACAATCGCAGACGAGATATGCCCGACCCCATACCAACTCCGCCACCTGCGGCTCCGGGCGCATCTGCTCCGGCTTCCCCAGGGTCTGGAACCTCGTTCCACATTGGCGAGGAATTCGGGACGGCGAAAAAGAATCTGCCGCCGGCAAAGATTCTTCTTATTGGAGTAGCCGTGATTGCAGTCATCGCGCTAATCACGAGCCTGGCGCAGCGGCCTCATTCTGCCACTACTGGGTCAATCGACGATGTCGTCTCGGTAGAAATTCCCGATCAAAATATGGTGATGGTAGCCATCAACGTTTCATTCCAAAACAATGGCATCAAGCCATATTGGATTCACACCATCAAGGCCGACCTCGATACCACTAGCGGCGGTTTCAGCGACGACGCCGCTTCTCCGGCCGATTTCGACCGCTATTTCCAGGCATTCCCAACCCTGAAACAGCACGCCCTCGCGCCTCTCGAGCGCGAAGCCAAGATCAATCCCGGCGGTCGCACCACGGGAACAATTATCGTAGCCTTCCCGGTTACGCCGGAAGCTTTCGCCAACCGCAAGGCGCTGAAGGTCACCATTCAACCCTACGACCAGCCGGTACCGCTGGTCCTCACCAAATAGCAGGCCATCTGTTGAAATTCAAAGCCGGGAGTTTCGCGGAAAAGAGCGCGAACTCGTCATTGATGCTTCTGCAGAATCTTGCGGCGCTGCGCGAGATGGTTGTTGGCATTGGGATTGAGGTCGTCGTACTTCAAACAACTGATCGAGCCGTCCACTTCCAGGACGGCCAGCGCTAAGTCATGAGAACTGGCGACGCCGTGCTCCCGCAGTGCGCGCTGCAACTCATCCATGCTGACGTGCTCTTTCGCCATATGGGATTCGATGATCACGCCATCGTGGACGAGCAAGCTGGGCTGGCCTTGAACAAACTTCCGGAAGCGACGATTGCCGCCAGAAAGCTCGGCGACAAAATAGTTCATCACCAGCAGCGTGGCGGCTGCCACCACGCCGCCCATGAGCGACGTGTCGGGTCCAGTCATTGCGTTCTGCACCGCGTTACTAAGCAGCAGCAAAAGGGTGAGATCGAAGGGGGTCATTTGCCCGACTTCCCGCTTGCCGCTAAGGCGGACGCCGACGAGGACGACGGCGTAAATCACTGCCGTCCGCACGGAAATGTCGAGGAGAACGTGTGCGCTCGGAACCATCGCGGGTTTATTGGCCCGTGGTCACCGGGACGGGCGCGTTCTTGGGCGTGCTCAAATATCCTACCGCCTGCTTCTTGTCTACCGTCCAGATCACCATTTCGTACAGCAGGTGATCGCGTCCGGAGTAGAACTGAATGGGCTCGCTGACGTTGCGGTCCTTCTTTTCGATGGTCTTGTCGTCAGAGGTCACGTTCACGGTGAACTTGCCTTTTTTGGGATCGGTTTTCTTTAGCTGCAGACTGACAGTCGAAACCGGTTGCGGCTTCGCACCCTTGACCAGAGTGAACTCATAGTAATTGCGATCGCCCTTGTGCTTAAGCACCTCGAGGTCGCCGCGAGTATTGGCGATCAATCCGCTCTGCACTCCCAGGTCGCCAACCGCGCTCTGCAGTTTGGCCTCCGCAGCCGCGAGTTCGGCCTTGGTGGCGGCGACGTCGGTTTTGACTCCGCCCACGTCGGTTTTGACGTTAGCGAATTCGCCGCTCACCTGGCTCATCTGCTGCTTCTGCTCTTCGGCGAGGCGTTGTTGTGAGGCGCGTTGGGCGAGTTGCTCGCGCTGTAACTCAGCCGAGCGGGCAGCAAGTTCCTTCTTGGTCATGCCGAGCTGCGTGGCCAGGGTTTCGGAGTCGGCTTCGGCAGACTGCATGCGTTTGCTGAGTTCGGCGATTTGCGCGTTGCTGGCGGTTTGACCCTTGCCCAGTTCGTCGATGCGCTCGCGCAGGTTGAACAGAAAGTAAAGCGAGCCGGCAACGTAGAGGACGGCAAGCAACAGCAGGATCCATTTTGCGGCGTTTCCCTCGGAGCCAGTGTGGACCTCAACCAGGTGTTCGCCTTCGTCGGCCATAAGTTTTCTCCACTAATTGTGATTGGATGGTGCTCCTATTGTTGTGCAGAGCGGCGATAGTGTCAATTGTCACGAAGGATAAGGGGTGGGAATGTGTAAGCCCGCGAGCCGGTTTGAAATACGTCGCGCGAGATTCCCCTCGGCTTCGCTCTGGGCAGGTTCTCAGCCCCGCTGGAAGAATACTGGGTTGGGGATAACGGCTCTATTCTTTGTCTAGGTATATGCTAGACTATTGCTAGGAGAATGCAATGGCTACGCTTTACGTCGAAAACGTGCCTGATGATCTGTATCAAGCGCTTCGGGAGCAGGCCCGTCAGCACCGCAAGTCGATCACTGCGGAAGTGCTTTCCATGTTGGCGGAAAATGTGGTCACGGCAGCGGAACGAAAGGCTAGACAGCGGTTTCTTAGGCAGGCGCAGCTCCTACGCTCGCATCGGCCAGGTTCGACTGCGGTGTTTCCCGCCAGCGAAGAATTGCAGCGCGAGGATCGCGGGCGGTGAACACTTATGCAATCGATGCCAGCGTCGCAGCCAAGTGGGTTCTTCCCGCGAGCGGCGAAACGCTTACGCGGGAGGCGCTGGGATTGCTGAAACTTTATGCGGCTGGCGAGGTGCGCTTCGTGGTGCCGGATTTGTTCTGGGCTGAACTTGCCAATATCTTGTGGAAAGCGGTGCGGCAGGGGCGATTGCGGATGGCTTCAGCAGAGACGGCCTTGCACGCCATGCGAGACCGCTGCTTTCCCACTGTTTCTTCTCATACTTTGCTGGTGGAGGCCTTTGCCATTGCGACGGCCTTCGATCGCGCTGTGTACGATTCGCTTTATGTGGCTCTGGCGATCACCTCCAATTCGCAACTGGTTACCGCTGACGAACGGCTGGCGAACGCGCTGGCTGCGCACCTGCCGGTTAAGTGGCTGGGCTCTCTCTAGAAGCCGCAAAACCAAAGGCAATCAACCACTAAGGACACGAAGGCGCACATAAGGAGAGCGGCGGGCATGCCAAATGGGATGGTATAATGGCATTATGGTTACCATTTTGACGATCGATAAGGCTGGACGGATCGTGCTGCCTAAGCTGGTGCGGGACGAGTTGCAGTTGAGTCCGGGCGATTCCTTGGAGGTGGAAAGTTCCGAGGAACGCGTTATCTTGCGTCCAGTGAGGGGAAATGGGCGCATTTACAAGAAGCAGGGAGTTTGGGTCATGCACGGGGACGCTCCGCTCTCCCGGGATGTGGTTGAGAAAACCATCCAAGAGATACGACGCGAGCGGGAGCAGGGGTTTCTTGGCAAACCGAAATGAAATACTTCCTTGACACCTCAGTTTTGGTTCCCGTCTTTGTTGACGAACACCCTCATCATGAGGCCAGCCTGGCAGTGTTTTCGCGAGCGGACAAGAAGCATGCAGGCTGCGCTGCACACAGCCTTGCCGAGGTTTACGCCACACTCACGCGTCTTCCTGGCAGGCATCGAGCGAGCGCCTCCGAGGCGATGCTGTTCTTGGGGAACATAGAAGAGCGGCTGGCCTTCATCTCGCTCGATGCCGAAGAGTACTGGAGGGCGATGGTGCACTCAGCCGAATCGGGAATCGTGGGCGGTACGATTTACGATGCGTTGCTGGCGCACTGCGCGCTAAAAGCTAGGGCAGAAATCATCTTCACGTGGAACATCGATCACTTCCGTCGCGTAGGCCCGGAAGTCGCAAAGCGGGTACGGACGCCGTAGGGAGTTTAGTAGATGCCCCCTTCGCAGTCCGAACTGACCGGAAACGAATTGAACGAGGCCGGGCGAGTCCTGCCGTGCTTCGCGCGGCCACCCGGACGGGGGCGTCCGGGTCTACGTGCGCTTCGCGAAGGACGCGCTGTTCCTGTGCGACAAATCTCGCGGACAAGAGTGTCCGCGCCACGCGACCTTTCGCTACTTCGGCTGGGGGACGATTCGCAGGTACGGCTTTAGCGTTTTCCAGCCTCCGGGGTACTTCTGTTGCGCTTCCTCGTTCGAGACGGCGGGGACGATGATTACGTCGCCGCCTTGCTTCCAGTTCACCGGTGTGGCGACTTTGTGTTTGGCGGTGAGCTGTATGGAATCGAGGACGCGCAGCACCTCATCGAAGTTGCGGCCGGTGGTCATGGGATAGACGAGCATCAGCTTGATTTTCTTGTCCGGACCGATGAGGAATACGGTGCGAACGGTGGCATTGTCGGCGGCGGTGCGGCCTTCAGCGGTGTGGCCGCTCTCGGCGGGCAGCATGCCGTAGAGTTTGGCGATTTTGAGGTCGGTGTCGCCGATCATCGGGTAGTTAACTTTGTGGCCCTGCGTCTCTTCGATATCGGCAGCCCACTTGCTGTGATTGCTGACTGGGTCCACGCTCAGTCCGATAATCTTCGTGTTCCGTTTTGCGAATTCCGGTTGGAGCCCTGCCATGTAGCCGAGTTCGGTGGTGCAGACGGGAGTGAAGTCTTTGGGATGTGAAAACAGTATTGCCCAGCCGTCGCCGATCCATTCATGAAAATTGATCGTGCCCTGGGTGGTTTCAGCGGTGAAATTGGGAGCTGTGTCATTAATGCGGAGAGCTTTGGTTGTGGGTTCGGTAAGAGTGTCAGTGCTCATAATTTTCTCCTCGCTAGAATTTTTCCCGGAAGGTCCGAGAGTGGACCCGCCGCGGCTTTTAAGAGATGGCGTCTCGGCAGAAAAAACGAAACCCGCCCTCAGCTCGCCGGGTGGGTGTGGAAATCGTCCGCACTACCCACGCGCCGGAGCCCGCGTACAACAAGGCATCCGATACGGCGTGGAACATTTGTGCATACAGTCAGGATAAGCGGCGGAGGAAATTGAGTCAAATGAGTTTTAAGGTGTTGATGGGCCTTGCTGAGCGGAAAGTCTTAAATCGCAGAGAGCGCAGACAACAGCCGCAGAGTACGCGGAGAACAATTCTATAACCACCCTTCGGCTGCGCTCAGGGCAGGCTCCGGACACTAAGGTTCACAAAGGAAAACGTGGGGACCCTAAGGCGCTCCGCGAGCGTGGGCGCTACAATTAACCAACCATGGCGAGAGAACTTCGACGGTTTCCTTTTGTGCAGGTAGACGTCTTCACCTCGCGGGCTTTTGAGGGCAATTCTCTTGCGGTCTTCCTGGACGGCCGGGGGCTGAGCGAGGAAGAAATGCAGGCTCTGGCGCGGGAGATGAATCTTTCCGAGACCACGTTTATTCTTCCCCGCGAACCATCGGTCGAGCGCGAACGCGGGGTGCGGGTGCGGATCTTCACCGTGCAGGAAGAATTACCGTTCGCGGGTCATCCGACGCTGGGCACCGCATTTCAATTGCGTAGAGCGGGTGCGCCCGAAATTGTGCTGGACCTCAATGTGGGCAAGGTTCCGGTGCGGTTCGAGGAAGAACCGGGGAAGCCGCTGTTCGGCGAGATGACCCAAGTCAATCCCGCATTCGGCGAGCGGCACGATCGCGAGGCGGTGGTGCGGGCGTCCGGTTTGCGCGACGGCGACATCGATCCTTCTTTGCCCATTCAGACAATTTCGACCGGGTTACCCTTTACCGTGGTTCCTATACGCGGGTTGGAGATCATGCGGGGTTTGCACGTGGATCTCAGAAGCTCGACGGAATATCTGGAGCGCTCCGGGGGGAAGTTTTTCTACTTCGTGAGTCGCGAGACTGTGGATCCCGCAGCCCGGTTGCACGCGCGCATGATGTTCTGCAACGGCGAGGATCCGGCGACCGGTTCGGCGGCCGGATGCGCGGCTGCGTGGATGGTCGCTTACGGTGTAGCTCAACCTGAGGAACGCGTACTAATCGAACAGGGAGTTGAGATGAAGCGCCCCAGCCGTATTTTTGTCCGTGCGTCCCGCCAGGATGACCGAGTGGTTAATGTGCGGGTCGGTGGAAATGTTGTCGAGGTTCTGCGCGGAGAAGTTACTTTCTGAGAGCGGGCGTGCGAATGTGCAGGAAAAATGCGGCCATGCACAAGTGCTGAAATTTATCAATGGGTCGACTCTGCCATTGGCATCGGTGGCACTTTACAGCGGTCAGGTTCGCCTTTAGGATTCATCTCGCTCTGAATTCTCTAGCAAGTGATTTGCGGATTTTCCCCGGCGCGCGGTCTCGCCGGTTCGCCGTTTCGGAAACAAAATGAAACCAAAAAGAACGATCCTCTGCGTCGACGATAACGAACAATCGCTCTCCATCCGCAAAATCATGTTGGAAACCCGCGGCTATCACGTAGTCGCCTGCAGTGGCGGCCAGGAAGCGCTGGAGCGTTTTAAGAAGGGCGGAGTCGACCTGGTGCTCACCGATCTGACCATGCCGGGTCTGGATGGAAGCAAGCTCATCGAAGAGATCAAGAACCTGTCGCCCCAAACCCCGGCTATTCTTCTGTCGGGCAAAATCAAGATGTATGACCGCGACACTAAAGCGGACATTTTTCTGCCGAAAGGGATGTACGCGCCAGTCGAGTTGCTCGAGCGTATCCGCTTGTTGCTGGTTCGCAAGCGCGGTCCGAAGCGAGCGCAGCCGCAAGTCCTGCAGTCTACTTCCCGCACCACCGCTGCCTGATCTCCGCAAAATCTGATTGAGCATATTTTGGAGCCTGCACGGGCGTGGACGCCCGCGCCTACATTGGCGGAGGTGCCCGCGCCTACATTGGCGAATCGATGCTTGCCATCCACGCTTCGTGTAATATCGATTATTTGGATGGCAGTCCTCATTGAAGCCGTGGATGTGCGCAAGACTTACCGTGTAGGTAAGGTCGAAGTGCCCGCCTTGCGCGGGGTTTCCTTTAGTGTGCAGAAGGGCGAGTTTGTCAGCGTGGTTGGCCCTTCGGGCAGCGGCAAGTCGACGCTTTTTTATCTTTTGGGTGGACTGGCTCGGGCCGATTCGGGGCACGTAATCATCGACGGAGACGACTTCGCGCAACTCTCCGACGCCGAACGCACTCGCATGCGCAAGCGCAAAATCGGATTCGTATTCCAGAAATTCAACCTGCTGCCCACGCTCGATGCGCGTTCGAATATCGATATTGCTGTGGATATCGCCGGAGCGAATGGGAATCGCGACGCGGCGTACTTCGCCAGGATCGTGGGCTTGCTGGGATTGGAGAAACGCCTTCATCACCGGCCTTCTGAGCTGTCCGGCGGCGAGCAGCAGCGGGTTGCGCTGGCGCGGGCGCTAATTAACAAGCCGGCGATTGTGCTGGCCGACGAACCCACCGGCAACCTGGATTCCGCCAATTCGGTAATCGTGCTGGACATGCTGCGCCATTCCAATCGTGAACTGGGCCAGACCGTGCTCATGATCACGCACAACCCCGAAGCGGCAAGTTACGGGGACCGCATTATTCACATGCGCGATGGTGCGATCGTGGTGCCGGAGAAAGATCCGCAGTGGACCGGGGCACAGAAGTCATCGGTCACACGAGTTGATTCGCGACCCCGTGGAGGCAAGCAGAATGGATGATTTGAAAAAGCCGATTTTGCCGGGCAAGGGAGCCTCCGATTACGAGCGGTACCTGCATACCGACGAACTCCTCTCGCTGCAAAAGGTTCCCGAAGAATTCCTGCATAAAGATGAGATGACCTTCCAGGTAGTTCATCAGAGTTCGGAGTTGCTCCTGAAGGGGGTTGCCTGGGAACTGGGACGCGCGCGCGCTCACATCGAAGGAGGCGACTTCTCGAATGCCGCGCGTTTGATTCGTCGCGCCAATCACATGCTCGATTATCCGATCTCCATGCTGCACGTTTTGGAGACAATTACGCCGTACGACTACCACATCATTCGCGCTGGATTGGGGCACGGCAGCGGCCTGGATTCGCCCGGCTTTCTCTCGCTGCTTCACATTGGCCCGCGCCTGGGCGAAGCATTCCACGCCCAGTTGCGCAAGGCCGGCCTCAGCGTGGACGACCTTTACCGGCGGCATGATGAATTCTTTGGCCTGCACGATGTGGCCGAGTGCCTGCTGGATTTTGACGAGCGCGTACACCTCTTCCGCTTTCATCATCTCAAACTGGCGCAGAGGATCATTGGCGGCGGCGTAATTGGCACGATGGGTACGCCGGTCGAGGTTCTTCATCAACGGATGGAGCACCTTTTCTACAAGGAGCTTTGGGACGTACGAAACCAGATCACGGCCAAGTCCCATGAAGCCATGCAGAAACCAACGACGGGTTGTGCGTACTGAGGTAGTGAAATCCGCCCGCCGTTGCTGTGACGTGATGGCTTGTTTATAATCGAACTGCCGAGCGGGAGTAACTCAGTGGTAGAGTGCGACCTTGCCAAGGTCGAAGTCGCGGGTTCAAATCCCGTCTCCCGCTCCAATCTTTTCTTCGTCCTGTAGGCGACTCTTAAATAGTTAAAGTACTTGACTGTTGCTCGGTTTAGAGTAGGGCAGTTCCTGGGAAAACCGGATGTAAGCTCTGCGCCAGTAAAATCTGCGTCACGCTGTATCTTTTCGATGAGGACCCAGACCAGCAGTACAATCCACGATGAGAAATCAAAATTCAAAGGAGAAGCATAATGGCACAAAAGGTGATCGATGTAGTCGGAACTTCCAAAGAGAGCTTTGCGAAGGCAGCGGAGAACGCGGTGGCTGAAGCGGCAAAGACGGTTCGAGGCATGAAGTGGGCGCGAGTGGCGGAATTAGAAATGGAACTGGACGGAAAGAAAATAGCCCGGTACCGCACCACAACCAAGATTTACTTCGATATTGAAAAGTAAGGCATTCATCGAGCGTAGGCAGGGGAGGCAGGAGAACTGATTCTTGGAAGACGAGACTCGGACTCACACAAGCGAAAGCGCCCCAGGGTCATGGGACGCTCGTCGAACAGCCTCCCCAAGCGCGCCGGTGTGAGCTCTTCCATGTTTTCTTTGGACGCTCAGATTCCAGCGGGTAGACTTTTGCCCCGCATCACGCTAATTTAGTTTGTAGGGCGCGGTACCAAGTGGTAAGGGAGAGGTCTGCAAAAATCCCTTTGATTCGATTGTCCTTACTGCGCTCTCTTCGGTTTTTTCCTCAAAAATAGCCCTATTAGACCCCGATTCTTTGCTCAAATCTTGCTCAGATTTCAGGTGCCCAGCGACTTGCAGCTGTTAAGGAAGTCTCCGATGCGGTCGAGTTCGGCGTCGGTCAGCGGCTCGTTTTGGGTGAAGGTCTTCATGGGGGAACTACGTGCCGATTGCGTGCGGGTCATTCTCGCATGCTGCCGTGCTCGGGCATCCCTGAGAAAGCCGATTCTGCGGCGATTTGGCTGCCCGCAGGGGTTCCGGGGTCGGCAGGGGCGTTTCAGAGGTACAGGTAGCCTTTGTGACCAGCCGCCGCATGCATTCTAGGTCGTATTCGGATCGTTGAACCTCTTCCAGTTCGATGGGTGTAGCGCCACTGTCCTCGCAGTCCCTAATGCACAGGCGAACAAAAGACGAATATGCTAGACTGTCCTTTTGGAACCTCACGCCATCCGTGTCGTGGGGTCGGAAGTGGCAGGGCTGCTGGCATCATGGACGAGGGACGCAAGCGCGTGCTGTTGATCGCCGCCAGCATCCTCGCGGCTCGGAAGCTCGCCCAATACGACTGCGGAGCACGCGTGCCCGCCACGGAGAGCGCCATCGCCGATGCGATCCGGTGGGCCGAAATCATGCGGGCGATTGATGAGCGTTGGTCGAACCCCACGAGCGGGTATTCGACATCGCGACGAATGCCGCCTTGCTGTCGTTTGCACCAAGGCATACGATGGAGAATCCCCCGGAAAACTTAGACCCAGCCTACGATATTGGAGGCGGAGATTGGCCGAAAGTATTCCTTCGCAATCGACTTCGTCCCTTGACGCGTTCAGTCGCGTGTGGGTCAGGATGAACACGAAGGGCGGTAGTCAGGAGTCGGTAGATACACCGCTGACCTGTTGGAGAACTCACCCGGACAAGAACGTCGATATCGCTGTCCTAAAAATCGGTATCGGGGGTTACGACCACGCAGCGTGGCCGTTAGAACGCTGTGTCATCGGCGACAAGTTGGACACGGTTGAAACTGGCGACCGGAAGGTCGAACTCGGTGACGAAATCTGCTTCGCCGGACTCTTCCATTCTGCGAAGGCGATCAGGCTGCGATGCGCCGATGGGTCACGGGCTGCCAGCAGTAAGAAAATGCCGAGCGTGACATAAACGCTAAGCATCATCGCCAACGCAGGCTCTTGCCGCACAAACATCGTCAAGGGATAAACTAGAGCCGGAAAGATCAAGCCCACCACGACCAACACAACCTTCAGCGCCCGTTCTCGACGCATGTACCCTCCTGTATGTGGACACAATTACCACGTGTTAGCGCGAAAACGGCTGCTTACCGTCTATTGCGATCAGTTGCGTGTCTCTTCGAGGTTTTGATCTGCTTCGACGATCTTCCAGCCGCTTTTGATCCGGACTTCGAAGTTCGTGCACCCGGAATTTTGCCGATCCGAGCATCTCCAGCCAGCACAAGCTCGCATGCCCGCAGCGCCGCTGATTCAAAGTCAGGCGCATCGACCGGTAAGACCTGCCAACCCGTTACGCGTTTGCCCAATACTTGAATGGATCGCATGTTCGGGAACTCGTGCCGCAAGCTCTGGTGATGTTCTTGGGCAGTGGCGAGCCATACTCCGTTATCCGCAGTGTTCGTAGGCTTGTCCCGCAGGATCAACACGATTTTGTCTTTTACATAGATTGCAAGGCAGCCAAACATCGGACGCGTGTACGGCGATAGTGTGGAAATCGCATCGAGCACGAATGCGTGTGGAATAGGCTTGCGCTGCTTGGGCAGCAAGCTCGCATCCAGAGCTTCTGGAGAGACGTGTTTTCTCTTAGTCATACGCGTGCACCTCCAGCCTCGCCCGCACAACTGGTGGAAGTTTACACCCAAGAACTCGACCCAAAACAAGAGGGCGCTATTGCAGCTTCGCGTACTCGGCTTTGGCGGCTGTGCAAACCGTGGTCTGATGCCGTAATCTATAGATTTCGCAAGTCCATTGGGGTGAAGCCCAAGTCATAAGTATAGGTTTGAGGGGTGTGGTCTATTTTAGTATCCACGGCACACCTGCCGTGTTTCCCGGGTGGAATGACTTTCGCGAAGACAAGGAGGAAAACGAGTGGACCAATGTTCATGCACGCGCACTTACCTTAGCAAAAGAACGTCCGAAATATTTGGGGTAGGAAAAGCTGGAATGGCGAAACGGGCGGGAACGGAAGGTCAGAGCTCTTGATCGTGGAGCTGCATTGGGCGAGTGTCCTGCTGCATGATCAGTTCAGAAGCGGCATTGGAGTGCGGCGTGAGAAACGGGAAAAGGGTGGTTGTGAGCTAAACGCTAGTCTTGTCCCGCACCGGCGGCGAATGCTCTTGAGATTCCCATGATTGGAGAAGAGACATCCACCGCTAGTTCGTGCGCCACGTGCACAGGCTCGGTTTGGTAGGAATACTCTGGAATGATTTCTCTCATCTTCGCGCGGATCGATATCTCAGTTCCAGAATTGGACAATGAGATCAGGTCTTCTAAATGGGCCCAGAGCGCCGGCCACGCAATCGTCTCGGACTGGGTTCGCTTCACTTTGCGGTTCGTCGTCCCGAATTTTCTTTCCCTCGGATAGAACAGATCCTCGAACATCTTTTCTCCTGGGCGCAAGCCGATGAATTCGATCTTTATCTCGCTGGGAGATTTCCCGCACTGGCGAATCAAAGAATGCGCCAGATCGAGTATGCGAACAGGATTGCCCATGTCCAGGACCAAAATGTCGCCGTGCTCGCCGAGTGTGAATGCCTGCAAGACCAGTGACGCTGCTTCAGGAATCGTCATGAAGAACCTGGTGATTTCCGGGTGTGTGATGGTGATGCGCCCCTCTTTTTCGATCTGCTCTTTTAGGACCGGAATCACACTGCCCTGAGAACCCAAGACATTTCCAAACCGCACGGAGACACAGCGCATGTGCTTTCTTGGCCAGGCCGCCAAGATCAGTTCTCCCAGCCTCTTAGTGGCACCCATGAAACTGGTCGGTTGCACAGCCTTGTCCGACGAAATCAAGACGAACGCTTCACAGCCGCATTCCTCAGCTACGTCAAGCAAAGGGGTCAATGCGAGCACATTGTTATTCAGTGCGCCACGAATGTTGAGCTCAACGAGCGGAACATGCTTGTACGCCGCGGCGTGGAAGATCGTGTCGACCCCTCCCTCGGCCAGTATCCGACGCATGCGTGAAGTGTTGGCCACATCGGCAACCGCGTACACAACGCGATCCCCGGCTGTCTCCTTGGTGAGTTGCAGTTGCAAATAGAACATTGGCGTTTCGGATTGGTCCAACGCAATCAGCTTGGCGGGAGAGTGGCGAAGAATCTGGCGGCACAATTCGGAACCGATCGATCCGGCCGCTCCGGTTACGAGTATCACTTTTCCGACGATCTGTTCACGGACCACCTTGTCGTCGAGGCGCACGGAATCGCGGCCCAACAAATCTTCTATATTGACTTCCCGCAACTGGGACACCGAGACGCGGCCGAGCAGCAAGTCCTCAAGTTTGGGAACAGTCCGGAAGCGTAGGCCGGTTTGCCCGCACAACTTGCTGATACGCTGCATTTGCGCGCCGGTCGCAGATGGAATGGCGATGAAGATCTCCTGCGCGTCGTAGGCGGACACTACAACCGAGAGCCGATCGATGGTGTTCACCACGGGCACACCATGGATCTTCGCACCATGTTTGAATACGTCATCGTCCACGCAAGCGACCGGTATGAATTCGGAGTGTCGTATCTGCCTAATCAGTGATCCAGCCGCCTCCCCGGCTCCGACCACAATTACGCGGTAGGTCCGGTCCCGCCGTTGCCGCACGGACCTGGTATTCCTAAATGCCAGTGCAGACAGGCGTACTCCGGCCAGCGCCGCGGCGGTGGTCATTGCCTCTATTAGATAGATCGAAAACGGAAAAGCATTTGCCCCGATGACAGCGCGGACGGAGATGACAAACGCAATGGTTCCTAAACCGACAGCTTTGATGATGTCGACAACGTCTGTAACACCACTATGGTTCCAATAACCATGTACCAGCTTGAAAATGACGAGAGCCCCAAGCCGGGATAGAACCAACAGAGGCAGGCAGGCAAACATAAGCCCGGGGAAAGTCAGCCTAAAATCGAATCGGAGCAGCCACGCGAACAGAAATGACGCGGCCACCAACAACACGTGAAACAGCGCGATGATCCAGGACCGTTGTTTAAGCAACATACAAGCTAACTCCTGCGTGGCGAGAAATTTGACTGAGTAGGCTGAGCGGTCAGGGTGCGTGCTGGGCCAAGGCGGCTTCAGACACTGAAGTTGCCCCGATACATGCGACTTCACGTTTCGTGGCCTGCGACATCACCTTACCGACTGCCTGACACGTAAGTGCGATATGTTCGTCGGAGAGCGTCGGATGAACCAGAAACATCAGGCTTGTTTCTCCCAACTGTTTCGCGATGGGCAAGCGCTCATGCTTGCGTCTTCTGACAAAAGCCTTCTCCAAGTAGATCTCGCTGCAACTGCCGACGAAGCATGGCACGCCTTCCCCCGCAATGGCTTGCATGATCTTGTCGCGGTCCCATCCGGGGTGCAGCATTTCGGGGTTCACGAAGGTGTAGTACTTGTAATACGCATGACGGCAGTTCTGCGGGGGCGTGGCTATCCGCAGCCCCGGCACTCTGGACAGGTAAGAAGTGAGCCTGTCCGCGTTTCGCCGCCGAGTTTCAACCCACCCCGGTACCTTCTTCAACAAGACCCGCCCAATGGCAGATTGCATCTCGGTCATCCGCCAGTTGGTTCCGAAGGAATCATGTAACCAGCGGAAGCCGATCCCCTGTTCCCTGTTGTAGACAGAGTGGTAGTTCTTGCCATGATCTTTGTAGCTCCAGGCGCGCTCCCACACGCCGGAATCATTGGTCGTAAGCATTCCTCCCTCGCCTCCGGTCGTCATAATCTTGTCCTGACAGAAGGAGAAAGCCGCCGCGTCTCCCATTGAACCTACGGGACGCCCCTTGTACATGGCTCCCTGGGCCTGCGCGCAGTCCTCGATCACTTTCAAATCATTCTCAGACGCCAACTTCAAGATGGGATCCATATCGCACGGCCAACCCGCCAGGTGCACGGCAATGATTGCCCGCGTCCGCGGCGTAATGGCACGCTCGATGGTCTCCGCCGCAATGTTTTGACTGTCCGGATCGACATCCACACAAACCGGCCGGGCGCCACACATCACGATGCAACTCGCCGAAGCAATAAAAGTTCGAGACGTCGTAATAACTTCATCACCTCGCCCAATTCCTAACGCATGCAGAGCCAGTTCCAGTGCAAGCGTTCCGTTAGCTACGCAGATTGCATGCTTCGTACCGGTAGCCTGTGCGAATTCTGCTTCGAACAGTCGTCCCTCCTGCCCCGTCCAGTAATTCACTTTTCCTGAACGAAGAACGGCAGCGGCGGCTTCGATTTCATTCCCTTCGAAATAGGGCCACGGCGCAAACTCCAGATGCTCTGCCGCAGACGACGGTGCAATATCTCGCTGAATGGAATTAGAATTCATAGAAACTATAGAGATGCCTATACTCTGTAGTGTCCTTTTTTCTGTAGTGCTGTCGCTTCCACCATCGCGCGAGGCCGCGCTGGCACGCCGACCACTGTGATACCTTCTGGGACATCCCGTGTCACCACCGCTCCCGCCCCCACTACTGCGCCAGAACCCACGTGCAAATACTGCAACACCTGCGCCCCACATCCGATCATTACGCCCTCTCCGATCACTACGCCGCCGGAGATATTTGCCCCCGGATTCACCACCGATCCTCGCCCCATCTGCGCCTCATGTCCTAAAGTCGACGCAAAGTTACAAAGGGCAAACGCTTCGAGCACAATGTTGACTGTGGCTGTAACCCGCGCCCCAATAAAGCAGCCTGCCTCCAGACGCGCAGAGTCCAAATCGATCACTGCCGTTGGATGGATAAGCACTGGCCACTCGATACCGGTTAGCAACCCGCTCAGTTCGCCGGCCAGCTTCAATCGAGTCGCAGGAGACCCCACCCCCAGCGCAAGCGCGTCGACCGAATCTCGGTTCTGCTTTAGCCATCGGAAGTCCCCGATCACCAGGTCAGTTGAGTCGCGTACTCCGAGCCGCGAAAAATCACTGACCACATATCCGAGAAAGTCAAATATCGGTTCCCCGCGATTGATCCACTGCAAGGTGGATGCAACCTCGCGCGCCATCCCACCCGCGCCAATGATGACGATCCGTTTCCGCATCATCGTGCGCCCTCGCGTTCCGACTCGACCGTGCCCAAGAACTCCGGCACGGTGGCGTGCCCGGGCTGCGAGATGCCTTCACGCGTGAGGATTTTCCATAGCGTCAGCGCCAGGATCTTCAAATCCAGCCAGAAGCTGCGGTTCTCCACGTACCAAACGTCATACGCGAACTTCTGTTCCCAGCTAGTGGCATTGCGTCCATTCACTTGCGCCCATCCCGTGATGCCGGGTTTCACCTCGTGACGCCGCATCTGCTCGGGCGTATACCGTTCCAGATATTGCGGCAACAAAGGACGCGGCCCCACCAGGCTCATCTCCCCGCGGATCACGTTAATCAACTCCGGCAACTCGTCGATACTGCTGCTGCGCAGAAACCTCCCGAACCCCGTCATGCGCTCCGCATCCGGAAGCAAACGTCCCTCTGCATCCCGCGCATCCGTCATAGTGCGAAACTTCAAACACGTGAACACTTCGCCGTGCCAGCCCGGACGAGACTGGCAGAACAAAATCGGTGTCCCCAGAAATATCCTTACCAAGGCCGCAACTATCAAGAGAAGCGGCGCAAGCACCACCAACCCGGCGATCGCCCCCACCAAGTCGA